>Ga0172364_10004640_pt1 | contig 10932 bp, 10 predicted proteins | sample LakKivSesite10cm_FD_114545 | JGI IMG/M metagenome (GOLD analysis project Ga0172364, IMG submission 114545) | Sediment microbial communities from Lake Kivu, Rwanda - Sediment site 10cm | ecosystem: Environmental > Aquatic > Freshwater > Lake > Sediment | place: Rwanda: Western Province, Lake... | reverse complement strand
GGATTCCCATACTTAGGAGAAGTACCAGACGAAATTGCAGCCCCACGTCTTGAAACGCCAAGACTAAAAGTTCCAGCAGGCTCCGTTGGCATAGCAGAAAAACAAACAGGTATCTACCCATGCGAAGCCCCAGGCGGCTGGCGAATAATAGGCAGAACACCACTCAAACTCTTCAATCCCCACGAGCAACCACCAACCGTCACTAAACCAGGCGACAATGTGAAATTCAAACCGATCTCAAAAGAAGAATTCAAAGCATTCAAACAGCAAGAACTGCAAGAACCCAAACGGGAACCGAAAGATGAAATGAACCTTTTCAAAGTAGCTAAATCAGGATTGTTCACCACAGTTCAAGACATAGGAAGATATGGCTATTTAAAATATGGAGTGCCAATTTCAGGCGCAATGGACACATTCTCCTTTGTCGCCGCTAACTTACTAGTCAAAAATCCCCTCAACAGTGCATGCCTCGAAACAACTCTCATAGGTCCAGAACTACAAGCTCTAAAAAAAACGCAAATCGCTGTCACTGGTGGAGAAATTCCAATAGACATTAACGGACACAAAGCTTCGATGTGGCAAACCATAGAGGTGCAAGAAAGCGACGTTATCACCTTCGGAAAAACTGAAAGCGGATGCCGCGCGTACATGTCAATCAAAGGAGGAATAAACACGCCTCAAGTTTTGCGAAGCAGATCAACTTATGTTCGTGGTGGCTTTGGAGGAATCGACGGAAGACAACTTCGCAGCGGAGACATAATCAAAGGATTTCCAACAATTTCTCTTGAGCGTAGTTACGCTTTTCCCGAAGAATTTATACCCAAATACACTGACTTCCATAAAATATGCGTTGTGTTGGGACCACAAGCAGACATGTTTACTGAAAAAGGCATAGAGACTTTCTTAACAAGCGAATACACAATCACTTCTGAAGCTGACCGAATGGGCTATAGACTTGAAGGACCAAACACAGAATATAGAGCTAAAGCAGAAGTAATCTCAGATCCTCTACTTCCTGGAGCAATGCAAATCCCGCCTAACGGCAAACCAATCGTAATCATGCGTGACGCTCAAACCACTGGTGGATATCCAAAAATTGCAGTTGCAATCACTCCAGACATCTCATTGCTTGGACAAGCCAAACCAAGCGACAAAATCAAGTTTTCTAAAATCACAACCCATGAGGCACACAAGAAAACAATTGCTCATTACGGATTTTTGAGTAATTTGAAGAACATGCTGATAAAGGCGTAGTGTCTTTTATAGAACGTCATCTCCATTGTTTATTGAGAGGATTAACATGGTTGCTCATGCAGCAGTTTGTAAGAAAGGGGAAATTTCACTTTCAGACATAATAAAAAAGGCGAAAGAATCGCCAGAATTTCAAAAGGCGGGAGCAATTGCTCTTTTCATCGGAGTGGTTCGCGGAGAAAACCAAAAAGGAGAGAAAGTCCAGAAGTTGAAGTTAGAAGCTTACGAAGAAAAGGCAAATGAAGTTTTAACCAGCATTTGTGAGGAATTAAAGAAACGAGATGGCATAACAAATGTTCAAATCCATCATTTGCTTGGCGAATTTAGTGCTGGTGAAGACATGGTGTATGTTCTCGTAGGAGGCAGTCATCGCCACAACGTGTTTCCAGTTCTTCAAGAAGCGGTTGAAAAGTACAAGAGAGAAGCGCCAATATTCAAAAAAGAGCACATTAATACCGAAGAAGGAAAGAAAGATTCCTATTGGGTTGAAGAGCAATTTTGAAATAAGGGAATTCAGAAAGATAAAATCTTGAGAAACGTTATAAATGTGCCCTTTAATATTGAGAAAAAGGAGAATGCCATAAATGGAAAAAAGAAGCTATGCATGGTTCGAAAGACGCCGCAGAACAAAGGCGTTGGACTTAGCACAAGAACAAATAACAAAAGCCCTCGACACCGTAACCTTGCTGAATCAAACTATAATAAACATGTCAGAAGCAAAGAAAAAAGAGGCACTGCAAAGCATCGAAAAACTCTTTAAGGCTGAAAAAGAAGTGGACAACCTCAGAACAGAAGTTTTCAAAGAACTATCAAAAGGCGCAGCATTACTTGCAGAATACCGCGAAGACATAATGCACCTTGTAAAACGCCTAGACACGCTTGCCGATCATGCGAAGGATGGCGCAAGATGTGTAAGAATGCTTATAGACTCACAAGTGCCAAAAGAATTGTGGGATAACGCAGTCCGCATGACTTCAGCTTTAGCCGACTGTGCCCACGCTTTGCGAGGCAGCATCGAAAAAATTAATGTAAACCAGTCAGGTGCCATAGAAGGCGCTAGGAAAGTGTAGGAAATTGAACATGGAATTGACGAAGAATACCTGAAGATAAAAATGCTTTTTGTGAAATATTCGGAAAAAATGAAATGTGGCACCATGGTAATATTAGACGATTTGGTGGAATTCATTGAACATGCTGCAGACATGTGCGCTGACACTGCTGATTACATTGTTATTCTTGCAAGCAGAGAATGAGATGCTACTAAGCCATGTTAATAGTTCAAATTTCCGATGTGCACTGCGGTCCGATGCTGCGGAAAGAGATGCTGAAAAAAGCAATAGACGAAATTAACGCTTTATCACCAAATGTCGTTCTGATAACAGGCGACTTAACAGAAAACGGTTTAATATCAGAATTTGAAACTGCCTCAAAAGAACTGAAAAAACTAAAAGCAAAAGGAATGATTTACCTAAGCGGAAACCACGATTATCGGTCTACAGGCTATTTACTTTTCCGTGAGTTTTTCCCATTTGCTCAGATAACTGAAACTGACGAAGCAGCCATAATCATTCTTAGCTCCGCAAGACCAGACAGAGACGATGGGGAAATTGGTCATAGACAGAACCTGTGGCTCGAAAAAACTCTGGAAAAATACAAAGAAAAGGCGAAGATAGTTGCTATACATCACCACGTCATCCCTGTTCCAGACACTGGAGCAGACCAGATAACTGTTGTTGACGCAGGCGACGTTCTTAGAAGCTTAATAAAAGCAAAGGCAAACTTGGTTCTTTGCGGGCACCGACACAGACCGTGGAAGTGGAAAATAGAAGACATGCTGGTTGTGCACGCTGGAAGTGTCTCATGCGAAAAATTGAGAGGGTTTTTCTGCAACTCTTACAACGTAATTGAAATCAAAAATAGAAAAATCAATGCGAGATTGAAAATAGTTGGTGGAGGCTACGTGAATTTTGAGGAAATTGTGAAAAGAAGGGAAATATTACAAGCGTCAGACATATCTCAATATGGAGACTCGTTAGCACATTGAAATTTTGGAAAAATAATGTTAGAAAAAAAGGTTTAGTTTTATATTTATGTTTTTGAGGTGCTGTAACCCATCGGCGAACAGTTTATGTTTGTTTGCAGTGTTTTTCTATTCTTTCGCAAGGGTTATTTCAATTGTTGAAACCATTCTTGGCTTGCTTTGGCCTTCTCTCGGTGGTATCTCCTCTGTGCCTATTTTGACGTCGCGAACTGATAGGTCTTTCAGGAAGCGGTTTCTAGTTATTTCAGCTACGTCAACTGCTGTCGTGATTGCTCGACCTCGGGCTTTCAGGACTGTTTCTTTTGCGTTAGTTGTGGACATGCTTGTTATGATAGCCAAGACATAGCTCATGGTTGGTTTGTTGCCAACGAAGACGATTCCAGATTTTTCAGCCATTTTTACATCACTCCTTTTTGTTGTTGATTGCAGTGTGTAACGTTGCCATGCGTTAGACAGAGTTGGAACGACGCAACGCTACAGCGGGAATCAATACACGCAAACTCACTTATAAACGCAATGGAGTTAATTTCTACAACAAACAGAAGATTCTTCGTTTATTCAGATTTCATTAATGGTTTTCCTTTTTGTTTTACGAATTAATGTCTTAGATCCCCATATTGCTAGCACCGCTACTACGACAACAACATCTAGGATCAACAATACCTTCGATATTTATGATTATAATGTTTCACGCTCGCAACTGAAAAATGTGGATATTGCGACGTGCGGGGAAGTGGAATTTGCACTCCTCAGAGCATTGAGAAATCCGTTGGGAATTCCCCTTTTTTATCGGTCACCCGAGAGTTGAAATTGTACACATGAAGAAAAACCGTGCAAAATTTAAATATAATTTCTTTAATAAACATCAAATCGTACGTAGATAACGACCTTTAGGCTGGTGTTATAGCATAACTGAAGAGCTAGAGAAGTATATTAGACCGATAAGAAATGCGTCATCTCCGGGAACATTAGCCGCCCTAAGTTTAGCTGCACTGAAAGTTGGTGGAATCGAGTTTCCCATGGTATTAAAACTTGGTCTTGGGCTAGGTGCTATATTGTTCCTTTTGTCAGCGTTCTTCATATTTTTTTACAGCATCTATCCATCATCGAGAAAACTGTGGGTTGGAACTGCAATAACCTTTCTACTGGGGCTTTTCTGCTTGATTCTTTCGTCTGTGGCCTTTTTGATTGTTATTATCTAAAAACAGCCGCTTCAGAACTTTATTTCTCAGCTGGTCCCTTTATCCAGTCTTTAATCCCGATTCCCTTTTTCTCCGGTGCGGTTGTCGCAGTTTTTGAATGGAGAGTTATTCCCCAACAAGTGAAGCCATGGATGTAAGGCTCTTGGATCAGATTAGTAAATGATAGCTCACCATACGCAAGGAAGCCAATTGCTTGAGTTGACGAAAGCCCTTCTTTCAGTATTTCAGCCTCAGTTCCCGATTTGCATCCAGCCATCATCTCAACGATTCTCCTGTTAATGCATGAAATGAGGAAAGTGGCATCGTTTCTGCAGAAGCCTTGGTCTTCTCTCAGCATGGCGTACACTCGGCGAGCTCCTTTTTGCACTTTTTCATGGTCGCCAATCATGATGTAGCCAGGCATTTCAGGAGTATAGTTTCTGATTGGAAACATGAGTTCAATGTCTTCTCCCACTACTCGCATGCCAGCAACACAAGCATAGTTCCCAAAAGGGAAAGCAAAAGCGTATCTAGCCACAGGAAAATTGAATAGCAGTAACCTTTTCTGTGCTCGAGAAAGTCGTCCTGCTTCCAGAATTGCTTCCTTGTTAGGAATAGGGAGTCCTTTCTCCTTTGACAGTTTGACTTCGTTTTCATAGACGACTTCAGAAAACTTGGTGAATGGTTCTTCGTTGCCAATGCGCTTGACATACTTGTAATGGGGTTCCTTCTCGCTGTTAAAATGAAACGTATGTTGCCTTCCAATTTTAGCTATTGCATTGACATCTAGACCTATAGATGTTTCACACAAGTTGGGAATCAAGGCACACACGGCTTCTCCATCAAAGACTCTGAACTGCGGGTGTTCTCCTAGTCTTCCATAGAATTGGCGGCAAAGCTTGGCAGTTACTCCGTCACCGCTGCTTCCGCCTATCACGTTCATTATTCTTGTCTCACTGGTGCTACCCATAAAGTGGGCGATTCCCTCTGCTAGAAAATGCTCGTAACCTGGAGTGTCAACCTTCGATCCTTGAGTCAACACAAGCAGAGTTTTTCTCATGTGAAGATGTTCTTTGCTCGTGGTCTGTTGAGTAAAGTCAACCCATGCGTCATGAGCCATTTCTCTCCCTTGTTCTCCTGCTTCCTCTGCTGTGCGAAGACCCCATGTCCGTCCCACGCCTATTGGAAGGTTTGTAACCAGAGCTAAGAGAGACAAACCGTTATAGCCTATCCCTGAAATCATTTTAAGCACAAGGTCTTCGTTTTCTAGTTCCCCGCCAGTTGTATGACCGATAAGTCTGAGTTGGTTTGTAGCTTGTTTCATAAACCTATTTTCAATGACTCTCAGAATTGACTCGCATATCAGTGCGTCCTTCTCTGCAGTTTCGCCCCTATAACTTGAAAACAAAATCAACAGCTTTACGTCCGCTAGATGATAGTCACTGTCTAACAGGTCGTTTTCCAATTTGTCAAGAATCATGCCGACTAGTTTTTGAGCTTCTTCTGGACTGTTTCTACTCCTTAGCGCCAATTCTTTCTGTTGGTCAGTCTCCAACTCGTTCATTGTGTGTGCATGAGCCGCAAAGCCCAAGAAGAATTCGCTTTTCATTATTTTTCCCTGACTAAGAAATCATTTTGGAATTATTAATGTTTGTGATAATGGCAATTTTCAATTATTGCAGATAAGCTTTCATACTGCCCAAAATTGGGTTTATTTACCCAAAAAAGCTCAAATTGCGGCTACAATTCAGATGCGGGGGGTGGGATTTGAACCCACGAACCCCTACGAGATAGGAGCCTCAGTCCTACGCCTTTGGCCATGCTTGGCAACCCCCGCTTCATAGAGGTTTCTTTGCCTATTTTCTATTTAAGGCTCAAAATTAAATCTTGCCTCGAAAACATCAGAAAAAGTAAAGTTTAGATTATTCGGAAATCTTCTTTTACAGTTGTCAATACGACATGTGTGTTTGTTCGTTCCACGTATGGTATAGCCAGAAGGCGCTTCGTGAATTTGCTAAGTTCTTCTCTGGTTTTGAATTTTGCTATTATGACAGCGTCTATTAAACCTGTAACGTCATATACGCAACAAACGTTTGGAAGTCGGGCAATCTCGTTTTCGACCTCTAACAATCGTCCTTTAGAAACAGTTATTTCACTCACAACAGTCAACTCGTATCCAAGTTTTTCATGATTTAACAGAGCGGAATAAGCTTTTATTACTCCTTCATTTTCCAGTTTCTTCATTCGCGTCAAAACCGTACCAATTGAAACATCACATTGCCTTGCCATTTCTCTGGAAGAAAGCCTCGCGTTAGAACTCAACACTTTCAGTATTTTTAAGTCAGTCTCGTCTAACATCATTTTGAACACCTCGCTGAACAATCATCCAATTGGAATGCTAGTATATTTAACGTTTGCTCAGAAACTTGCAGAAAGAATTTTTATACTTACATTAACAATCCTAACTGCTGTAAATTTACACAGGAAATAAATCATGTCTCACTCACCGTTTAAAGCGACGCAAAACGTTGATACTTGCATAAAACTAATGAAAAATGCTGACTATGTTCTCCTACATTTCACAGACCTTCTCGGATATTTTAGAGGCAGAACAATCCCTGCAGAAGAAGCTGAAAACGTCTTGTTAGAAGGCGTAGGCTTTGACGGTTCCTCCATAGTAGGCGGTGTTGGAATAGAAGAAAGCGACATGATTATGAAGCCAGACCCTTCAACATTCACCGTTTATCCTTACTACTTCTACGATAAAGGCGTCGTAGGCCTCATATGCGATCTATTCAGTTCGGACGGCAAACGCTACGAAAACGATCCAAGATACATCTGTCAAAAGAGCATAGAAAAAACAGTACATCAAAGCTACGAATCATTAGCCGCAGCAGAAGTTGAATTCTATCTAACACAAAAAAATGAAAGAGGCGAAATTTGCCCGGTTGAAAATCACTTAGTAGACAAACAAAGATATTTTGACATTGCTCCAGGCAGAGATTTCACAGAAGCCTATCGCATGGACTTGTCCAATGTACTATTCACAGTTGGAATCAACGTGGAACGTATGCATCATGAAACTGGTTCAGCTCAAAACGAAATCACATTTACATACTCAAACCCCTTGACAACAGCTGATAACATAATGTTATACAAATTTGCAGCAAAAGCCGTAGCAGACAAGAAATACGGTTGGACAGCAACATTCATGCCGAAACCATGGATTGAAAAACCAGGCAATGGCATGCACGTTCACCTAAGCCTCATCGACCCCAAAACAAACAAAAACCTATTCTACGACCCAGACGGCTATGCTTACATCTCCCAGAAATGCCGTTATTTCATAGGCGGTCTTCTAGAGCACGCTAAAGCTCTCAGCGCAGTTGTGGCGCCAACAGTCAACAGCTACAAGAGATTAGTGCCGGGATACGAAGCCCCCATCTACGTCACGTGGAGCAAAAAAAACCGTTCAGCCCTCGTGAGAATACCAGAATATTTTCCGGGAAAGGCAAATGAAGCAAGAGTGGAATTTAGGTGTCCAGACCCTCTTTGCAACCCTTATCTTGCTTATGTAGTAATATTTGAAGCTGGTTTGGATGGCATTAGAAAGAAAATTGAACCTGAAGAGGTAACAGATGTAAATGTTTATCATATTACTGAGGACAAACGCAGAGAATTAGGTATCAAAGTTTTACCGTCATCTTTAAGAGAAGCATTGGAAGAATGGGAAAGTGACGAGATTTGCATACGTGCGTTAGGTAAAGAAGTGGGCGAAAAATATGCTGAACTCAAAATGCAGGAGTGGAAGGAATACGAGCCACACATACCCCACGACAGTGCAGAAGTAACACCTTGGGAAATACAAAAATATCTTTACTTCTAGTATAGGTAACTATTTTTTCTGTATTAAATCTTCTATTTTTGTTCTCTTAAGCATCTCCACATGCTTAACAAGCTCGCCTACGACTGTCTCCAAAATCTCTTTGCCCTTTGTCGCAGATGCAGTGGTGGATTTTCCATAAACTCCCGAGCTTGTCTCATCAACAGTATACAATGGAAGCGTTAAACCTTCAATTTTGGCAATGTGCTTACGAGGTTCCTCATCAACGGTCTTATCTATTTTAACAAGTTTAGAATGAAGAGCCAAATTCATTGAAGTTTCCTCTGCTCCTGCGTGTCCTCTTTCATTTAACTGAAAAATATCTGGCCAAAGCTTGGCTGAAGCTTCCCACCATTGAAAGACTGAAATAAACATGTTTTCTTCTCTCAGTTCTCTTGTCATTTCAACAAGAGCACAACGGTTACCGCCATGACCATTAACTATGACAACTTTTCTAACGTTATAGTACTTGAGTGAGGAACATACTTCTTTCACGTATTCTTTAAAGATTCTTGGAGCTATGAAAATTGTGCCACATAAATGTTTGTGGTGAGAACTAACGCCAAAAGGAATAACGGGTAAACAGACAACGCTAGTACGCTTTGCAGTTTCTTCCGCTAAAGCCTTAGCAATCAAATAATCTGTTCATAACGGATTCTGTGGACCATGCTGCTCGTTTGACCCTACAGGAAGTATAGCCACATCATTATTTGCAAAATATTCCTTGGCTTCCTGCCAACTCATTTCATAAAGCAAAACATTCAAAGCTTCACTCGCCCTTATAAAACTGTTTATATTGCAAACCAATTGAATATAAGTTTACAGTCTTTAAGAGAAACAAAGAAGGAAAACTCGTTGAAAGCGGTACTTCTTGCCGGAGGCTTCGGAACAAGATTAAGACCCTTAAGCTGCGGAAGACCAAAAATTCTTTTTCCAATAGTCAACAAACCCTTACTGCAGTGGACTTTTGAGAGACTTGCAGAAAATAACATTGACGAAGCCATCTTGGCAGTTAACTACCAAACAGAAATCGCAATAAAACAGCAAAGAATACCAAAATGTGGATTAAAAGTTATTTATTCACGGGATCCACCAAGAAAACCGTTAGGCACAGGAGGAGCTATAAAAAAAACTGAAAAATACATTGACAATGACCATTTGTTCTTAGCGTTAAATGGGGATATCTTTGCTGACGTAAATTATTCGGAGCTTTTGGAAGAGCACAAGAAGAGAAAGCATGCACTTGCGACAATCGTTCTTCGCAGAGTAGCAGATCCAAGCAGATATGGAGTTGCTGAACTCACGGCAGAAAACAAAATTGTGAGATTTATAGAGAAGCCGCCTAAAGAAAAAGCTCCAACCAACTTGATAAACGCTGGAGTGTACGTTCTAAGTAAAGAGATTTTTGAGTTTATACCAAAAGGACAAAAAATCTCGATTGAGTACCAAGTCTTTCCAAAACTTGCAAAAGAAGGAAAATTATACGGATACATTCACGATGGATTATGGACGGATATCGGTAAGCCAGAAGATTATCTGGAAATAAACAATATCTTGCTGGATGTGCTGGATAATAAACAAGATTCTAAGAAGAGAAAGAACGTTGAGATTAGCAAGCCTGTGGCTTTTGATAGAAATGTAAGTATAGGAAAAAACTGCATTTTGGGACCCTATACAGTTTTGGGCAAAAATGTTGTCGTGGGAGATAGGGTACATGCAAAAAATACGGTGATTCTTCGAGGAAGTGTCATATCAGATTGTGTTTGTATAGAAGGAGCAATAATTGGCGAAGGCGTTTATGTAGGGATGAACGTCAAGATTGGAAAGAATTGTATTATTGGCGATCACGTTAAGATTAAAGATAATGTGACTCTTGCTGAAGGAGTTTCAGTCTGTCCTGCGAAAGAGATTTCTGAAAGCGTATCAACTTCAAAGTTTATCGCTTGAGGAGAAAATAAAACTATGCTAAGTTCACGTCGACTATTCGGAACTAATGGGATCAGGGGAATCGTAAACAAAGAATTAACTGTTGAAATGGTAATTAAGATTGGATGTGTTATTGGAACATTCTTCAAGCAAGGAACGCTTATAGTGGGATATGATGCTAGAACAAGCAGTCTGATGCTTGCTAAGGCTTTGATTTCTGGTTTAAACTCTACTGGATGCAACGTGCTTTTTGCTGGAATGGTGCCAACTCCAGCTTTGCAATACGCTGTTAAAAGCCACAGCGTAGACGGTGGAGTAATGATAACTGCTTCTCACAATCCACCAGAGTATAACGGTATAAAAGTCATATGGAAAGACGGAATAGAACTTTCACGCGAACAAGAAATAGAAATAGAAAACATGTTTTTTGATGGAAAGGCAGATTTCGTTGAGTGGAACAAAATAGGGATAGTTAACGAGCTACCAGAAGTTATTGACAATTATATAGAAGCGATAAAAAAACACGTAAACGTCACCGGAATAGCAAAGAAACATTACCATATTGTAGTAGATGCTGCAAACAGCGTAGGCAATTTGGCAGTACCTCAATTGCTCCGCGATTTGGGATGCAAAATCACTGCAATAAACTC
>Ga0172364_10004639_pt1 | contig 10934 bp, 8 predicted proteins | sample LakKivSesite10cm_FD_114545 | JGI IMG/M metagenome (GOLD analysis project Ga0172364, IMG submission 114545) | Sediment microbial communities from Lake Kivu, Rwanda - Sediment site 10cm | ecosystem: Environmental > Aquatic > Freshwater > Lake > Sediment | place: Rwanda: Western Province, Lake Kivu... | reverse complement strand
GAAAACGACCCGGAGCTTAACCCGGGCTTCTCCTCCGAGCAAAGCTTCGCCGAAGCGGCGGACGGTCACGTTGGTCACATAGACCGTCTCTTGATTGTCCTTCTCCCGGCCCTGTCGCCTGGCTTTGTCGATATCGGCCCTTTTGACCTCCTGTTTTTTCCCGTTGATGTCAAAAACGCCGGCATAAAGGGTTCTTTTCTCCTCGCTTCGAAGTCGAGATACTCCATAGTCAAAATTATGGGTGTTGAAAAACAACTGTTCGAAAAACCAGCTCATGTCTTGTCCGCTGATCTCATTGACGACTTCAATGAAATCCTGGGTGCGGGGATGCCGGTAGCGCCAGCGCATCTGGAAGGTCCGCATGACGCGGAGCATCAGAGCTTCTCCCAAATACCGTTCGAGAGAATTCAGACAGGTCGCAGCCCTCATGTAGACATTCGCGGCGTAGCTCATCCGGCTCGAAAAAAGCCAAGAGGGCGTTCGAATCGGGTCGAGCTCAACAGCCATAATGGCCGCCAGCCGGTTGAGCTCGAAATCGAAATATCTCGGCAGGTTGACGAGCCAGGTCAGCGGCCAGCCGGAGAAAGAAGCCGAAAACATCCCTCGGCCGTACGCTTTGTCCTGAACTCTTCCTGTGGTGTATGTGTTGATTCCCTCATCGAGCCAGGCTTCCTCGAATTCGTTGTTCGCGACAAGGCCATACCAGTAGCTGTGGCCGAACTCGTGAATGATGACTCCCTCGGGAGAGAGGACTTTGTTGTCTCGGAGCACTCCCGTGCCGGCGGTGAACAGCGTTGGGTATTCCATCCCCCCGCTTCCCGTCCGAAAGGGGGGGTCGACCATGGTGACGGTTTCATAAGGATAAGGTCCATACCAGAGTCCGTAATATTTGATGGCCGTTCGCAGCGCCCTGAAATGGCGCTCGATTTGGGCCTTGTGCTCCGGCTTGATGAGGAGAATCATCTTAACGTCGGGGAGCCTCAATTCTTCCATGGGCACCACCAGCTTGGCCGATAGCTCTGTGATTTCCTGCTCGCTGACTTCCCGGGCGGCCTGGAAATTGCGCTCCACTTTGATGTAGGCCGGATCGGCCGTCCAGGCGAAGTCATGAATCCTGGTCTGCTCGAACCTGTAGGTGACCATCTTCCCGTCGGCTGAGGATACGGCGCTCTTCTGTTTGCCGGAGGCGCCGACCACGAACGCCGCGGGAACCGTGATTTCTACCGCGAAGTCGGCGAAGTCGGCGAAGAACTCGCTGTTCATATGGTATTGATGGCAGTTCCATCCCTTTCCTTCCTCGTAAACTCCGGGCTTTGGAAACCACTGAGCGATGAAATAGGAGTCTCGGTAGTAGCCGGACCGGGAGATCGTCCGCGGAATCTTGGACTCGAACTCAATCTGGAGTCGAACCTCTTCTCCCGGCCCTACAGGAATCGGGAAACGAACCCGAGCGACTGTCTGGTCATGGGGATGCGCGGGCCAGTCGGGAATCATGAACTCGAGAGTCGGCGTAAGGTCTGTCCCGTCGGCCAGGGCTATCCGGTTGATGTCAATGTAGCCCCAGCCTCCTTCTCCATCTCCGGCTCGTTCCAGAGCGCCCTCGGTGCGGAATTCCTCGAGCATGGCGCTTCTCTCGTTCTTGAAAGCATTCCAGTAGAGATGAAACCACATGTCAGGGATTTCGTCATTGGTCGGGTTTCTCCAAGAAATCTCTTCTTTGCCGAAGAGCCTCCTGCCGCGGCTGTCGAGCTCGACGGAAATCACGTAGCGAAGGGGACTCCCCTCTTCCTGTTTCCGGGCCTCCTGCGCTCCATCCAGCGGCGACGCCAAAAGCGGGGCGATAAAAAGAGCCAGAAACAGGCCCGATCTTGTATTGCTCATAAGCTTCCTCCTAAATGCCAAGCTGCGGGAATCTCTCCTGGACAACGCTCTGCCAGGCTTTCAACCGAGGGAAATACATGAATTGAAGGAAGAGTGAAACAAATAAAAGAACATAGAAATCTCTGGAGCTTTCGATTAAAAGGAACATCACAAATCCGAAAACGGCCGGCAGCTCCGCCAAAGCTGAGCTGAGAACGCCCGCCCGGCTCAGGCGATGAATCAGATGGCGCGCGTCCTCTCCCGGCATTGTCCTAAGGATGCTCCTCCCGGCCAGTCGGACCAAGACGACCGCTGCTACTGAAGCTCCATAAAAAATGTAACGTATGCTTTGATGTCCAATTCCCGGAACCAAAAGCCCCGACAAGGGCCTCATTCGGGCCTTGATGAGCTCGACCAGGACCGCATACACCACCAGACTGGCTACGAGCGATCCGGAAATGATCACATTCGTCCGGAACGCTGCCTTGAGTTGAGATCCCGTTTCCATGGCTTCACCTCCTCATTATGCTTTGGTGCCAAATCGGCTTTGTCATTTCTGTTCGAATCGGCGTCCTCCTTTTCTGAAACATCGTCTCATCCTTTCGGCTTCGCCTAGCGGACATAAAGGACAAAACCTTTCAGGTATGCGCTCTCCGGGTGATATATGTTGACCGGGTGGTCCAGGGCCTGGCGGTGTTTCTGAACAATCCGAACTTCCCGGCCAGCTTCCGCCGCGGCCTGGAAGACCACTTGCTGGAAAAGGCGCTCGTCGACAAAGTGAGAGCAGGACAGAGTCAGGAGCAGACCCCCCGGCTCGATTTTTTTCATCGCCAATCGGTTGATATCCTTATATCCGCGACAGGCGGGGACGATGTCCGGTTTTTTTTTGGCAAAAGCGGGCGGGTCGAGAATGATGAAGTCATAGGGCGGCAGTTCCTGACGGAGCAGATCAAACACATCGCCGACGAGAAGACGGTTTTCGCCCTCGGCAAAGCCGTTGAGGAGGAAGTTCTCCCGGGCCAGGGAAATGGCTCCTTCGGAAGAGTCCACCGAATCCACACGGGCGGCGCCGCCAGCCAGTGCGGCCACCGAGAATCCACCCGTATAGCAAAAGCAGTTGAGAAACCTGCGACCCGCGGCCAGGGAACGGACGAGTTTGCGCATCTCTCTCAAGTCCAGATAGAATCCGGTCTTCTGGGAGCCCGGAATTGCCACCCGGAAGCGAAGACCGTTTTCCCGGATCTCAACCTTTTCGACTTTCTGACCATACAAATGCCCTTCGAATTCTGTGAGGCCCTCTTCGTGGCGTGTCGGAATGTCCGATTTCTCATAGATCGAACGGGGCGATAGGGTTTGTATCAGAAGCTCCAGGATCACCGGCTTGAGTCTTTCTATCCCCAATGTGGCGACCTGGACCACCAAAGTGTCACCATAACGGTCGACGACAAGGCCGGGCAATCCATCGCCTTCCCCGTTGACCAGCCTTTGAGCGTCGGTTTCTTCCCGGACAAGATCTCTCCGCATGGCGACTGCCTCGAGGAGCCTCTTGCGGACGGCCTCCAATGGCGGCGTGTCGTCGAAACACAGCATTCGACCGATGATCGTGCTTTTTCGGTTAAAGTAGGCGGAGCCCAGCAACTCTCCGTCGTTGCTCACGACAGGAAGGATGTCCCCATCCTCGAAGTCCGGCAGGCTCTGGACGGCCCCGGAAAATATCCAATGATGGCGCCGCCGGATGGCCTTATCCCGATTCCTCTTCAGGAAGACGGCTCGTTCCATCATCTTTCCTCCCGTGCGCGCCGGGGCGCGATTTTTTGGAGCAGCAGGCGGTCCGGTTCGGTCAGGGCCCAGCGGCCGATTCGAGCCGCCGGAACCCAGCGGATTTCTTCGTGATCACGCAGATGGAATCTTCCGGTCAGGTGAGAGACTCGATAGGCGATGAGCTCGATGGCAAAATCGGCTGAGCGATAGCGGACTGAGCCGAGATAGCGGCCGACCCGGACTCTGATGCCAAACTCCTCATTGAGCTCTCGGGCGAGGCATTCTTGGTGTGTTTCCCCTCTTTTTATTTTGCCGCCCGGGAATTCCCAGAGACCGGCAAAGCGGTCTCCTGTTTTTCGCCTGGCGATGAGCCAGCGGCCGTTTTTTTCCAGGACAGCGGCCAGAACCTTGATTCGAAGAGGCTCTTTCGGCGCAGATTGTCGCCACACGTTGTCTTCCGGGTTTCCTGTCCCATATCATATTTGGCGAGGCTTTTTTTGCAAGTCAATCTCGTGAGCCCGTTGTCGGTGAATCCCGGGAGCAGCGAGTCTTTCGGAGAGACGGATGGTCGTGGCAATTTCGGACCCCTGTGCTATAATACGCGGCCATGAAAGTTGTGCTTCTCGCTTCCGAGGCCGTTCCCTTTGCGAAAACGGGCGGTTTGGCCGATGTGACGGGAGCTCTGCCCAAGTTTCTCCTCCCGCTCGGCGTTGAGTTTAGGGTGTGCCTGCCCTTTTACCGGGAAACAAAGAAAAAAAACCTTCCGCTGCGCAAGGTCATCGAAAGCCTCCCGATGTTATGGCAAGGAGAGCGCGTTCCTTTCTCGACCTGGGAGTCCGAGGTGAACGGCCTCAAGTTTTTGCTGATAGAGAAAGACGAGTATTTCGACCGGGACTCTCTTTACGGGACGCCCCAAGGCGATTTCCCCGACAATGGGGAGCGTTTCGCCTTTTTCTCCAAGGCCGCCCTGGAGACGCTCCAGCGCCTGGATTTCCGACCCGATGTGATCCATGCCCACGACTGGCAGGCCGCTATCTCCTTGGCCTATCTGAAGTTCACCTACGCTCAGAACCCCTTCTTCACTTTTGTCCGCTCGCTCTTCACCATTCACAACCTCGCTTACCAGGGAATTTTTGAAAAGGAGGTGCTGGGCCGGATCGGCCTTCCCGAGACCCTTTTTAACATGGCAGACTTGGAGTTCTATGGAAAGGTCAACTACCTCAAGGCGGGGATCCTTTATTCGACGGCCGTCAGCACTGTGAGTCGGCGCTACAGTCAGGAGATTCAGACGCCGGAGTACGGCTGCCGTTTGGATGGCCTCCTGCGGACGCGCCGGGACCGTCTCTTCGGCATTCTCAACGGGGTGGACTATTCCGATTGGAACCCGGCGACGGACAAGTTCATTGTCCGGCCTTTCGACCCGACGTATCTTAACGGCAAAAAAGAGTGTCGGAGGGACTTGCTCCGCGCCTTCGGTCTTGAGGCTGTCGGGGAAGAAACGCCGGTCGTCGGAATGGTCTCCCGGCTGGCCGGCCAGAAAGGATTTGATATTCTTTGCGAAGCATTGGACGGGATTTTTAAGCGGGGAGCCGTTCTGGTCGTCCTGGGCACCGGGGAAGAGTTTTTCCAGAACGCCCTGAACGCAGCCAGAGAGAAGTCAGCCCGCTTTTTTGGACTGAGGATCGCCTACGATGAATCGCTTTCTCACAAAATTTATGCCGGGAGCGACATGTTCCTCATCCCCTCCCGGTATGAGCCCTGCGGGTTGACCCAAATGTACAGCCTGCGCTACGGCACGATTCCTATCGTCCGGGCCACTGGAGGGCTCGACGACACGATTCAGGAATATGATCCTGAGCAGGGGACCGGAAATGGGTTTAAGTTCCGGGAACATACCGCTGCGGCCCTCCTCTCCTCTCTCGAGAGAGCGCTTGCCGTGTACCAAAAGAAAGAGCGCTGGGTGCAGCTCGTCCAGAAGGCTATGGCCTGTGATTTTTCGTGGGAGGTGTCCGCTCGGGAATACCTCCGGCTCTACCAAAGGCTGGCCGCCCTCTAGGGCGGAAAACCATCGTCATTGAATCCCTTCGTCTCACGGGGCTTTTCCACAGTCTGAGGCTTTCTTGGGTTCAGACTCTGAGAAATCCGGCGGCGGTTTCCGGGGGTACCGGGTTGATATAGAATCCAGTTCCCCACTCAAAGCCCGCCACGCGAGTCAGGACGGGAATGATTTCAATGTGCCAATGGTAGCTTTCTTCGAGGTTGACCCAGGCCTCATGAGGCAGGTTGGGATTGGGACCCTGATGGATATAGTAGTTGTAGGGCGGATCGGCGAGGACGTCTCTCAGCTTCCCGAGGACGCTTTTCAGCGTCCGGGCCAGAGATCGGAGCTCGATACTGGTGGACTCGGAAAACCACGGTGAATGTCGGAGCGGATAGATGCGCAGTTCAAAAGGGAAGCGCGGAGCGAAAGGCGTGGTGACACAGAAGTGATCATTTCGAGAGACGAGGCGTTGGCCCACCCGCGTCTCCTCGCGAATGATCCGGCAAAAAATGCACTCGCCGAATTGACGGTGAAGCCGCTCGCAGCTGTACAGCTCTTCATTGACCTGTTTGGGAATGATCGGCGTGGCCACGATCTGGGAATGAGGGTGGCTGAGAGAAGCGCCGGCCTCGCGGCCCTTGTTCTTAAAAATATGGACGTACTTGTACTGGTATTCCTCTTCAATGCTCTTGACCCTCTCCCGGTACATCGCCAAGACGTCCTGAAGGTGCGAGAGTGGAAGGTCGGGCAGCTCGCGGAGATGAGACGGATTCTCGATAACCACCTCATGAACGCCCACTCCGTCCATCCACTGGAAAATCCCTTCATCATGTCGCTCCGGCGGGAGCCCCCTGTTCAGGGCGGGAAACTTATTGGGGACGGTCCGAACTTGCCAGCCCGGCCCGTCCGTCCGGCTTCCCGGCTTCCGCAGCGCCGCCACTTCCGGAGGGGTCTTCGCTTCGTTTCCCTCGCAGAACGGGCAGAAAGCGGGGACTTCTTCCTTTTTTGGAGGTTCAGCCGGCCGGAAATCATCCGGCCTCTTGCTTCGCTCCGAGGCCAGGATCACCCAGCGGCCGTTGACGATGTCTTTGCGGAGCTCGGACATGGCTCAGCCAACAAGCTCCTTGATCTTGGCTTTTAGCTCATCCAGGGATGCGGACTTGACAATATAGGCATCGGCCGCCCATGTCATAAAGTCGTGTTTGTAGCTCTGATAAGCGGTGTTGATGATGATCGGGATGTCCTTGCGCATGGCCATGATCTGAGTGATGAGCTCGATTCCGTTCTTGCCCGGCATCCGGATGTCGGTGATGATCAGGTCAAACTTCTGCTTTTTCATCCTCTCCAGGGCCGCTTCGGCGTCGGTCACTGCGGTCACCCGGTATCCGGCCTTGGTCAGCTCTTCTCGGTAAAGAAGACAGAGGTTTTTTTCATCCTCGACGATGAGCAGCCTTTTTTTCATGACTGAGCACCCCCTTCTCTTGGCGAAGTTTGAAAATAGAGTTTGAAAGTCGTTCCTTCGCCCTCCGCGCTCTTGACTTCGATCCGGCCGCCGCAGGTGTCGACCACCCTTTTCACGTAGGCCAGTCCGAGGCCCATGCCTTTTTCCTTGGTCGAAACAAAGGAATCAAAGATTTTGTCCCTTATGGCATCGGGTATTCCGGGTCCTGTATCATGAACGGCGATCACCGCCCGCTCGGCATTCCCGCGGCAAGCCCCAATCCCGCTCCCACCCCCGTGCCCAACCGCATCCACGGCGTTGTCCAGAATATTGCGGAGGGCCTCTCCCAAGCTGGTCGGGTCGCACCGGACGATCCGGAGTCCCGCTTCGATCTCTATATCGAGAATGATTCGACGACCTGCGATCCTCGGCCGGAGCGTTTCCCGAACGAGGTTGAGAACATCCTGGACGTCGACCACGACCTTTTCCCGGGTGTCAACTTTGAGGAACTGCGACAGGCGGAGGAGGATTTTCTCCAGCCGGCGGATCTCGCTGCGGATAATCTGAATATTCCTCCGTTTCTTTCTCTCTGGGGTCTTCGGGTTGAGGAGCTGATCGGCGAACCCTCCGATTGTGACCAAGGGGTTGCGGAGCTGGTGGGTGATAAACATGGCCATCTCTCCCATGGCCGCTTCCTTTTTCATGTCGACGATCCGTCTCTGAAGCCGGGCGGTGTAGATGTAGTTGCTGGCAATCAGTCCGCAGATTGAGGCAAGCTCGATGTCCCGACTCTGGATGGGGGCCTTGGTGATGGCGTTGTCAAGAATAATCTCGCCCAGCACCTCCTTTTGGGACACCAGAGGGATGCAGAGGAATTCCTCTGCGCCGATTGTTTCCACGAATCGTTTGTCAACCAAGGGTTCGTTCGGAGCGTCTCGGACCAGGACGATCTGCCGGGCCGAGGCCGTCAAAGCGGGGATGAGGGATTCATTCTTGTCGATCGGATAGGCCAGTTTCTTCACTCGCTTGGTGAGGGTTTCGGCGTCGCTTGTCAGGAGAGACCGGTTGTGTTCGATAATCTCAGCGTAGCCGATTCCGGGCGTCGATAGGACTCTCCAGATGGATTCGGCCTCTTCAGGTGAAGCCGGTCCCAGCCAGAACTCTCCCTTAAGGCTGTCCTTGTCGGCCAGAAATAGCATGGCCCGATTGAAGCCCAGGCCCGGTCCGGCCGTTAGGGCGGTCATGATGACGAGCAGGTTGTCCATGAGCGAAAAGGGCTGGAAAAAGCTCTGGGCAATGATGGAAAAAAGCTGAAGCTCTTTGGACATTTCCGGGGAAAACTCCCGAAGGAATAAGTTGTAGCGCTCGATCACTCGTCCCTCCAACCCTTGGGAACGACCCGAATGCCGCCCTCGCTGATTAGAAAATTGGCGCCGTCCTTCTTCAGGCTGAAACCGATTTCGAAATGGTCCGGGATCTGGGAAAACTTATCGATGATCACGCGGTGCAGCCTGGCGCCTCGCCCGATTTGAGCCCCTTCAAATACAATTGTCCCGTCCAGCCGCGCGCCGGGCTCGATCTCGACGCCTGGCGAAATGATCGAATTGCGGATTGCCCCCCCTCTGATCCGGCAGCCGGAACCGATGATCGAGTTGTGGACTTCGGCATGGCGAATCTGACTCGGGCCATACCGGGCCTTGTGCGTCCGGATGGGCCAGGTGCTATCGTCCGGGTTGCATGGGGGAGTCCCGGAAAGGAAAGACATGTTTGCGTTCCAATAAGCATCGATTGTGCCGATGTCTTCCCAATAGCCGTCATAAAGGTAAGCGTATACTCGAGCCCTGTGGATGAGACGCGGGATGACGTCCTTTCCGAAATCGTGGCTGCTCCCGGGAGTCTTGGCATCCTGGATCAGAGCTTTGATGAGGCTGGATGTCCGGAACAGGTAAACACCCATGGAGATGAGGGTGTGCTGTTTATCCCAAGGAAGCGATGGCGGATCCGCGGGTTTCTCCCGGAAGTCGATAATCCGGTGCTCGCGGTTGATCCCGATCACGCCGAACCGGCTGGCTTCCGGGCGCGGGACGATCTTGGCGAGGATCACGGCCTCGGCCCGCTTTTCCTGGAAGAACCGGATGATCTTCCGATAGTTGGCCAGGTAGACATGGTCTCCGGAGAGGATCAGGATGGCCGTCGGGTTTTCCTGCTGGATGGAGTAGATATTTTGGAATACGGCGTCGGCCGTCCCCTCGTACCAGTGGTCCGCCACTCGCCCTTGGGCCGGGAGGGAGATGATGTAGCCCCCGCTTTCTGCATGGAATATGTTCCAGCCATAAAGGATATGCCTTTCCAGAGAAAGCGACTTGTACTGAGTGAGGAGAGCGATCTTGCGGAGCCCCGAATTCAAAGAATTGGACAGACTGAAATCGATGATCCGGTAGCTTCCCAGAAACGGAACAGAGGGCTTGGCCCGGTCCCGGGTGAGCGGGTAGAGCCTCTCCCCCTTTCCTCCGCAGAGGATCATGGTCAGAATTTTTTCAGAGGATGCGTCCATCAGGGATCACCACCTCCGAGAAGAGCTGGTCCTCCTCCTCCCAAACTTCAAGAAGCTTCAATCGGTCACGACTGAGCGGGGCTTTTCCTTTGAGCCACTCAAGAAGAGTCCAGGCCCGATTGAAGTGTTCGGCCGCCCGGTTCTCTGAGTAATCCCTGGCGGTCCAGGTGGAAATCAGAAACGGCCAGTCCGAGCTTTCGAGCAAGAACTTCTCGCGGCTGAATTGCTTGAGGACGCGGGTTTCTGCTCCCGCAAGGCGAGGTTTCAGACGGACGGATTCCTTTTCCAGAGCATAGATCTTTTCCCAGATCCAGGCGGTGTCGTCATTGAGCCAAATCCAGTGAAATCCGCCTTTCCCCCACGAGCCCTCGGGGAGAGAGATCAGCGTGTGCGGACGAAGCGTCTCCAGACAGTTTGTCACGGTTTGAGATTCGACCTCCGCCGACCGGAGCTTCTTGAGGACAAGGTAAAGCCATTCCGGGCCTTCGAACCACCAATGGCCAAAGAGCTCGGTATCGTAGAGGGAGACAACGACACCTTCTTCCCTGTCTTTCAGGCTTTCAACCAAAGAAGCGACGAAATGGCCGGCGTTTTCTTCGAGCCGTTCCCGGACCTTGGCTGGTTCATAGGGCAGTTTGTCGCCGAGGTCGGCATCGCTGGCCGTTATCCGCCAGTATCTCATCCCGCCCGGAAAGTGCTTTTTATGGAATTCAAGATACCAGCCGTCCCCCGGATATCCGGTCTTGCCTGACCACACCTGAGTTCCCGATTTTTCGTCCCGCGCGAGGAAAGGGACGTTAGAGGGATAGGCCAAGTACGGCACATATGGTGTTTTCGCGGTTTCTCGACCCGGTTGGTACTCTTTTTTGAACTTTTCCCAGAGGAGCTTCAGGGCAGGAAAACGGTCCAGGTAGACCCCTTTGGCCTCGCCTCCACTGAGGAGGTGCGTATCCACGAAAAAGCAGCCCAGCCCCTCTTCCGCGAGAATCTCGTCGGCACCGACCCGCTCTTTTGTCTCTCCGCCGAGCGGCGACCTCCAGGCATAGCGCGGTCTATAGGCGCATTCGGGAAGCCAGAATCCCACCGGCTTTCTTCCGAAATATTTTTCATAGGTGTAGCGGCCCTGCCGGACCTGCCAGCGGAGGCTGTCGTCCTCAGAGAGGAGAGGAAAGTAGCCGTGAGTTGCGGCCGAGGTGAGGATTTCGATTTGTCCGCTGTCCTGAAGCCTTCGGAACGCTCCGATGATGTTTTTCCGGCATTTTTCAGAGAACGATTCG
>Ga0172364_10004638_pt1 | contig 10936 bp, 14 predicted proteins | sample LakKivSesite10cm_FD_114545 | JGI IMG/M metagenome (GOLD analysis project Ga0172364, IMG submission 114545) | Sediment microbial communities from Lake Kivu, Rwanda - Sediment site 10cm | ecosystem: Environmental > Aquatic > Freshwater > Lake > Sediment | place: Rwanda: Western Province, Lake... | reverse complement strand
CGACTCGTCAAGTGTTGACCTGTCGAGCATGTCTTTCAGCGTGATGATGTCGATCGAGCTGGGCGGAGTGATCGCCGTGAGCCCGCACTGAGCGAGGACGGCGCGACCCACATCCGTCGTGAGCTGTAGGTCGAGGTAGCCAGCGTCGCGCTTCATCGATCGGCTCAGGTCGAGGATCAGGTCCGTCCAGCTCTTGGGCTCCCACCCGCTCGACCGCATCTGCTGCATCTGTGAGCGAACCTCGTCGAGCAGGTCCGGGCTCTCCACGGTGGCCGGCTCGTTCACGGAAGCGGCGGTCCTCTCACCAGCTCGCCTGATGATGGCCTCGATGTCCTCGTCGCTCTCCTCGTCGTCATCGGGCTCGTACTCGCCCTTGTAGTGCGGCTCGGGCGGCATGACCTCTGCGCCGTGCATTGACGTGGGTGCCGGCATCTCTGCCAGGGCGGTGTCGAGGGCCGCCGTCAGGTCCTTCATGCTGGGCTTGTCGAGGACAGGCATCGGCTTGGTCGCGCTCTGCACGGAGATCATGGGCGCGATGGGCGGCTCCTCGCCGGAGATCTCGCGCGTCGTGGCCGGCGCGTACCGCATCGGCTTGTCGTCCATCCACGACGTCGAAAGGTGCTCCGGGTCCAGCCCCAGCTTCTCCATCCACTCCTTCTCGACATCGCGCAACGGGGTGTCGGCGCTCCCGTACAGCAGAGCGTGAAGCTGGAACGCCTTGAATGAGTACGGGGGAGGGATCGCATCCGCCCCGTGCTCGATCATCTGCTGGGCGATGGCAGCCATCGCGAGGCCCTGGCGCAGCCCTTCGAGGAAGGCGAGCTGCTCGATCTTCCCCACGTTGCGGACCGCCTCGCTGCCAGTCTCGGCAGGCAAGCCCGCACGGGCAAGGCGCTCGTACAGCTCAGCGTGAAGCTTGACGAAGCGTCGCTCGTCATCGCGAAATCGAAATCGAATCATTCGGTGTCCCCGTTGTCCTCTTCCAGCTCTTCCTCGTCGACGTCGTCGTCGTCCTCATCCTCGTCGGGCTCCTCGACCGTTTCGGCGACCTCTTTGAGGACCGCGTAGAGGCGCAAGATCCACCGCGTCAGCGGCACGTCAAACTGAGCGCAGTTGTCGAGCGCCTCGTCCTTGTTCGACTCCAGCCAGTCCTCGAACTCGTCGCGTGTCACGAGAGACCTCCAGGTGCTTCAGAAGCCCGCTTGGCGCGCAGGTCGTTGACGATCAGTGCCATGGCGGAAAGGAAGATCTCTCCCTCGCTCGGCTTGAAGTTCGTGAAGACCGTCTGCTTCGTCCAATCGACGCGCACGAAGCGATCGTACTCGATGAGCGGCGCGCCGATTTGGGCTGCTGAAGCCTTCTTGATCGGCTCCTTCTTGATGGGCTCGACACCGTAGTCCCTCACGGCCTTGATGATCAGATCGGCGAGGGCATAGCTGTCGACGTGGCCGCTGGTGAAGGTGTAGAGGACGCGTGAGTTCTTGATGTGGAAGTAGACCTCCAGCGGAGGTCCGAGGTCGGCTTGCTGATGGGCTTCGGCCACCCGCTTCTCGGCCGCGTCCATCAGCTCGCGCACCGAAGGAAGGACGGAGGATTTGGGGGCTTCGTAGATCAGGTCTCGCTTCTTGTCGTCGTCTGCCACAGGCCGAACATGCACGACTTGTCTGACAACGGCAAGGGGGATCGTTTTCGCGTAGGATCGGTCGCATGTCGTACTCGCATGGCAGTCTTGGGATGACCGACCAGGAGCTTGCAGACCGGGCCGGTGTCCCCTTGCGGATCTTGCTTGCGATTCGAGCGGTCGAAAGTGCTGGAAGGCTTCGCGCGGTTCGCTTCGAGCCTCACGTTTTCCACGCACGCACGGGGTCAAACCCGACGTGTCGTTCAAGCCCCCGCAGTTGCACCACGGCTCAGATCCAGTCCGGCGCACGATCCGACTACCTCTCGCGCGTGCCTTGGACGCCCTCAGGGCGCCAAGGGAGACCGTCGGTTTCGTATGTCGGCTCAGAGACCAACCGCGCCGCCTTCGAGCGCGCTTTCCGCGTGGACCCCGCAGCCGCAGTACGTTCGACCTCGTGGGGCGCGTACCAGGTGCTCGGCGGCCACCTGCTCTCGGCAAAAGGTCCCGACCCCGAAGCCGCGGTTGCCGCATTCGACGCGGACCCGGAGGCTGTCGGCCGCGAGTTGTTCATCTCGTGGATGACTGCGACTGGCAACAGAACGGCGCGTGAAGCAGCCCAGCGCGGCGATGTCGAGACTCTCGCCATGCTCTACAACGGAAGCCGCGAGTGGGGCGTCGCGATGCGTCGCGCACTCAACAATCTTCCGGAGAGCGTCCGAGAGGCCGCAGAAACCATCGGAGAAAGCCCAGCGCTGCTGAGCGTGCCTATCATCGGGGCCTCGCTCTTGGCCGCCGCTGGAGCGTTCGCTTGGTGGTCCTACAGCAAGCGCAAGCGCGCCCGCTGACCGTGCCGAGGGTCGGTTTTCGTGTAGGATCTGGCCCATGAGCTACGCCATGGCGGGCCTTGGTCAGGCCGACGACGTTTCCATCGAGACCATCCCGTCACGTCTGGGCCAGATCCGTCGGAAGGACGGCTGGTCCTACCAGCTCACCCCCGAGGACGTGCTGTGGCTCGCCAGGTCGGTCCAGCACGAGTCTGGCAATCACGCGGCCACGGCGTGGACCTACGCCCAGCTCCTGGCGTGGCGTCGCGGCCGCAGCCTGATGCGAACCGTGATGGCTCACAGCCAGCCGGTGAACCCCATCTGGCGCCGGGACGGTGAGAAGTGCCAGCCTGGCGGGCCGTATCACGGCCGAGACGAGTGTGCCGAGCGCCGGCTCGCAACTCGCGATCGGGCAGCGACGATGCCGTGGTCGGAGATCCGGCCGCAGATTCGTCAGATTGTCGTCGACCTCGCGACCGCGAAGCTTCCGAACCCGGTCCCGCGAGCTGTGAACTTCGCCAACGCGCCCGTCACGTCCCGCTACCTCCTCCGGCACCCGTCGTCTGCCGTCGTCCTTCGCGAGGGCAACTGGTACATCACGGAGGGTCCGACCAACTCGTGGCCCGCTGACTTCGTGACGATCTCTTTGGGAGAGCGCGAGGCCGGTCCCTCGGCAGCAGGCCTCGTGCGCGCCGCTTCGACCATCTCCTTCGGTACGCAGGTTGTCGGAGCCTCGCTTCTGGTGGGTGCCGGAGCGTTCGCCTGGTGGGCCTACAGCAAGCGCAAGGTCCGGCGGAACCGCCGCCGCTAAATCTCCTGGGCCAGCGTTCGCGCCGCGTCCCTCACGCGGATGAGCACGTCCTCGTGAGCCTTGGCGACGTTGCCGATCTTCTGAAGGTAGACGGCGGTCGTGTTCGGGTTCGCGTGCCCGAGGAACTCCTGGATGTCCTGTAGCCGGACGCCAGCCTTGTCGAGGTCGCGCGCCGCCATGTGCCTCAGCCCGTGCAGACGGATCTTCGCCAGGTCCACCCCCGCACGCTTCGCCGCGCGCCGCAAGATGATGTTCATCATCCTGGCGGACATCGGCTTGTCGGGGTCCAGGTGCTCGGTGATGGTGCAGTCACGCATCGACGTGAAGACGCCCGCCTCGGCATGGAGGGACGAAAGCCGACCGGACGCGATCCAGTAGGCCTTCAAGGCGTCGTAGCAGACGGCGGGAAGCTCGAAGGTCTTGATGCCGCCGCCCTTCACGCGGCACTTGTAGGTGCGGGGGCTGCTGCGGAGGTCGAGGTTCTTCAAGCAGAGCGTCGCGACTTCGGTGCGACGTCGGCCGGTGAAGGCGAAGAAGAGGAGGATGGCGCGGTCGCGGATCCCCGTGGCGTCCATCGGCAGGGCGTCGAGGATCGTCTTGAAGGTCTTCCACTCCATCGGGATGGCGTGGCCGTAGGGCGTCGGCTTGATGTCCGAGCGCGGCAAGATTTCAAACGGGTTCGACTTGATGAGCGGTTCCTCCGACGCGCCGCTCGGCTTGCGAAGGAAGTCGAAGTAGCTGCTGAGCGCCGAAAGCCGGTAGTACGCGGTCGCGTCACTCACGCCACGCTTCTTGAGCTGCTTCTTGAACGCAGCGGCGTGAGCGACGGTGATGTCTTCGGGGCACAGCCAGTCGAACGTCTGGAAGAACTGCTTGATGGCTGTGCGATACGCACGCTTCGTGTTCTCGGTGCGGCCTTCCAAGAAGGCCGCCAGCATGAGTAGGTGCGCCTTGAGCTTGCGCTCGTCACCCTTGCCGAACTTGGCGATGAAGAGTCGGTCGTTCGGTACGAAGGCCAGTTCGGTGGAGACGTTCGTTGACATGCGACCTTCTGTCTGACAGATTGTCTCACGCGTGTCGAACACGCGAAAGGTGAGATCATGCGAGTAGCAGAGCTGCTGAAGAAGAAGAACGCGAAGGTCACGGTTCGCGTCCCGGTCGCCATGCAGAAGGAGAAGAGCCTGGGCGAGACGGTGTCGGGGAAGATCACCGGCATCCGCATGTACAGCCGGGTGGTTCGTGTGCAGGTGACGGTGCGTGGCAAGGAGCTGGAGTTCAGGCCGCAGGATCTGTCGCTGGCCTGACGATCAGTCTGCCTCCTCGATGGTGACGCTGCTGAAGTCGAGTCCCTGCCACCGTGGCGACACACCGCGGCCGAACACGTCCTTGTACCGTGGCAGGTCCATCACGACGAAGTGCTTGCCGCGCTCGTCTTCCCGTCCCGCCTCGTCGACGAGGTAGCCTGGGACGATGAAGAGCCGCGCTTTCTCAGCGGTCACGCCTTGCAGCTTCGGCGTCTTCCAACGCAGTCCGACGATGCAGGGGCGGGGGTCGAGCGGGCGGAAGTCGTGGCGATCGCCGTCGACCACCGGCAGCCCCATGAACTCCTTGGGCAAGCCGACCTCCGGTGTGCGAGGCCACAGATGCGCGGTCTCGCTTGGACCCGGATACGGCAACTCGGTGGGGATCGGCTCTCCGCCGGGGGCGATGTACTTGCTCTGCCCGATGCCGCAGAACGCGATGGCGACGCGGCGACGGTTGTGCTTGATCTCGAATTCGAGGTCGGTGAGGTTCGTCGCGCTGCCCGAGTAGGAGAACGTCAGGTCGTAGTTCGGGATCGGGTACTTGCCGCCGACCATGTTCATCCTCCGGGAGACCTTTGTGTAGTCGTAGAACTGCACCGTGTGGAAGTGCTGAAACATGTCCGGGATGAGCAGCTCCCACGGAATGTCGGAGTACACGTTGAGACGGAGGTACGCGGTCGCCTCGTCGCACTCGCACTTGCGCTGCCAATGTTGAATCGCAGCGTAGAGCACTCGCGCGAACGCGAGCGGCTCGTGGAAGAGAGACGTCGTGAGCGCGAGCTTCTTGATGGTCGCGTAGTCCCGCACGTTGCGGCCGCTGAAGACGAGGCAACTCTCCTTGCACTGCTTGGTGGCGCTCGCGCAGACGGTCGATCCTCTGGGCGGCAGGCGCACTGTGGCGACTCCGAAGTCGGGGCGAGCCTGCTCGATCGTCTCCTTGGCCCTGTCGTACGTCCAACTGTTGGACGGGAGCATGTTGAGCCCGGTGGACATCCCCTTCTTGAAGCCGCGCGCCGTGGGCTTGGACGTCTTGTGGTTCGTGCCGAAGACGTGCTCGACCATCGAGTCGGCGGTGTCGTAGGTAGAAGCGGGGGAGCCGCTTTCGGACAGCGTTGGGAAGAACTGACGAATCTTGCGAAATGCCGATTCGAGATCGAGGTCGAGGATTTGGCGCGTCACCATTGGCGCGAGGCCAGTCAAAGCGAGTGCCCGCTCCGGCTCGGTCTCATTCTTCGACCGGATCCGATGCACAGCGTTCGCAGCGATCGCAGTCGCGGCCACAGCAGGCGGCTCGTCCTCCTCCCATGGCGGCGGCCCCTCGTACCAGACGTCGGCTTTCGGATCGATCTCGACGCATCTGGCCAGCGCTTCGTCGTAGGTCTCGGCGACGTGGACGACGATCCCGTCCTCGCCAATGACCGCAAAACCGGGGCCTTCCTTGTGCATCGGGTGAGGTTAGCATGGATGACCAGTTCGACGTCTCGTCAGGGTTGGTCGAATGTACCTTGCGCTGTCAGACAGCACGGATTAGGGTTGGCGGACTGGAGGACCTTGATGACGATTCGCAGAGAAGACCTAAAGAAGGGGCAGCTCGTGTACGTTCGTGTACGAGGAATCATGGGCGACGGAACCGTCAAGCTCAGGGCCGCCAAGGTGGTCGACGTGCTACGCGCCGCCGTCGTGCTGAGCGCAGAGGGCGACGACATGCCGCGCACGGTGCGTTTCAACGAGATCGAGACGAAGCCGCCGTCCCCCGACGGGCCTCTCAAGACCGTTCCGGAGGCCTTCGCAAAGCTGGCGCCGCCGCAACAGCCGCCGCAACAGCCGTCGGCGGTCAGGAATCCGCGCCGCCTTCCGCCCGTCGAGGTTGCGAGCGCGCCGCCGGTGCCCATTGCGGATCCGGCTCCGCTTCCGGTTCCTGCCGCGCCTCCGACTGGGATGGACGTGATGAACCAGTGGGTTCAGCAGGGAAGCGGGCTGCTGGCGAGCATGCACGCGAAGCAGGCGGCGCTACAGGCAGAGATTGACGCCATGGCTCTGGAAGTCCTCCGGCTGGAGGAAGAGCAGAAGGCCAAGCGCGCCGAGCTGGAGCGTATCAACGGAGTGATCTCCGGCCTGGAGAAGGTTCGTGCGGCGATGGAGGCGGCGTGAAGCTGCGACACGCGGTGAAGATCGCCGCGACCGTGGCCGACTATGTCGAGCTGAGCCCAGAAGAGCGGATCGCCCTGACCGTCCTCGTTCGGATGACCCAGCGCGTGCTCAACGCGAAGCAGTCGATCCGGGCCGTGATGCGAGCGATCGAAGAGGAAGACCTGAACCAGGATGAACTCTTCGGGAAAAGCGACGACACCTGAGCCGTCGGGAGCTACGATAGAACGCATGTCACTCGTCCGACGTGTCGCCGCTCTCGCTAGGCTTGGCGGGCCAGTCTGCCCAGTGTGCGACGAGGTTGGCGAGCAGCCGACCGTCAGGACCGTTTTGGGGGAGAACGACGTTGCTTGGATGACCGCTCGGGGGAAGGCGCACGTGATTCGGTCGGGGCTGGCGCCCATGTGCGACGCCTGCGAGAGAGCCATGACGAACCACACGGTGAGGGCTCACGCCGAAGCGGCGGCGGCTCGTGCCCGCAGGGACATGGCGGACCGCGCGTACCGAGACCAGGTTGGTCGTGATCTCCAGAAGCAGTGGCAGCCGAACAGCCGGGAGTTCCTCGAAGCCCAGAGCGAGTACGCCGAGGACCTGGAGGAGGCGCAGAAGCTTGCCAACGGGTGGGGCGTAGGCAACGGGTGGGATGTTGGGATCTTCGGGAAGCTTGACGATGACGACTGAGGGAGAGTGATGGCGCAAATCTATCTGGCGGGACCGGCAGCAGAGGTGGAGCGCGTGATGGCGCACGCTCGCGACCTGGAGGACATCGGCCACGTCTTCACGCAGAGGTGGTGGGATCGTGTCACCGAGGAGCGTAAGCTCGGCTGGATGACCGATGCGGACGTCCCCTTCGGGTACATGCGCGAGAACGCGATCATGAACCGTCAGGGTCTCGACCGCGCCGAGATCATGATCGCGCTCGCCCGCCTGAAGGGTGGCATGTCGCCCGGCACGGCCGGCGAGGTCGCCTACGCCGTCGGGATGCACCACGCGGAGCGCATCGAGCGCGACCGCATCAAGATCTTCCTGGTCGGCAACCCGCTCGGCTTCGTCTGGGCGTGCGACCCGGCGGTCGTCGTGGTCCCGACGATGGCGGACGTGATCTCTCACCTGCCGCGCGTGCCGGGGTTCTCGTGACCGAGGTCGAAGCGAGACCGGCCGTGACGGTCCACCACTGCGAGTGGTGCGGGAGACCGATGGTGGGCGGCTTCATCGAGGTGCCGCAGGACATGATCGCGAGAGCCGAGCTGGAGGAACTCTACGTCGAGGATCCCTCCTGCCTCCGGTTCTGCTCGCCGAAGTGCAAGGACGTCTGGTTCGCGAAGCGGCGCGGGGCACAGTGGGAGGAGCACGGGTCTCTATGCCTGTGCGTGGGGTGCCTCCGGTAGGGACCTCGTGTTACGCTGCGGCCCAAGGAGGCGCGTTGCCGCCCCGAGGTACACATGTACGTATCCGCGTTGGGTGTTGCGCCGATGAGCGCGAGCGTTGCCAGGCTCGCCATTCCGAGCCCGGTTCTGCCGCTTCCCGCGGCGGCTGCACAGGCGCGTCCCGCTCAGGCTTCGGCCACCTCGTTCGAGATCATCCCGGAGGCCTACCGCAGGCTCGAAGCGCCCGTGGCGGCGGTAGGCTCCACCGTCTCGGCCGGCACCGTGTGCATCGCCGCGTGGCCGTTCGTCCTGCTGTCTGAGTCGCAGGTGAAGGCGACCCTGGATGCCATCACCGGCCCGTCTGGCGTGGGTCCGGCCGTCGTGCCGGCTCTGGCGACCGTGGCGACGAGCGGTGGCGACGCGCTGGCGAAGGCCAGATCGCTGGCTCCCTCGTTCCTGTCGGTGGGGTTCATCCGCGACGAGGGCGTGAACCAGTCGGTCACGCGGGGGTACCTGTGGATCGCGATGTCGTGGGCGCAGGACCAGCCGCGCATCGTCGCTCAGAGGGTGGCGAAGGCCATCCTTGGCGAGGCCCTGAAGGCGGCGGGCGCGTCGTTCTCGACGTCGCCTACGAAGCCGTCGTCGGGACAGGTGGGAACCGCGCAGGGGGCTCTTGTCGCGGTGGCCGACGAGAGTGACTCGGCGATCGAAGACGCGGCGAAGAAGTCCGTGCTTGGGCTGGCGCAGGCGGCCGTCGCGATCGCGGGGGCGCTGTTCGGCAACATCACGGTGTCTTTCACGGCATCGAGGGCCAACAGCGAGTTTCGTTCCCTTGGGAACACGATGGCGAACGCGTCTCGCTCCATTCAGGAGTCCGCTGCCATCGTCCAGCAGGTGGACGCCCTGTCGGCGCAGGCGATGGCTCTTCCTGCGGAGGGACAGCCCGCGGCTGGCGAAGCCTTGATGCAGCTCAAGAGGAAGCTGCTTCAGAACAAGGAGTACATCCTGACAGCGTCGTCGCAGGCTGCCGCGGCGGCTCAGATGTGCGAGGCGGAGTCGAGCCCGGAGACGAGTCAGATCGCGAAGGGGCTTCGAGATCAGATCGTCAGGGACGCCAGCGCCAAGCTTGCGTCGTACCAGAACGTCCCGAGCGTGGCTCGCAAGTTCGCCGAGGCGTCGCTCTGGAAGCGGGCGCAGACGCAGCTCGCGAGTCACTTTCGCGGTCTGAGCGAACAGATCGCCGCCCTGTGCGAGACGGCGCGAGGGCTGATCAACAACGTCACGTCGGTGCAGCAGCTCGTGGCACAGATCGATGCCGCGGTCGCGAAGCTCGACTACACGTACAACCAGCTTCGCATCGACTGGTGGCAGCGCGACTGGCTGGGCGCCCCCGCGTACTACTGGCTGGGCGGTGGCGGACTGATCGTCGTCGGGCTGGTCGGCTGGCGCGTTCGAGCACGCCTCAAGCGGCGCGCGGAGGCGGCCAAGGGCGTCGTGACCAAGAACAGGCGTCGCAAGCGGCTGCCGCGTTGAGGAGGGTTCCATGAGCTACTGGCACTCTGGCCTGGGTCAGGCCGCACCGGCTCCGCTGCCGTCGTTCTCCTCGCTTCCGAAGGAGGGCGTGCGGTATGGCGTGGACTGGGCGCTCGTCAGCGACGACGCGATCCTGGAGCAGATCAAGCGCATCCTCGTCGCGGCCAAGGCCATGGCGTCCGACGAGGTGATCCGCAACAGCGAAGGGAAGATGACGGACGAGGGCCTGTTCATCCAGGCTCTGACCAACCTGTGGTTCCGCAACGGCAAGAACCCCGCGTACTGGCCGACCGAGTTCCGTGACGCCGGGAGCAACTACAACTTCGGTCCGACCAACAACGGCGGCACGCAGCTTCGCATCAATGAGGGGATGTGGGACCTGCTCCGGAATCTCGATCCCAGCAAGCCATGGACTCCGCTCTATGGCGGCAAGGAGAAAGAGATCGGTCACTCCCGCGTGCGGCTGAGTGACCCACTTCTTCGTCGTCACATCCGAGACCGGCTGCTTCGGCTTGGGTACATCGACACCAGGGTCGATCCGAATGTTGCCGACGGCTCCGAGTTCTCTGAGGCGCTCAAGCGCTACTACGCCGAGGCTCGGCAGCAGGGGCTCCCGGTGGGCAGTTGGGCGGGCTGGACCGAAACGGGCGGCTGCGGCAGCTACGACGTGCTCGGCAACTGTCAGAACTACGGCCCCAACGTCGACGGAACGGGCATCCGTCTGCACGTCGACCTGCTCGACTCCCTCGTCAACGCTCGCCACAACCCCCGCGTGGCGCTCGCGCGCAAGGTTGCTGGCGAGTCCCTGCTGGCGACAAGGGTCAAGCCGCCCCTCTACGGGTCCATCCCCGGAGAGCCGTCTCCGAGGCAGCCGCTGACCAGGCTGTCGCCTGCGGCCGCAAGGAGCCTCCCGCGCCTCACATCGACCTCGACGGCCTCGATGCAGCAGGCGCTGCTGAAGAGGTAGCGAGGGGAGCGCGCAGTTGATCCCCAACAGCCCACGCAAGCGCCTCGACTACGTCGCCAAGCAGTTCCCCGCGGTTGCATGGGAGACGGCCTACGTCGTCGCACACACAGTCGGCGGTGACCGCGACGGTATCGAACGGGCGATGAAAGATCTGGAGCGCCATCACGAGCGCTCCGGCCTTAGCCCCGGAGATTTCTTTTTTCCGCGTGACGGCAAGCATCCCAACGAAGCCCTCATCCCGTGGGTCGCTCGTGAGCTGAACGCCGCCATGCGCGAGACCAAGAGGGGGCGCCTGACCGAGCGCGAGTTCGTTGACCTGGTCAACATGCTCGAAGCCAAGCTGCCGCAGATTGCCGTCTGG
>Ga0172364_10004637_pt1 | contig 10936 bp, 11 predicted proteins | sample LakKivSesite10cm_FD_114545 | JGI IMG/M metagenome (GOLD analysis project Ga0172364, IMG submission 114545) | Sediment microbial communities from Lake Kivu, Rwanda - Sediment site 10cm | ecosystem: Environmental > Aquatic > Freshwater > Lake > Sediment | place: Rwanda: Western Province, Lake... | reverse complement strand
GCGGACGCCCCACCAGACGGACGCCCCGCTTCAGCGGCGACCTCCCGGCTGAAGCCGGGCCTCCCCTCAGATAAACACCCCCCAGATGGACACCCCGCCAAGCGGACGCCCCACCAGACGGACGCCCCGCTTCAGCGGCGACCTCCCGGCTGAAGCCGGGCCTCCTGTCCATACTAGAACCTAGCGTTGTCCAATGTACCGACAGCCGCTGGCGCATCCGAATTTATGAACGGCTCCGGGTTCAGATTCCTCTGGAGCCGAAAGCCGAGCCGCCGCATGAGGTTGACCGAGTGTAGGTCAGTTCCGCCTCAATGAAGTTCGGGTCCTGCCCCAGCCGGCCGGGCTCGTGCTCGAACACGATGAAACTCGTGTCCTCGCCCACCTCGTAGCGCTGAAAGCCCATCAGTCCGATCAGCCGCTTGTCCTCCTTGCGGACGACGGCCTTGAAGCCGAAATCGTCCATCCGTCGAACGTGGTTGGCCGCAAAGGCGGCCTTGATTTCGCCAGGTGTCCCCGTTCGCCCGGACCAGGCATTCTTCACCACCGGGTCGGCATACACCAGGCGATAGATTTCATCCAGGCCGTCCATCGTAAAGGGCCGTATGATCAGTCGTTCGGTTTCTATCACTGTCACGTGTTGGCTCCTTCCTTGACACCGAGTAGCCCGGCGGGCATGCCACATCCGCCAGCACAGACAGAGTTGTAATCTCGTAGATTCGGGGGCCATTCTCGTGCCTGATGAACCAACCCGAACAAGTTCGGGAGTCCGGAACTGCTACTAACCGAGACTGGCCGTTGCCAGCGCGGGCACTTTGAAGATGTCGTACTCCTGCTCCAGTTCGCGCCGGAACTGCTGCGTATAGAGCCGGTAGTAGTGGCCCCGGGCGCGCAGCAGCTCGGCGTGCGTGCCCATCTCCGCGATGCGCCCATCCTCAATGACGAGGATGCGATCGGCGCGCTTGATCGTCGAAAGCCGGTGGGCGACGATGAAACTGGTGCGGCCTTCCATCAGCGACACCATCCCGCGCTGGATCAACGCCTCGGTGAGCGTGTCCACCGAACTGGTCGCCTCGTCCATGATAAAGATCTCGGGCCGCGCCAGGATCGCGCGCGCCAGGCTGACCAGTTGCTTCTGGCCGACCGACAGGAGGCCGCCCCCTTCGCCCACCTCGCTGTCGTAGCCCTTTTCCAGTGTGACGACGAAATCGTGCGCGCCGGCCAGCCTGGCGGCCTGCTCGACCTCCTCGTCGGTGGCGTCCAGCCGGCCATAGCGGATGTTCTCGCGCACGTTGCCGGAAAAGAGGTGCGGCGTCTGCAAGACCACGCCAATGCGCGACTGGATGGCATGCAACGACAACTCGGTATAGTCCCGCCCGCCGATGCGGATGGCGCCCGCTCTTGGCTCGTAGAAGCGGCACAGCAGGTTGACGATGGTCGTCTTGCCGCCGCCGGTAGGCCCAACCAGCGCGATCGTCTCGCCTCGTTTTACCTTCATACTGAAATCAGTCAGCACGGGCTCGTCGGACTCGTACCAAAAGTCCACGCCGTCGAACTCAATGTCGCCCCGGATGGTGCCGGGATCCATCGCGCCGGGCCGGTCCACCACCTCGGGCACCGCGTCAACGAGCGAAAAGACGCGCTCGGCCGAGGCGATGGCGTGCTGCATTTCGGCGTAGATGCGGGCCAGGTCCTGGATGGGCCACAGCATGAACATGACGTAGGAGATGAAGGCCTGGATGCCGCCGACCGTCATCCCGCCCCATTCGGCCTGCAGGCCGCCATACCAGACGATGCTGCCCATGGCCACCGCGCTGATCAGTTGTACCGTCGGCAGAAACAGCGCCGAGAGCCAGGCCGCCCGGTAGGAGGCGCGGTACATCTGGCCCGTCAGATGGCCGAACTCGCGCAGGTTCTCCTCCTCGCGGCAGAGGGCCTTGACCACGCGCACGCCGGTGATGTTCTCGTTGTACGTGGCGGTGATCTTGGAGTTGATCTTGCGCACGCGCCGGAATTCGACGATGATCTTTTTCCTGAACTGCGTCGCCACGACCAGGAGCACCGGGATGACGGCAAAGACGATCAGCGCCATCTTCCAGTTGATGATCATCATGAAATAAACCGCCGTCGCGATGCTCAACACCCCCCAGGTCGAGTCTAACATGCCCCAGGTCACCAGACCGGCAATGCGCTCCGAATCGGAGGTCACGCGGGTCATGATCCAGCCGACCGGCGTGCGGCTGAAGTAGGAAAAAGACAGGTCCTGCAGGTGGTTGAACATCTTTTTCCGCAGGTCGTACTGGATGCGCTCGCCCAGGATACCGACCAGGAAGATCAGACAAAAGACAGACACGGCCTGGACGAGCGTCAGCGCGCCATAAGCGGTCACGAAGCGAGGCAGCGCGGCCATGTCCCTGGCCAGGATGCCCTGGTCCACGATCCCTTTTCTGAGGTAGGTGAAGTACGAATCCAGGAACGCCGTCAGCGCGATGGCCAGCATGAAGCCGACGACCCAGCGCCAGTGTGGCTTGGTCTGAGCCAGGATGCGGAGCATCGTCCTACCGTTGAACTCGGTCGTAAATTCTTCTTCTTCGAACTCATAGTCCGGCATGGGCTACCTCCTCCCAGACTTCCGAAGTTTCCGCCGAACCAAAGGTTCGGACAACTTCGGAAATCTGGCCGATTTCCTTCTCCAGTTCATCCTCGATGCGGGCCTGCATATCGTAAATTTGCCGGTAGATGCCCGCCTGGCGCATCAACTCGTCGTGCGTCCCCCGTTCGACGATGCGGCCCTGGTCGAGCACCAGGATCAGGTCGGCGTTCATGACGCTCTGGATGCGATGGGCAATGATAAACGTGCTACGGCCGATCATCAAGCGCTCCAGCGCGTGGCGGATCTGGACTTCGGTCTCCGTGTCCACCGACGAGGTGGAGTCGTCCAGGATGAGAATGCGCGGGTCCTTCAGCAGCGTGCGGGCAATCGTGACGCGCTGCTTCTGCCCGCCGGAGAGCGTGACGCCCTTCTCACCGACGAGCGTGTCGTAGCCGTTGGGAAACTCAACGATGACGTCGTGGATGGCGGCGGCGCGGGCCGCCGCTTCGATCTCGGCCTCGGAGACGTCCCGCCCGACGCCGTAGGTGATGTTCTCGCGGATGGTGCGGGAGAAGAGAAACGGCTCCTGCTCGACGATGCCGATCTGCTGGCGCAGGAAGTGACGCGGATACTCCTTCAGCTCCACCCCGTCGAGCGTCAGGCTGCCGCCGGTATATTCGTAGAAGCGCGGCAGCAGGTTGACCAACGTCGTCTTGCCCGAGCCGGTGGAACCCAGAAGGGCCACGGCCTGCCCCGGCTCGCAGCGGAAACTGACGTCCTTCAGCACCGGGGCGTCCGCGTCGTACTCAAAGCACACGCCGCGCAAGGCCACCTCCCCACGCAGGTTCCCGGACGGCACGGTTGCACCCTCTTCCAGCGGCTCGCGCTCCTCTTTGATCACTGCAGCCACGCGGCCGTAAGAGACCAGCCCGGTGGACATCTGGACGATCAGGCGGCCCAGGTTGCGCATGGGCCATATAAGCCAGACGACCAGCCCACCGTAAGCCAGGTAGGTGCCAATGGTGATCGTGCCGTTGATGGCCATCACCGCGCCGACGGCGAAGCCGGCCAGCATCTGGAAACCGCACAGCACGTCCGAGGATGGCCAGAACAGCGCATGCATGGTTATCAGCCGCCGGCCACGCCGGAATTTTTCCCAGTTGTCCCGGTCGAACTTGTCGCGCTCATAGGCCTGGCGGGCAAAGGCTTTGACGACGCGCACGCCGGTCAGGTTCTCCTGCAGCGTGGTCGAAAGCGTGGCTTCCTGCTCCTGGTAAGACTCGTAGGCCCTGGAGACGCGCTTGAAGAAAAAGGCCGACGTAAGCACGATCAGCGGCACGACGACGATCGAAAGCAGCGCCAGTTGCCAGTTCAGGCTCAGCAGAGCGGCCAGGTTGATCCCAAAGAGCAAGGCAATGCGCCCCACGCCGATGGCCTGGTCGGCAAAGAAGCGACGTGTGGCGTCCACGTCCGAGGTGACGCGCTGGATCAGCTCGCCGGTGCGCGTCCGATCGTGATAGGTGAACGACAGCCGCTGGATGTGGTCGAACAGGTAATTGCGCAGGCGCAGCGCGATCCCTTCCGCCGTCTGGGCCGCCAGGCGCCCGCTGAGGAAGGTGAACGCGCCCTGGATCAACGCCAGGCCGACGAAGCCCAGCGCGATGAGCGGCAGGACGCCCGACAACTCTTTTCGCCCCAGGACGTTGTCTACGAGGTACTTGAGCAAGAAATAGGTGGACGTGTTCGCCACCGCTGCGATGCCCTGGCCGACCGTCGCTCCCAGGTAGGTCAGCCGAAAGCCGGCCATCATGCGCCACAACCCGACCATCCGCTTGTCCGCCACCGTGCCCTTCAGGTCTAACTCAGAGACTTTCACGTTTGATTGCAAGGCAGTGCACCTCCGTTCAGATTACGATTGGAGATTGGGTGTCCCAACAATGCCTCCAACTCCCCCAGCGACGTGGCCGGGTCCACAAATTGGATCGTGTGGATGCCCAACTGGCGAGCAGAGTCCACGTTGCACAGATTGTCGTCCAGCAAGATCGCCTGCTCCGGCGCGACGCCCAGCCGCTCCAGCGTCAGATGATAGATGGCCGGGTCGGGTTTGCACAGGCCGACGTAGGAGGAGTTGACGTAAGCGTCGAATTCGGCGTGCACGTCGAGTCCAAAGTTCTGGCGGATCAGGTCATCCTGGCCGGGAAAGGCGTTGGACAGCACGGCGACCTTGTAGCGCCCCCGCAGCGCGCCAGCAGCGGCGACCGCCTCTGAGATGAGCCCCTTGCGCATGTAGAACTCCCCCATAAAGCGCAGGGTCGCCTCCACGTCGGCAAAGCCCAGCCGGTCAGTGACGTACCGGGCATAGTCGTCGTTGCTGATCGCGCCGACCTCCAACTGATGCCACACCTTGCCCAGCAACACCTCCAGCAGCGTACCGGGTGAGAGCGCCAGCCGCCGCTCCCACGTGGCGACGTCCTCGTCATCTGGCAGTGCTTCCAGCACGCCACCCCAGTCGAAGATGACCGCGCGGACATCGGGCAGGGCAGCCAGGGCAGGGGCAGGCACAGGTACTCCCAACTCCTGCAGCCGCTTGCGCAAGGAGGCCAGCCCCCGGAAGCGCACCGCGTGCAGCCCCACCTGGCGGGCGGCGGCCACGTTCTCCCGAAAGTCATCCACAAAGACCGCCTCCTCCGCCAAGGTCCCCACCCGCGCCAACGTCCGTTCGAAGATGGCCGGGTCGGGCTTCATCAGCCCCTCGCAGCCAGAGACGACGAGCACGTCAAAGGCGTCAGCAATGCCCAAGCGCTCCAGGTGCTGGCGCAAACCGGCCGGCCCGTTGCTGAGCAAGGCCGTGCGGTGGCCCTCATCGCGCAGGTGGCGGATGAGGGCCGCCAGTTCCTCGTCCAGCCGGTCGCCGGCCCAGAAGCCCTGCTGGAAGCCGGTCAGCCCCTCCGCATCCAGTTCCAGCCGCCGGCCAACGTCGGCCCAGAAGTCGGCGGTGGTAGCGTGGCCGAGTTGGACCTCGTTCCACAGCGGGCTTCCGAACACCAGCCTGTCCGCCTCGCCCGGCGGCAGCCCGAACCGCCGCTCCAGCTCGCGGCGCGGGAGGGGATTGACCGTGCGCATCAGCACGCCGCCGTAGTCAAAGATGAGCGCCCGGATCATGCTTCTGGCCTCCCTTCAGCCTCGCGAAACAGCGCGTCCAGTTCCCCGAAGCGACGCACGACGATGACCCGTCCCAGGTCTGCAATCTCTTCCTGTTCCAGTTGCCAGGTGTTCGGATGCGGCACGTAGATCGCGCCGATGCCGGCCTCTAGCGCCGGGTTGATGTCGGAGCGGGGGCTGTTGCCGACCATCCAGGTGTGTTCCGCCCGCAGGCCATAGTGAGCCACCAGTTTCCGGAGCACGCCGGCGTCCTTCTCTGCCACGACGTGCACTCCGTCGAAAAAGTGACCCAGGCCCGAGCGGGCCAACTTGCTTTCCTGCACCTCCCGATTCCCTTTGGTCAGCAGGAGCAGGCGGCAACGGTCGCGCAGCCGGGCCAGCGTCTCTGGCACACCTTCGAGCAAGACAATCGGATAGTCTACCACCATCCGCCCGATTTCCCAAACCGCATCTGCCACTTGATCCACAACGGGCCGGCCATATCGCTCGCACAGGCGCTGGTAGGCGACGACCAGGCTACGGGCAAACTCTTCCGGCGCGTACCCCACGACGGGAACGCGCTCACGCTCGACCGCGTCGGCGGTCTGCGCTGCCTCGGCGAGCCCAAAGCCATGCGCTGCCATCAACTCCGCGAAAACAGCGGTGCATTGCTCATAGTAGATGTTATTCTCCCACAGTGTGTCGTCGGCGTCAACGATGAGCGTCGGCTGCATTGCTATCCACTCCGCTTCAGTTTGCCGGTGCGCTTGGCGTATTTCTCCGCCTGGCGGAAGATGGCCACGCCCAGCGGGATGGCGGCCACGCCGATGAGCACGAGCCGGCCCAGGTGGCCGAACAATGAGCCGGTGCTGGCCCCATCGAGCAACGACGCCCGCATGCCAGCCAACACGTAGGTGGCGGGCGAGATGCGCGCCAGAACCTGCATCCATCCCGGCAGCACGGAGACGGGGAAGTAGACGCCGGAGAACAGGAGCAGGAGCGCCTGGATGACGTGCGTCATCTGCGAGCCGCGCTCCGGGAACAGGAGCGGCAGCACCGAGGCCACGATGCCCAGGCCGACGAACGACAGGCTCCCGGCGACCAGCATCAACAGCCCGCCGAACAGGTTGGCCTTGCTCAGGTCGAGTTGGAAGAAGAGCACCACCACGCCCAGGATCAGACTGGTGTGCAGCAGGCCGTAGACGAGCGAGAAGAGCGTCTGCCCGATCATGTGCGTGAAGCGGGAGATGGGCGCCATGAAGGTGTACTCGATCGTGCCTTCCCAGCGCTCCCAGGCAATCAGCTCGCTGACGTTGTCGAAGACGATGGACAGATAGTGCCACACCAGCGTCCCCACCAGCAGGTACAGGATCATGTACTTGGTGTCAATCTTCTGGCCGGTGATGGCCTCGGTCCCGGCGCCGATGAAGGTGATGGCGAGCGCGTTGGCGACAGAGTAGACGAGCCAGACGACCTCCCAGCCCCAATATCGCTTGACCAGATTAAAGTTGCGCTCGACGAAGGCGTACGAAGCGCGGATTTCGTACATAACCCGTAACATATTACGCCTCCTCCACTTCATCATCTTCCTTAACCAACTGCTTCCCCGTCAGTTCCATGAACACGTCCTCCAGCGTCAGCTCGTGGCCGTTGGTACGGGGAACGAGCGCCTTCAGGCCGGCGGGCGTGTCGAGCGCGACGATGCGCCCATCGTCGAGGATGGCGATGCGGTCACACAGCGCCTCGGCCTCCTGCATGTCGTGCGTGGTCAGCAGGATGGTGGCGTCGTGATTGTCCCGCAGATCCTCGATGAAGGCCTGTACCTCCCGCTTGGAGCGGGGGTCCAGGCCGGTCGTCGGCTCGTCCAGCAGGAGCAGGATCGGCTCGGTGAGGAAGGCGCGGGCGATGGCGACCTTCTGCTGCATGCCCCGGCTCATCTCCTCCATGGGCTGGAAGATGGCCTCTTTCTTGAGTCCCAGCCGTTCCAACACTTCCAGGATGCGCTTGCGGGCCTCGCGCGCCCTCATGCCATACAGCCGCGCGCCGTAGAGCAGGTTCTCCATCGGCGTCAGTTTCTTGAAGAAGGAAGCCTCGACCGAGACGCGGTGGATGAGCCGTTTGACGGCCATCTCGTCCCGCTGCACGTCGTGGCCAAAGATGGTGATGTGCCCCTGGTCGGGGATGAGCAGCGTGGAGAGGCAGCGCACGAGCGTGGACTTGCCGGAGCCGTTGGGGCCGAGGATGCCAAAGACTTCCCCGCGCCGCACCTGGAAACTGATGCGGTCCACCGCCACGACCAGCTTGCGGCCGTTGCCGTTGCGCTTCCAGGGCCAGCGAGGCCCATCGTTCTTGGCGAACTGCTTGGTTACACTTGAGACCTCAAGGGCCATACCGTCAACCGCATACATCTGGTTCCTCCTCATCTCTGGCAGACTGGAAAGTCTGCCCCACAACACTCGAAAACCGGACCAAGGACCAGGCCGTGGACTTGAGCCCCACGGCCTGGCGGTAGAGGAAAATTAAAAAGGCCGTGGGTGTCGCAGCCACCCACGGCCTTTTGTGACGTTATGTCAACCATCACAGGGGCGCACTGCGACAAGGCAACAACAGATCTCCGCTAGCATTACGGAGACTGCGCGCGCGAAAGAAAAGAAAGATGAACATAGCAGTACGCCCTCCAACCTCCTTACAAGATGCGTCGCATTATACCTCAATCTGGCGGGTTGTCAAGTGGACCCTCCCGCAGGGGTATAAGTCAAAAGTTTGGGGAGGTCAATATCGGAGTCCCGAACTTGTTCGGGTTCCTGGCAAAAGACCCCAACAAGTTGGGGACTCCGCTCCTCGGTATAAGACTGTGCACGGTTCCCCAAATTTCTGAACTATACCCGAGGGTCAAAGATGACTTGACTGTTGACGCTGGCCATGTTACACTGCGTCTCAAACCGGACTGGAGATCATGACGATGCAGTACGATACGCCGATCAACACCAACGACGCCAGTTTCGAGCGGGCGGTGCTGCGCGCCTCGCTGCCGGCTGTCGTCGTCTTCTGGTCAGCCAGGGAGACGCCGCGCCAGCAACTGAACGCCGTGCTGGAGCAGATCGCGCGCGAGTACGCGGGCCAGGCGCTGGTGGTGAAACTGGACGTGGCCGACGGGCCACAGGCGCAGGCACAATACAGCGTGGACACACTGCCGCAGTTCCTGTTCTTCCGCCAGGGCAGGCTGGTCGCGCGAGCCAAAGGCACGCCCAGCGCGGAGGCGCTGCGCCCGTGGGTCGAGTACCTGCTGGAGCGCGGGCCGCAGCTGGTGGCGCAAAAGCCGCCCCAGGAGAAGGCGCCGGGGGGCGACGGGCATCCGCTCACGGTGACGGACGCCGACTTCGAGCGGGTGGTGCTGGGGGCGAGCGTGCCAGTGCTGGTGGACTTTTGGGCGGGCTGGTGTATGCCGTGCCGCATGGTCGCGCCGGCCGTCGAGGCGCTGGCGGGGGAGTTTGCCGGGCGGGCGCTGGTCGCCAAGCTGGACGTGGACGCCAATCCACTCACCGCACAGCGCTACGGGGTGCAGAGCATCCCGACACTGATCTATTTCCGCAACGGACAGGCTGTGGAGCGCGTGTTCGGGGCGCAATCGGCACAGGTGTTGCGCCAGAAACTGGAGGCGTTGTTGTGAGCGAGTTCCTGCAGGCAAACTGGGTCAGCCTGGTGGTAGTGGCCGGTATCGTGGTGCTGTTTCTGGCGTTCCGCAACCGGGCCACGCGTGTCAGCGGGCTGGACGAGGTATTGGGGCAAGGCAAACCCGTCATCGTGGAGGTGTTCAGCAACACCTGACCGCCCTGCCTGATGGCCAAGCCCATCGTGGATGGGCTGGAGCGCGAGCTGGAGGGGCAGGCGCGGGTGGTGCGGTTGAGCGCACTCAGTAAGGCGGGACTGAAAGCCGCACGCCGTTACGGCGTGATGGGCATGCCGACGTTCCTCATTTTCGACGGCCAGGGCGAGCTGATCGGGCGGCAGGCGGGCTTTCCCAACCGCAGTGAGATCAAGGCGCTGGTCACAGCTCTCAATAGTAAACCCGATCGGTAAGCACTTTCCCCGTCTGCGCAATCCCTATCCCTTCCATCTCGAGCAAGGCCCGCTTCATGTCGAGGCCGCCCCGAAATCCACCCAGGTGGCCATCGGAGCGCACCGCCCGGTGACAGGGGACGACGATGGGGAAGGGATTGCGCGCCAGGGCATTGCCCACGGCCCTGGCGCCGCCTGGAACTCCCAAATGTGCGGCGAGCTTGCCATAGGTGGTGACCCAGCCCCTGGGAACGCCGTGCTCGGCCAGGAGGACGCGGCGCTGAAAGCCATAGCACGTGTCAAGCGCCAGCAGGTCCAGGTCAAAGTCAACCGCGTCGCCCGCCAGGAAGCGTTGCATGCGGTCGCGCAGGTCCGCGATCGCGGGGCAGGCCCGCGGGGCAGAGCCTTGCGCCGGAGCCTGCTCATTCGGGAGAAGCACGCGGTATACCCTGGGGCCGGCTGCGGTCTCCCGCCAGATGATGTTCAGCGTGCCAAAAGCCGACGGCGTGGGCACATAAAACATAGAGTGGTCTCCTGCCATAGTCAAATTCATTGGACGCGAATGGACAAGATGGCATCTTGTCCTACATTATTTGTGCAACTGGCGAAATTCGTCCTCCAGGATGCTCATCATCACGAAATCATGATAGGCGTGGTCGTAGTAGTAGCCGTCACGCTGGAGGCCCTCGCGCTTAAAGCCCACTTTTTCGTAAAAGCGGAGCGCCCGCTCGTTGAAGGCGACGACGCCGACGGACACGCGGTGAAAGCCCAGGTAGCCAAAGGCGTAATCCAGCAGCAGCAGGATCGCTTCGGTCCCGTATCCTTTCCCCCATGCCTTCTTGTCCCCGATGATGATGCTGAGGTCAGTGCTCCTCCAGGGATGGAACATTCTCAACAGGCCAGCCTCGCCGATCACGCGCTCGTATTCCTTCATGATGGGGATCGCCTTCCGCACGACAACGAACCACACGCGTTCCCTGTCCTGGCGCACGCGCTCCAGGAATTCATCCGCACCAGACTTGCTCATGGGCAGAACCTCGCCAGTCAGACACCTGATCTCGGGGTCATTGGCCCACTCGCGGATGGGGGGCAAATCCTCCGCTTCGATGGGCCTCAAGTAAATGCTATTTCCCACCAGGAACTGAT
>Ga0172364_10004635_pt1 | contig 10937 bp, 7 predicted proteins | sample LakKivSesite10cm_FD_114545 | JGI IMG/M metagenome (GOLD analysis project Ga0172364, IMG submission 114545) | Sediment microbial communities from Lake Kivu, Rwanda - Sediment site 10cm | ecosystem: Environmental > Aquatic > Freshwater > Lake > Sediment | place: Rwanda: Western Province, Lake Kivu... | reverse complement strand
CAAGACAGTCCCCGCCATGGTCTGTGTCAGAAAGGAGTTGAGCAAGGCAGGCCACCAGTACCTAACATTCCTCTGTGAGGAGGGCTGTCATTACCTGAAGGAGTATTGGGAGTATCGAATGCAGCACGGTGAGGTCTTAACCACTGACTCACCAGCAGTCAAACCACGATATGACAGGAAACATTTCATTCGAACCACCAACGTAGGCGACAAGGTAAGAGGAGGAATAAGGGCAGCAGGCTACGAATGGAGGCCTTACGTCTTAAGGTGTTACTTTGACACACAGCTTCTGCTCGCTGAATCTAAAGGTCTGATGCTGAGAGACTACCGCACATTCTGGATGGGACACAAAGGCGACATCGAGCACAGATACACAACCAACAAGTACAGGCTACCTCCACCCTTGCTGGAAGATATGAGGTCAGCATACAGGAGATCTCAGGTTTATTTGCAGACTGAGGCTCCGAGCGGAATGGAGGATGCGAGGCTAGAGTTCAGACGGCAGCTACTTGTCGTGGCAGGTTACAGTGAAGATGATGTGGCTAAGGTTGAATTGGAGAAGCTGAGTGACGACGACATCCGTGACAGGATCAAAGAGAGACTCCTCAAAGAGAACAATAACAACGGCAATGGCTCAAGAGCTCTCAGACAGAAGGTTGTTCCACTGGACGAAGTGGAGAGGTTTATTGAGGCTGGTTGGGAGTACGTCTCACAGCTTCCAAACGGCAAAGCAATAGTCAAAGGTTCAGACGTTAATGGTGGAGAGCCTCAGCCACAGGTCAATTCTGCCGAGAAACTCATCAACCGTTAGCTTGTCCTTCTCTACAAGCAGCACTCTTTGCAACGGATGGTCAGCTGGAAGCTGAAGAGCAAACCCCTTCAACCTTCTAATGTCTACAGTGCTCATGAGAAGTCTACTGGGGACAGTATTTAAGCAGGGGAAGTGTTGAGGGAGCGGTCATACCAAAGTTGAAGCTTCTAGTTTTCGTTCGTGTTGTAACGCTACAATAGGAATATTGACTTATTTCTGGGGTTCAACAACTGTGTGTGGCTTTCGTTCACATCAATTTCGAATTTTGCTACTTTACTTATGGTAGCAGGAACTGTGCAAAATAGTGATCAGATAGATGAAGATAGTTTGAGGTTCAACGTGCCGCTTCTGGTAAGCGACTTACTTCCCGTGACGAAAATCTCTGTGGTTCAAATCATGGTATACTCACAATGTGTGGGCCACCACCAGACCAGAACAACTGACTCGCCTTCGGCTCGCCGTAAATCCTCAGGGGAAGATCCTCTGACAGCCCTTCAGCTTGCGCTAACCTGTGAATGCCAACCACTCAAAAGGCAAATAGAATATATCAATCATCGTTCTGGTATTGGTGTGTGAATTGTTTTGAATATCAACTTCACACCCGATCCAGCTTGGGCGTCACTATTTGCCATCGTATCTAGGTGGATAACCTAAGTCTTGGGTGACGGCTAGTGGATGTGAACGAGAAGAAGTTGGCTCATGAACGATACATCAGGGATGCCTTCACATTACCCACGTTTGCTCAATTAGGCTTTCTGTACGGATCCTTCGAGACGAATTGCCAATACATAGATGAGGAGATAGATAATGTTACCAACAGTGAGCCTTTCGCATTGGTTCATCGATTCAGGGCATTACATGTGCTGTTCAGGTTGACTGCAAATGTTGAAACTCTTCTGGCAATGGTCTACATTCTCTCTCAGAAACAGCTGGAAGACTTTGGCAGAATAATGCTGCGGTATGACCAGAATATGATAGACCAAGTGATAAACGACATTGCAGATGCCAAGATTGAACAAGCCTACAGGGTATTCGGGTTTCCTGAGCCAAAAGGTCTTGACGTCTCAAAAGATGATAGGAAGTTCCTACACGAATTGTTTCAGCTTGTTGCGGAGGAATACAATATGATTCTTCTTCAGTTATGCAAATTCTATCAGAATCATAGGAGTGCATACAATAAACTCAAACATGGATTGATGTTTGCTCTCACTGAAATGGAGACTGGACAGAATGTCGTGAAGGCAGTCGTTACGTATCATAGATATGATAAGAAAAACTTCTTCAGACTCGCAGACTGCTATCGCCCACCAAGGAACCCTTCCCCACCTGGGATGGATTGGTTCAATCTCGTTTCCTACCTGCCACAAGAGAGACATATTCTTGAAAAGTACAAGTATGTGAATGCGATGGTATGGAAGTTGGCTAAGAGACTCATCAGGAACCTCTTTGATTTGGGCTCAAATTGTGGTCGTGACTACTTGCCTGAGGGTGTGGACGACGTACTTCAATCGAGAAATATGCTGAGAGAGCTTGACAGGTACAAGGAAATCAAGAACAGAATGGCTCCTAAGATGCTTTCTCTTTCAATTGAACAAGAATTCGTACACAATCTTAGAGAAGAAGCGTCTAAGAAAACTACAGAACATTGGAATACTAACCTAATTTCGAATACACATATGTGTATTCAGAAGATCAGTAGATAACGTGCGCCTTATGGCACACAAGACGATATCGATCTCAGAGGAGGCATATCTGGCCTTGGCTAGACTGAAGGGTGAAAAGGAATCCTTCACAGACATCATCCTAAGAATATTAAAGAAGAGGGGTGAGGGGACCCTCCTCGACTACGTTAAGAGCCTCGAGCCTGATGGTGAGCTCGCCGAGGCGCTCGAGCAGATACTCAAAGAAAGACAAGAACTGGAAGTTCACGCCAAGACTCTAAGTGCTCAAGATTGACACGCATCATTAGAATAGACTTTCTTCTGGGAACACCTTAATTCCCGAATCATCTATGGTGTACGCCCTTGGCTGCTCATCGATAGCCGTCATCCTCATCTTTCTAACCTGGATAACCCTCATCAAGGATTTGCCTACTTGCAGCCGCTGCAGGATTATTGAACCGTCAGCGAGGTATTCCTCCTCGACCACGCTTCTCTCGATACCTGCGGCACTCGACTCCATCGTTGTCAGACAGGTCGCCCCGGTATCTGTCAGTGCCTCGATCAGATCGAGGAACGCATTACGCCTCTCGTGGACTTGAGGATACTGATAGATCAATGCGGCTAAGGGGTCTACGACGATCCTCTCCGCCTTGGTAGATTTCGCCAGCGACTCTATAGTATTTATCAGGCTCATTATTGAGAAGTCTCTCTTTCCGACAACGAGCTTCCCAACCTTTACTTCTCCAGGGGCATGGCGGATGGGTGATGCGTCAAGAAAATGGAACTTGCCGTCCTCCTCGAAACGGCTCAAATTCCACTTGAATCGTTTCATGGCCTGATAGACGTGATCCTTCCTCTCCTCAAGGGAGACGAATATACCATTCTCATTATACCTATCTATCCCGTTGACCGAGAATTGGCTGCACAGTATCGTCTTTCCAGTCCCAGGCGCTCCCACTACGAGGACGATCCTGCCTTTAGGTATTCCGCCCTCTAGCATCTTGTCTAATCCTTCTATTCCAGTGGGTACTCTCTCATGCGACATTTGATGCCACTTATCCCCGCGTGGATAATATGTCGTGGAACCTTCCCTTAAAATAGAACTATCCAACGTCAAGTGAGGCGGGGAGGAGTCTTGTAAGTGAAACGTTTGGGAGCGGTCTAAGGCGTACGCTAGCCTGTGGTACGGTTCAGCATGGAAATGAATTTCGATATGGCGGTTTGTCGAGCTTCATTGACTACTGTCTGGGTGAAAATGCTCGAAAATCATATTCCAACTTTTTCAAGCGACAATCATTCTATAGAGGCCTTAGATGATTCCCCACGCGTATGAATCTGTCGCAGGATTTTGTGCCCTCCAGCATCTTGATGTGTTCAATCTTCTCCCTCACGGCGGACTCGACAAACTGCTGCCTGTTATAGTTAAGTTCAGAATGCTCCCTGACGATCCGATCCACCTCTCTGACCATGGCGCCGGGAAGTCGGATTTGAACCCTCACATCTTTCGTCTCAACGATCAGACTGCTGATCGTCCGTGGCAAACCTCAAACATCCCCAAACCATCTTTGTAGCATAGCTACTACACATAATCATTCTGTAACGCTTTTCATCTTATGTAGCATACATGTACACATGACGGATAATTCTATATACAACTGTGATACATAGACGGGCCCGTTCGAGACGTTCTCGTCGTCCGTGTGCAGGATCGTGATAGGTTTGAGGTCAAGCGTGAGCAGCCTACTTGTCTTGGCAATTCTCATTGTGTCAGGTTTAATCTCTCCATTGCATACAGCTGCTCCGCCTCAGCCCACTTACGGTACAGCGAATGTCGATGGCAACTCTAGCGAGTGGGATCTTACCAACGACTTCTTCGCTAACATGTACCGGTCTGCGGATTCTACCAAGAAGATTGAGTCGAAACTGTATCTGCGATTTGATTGCGCTACACACACCCTATATGTTCTGGTACTCGCCGAGCCAGGCGTGACCATCAGGGCCGGTTCAAGCGATCACGATGATAACTACGTGAAAATAGATGGAATCAAGAAAGTTGACGGCAACTCTGGCGACAACGGGATACCGCCAGATTTCTCCTATATCGGGTTATCCGGGGGCACCGCGCAGGGATGGGAAGCATCATTCATCCTTCCTGAAGGAAGTTACCTGGGAGGTGGAACCAACAAGGGTCTCAATGTTCACACCCAAGTCAATGACGAAGGATCCCAGACTTCAGCCGTCAAGAATAGATCAATCGATCTAGTGATCGACTGTCCCGAGGATGAGTTTAAACTTGGATGCTGGATATGCGAAACTGATAAAGGGCAAGTCGTCACGGTGGTAGTCGATGAAGATGTCACAGTAGATTTCAATCCCGTTAAGGGCGGAGGTCTCCCCCAATACAGCGGCGACCCAGACCTAAAGCCCTACTTTAGTTACGACCTTGATGGTCCAACTCCAAATGAATGGAAAGCGATCTTCAAACTCGGTGCAAAGAAGCTCCTTGTCAAGAACGGGGCTACCATCACTGTCACGAATGTGGACAATAATGCACCAGGTATCGAGATTCTGTCAGATTGTGAGTTAGAGATCGAAGAGGGTGGAGAAATCAATAGTTCGCCGAAGACCAATGGGTGGGGGGGCGATATCGTCATCAGGATAGCTGGCAGTATCAAGATCTACGGAAATGTATCAAGTATTTTCGATTGTAAGCACGGCCTTCCGGCAAACATCACCATCGCATCCTGCTACGGAGATATTATCGTCGGTCCCAAGGGCCGCATCGAGACTGTTGGGGAGGACGACGGAGGAGGCGACATCAACATTCTCACCTGTGAAGAAGGAGATATTACCATCAACGGCTTGGTCAGAGCCCTCTTCAAGTACAATACATGGAAACTCCACATACCTACTATAAACATAATGGCTTCTGAAGGCTCAGTAGTCATCGATGGGAACAACGAGTTTGGAAGGGAAAAGATTGGCGGCACCTGGTACAGAGTGACAAGTGGCGTAGTAGTCTTCGATTATGGAGATGCCGACTCAGGAACGATAAACATCCAGGCTGACAAGGACATTACCGTTTATGGAAACGTCATCCTCCACTCGACAGAACACAACTTCGGAGCTGTCGCTATTAAGTCTAAATCGAATAACGCCAAAGGTGGAGTGATTGACGTTCGGTCGCTCGGAGGCAAGATAACAGCTTCAGACCGCGCTTTCGACAACGCCAACCGATATAATCAAGATGCAAAGATCAACCTACTGGCCAAGTACAATATAGAGCTGAGTGTGACACCGCGAACGAATGTAGGTGCCCCTGATAACACCAAGGCGGTAGTCAGCACCCAAGGTGGGAAGAGCGGCCTTAGCGGCGGCAAAGGTGGAACAAACACGCTCCAATCATTTGGCGGGGGTATCATAATAGGTGAGAAGGCACAAGTTCTTGCTAACTACATCGGTACATCCAGTTCGTCGACCGGCACCAACCTTTTGATATCATGCACTGGAGTGACCAACAACGGAGAAGTGAATCCCACAGATGCAAACACTTCAGACGACTCAGGAGTATGCACGCCGGACACGCCGACACCACTACTTGGCAACTGCGCAGAGTTTGAAGTCGGATGTGCATTATGCAAGCCTGGTATTGAGATTAAGAAGGTGTTGACTTCGAGCGATCCCACAACAGTCGGCTCAACCGTTACCTTCCAGATAGAGATCAAGAACACGGGCAGCACGACGCTTACGGATGTGGATGTCTCCGATACCTTCGACACTGCCTACCTTGACTTTGTCTCTGCAAATCCAGCTGAGACCAGTATGAATGAGATGGCGGGCACGATCACATGGGATAATCTAGAGGTCTATGCGCCTGGAGGCGACGGCTTCGATCCAACTGAGTCTATTGTAATAACGGTCACATTCACAGCGACAGCAACAACTCCAGATCCAACAAAGGCGAATAACTGCGCCAGCGTGTCTGCAAAATACGGGACAAACACAGTAAATGCTGGCCCTGTATGTGATGATGTGGAGATAAACCAGGCTAAGATAGTCATAATCAAGGATGCTATTCCGGATGATGCTCAAGACTTTGACTTCGCAGTGACAGGCGGACCAACCATTATTGCCCCGTTCAAGCTGGATGATGATGGTGACCCTGCGCTTCCGTACACTGTGACGTATGATGTGGATCCAGGCAGCTATGTCGTCACTGAGACCGAACCTAGTGGGTGGACCCTCACGAAGATTGAGATAATCCAGGACCCAACTGGAGACTCAACGACTGACCTGGCTGGCAAGAAGGCTACACTCAACGTGGCCAGTGGCGAGACGGTCATTGTGAAGTTTACTAATGAGAAGCCTCTGGGGGAGGTCAAATACGATTTTGGCGACGCACCTGATCCAACCTATCCCACATTTCTGGCAAGCAACGGAGCCCGCCATATCATTGACAATATTTGGATGGGTGCCACGGTAGACGACGAACCTGACGGGCAACCATCCATCTCTGCCGATGGAGACGACCTGAATCCTGGCGGAGGGCCTGATGATGAGGATGGGGTGACCTTCCTCGGTTCAGGGCCATCCGGCGGACCTTACGTCATGCCTTACGCGCCAGGCCAGAATGGTGCAGTCAAGATAAAGGTCACTGGCTCCGTCACGGAAAAGAACCCGGCGTACCTTCACGGCTGGGTTGACTGGAATCAGGACGGCGACTGGAACGACCTAGGCGAGAACATATTCTCAGGCTACAAGGTGACTGCGCCAGGGGACTACACAATAAACTTCCCTGTGCCAGCAGATGCAAAGACAGGGAAGACCTATGCGAGGTTCCGGATAGACGACCAGAACCTGAACAGCCCCACAGGCGAGGCCACCAACGGGGAGGTGGAGGACTACCTGGTCGATCCAGCAGTCGGCCCGCCTGAGGAGCCTCCGAAGCAGATCCTGTCCAGGCCGGTCGGCGGCTACGTGATTCCTGCAAACAAGCTGGCCATCCTCACACCTTACCTGGCTCTGGCTGGTCTCGTCGGGGTCGTATCCGCGATCGTGGTAGCTAGAAGAAGGCGCAAGGACTAGCTGACAGAATAGAAGCATCTGCATAAGAAGGCTCACTAGATCATCTGCTCTTTCATTCTCGCCTGTCGAGTAGGCGAGGATCTCAACCTCCAGGCAAAAGGAGAATAGAGTGCGGACTTTGCACAGCCGCGTTCCATTGAGAAAGGATAATAGTTCTTCTCCTGCTATTTACTACCTAAGAACGGGTGTGAAGAGGGGTGAGCCTCTCCATTGATTATGTTCCAGCACTCAAGCGGCTGGGACTGACTGAGTACGAGGCAAAAGTATACGCTGCTCTCATAAGGGCGGGTTCAAAGACGGCTGGCGAACTCAGTTTTCTCAGCGGCGTCCCACGAACGAAACTCTACGGCTCTCTCAGATCGCTTGAGAAGAAGGGCCTCGTCAAGACTCTGCACCATAAGCCTGAGACCTTCGCAGCCAGCTCACCCAATGAGTCCCTGCTGCCGCTGGCTGAGAATCTCGTTAAGGAGGCGGGTGAGAGTCTGGAGCAGATGCAGAGTCTGATTCTAGCCTACGAATCCATGAAGCTCATGTCAAGCAGAAGGGCGTCCCCAAAGACGGAGTTGGTGATTGTGGAGGGGCGCTCAGCTGTCTCAGACAGCCTCACAAAGTACCTGTCAGGATCAAGTGAATCGGTGGAGATTGTCACCTCGGAGAATGGTGTGGTTCGTCTTTACAAGTCACACCTCAAACAGATAGAGCGCCTACTCTCCAAAGGAGTCAAGGTGAGGCTGATCACTCATGTTACGAGTCAAAATGCCAGTGTCGCAGAGAAGATAAGAAACGTTATCCAACTGAGGCCTTCGCCAAAACTGAGCTTCCAAATATTCAGCATCGATTCGAAGGCCATAATATTCATCGAGGCCATACCAGACGATCTGGATGACAGGGCGGGAAACGATATTGGGGTCATCTCCGAGAACCATCACGTAGTCGACAGCTTCAGGAACCTTTACAATGTCTTCTGGGCTGCGCTCCCATCCTCCTCAGCATTGCCAAAAGAAGCAAGCTCGCTCTGAAGATGATCTGAGAAATTCAGAACTGCCTTCGACAGGGCTCCCGATCGAGGATGCGTCTTGAGCCTGCTGCAGGTCGACTGGCTTCCATGCCGTAGATTAATGCACGGCTAGTCAGCCTGCCTGAGCCCGCTTCAATCAGACTTTCAAAAAAGTGCCTGTCGCAGTCTGCTGGCAAAAGCCTCGTCAAGTCTCCTCTCAGCATAACCGATGTCTAGACGTTCAGGATTCCCCTATCGAAAGGCTGAGGCAACGAGAGGATAGTACCTCAAACAGCTAATCCAATAACGAAAAAGCAGATTCATCTCCCGATCGCGCAAATACCCGGTGAATTCTAACTGGCCATCGTTCTGTAACTATAGTTTCGTAATTTTGGTTACAAAGTCTTGAACATCATCTTGGAACGGAGACTCTTCTCCCCGACTGATCCGGTGGCGAAGGTTAGGCCGCAATTTGGGAGAGCAGAGTCACCCAAAACAAGTTGTATCGTTCAGGAAGTTCATTTTCTCAGTACTGGTCATACTGATGTTGTCAAGCCAGGCTTCTGCCGGTGCGGCGAGCCATGGCTTGGAAAGTGATTCTGAAGATGGTCAATTGGATGAGCGGAGAGATTCCGAGGACCTCTTAGCGCGGTCGCAGGGGCAGAACAGATCAAGTGGCGCCGAGATCTGCGTCAACTGCACAAAAAAACAAGTCACCAAGACCAAAGTTGAAAAGATGAACGCCTCCCGCATCCAAGATGAGCTCAAGAATATTCGCGAGAAGATTACACAGAAGAAAGCCAAATGGACCCCGAAGGAGACCGCGGTCTCCAGACTATCACTCAAAGACCGAAAGAGCCTGTTTGGAGCAAAGTTCGATCCCGCCTCAAAACTTTCGAGTCTGAGTATACCTGGAAACGTTAGCATACCTATTGGCACTTTTGATTGGCGTAGCGTGAACGGAAGCAACTGGATGACGCCGGTCAAGAATCAGGGGCCATGCGGGAGCTGCTGGGCTTTTGGAACCTTGGGCTCTATGGAGGCGGTCATCAACATTGCAAGCAGGGACCCAAACAAGGACGTTGACCTCTCAGAGCAGTTTCTCGTATCCTGCTGCAAAGGCAACTATCCACTGTGCGGTTTCGGCTGCGGCGGAGGCTACCCAGACGCTGCATACCGGTACATCAAGAACAACGGCATCCCTGATGACGCCTGTTTTCCTTACGTGGCCTCTGACGTCTCATGCAGCCACTGTCCTGACTGGCAGAGCAGGGCGTGGTTCATCTCATCATGGAATTGGGTCTCAAGCGATCGAAACTCGATCAAGTGGGCGCTGAGGACCTATGGGCCATTGGGAGTCGCGATGTACGCGCCCAACGACTTCCTTTACTACGGCGGAGGGATCTACGAATCCGTTTGGTCCTCTAAGGAATGGGATAAAGAGTTTCCTTTCGGAAGTGCTAATCACTGGGTGACCCTTGCAGGCTATGACGACGCGCAAGGATACTGGATAGTCAAGAACAGTTGGGGGGAAGGCTGGGGAGAGCAGGGCTATGGAAAGATAGCCTTTGGGGTTCTTGAGCAGCACGATTACATCCTTGTGATACAGTCCGTTAGGAGCTCATCTACTCCTGAGCATGACTTGGAAGTCACCGTCCAAGCACCATCAATTCTGCGCCCAAGTACCCAGGCGCTCCTGAACGCTACGGTACGAAACAAAGGGTCATCTAATGAGGCCAATGTGGTGGTGCGATTGCTTGCCAACGGCACAACAATACACTCTCAATCATTTTCTTCGCTTCCGAAAGGAGAGTCCAGAACCATCAGTCACACATGGACGCCTTTTGCAGAGGGCTGGCATAACATCACCGGTTATTCGCCGCCGCTGGCCAGCGAGGAGATAACCTCCAACAACGCGGCTTCAGATTGGGATTCTATTAAAAAGTCGTTACTTTTTGCTGAAAGTCTGTTCTATTAATTTTCGTGACTTGCCGCTGAAGAAGATGGTGATTTGCCTGTTTCTTGTGAGTTGTTTAAGTTCTGTGACTTTGCAGCTCCTTTTCTGGGAGGAACCTTGTATTCTTGGAATTTCTGCGCTTTAAGCATCTGGGCCAGTTTTACTATGGCTTCGGTATCGTTGGCGCCGAAGCTGATGTTTGCATTAGCGTTGAGGGCTGCCGATTTTCCATTGAATTCCTTTCGAGGCTCAATAAAATCGTGTAGAACAATCTCTCCTTGAAGCTTAGCCTCGGCGTCTTCAAGAGATTCAGAGATTCTTAGCTTTACACCTACAATTTGTCTCCATCGCATGTTGACTCCCTCAATCTCGTTTATCACAGAGTAGTCGACGGTCTTTGGCACAGAGATCATTTCCACCTTGTTT
>Ga0172364_10004632_pt1 | contig 10941 bp, 10 predicted proteins | sample LakKivSesite10cm_FD_114545 | JGI IMG/M metagenome (GOLD analysis project Ga0172364, IMG submission 114545) | Sediment microbial communities from Lake Kivu, Rwanda - Sediment site 10cm | ecosystem: Environmental > Aquatic > Freshwater > Lake > Sediment | place: Rwanda: Western Province, Lake... | reverse complement strand
TGTAATTGCCACTAAAGATTCTATCAACTACTCCGTAACTTATAGTGGCAGCGGTCAGGAAATAGAGTTGATGATTAGTAGGGGTGAATAATAATTCAATTATTTATTAAATAATTAAAGGTCGGTGGAGTATTATTAAATTTATGGAACAAGAACCCATCACCGCTGAAAAGAAACCGCAAAACAAGAACGTTATGGCAGCCATTGCTTATATTCTTTTTTTCGTTCCGCTTTTAACGGAGGACAGAAAAGATCCTTATGTTAAATACCATGTAAAGCAAGGTTTGGCCCTGCTTATCTTAGGAATTATCGTCTCAATAGTTGATAGCCTTCTTTATCACATTTTTCCGTTTTATATGTGGTATACCGCCCGAACAATCACTTGGATTCTGAATTTGGGCGTTTTTGTTTTGTTTATTATTGGTGTGGCGAACGCCATAGGCAATAAAGAAAGGCCATTGCCAGTGATTGGCAAAATTGCCGAAAAAATTAATATTTAAATCGGCTTTCAGGCCGCAATTCAAAGGTCGCATTAAAACAATAAAATAAAAATGAAAAAGCAAGTTGTTAATTGGATTATTGGCATAGTAATTTTGATTGTGATTGTCGGTGTTTGGTATTTTGTTTGGGGCAAAAAGGCGTCAACCCCGCCTGGCGCCACTCCAACTCCGACCTCAACTCCCACCTCATCGGCAACTGCCTCGCCTTCGCCAAGCGCCACCAAGAGTCCAGTGGAAGTTTATTTTGACAATGCCACAGACCCTACCATTCAAGGAGCCAAGGCCAAAACTGTTGATGCCGAACTCCGGCCGATTTTAGCCGCTATCTTTAATAAAAAAGTAGGCGACGAGACGATTGTCGGCGTTAAATTGCAGGAAGAATTCGGCCCAATGCTCACTTATGCGTTTAATCGCGTTGTGACTTCTGCTGATATGGCTGCTGTGCAGAAAGCCTTGGAAGACGCTGGTTTTAAAGCCATTGATGTCAGCGCCAAAGCGATTACTATGTCTGCAATTGGCAAGACTTGGGTGATGACTTTCTGGATTGATAATCAGCAAAAATCCGGCTTGGAAATAACTTTCTAAGATTAGCTTGAGCATCAAAATCGCCCCAACCAGAGGTCGGGGCGATTTGTTATTAGATTTTTTAGCTGCATTTACTCTGGGTTTACCCCCACACCTACTTTAATAATGATGCTTTAATTCAACAAATTAGCGTTTATTTAATGAAAAATAACATGCAAAAATCGCAAAGAGAATAAAAATTAAAGGAGGTGGGGGTTTGACCAAAATAAATAAAAAGGGTAATATGGCCGTGTCAAACAATAAACGCTTAAGTCGTTAATTTGTTCAAAATCTCTAAAATATGAAAAAATCATTTAATAAAGCGGTTGCTTTAGCCACGGGCGCTGTGCTTTTATTTTCATTTTCGCCAATTTTAAATACGTCGAATGTTGCTTTTGCCGCAACCAATCTATTTCTTACTACAGGTGCTGAAAGTTTTGAATCAGGAAATTTTAATAATTGGACGGCCGTTGATTCGCCAAAATGGGGCATTGATAGTGATAAAGAGTGGCATTGTGATCTTTGGAGTCACGGCCATTGTGATTCTGGCCACTGGGTTTACTATGCTCACTCAGGCACTTACTATGCAGAAGTTAGTGGCGGGACGGGAGAGCATGATGATATTTTATCAAAAAGTATTTCAACTGTTGGTTATCAAAACATCGTTTTAACTTATTGGTATAAAATTAATCAATCATTGGAGAGTGACGATTTCGTAGTTGCTGAATGGTCAACAAATGGAACAACTTGGAATACAATTAAGACTCATTCCAACGTTAATGCTGGCGATTGGACAGAGTTTACTTCCTCGACGCTTAGCTCCGGGGCGAATAATAATGCCAATTTTCGGTTTAGATTTAGAGCGCATCTTAGTAGCGATCATGATGAATTTTGGTTAGATGAGGCTTTATTGAGGGGGGATCCAATTTCTACTCCCACTCCCACTCCCACTCCAACCCCAACTCCCTCACCATCTCCAAAATTAACAGTGACCAAGGTTGTCACCAACGACAATGGCGGCACTAAAGCTGTAGAAAATTTTCCACTTTTTGTTGATGGTAATTCAGTGACTTCCGGCGTACAAAATACTTTTAGTAGCGGTAGTCATACTGTTAGCGAGACCGGCGATGCTGGCTACTCAGCCACCATCAGCGGCGACTGCGCTCCTAATGGCAGCATCACTTTAAATTCCGGCGATGTAAAGTCCTGCACTATCACCAACGATGACCAGCCTGCCCATCTAATAGTTATCAAACATCTTATAAATGACAATGGCGGCACAGCCGCAGCTTCGAATTTCACAATGACTATTAATGGGGTGACCGCCAGCGGCGGCAATTCCTTCGCGGGTGCAGAAAGTCCGGGAGTTGATAAAACTCTGACCTCTGTCGGTCAATATAGCGTTACCGAAACAGGCCCTTCGGGCTACTTGGAATCACCCGATTGCTCAGGAACAATTGCTCTCGGCGAGACCAAAACTTGTACCATTACCAACGACGATATTGCACCGCAATTAACCGTCATTAAACATCTTATAAACGATGATGGCGGCACCGCAGTAGCGGGAAGTTGGACAATGGACATAACTGCCACTAATCCTTCCAGCAATCATTTTGCCGGGCAAGAATCTCCTGGCGTGACCATTACTCTTAATGCCGGTTCTTACAGCGTTGATGAAAGCGGCGGCCCCTCGGGTTACAGCAAATCTCTTTCGGAAGATTGTTCCGGTTCAATTGCTCTCGGCGAGGCAAAGACCTGCACTATCAGCAATGATGACCAATCCGGAACTTTAACTGTTAAAAAAGTTATCAATAATAATCATGGCGGCACAAAAATCTTTACTGATTTCTCCTTTTCAGTAAATGGCGGTCAGGCCCAAGCCTTTGAGGCTGACGGCCAGAATGATTTAACGGTTGATGCCGGCGTCTACAATATTAATGAAACGGCAGTTTCCGGATACACCACTGCCTATGATAATTGCTCCAATGTTAGTGTAGCCAATGGCGGCTCAGCCACTTGCACCATCACCAATGACGATGTTTCGGCACAGTTGACTGTTTTTAAGCATGTTATTAACGATAATGCCGGCACTAAAACAGCGGGCGATTTCACCATAAATGTTTTAGGGACCAATGTTTCTAATCCAAGTTTTAGCGGAAACGAGATGGGAATAACCGTTACTCTTGATAGCGGTAATTACAGCGTCAGCGAAGATCCAGTTGCCGGCTATAGTATGTCTAGCTCAGCTGATTGCTCCGGAAGCATTGATATCGGCGAAACTAAAACTTGCACCATTACCAATGACGATATTCAGCCAAAATTAACCGTTATCAAAACTGTCATCAACAATAATGGCGGCACCAAGCAAGTTGGTGATTTCAATTTGTTTGTCAATGATACAGAAGTGACCAGCGGGATAGAAACCGGTTTCAATGCCGGGGGCTATACTGTTTCCGAAAACGGTCCTAATGGTTATGCCGCTACTTTCGGCGGTGCTTGTGATAGCAATGGCTCAGTAGTTTTGGCAATAGGCGAGAGCAAAACTTGCACTATCACGAACGATGACATTTCACCAAAAATTAAAGTAACTAAAATTGTTATCAATGATAATGGCGGAACCAAACAAGTAAGCGATTTTCCGTTATATGTTGACAATGCTCCTGTGACGAGCGGTGTTCAAATCGATTTTGATGCTGGCCGTCATATGGTTCGCGAAACGCAGCAAGCTGGCTATTCGGCAACTATCAGCGGCGATTGCGACATTAACGGCAATATTACCTTGGCGCCTGGCGATATTAAGGCCTGCACTATCACCAACAATGATAATCCAATGCCGGAAAACACTTTAGCGCGCTGTTCAGACGGCATTGATAATGACGGCGATGGTTTAATTGATTTAGCCGATTCCGATTGTGCCGGCTTTATTCCCAAATTGACAGTAACCAAGGTTGTTGTAAATGATAGTGGCGGGACAAAAGAAGTCGCTGATTTTCCGTTATTTGTTGACGGAAATCGAGTTACGAGCGGTGTTCCTAATACTTTTAGTGTCGGTTCCCATATAGTAAGCGAAACCAATCAAGATGGATATACTAGCATGATTTCTGGTGATTGTGCTCCAGATGGTTCTATTACTTTAGCAATCGGCGACGACAAAACTTGCACTATTACTAATGATGATAATCCGGAAAATACTCAAGAACTTTGCTCGGACCAAATTGACAATAACGGCAATGGCTTAACTGATTTAGATGACCCTGACTGTGTCGCTTTTGTTCCAACTCCTACTCCAACTCCGACGCCCACGCCAACTCCTACTCCAACGCCGACTGAAGAGCCGAGTCCCACTCCTACGCCAACGCCGACAGAGGAAGTAACGCCAACTCCTACTCCAACCGAAGAACCATCTCCAACACCTACTCCTACCGAGGAATTTACCCCAACTCCTACTCCAACACCGACAGAAGAAGCAACGCCAACACCAACACCAACTCCTACTCCAACTGAAGAGCCATCTCCAACACCTACTCCTACCGAGGAATTTACTCCAACTCCTACGCCAACGCCGACAGAGGAAATAACACCAACTCCTGAATCAACTCCTAATACGACTGGCGGCGGAGGAAGCGGCGGCACCTGCAGTTATTGGCAGGAGGGCTGCTATTTAGCACCGACCCCAACCCCAACTCCAGAAGTACTTGGCGCTTTCGCCACTCCCACACCGACCCCAACTCCAACTCCAGAAGTACTTGGCGCCTCCATCACTTGCGGCCCGTATCTTGACAGCTACCTCTGGTATGGCCGGAAAAATCCCGCTGACCAAGTGAAAAAACTTCAGCAATTCCTCAATCAAGAAGTGGGAGCGAAATTGCCGATTACCGGATTTTTCGGTTGGCTGACCCGCAGCAACGTGATTACATTCCAATTGAAATATGCCAACGATATCCTTCAACCGTGGATTGACAAAGGTCTAATGGTAGAGAAAAAAGGGACCGGCAATGTTTATAAAACAACTCTCTGGAAGATTAATATGATAATGTGTTCAGATTTGAATCTGCCGCCGCCGGAAATTCCATAAGAATGTTTAGCGAACTGCCACGCCAGATAGGTGTGGCAGTTTAGATTTTTACGGCTTATAATCATACTGTGATGTTAAAAGGGGATTATCCCTTGCAATTTCTACCAATCTATGATATAATTAAGTTGTAATTTATCAGCTATGAAAAAGGTGTTGAAAAAATACTTTATTCCGTATGAAGGCAATGACCATCAGCCGTATATTTTGCGCTCCAAAGCAGTGAAAATTATCACGGCTGTTATTATTTTCTGCGAATTACTTTTCCTGATGCAAATATATCATATTTTCCCACGCGCTAATTTTATGGCGCTGATTTTCCCAGATGTTTTGGTGGATGAAACCAATGAAAATCGCAGCGTCAGCAATTTAGTGGCTCTCAAAGACAATCCGATTTTGGATGAAGCGGCTCGGCTCAAAGCCAATGATATGGCAACCAAAGGATATTTTGCCCATACTAGCCCCGAGGGTTTGACGCCGTGGTATTGGTTTGACAAAGTTGGATATCGTTTCAGTTATGCCGGAGAAAATCTGGCGGTCAATTTCGTGGATTCGCAAGATGTGGTTAATGCTTGGATGAATTCAAGCGGCCATCGCGCCAACATTTTGAATACTTATTTTACGGAAATCGGAATTGGTATAGCGAACGGCCAATATCAGGGGCAAGAGGCGACATTCGTCGTCCAATTATTTGGCCGGCCAGCGCCGGCTATTTCCGTTTCACCTCAGCCGCAAAAATCCGAAATTAAGCCGGTTGCTGTTGCGGCCACTCCTATTCCTTTAGCGACTCAAAATAATTTTGTTGCGGTCAAGGGCGCCGAGGTGGCCGTTCCGAGCCCCGCCTCATTTGAGGTTGAAAAAACCGCGCCTCGCGCCGCAACCTTGGAAAAAATCCTTAGCAATCCCAAGATAACAGCCAGCTTTATTTATATCGCCTTTGGTTTGCTGGTGATGGTGGCTTTGGCGTTGACTATTTTTATCAAAATTAAAATCCAACATCCCAAACTAATCGGCAATGGTCTCTTGCTTTTGTTGCTGATTGTTGCAATCTTAATTGTTAACCAATTCGTCACACTTTATCCGGCAAAAATTGTTTAAGACAAAAAAACCACCCCGGTCAATCCGGGGCGGTTTTTTTAATTTCGATTAGTAACGACGAGGTTCGCGGCTGCGAAAGCTCTGTCGTTTCTCGCGGTGGCAATCTCTGCACAAAAGCTGATCAAGTCGATTGGGATCCGGTTCAAAAGGGAGTTCGGTTATTTCCTTGCCGCACTTGGAGCATTTCCAATTGCCTTGATACATCTTTCTCTGAAAACCACCTTGATTTTCATCGTAAGCCATTTTGTTTTTCTATAATTATGGCGACCTTGTTAATTCGAACAAAATGGCGTTACTTTATATGCTTTATATCTATTATATTGCTTTATAAAACTAGCCGATTTTGACTCGAATATTTCTATTATACACAGCGAGTTTTATTTGTCAAGTTTAATAAAATTTTTTAAAATTCGTTTTTATTCGTTATAATTAAAATATGAAAAGAAATTTTGAGCGACAAATCCAATGGCTGTTAAAAGAAAAGTATGACAATAAGCGAAGTCCGCGATTTTTCCGCGATAGCCAACGCTTGAAAAAGGGTGAACCGGTTGCTTATCTTATCGGCTGGCAGCCATTTTTAAATTGTAAAATTGATTTATCTTTGCGATCATTCATTCCCGAGCCGGAAACCGAGTATTGGACCGAAAAGGCGATAGAAATAATTAAAAATTCAAAGTTGAAAGTCAAAAGCCATAATAGAACAAAAATTGCCGATGTTTTTAGCGGTTCCGGCTGTATCGGCGTTGCTGTTTTAAAAAACGTAAAAAATGCTCAAGTTGATTTTTATGAAATTGATAAAAAAGCGCTAAAACAGATAAAAATAAACTTGCGGATTAATGGAATTTTAGCTTCGCGCTGCCGGGTCATTAGCGGCGACGCTTTTAAAAAATTGAAAAAAGACTACGATTTTATTTTGGCTAATCCGCCGTATTTGACCCCGCGTCGAAAGACGGCCATCCAGCCAGCGGTTTATAAATACGAACCATTAAACGCACTTTTTGGCGGAAATGACGGCTTGCTCTATATTAAAAAACTTCTCTGCTTGGCTCGGCATCACTTGAAGAGGGATGGTCAAATCTGGATGGAGTTTGATTCCTGGCAGAAAAAAGAAATAGAAAAATTATTGAAGAAATTTGGCTATCGGCGCTGGCAATTTTTCCGCGATCAATACGGCTGCTGGCGCTATGTCCAAATTTTCTATTGAATATAAAATTTATCTGATTTAATATAATATATATGTTTAAAATATCCAATCATCCCAATTTTTGGCGCTACCTCGTTTATTTGTGGACGCTTATTTTTTATGTAGCGGCGATTTACGATTTTATTCACAACAATGCTTTTAAAGAGATGCTCAGGCCTTTAGCCGCCATTTATATAGCTATTTTGGCAATTTATGCCGGCGAAAAAGAGTTTGAGCGCTGGCACTCTTTTTATCGCGGCAAGCATCCTGGCGAGCTGTTTGTGGCTGGTTGGTCACTCCTGATTATAGCCCTGCTTCTGGCCGAGTTCGTTTTTAAAAAATCTTACCATGTTCCTGATGAGGTGATTTACACTTATATCACTGTTTTAAGCATTTTAGCCATTACCAAAAAATCCCGTTCGCTTTATGAGCAAAAACATGAGGCCTCCGATTCACCGCAGGGCCAGCTGCTGGTTTAAATTATTTTTTAAATAATTTTTTGTAAAAAATCTTTATGTATCGGGGAGTTGCCAATTTTACTTTGGATGAGGGTCGCTGTCCGAGATGGCTTTTTGAGCGAATGGTCAGATTGGGCCGGGAAATGACGGAGATTTTAATTGCTGAATGCGGGTCGGACGAATTTATTAAAAGGATTGCCGATCCAGTTTGGTTTCAGTCTCTGGGTACGGTTTTGGCTTTTGATTGGAATGCTTCGGGCTTGACCACCATTTTAACCGCGGCCCTAAAAGAAGCAATTCGCGGCCAAGAAAAAGATCTCGGCATTTTTATTTGCGGCGGCAAAGGGAAAACTTCGCTTAAAACTCCGGGCGAAATTAAGAATTGGGGCGAGAAAATAAATTTCAGCGAGCAGAAAGCCAACGCCCTGGTTTATAATTCCAAAATGGCCGCTAAAGTTGACAGCGCTTTGGTCCAGGACGGCTTTCAGATTTATCATCACGCCTTTTTCTTTTCCAAAAGTGGAGCTTGGTCGGTGGTCCAGCAGGGGATGAATACCGACCAACAAACCGCCAGACGCTATCATTGGTTTTCAGAAAGCATTAAGGATTTGGTTTGCGAGCCGCACAGCGCCATTGCTTCAGAGAAATTCCAAAAACAAGTGTTGAATTTAGTTTCTAAAAATAGCGCCGATACGCGCCAGACATCAGTGGCCTTAATTTGTGGCGGTTATCACTCTTTGATTAAAGATATTAATTTGATTCGCAAACATAGTTCGCCGCTTTCGCAAATGGCCTCAGTCAAATTCGGCCAGCAAAGATTAACGCTTTTAAATTTGGAAAATAAAGAATTTGATTATCATCCGGTGGTTACGGAAAATTTTTCCAAAAGCCGATATTTAGAAAAAATTTTGGCCCAAGTCGTGGGGCAGGAGCCGAAAAATTATGAAAAACTTTTGGCGATTTCCGGCGTTGGGCCGAAAACAATGCGAGCTTTGGCTCTGGTCTCGGAAGTGATTTATGGCGCGAAACCATCCTATGAAGACCCGGCGCGCTACAGCTTTGCCTTGGGCGGCAAAGACGCCACTCCTTATCCGGTTGACCGGATAACTTATGATAAAATCATAGAAATTTTAAAAGAAGTAATAAATAAAACTCATTGGCAGATAACCGATAAAAATAAAGCAATTAGTCGTTTAGAAAATCAAATAAAGAAAAGATAATAAAAACTGAAGTTCAAAAGGCTGGGACAAGCCCAGCCCTTTTTGATTAAAAAAGTTTTTAAACCGGCTACTTGTTTCCCTAAATCACATATTATATAATAAGAATCAAAGTCGTTTTTATCCAACAAAATAATTATGAAAAAACACATTTTCGTTTCTATGGCCGTTATTTTAGTTGCCAGTTCTTTGCCGGCATTAATTTCGGCGCAAACTTCCACGCCTACGCCGGAATCGAATTCAAATCTTCAATGTCAGAATTTATGGTGGTTTGATAATGACCATCAATCTTGTTCGCAAAAGCAATTTTGCGGTGCTTATATGTATTTTGGTCTGCGAACTTTTGAAACGCAGGATGAATGCAAAGCAGCTTTGGCACCAAGGCCGCAGTTAATTGTTAAGGGTATTAACGAAAATGAATTGCGTCAGTCGTTGGATATCAAAGAAATTCGGGGATTGAGGATTTGTCAGGAATTGGAGCGTTGTCCTTTTAATGTCGGCGAAAAACCTTATATTGAAGTCCTGATAAAAGCCGCCAAAGTGACCGAGGTAGCAGGTGATTATCTGAAAATTTCTATTTTCGGCATTGCCTACGGAGTTGACCTTAAAGAAGCCAAACTGATCCGGCAGTACTGGGCTAATTCCGAGATTGATGAATTTTCCGTTGGCGACTTAATCAATGTTTTCGGCTACTTGGATGAAAGCGATAATTATTTAATTCATGCCAAAACCGTCAGAGATCTTTCCCTTCAGAAAAATCGCGGCGTTTTCAAAGGCGTCATCGGAACCATCACTTTGCCCGACAGTTTTGTTTTGCAAACTGCCGAGGCCGGTGATTATAATGTTTTGGTTTTCGATGATAGTAAGATAATTAAATCTGAAATAATAGCCTGCACTCCAACGTTAACAGTGCCGCAATCAGAAATAAAATGTTCCTCAAGCACTAGCACCGCAGCCACTTTTAACGATTTAAAAACGGGCGACACAGCAATTGTTCGAGGTGTTTGGGACAGCACCGCCCAAAAAATTCAGGCCGAATCCATCATTATTGGTTCTGATAGCCGGCCTTTTTTCCAAAATGCTGATAAGGTAAAAGAGCAGGTGCAGAAAAGAATCGGCAATATGCTTAATCAAATGGAAAAGAAAATTGAAAGCCGCGAAACATTAAAAAGCCGAATTCAAGAATTGCAGAATAGGATAAACGATATGCTTATGCAATTGAAACTTCGCAGCGGTGGAAAGTAATCCTCTTGATTTTTCAGCAAAAGTTTTTATAATCTATTATAGCTTCTAATAATTGAACACTCTTCGTCTAAGGAGGCCCGAATGCGGAAAAAATCATTAAAAGAGCTGGTTAATGAGCAGATTGCTTCTATTCGCACTGCTTCCGATGAAGCCAAAATCAAAGAATTGCTCGTGAAGCTGATGGGTCGCAATACGCCAACTTTCCGGCAGTGGCAATCAATCTTAAGCTGCCTTTTTGAGAAAAAATTCTCTCACAAAGACACATTCTATACGGCGTACGTTCTAGCTGGGATGAAAGCTAAACAGGAGAAGATCTCTAGTAATAGAGAAAGAAAGTTTTCAGACTGGTTCTGGGCCAATTACGAAAAACAAAGTTGATTGCCACAAATAAAAAGAGCCCCCATCTTCTCCGTAGAAGATGGGGGACTTATTTTTTTTAGAGGTCCTTAGAAGCCATAGGAGACGTAACAACTGAGAATTGCCACATGAGACATTTCGAAAGTCCAGGGTTTGGTATCGGTGGTAATCAGAAATTGTTTTGGATATGTAAATGTTCTGGTTGGGCAGAGGCGGGATTCCACGCCGATGTTTAGGCCTTTGATGG
>Ga0172364_10004630_pt1 | contig 10942 bp, 8 predicted proteins | sample LakKivSesite10cm_FD_114545 | JGI IMG/M metagenome (GOLD analysis project Ga0172364, IMG submission 114545) | Sediment microbial communities from Lake Kivu, Rwanda - Sediment site 10cm | ecosystem: Environmental > Aquatic > Freshwater > Lake > Sediment | place: Rwanda: Western Province, Lake Kivu... | reverse complement strand
TGCTGAAAAAACTGTTAGGCCTCAGCGCAGAGTCTCCGTCTCAAGATGTCCGACAGACAAAAATGGTTAGTTACGTGAGTTGAGATGTTAGTGTTTTGCAGCAATTTATGTAGATGTGTCATGTTTAAGTTTTGCAGTGATGTTCAGTTTTCTGTTTGTTTGTATTCTGAGGTTTTATCATGAGTCTGAGGGTTTTGACTCGTAAGGCGAAGATGGAGCTTGTGGCGGCTGAAGGCGACATCTGCAGCTTGTTGTTTCCACAGGAAAGGGCTCAGCATGCTTGTAGGCTTTTTCTGGGGCGCTTGAAAGGGCGTGGCGGTCTTACCCGCAGCGAGCTAAGCAGGTTTGCGTGGAGCTTGCAGGCTGGAAAAATTGAAAAGGGTTTCCGTTATAGTCGCACACGGTTCTACACGAACATCCGAAAGACTCTGTTAACACTGGGCCTCATCGCCATCGAGCAGCGGTTTGTTGACGCTGCAGAACAGGATTTGGCTCCTGAACGAGGCAGACACAGAGACGTTGTCGAAAAGTATGTTCCTGTGCGGCAGCCAATTCCGAAAAGACCGCCAGACGGCTTAAATCTCGTGAAACTCATGTGGATGATATGCCAAAAATGGAATCGTGAATTTTTAGAATGACATTTTAAGAAGGTGGCTTGCACGGATGAGGTTGACCGAGCCATAATAGAGGAGCTGCATCACGCTGGACCGTATGGCATGTTGCCGAGAGACGTAGCCTCTCGGTTGAGAGAGTATAAGCTTAAGCCTTGGAATGTAACTCAGCGCATAAGACGCATGAACAAGAAGCTAGATCGCCTAATCGGACAAAAGGCAGCAGAGAAAGTGGGCAAAGGCTGGGCACTCACAACATTCCTACGAGAAACATGGGGCTCAGCAAAAGAAGAACTCGTAAATAAGATTGTAAAGGTTTGAAAGCTTTGTTCAGGTGAGAAAATTATTTATTGCATATTACCGTAATGAGTGTTCAGGTGGGGTGTTCTTTGTCTGAGGAGTTGATGCTTTGGATTGGTGAGTGCAGGATTCCTGTCAAGGTTGATCGCAAAGCCGATTTAGTAATGGACTCCACCATCAATTATTATAGGTCTCCTCAGCCTCGGATTCTTTATCATGCAGGGAAGTTGTTTCTGGATAGTGGAGCCTTCACTGCTCGGCAGCAAGGAATCGAATTAGAGCGGAATAGGGTTGTTGAAATTCAGGAATTGTTCATGCCAGATAAGGCTGTACCATTAGACCACCCATTTGTTCCAGGCATGTCTATTTCAACAATGACGAGGTTCTGGGAAAAAACTAAAGAGAACATTGTTTTTTGGCAGGCTTCCACTAGGCTTCGAGACAGGATTGTTCCTGTGCTTCATGCTTGGAGCAAGGCGTCTTTAATTTCTAATTTGAAGTGGCTTCAAAGAGAAGCTGACACGGACACCATCATGCTCGGCAGCCTCGTTAATCCAGATTTTACTGATTTCTCTGGGTTTTTCGGCGACCGCCAACCTCGGAAAGAATTAATTGATATGATTTCTTTGGGAATTGAAGCAGTGAAAAGGTATACGAGCTTTAAGGTTCACGTCACAGGTTTTGGGTCTTCTCCGCTTTCTCTTCACCTAGCCTATTATTTCGGAGCGGATAGTACTGATAGCGCAGGTTACAGGCGAAAAGCAGCGTACGGAAAGATTATTCTCCCGGGAACTGGCGAACGATACGTCAGCAATAGATCCGCTAGTTTCGGAAATTCGACAATAGAGGACGCGCTGGAGCTAATGTGGCTCAGTAAGTGTAAGTGCCCGATATGCACTAGCAATCCTCAGCTTTTGATAGAAGACTGGAAAGCTAGAGCCATTCATAACGAGTATGTTATTAAGCAAGAACGACAGAGGGCGCAAGAGTTACTAAGAATTGGCGAGGATGCTTATGAGACGTATCTTGAGCGTATCTACGAGCAATCAGGGCTAAGCCATTTGTGGGAATACGCCAAACTCCGAAAACGCTATGTGAGAATTTCAGAGGCGTTGTTCGGAGGAGAATAGTTGGAAGCAACGATTACTGATACCAAGCTGTTTCGGATGCTTTTCCAATATGTAGCTCGTTTTATTGAAGTTGCGCATTTCGACGTTAAGAAGGATATGCTGAGAGTACGAAGCATAGATCCACATGACTTTTGTTATGTTGACATAATTCTTTATCCAAGCTTTTTCGAAAACTATGTTGTTGAAAAAGAATGGAGCTTCGCGATAGAATCTTCAAAGCTCTCGAATATTCTCCCGACTCTTAGTGCAGGACCAATCTTCTTGCGAATAGGCGAAGGCCACGTCAATTTCTCAATGAAAGAAAACTGGGTCAAAGCGTTTGTAGTGAAGTGGCTTAGGTCTGATCCATACGATTTGCCGGAGCCAAATGTTTTTGAGTATGAAGCCGTTGCAAACATTCCGGCGAAGGAACTATCCGATATCATCCAGAAAGCTTCAACAATATCTCATGAAGTCTCTTTTTCAGCAGATTCGCCAAATAAGTTGATAGTATTTTCAGTAAAGGAAAATTATTCGTTCATAGCACAACCTACTAGTCCTCATTTTCAAATTAGCGTAAAGCAACCGGTGACCGTTTCAATAATATTGGATTATTTGAAGATCTTGCGTTACTTCATAGACAAATGCGAAACGGCAAAAATCTTCATAGGAAACGAAAAACCTCTAAGGATTGACTTGACATACGGGAACAAAGGAGTATTTTCGTTCTCATTATCTCATAAAAGAAAAGAGAAACCTGAAAGAGTGGAAAAACGAGACAGAGGTGGGGCTTCACTTCCAAGGGTTTCCATGAAAACCTTTGAAAAGTACCTAGTCCAGCTGTCGAAGTATCCTGATGGAGCGGATCCACAAATATTTGAGATGGCTGGTCTGGAGACTAAAGGAGGAGACTGTTGGCGACTTAGCGATATTTTAACTCTAGCTTATAAGGATAAGGGAAGGATTAAGCCTACGCCGCTCGGCGAAGCGTTCACATCTCTCTATGAGAAGGACGAAGGAAAGGCGAAACAGTTTCTTCATATGTTGGCCAAAAACACGATAGTTCCTTACAGACTCATGGTAGAAGCTTTAGAGACACCTATCGCTCTAGATGAGTTGCATAAGAGGATCAACGAAATGCTTAGTAAAACAGGTAATTATACAATTAACGGTCAAGATTTTAGCACCTTGATGGAGATTGCAAAATGGTGTAATGTTCTCAAGAAGAAAGCTGGCTTAATCAGTTTCTTCGAAACTCAAAGAATGGCTGTATAGAAAGCGTAAACTATACATGAGGGGCCTTCGGAGTATATTTATGGGTGGTAACTTGGTTAGGAAACGCAGTGGCGACTCTTGGAGCTATAGTTTTTCGAGTCAAGATATGATAAAAGGCACGTTTGATCTTCTAAGGAATATTCAATACGAAGGCGGATCAATCCCAAAAAAGAGTTTGAGGACGAAAATCGAGAGTATAACTTATGATACAACTGAGCCCCCAAGACGGTTTCTTGAGGACCTGAAACTCATTGAACCCGTGAGTTTCAATTACAATGTGACAGAACAAGGTAGAATGGTTATTGAAATGGTTGAAAAAGGGCTAGACCCGGAGACCTGTAAAAATCTCTTTGAGCTTGTTAAAGAAAGATATCAAGTTGCCAGGTATCTCGAAAAGTTCATCGCTCCTCCAGGAAGACTTACTTTTAAGAAAGAAGATTTTGAGAAATTCGTAATTGATGAATGGCTCTTAGATTTTGGTTATGAAAAAGACGATAGAATTGACCGTGACAACGCCCTAGCCGTAACGGAGTTTTTGGGGATGATTAAATGGGATACAGAAAGAAGGGAATACGTAGTCAATAAGGAGTTCAAGACTGAATTTTTCGACATTGAGTTTCTAACAATAATCAGAGAGTTAGCAAATTTCAGAAGTGAGTGGGCAACGATAGACTTTTGCGAGAAACTTCAAGTTAGATACGGAGAATATATGAAGTCTTTGCCTGACGTTGAGTTTATTCTTGAACGTCTCATTGAGCTCCAAAGAGAAAATACAGGCGCTGTGGAATTTAGTCCTGGCTGGCCAACGCCTCCGATACCTCCGGCTTACGCCTTTTTGCGGTTTGACCCTACACACGTGGCCACGCTAAGGACCCCTAAAAACTGGAAAGAAATGCGATCATTAGAGTACGAAAAAGCATAGGAGGAAAAAGATGAAAACTCCTCACGATCTTGGATTTAGTGCTAATCCATTTCCACAACATGGTGTACCTCCTAGTGTACATGTGCCGTTCGCAGCTTATCCACTCTCTGAGTTAAATGAAAACGCATTGGAAAAATGGTTGAAGAATATATACAGCGAAAAACGCCCTAGTTGTTACATTTTCACGGGAGATTTTGGCTCAGGCAAATCCCACCTTAAAAATTCAATTTACGATTTGGCTTCAAAAAACGGTTATCACATCAAGGAGGAAGGCTTCGACACGCCTACGTCTTTATGTTCCACGATTCTATCCACACAATTTGCCCAGAAGCGCACGATTATTCTTTTCGATGAAGTACAAGGTCTCATGGATAAGGTTAGAAAAAATCCAGATGCCATTTCGAATTTCAAAGTGGAGTTACGTAGCTTTTTAGAAGGGTATAGAGGGGCAGATAGAGAAGAAGCTTTCTCTAACGTGACTATATTACTTTTCTGCACTCCACAAGTCCGGAGTGTGATTCTATTTGAAGAAGATATGAGTCAAAGATTTATGTTGACTGTGAAGCCACTTCCACCGCTAGAACCCTACATAGGACTAAATGTATGCAAAAACTTTCTAAGAGCTTATGCAGAGGCATCAGCGAGTGCTAAACTTCGTACGAATCCATACTACCCATTTGACCGATACACCATTCTTAGTCTCATTAACCTATGTCCTTATGTAGTGGAGAAAAAGGGTGCAAGTTATCGTCCCACAACTCGTTTTCTCATCGAGCTGTTGCGACATTGCTTCGATTACACACTACAATCTGACTTGGATAGTTTTGGCTATGGCGATCTTCCATCAGCGTTGAAGGAAACAAAGGTTTTAGAGATGACATTTGATTTAGCGCCGAACACTCAGAAGATCATGGAATTAGCTAAATCTCCGGAAGGTAAGACTGTTGCACGCTTTTTGGGAACTTCTTTGGGATGGTGGACAATCCACGATATTCATCGAGCCTGCAAAATAAGTATTGACCAAGCTAAACGAGTGTTACATGAAGAACTTTCACCAATAATCAATGCGGAACAATGCTGGATTCTAGGTTACGAGTCCGTGGAAAAGAACGTAAAAAGCGAAATCAAAAAGCTCGGAAAACGATACGAAGAAAGAATTGATGATGTCTTTTCAATTCCTTGGGTAACTCCGGATGATGAACCATGCTATCTGGTTATTCCTTCTCTTCACCTGATTGATAATCAGATTGAACGGATATTCAAGAGATTCGCTGCAAGACAAGAAGACATTTATTGGCTCACAAATACTTTCGAGGTATTCCATGTAACTTTGGAAAGGGAATTTAAGAAATTTTCTAGCGAACAGACTGATGCCTTGAGAAGGTTTTTAGAAGCCGACAGTCTCGAACGAGAGCAAAAGCTTTTCGGGCAGTTAAAGTTGGTAGCGACCCATGCTTCTCTGCGAACACAAAACATAATGGAACACACGCATACATTTGGAGACGAGGTCCGCCGCGTTCTCGGGTTAAAAGTGGCACCTCATGCTTCTGCGCAACAGATCTTTTACAGGGTCGGGATTCGATTTCTAAGCGTTCCGCCGAGTGGAATCATTGATGCTGAGTTTCGTGAATTGATTGAGTGGCTTAAGACATCGGTTTGCGATTTTATCATATTGTTCACCTATCCGGAACTCGTTGAATACAAAAGATTAGAGTCGTACATGAGAGAGGAAGTAAAATGGGCTCCGGCAAACAAGCGAATTTTCATTAAGAACCTAAGTGAGTCTGACTTAGCTACGATTCTGACTGATCCGGCTGGGTTTTCGCCAACCTTAGAAGAGTTAATTTTGGGTTCAATACGCGACTTCAATGAAGGAATGCTAGTGGAGCATCTTTTGATGCCTTTACGTGGCTTAAAGCAAGCTCACAAGCGGCTTAACCCAAACGATGGGGCAAATATCTACGGGAAACTTGGAGAAAAATGGTTTAGGCAAGTCTATGAAGCCATAGAAGATGACACAACACGTGATTTCATTAAGGAAAATTACCGAGGACCTAGCGAAGGTGCAGTTGAGTTCGCCGACGGGGAGATTATTCACGAACTGCTTGATCAAGAATACAATGTAAAAATATCTGATTATGAGCAGAAAGTCTACAACCTACTCGAGGATTACTATCGAATCGAAAAGGAGACGCTCGAAAATGAACTTGATAGATCCTTTGTGTCAGGAGCGCTGTACAAGCTTGAGCAGGCTGGAGTGAACTGCTATCAGTTTATCGTGGAGGTTCTCCTTTCAACAAAGAATCTTGTAAAGATTGCTCCAGAATTTGACCCGAGTGGACGACAGAAAATCGTTATTGCAACTCGCAGGATCTCGGAAGATAAGCATTACATATCAAACTTGGTTAAGGATATTGAGCAAGTTTTGATCCGGGAGATAAAAATCAATTTTGATGGTGAACTCTGGTCTTTCAGCAATAAAAAGTACATAGGAGGCACGTTAGACAAGCTTAAGCTCATAGATGATTATACTCAAGAACTTCTGGAGCCCACTGATCTGTTGGATAAGGCCCTTGTTCTTTCTCAGTTGTCTTTCTTATCTCGCTCTATTGAAAAACTTCGCACGCAGCCTGTAGACGATTTTTCAGGAGTAACCCAACGTATTCAGGAGTGCATCGACACTTACCAGAGAGCTGAAGGGAAACTGGAGAACGAACTCGCAAAACGCTCAACGACAATCAAGCCAAAGAGTTTTGTCACAGTTAAAAGCCAAGTAAAGAAGACTCTTTCGAAAGTATCTAAGCAGATTAGTAATGGAAGACTTTTGAAATTGATCGTTAAAGACGTAGAGAAGTTAGAGGAGTTGATGAAAAGTTTTGAAAATGATTGCGATCAACTTGTGCAAATGATGCAGACTATTGAAGACGAAATTACGGAAAACAACGAGAAATACGAAAACATAACTAACAAAAAGAAAATCTCCGCTCAAACATTCAAGCAGATATCCCACTACAAGATCGATAAGTACTTTGAATCAACACTTGTCCCCGCCGAGAAAAGCGCCTTTGAAGGTTTGTCGACTTTTCTTGGAAATGTTAATTCCCTCGACGACTCAGATGAAATTAATCCGGAAGAAATGGCATCTCTATTAAAAGAGTTAGAGAAAAGCGAGTTTAACGAAGTTCTTAAGCGTTATCAGAAAAACATCAAATCTGTTCGAGAGCTGACATTGCAAATAGACGGCCAATATATAGGTTTCTCTTCAGAATTTATAAGCAAATCAGAAACTTTGGTTTCATCACTAGCGACCTTCTGGTCCCAAAGAATGAGTGGCGTCGAGGACAAAGTTTATGCACTTAAGACTGCTACTGACGGCGTTGCCAGAGCTCAAAAACTTGTTGATTTGTATTATGAAATAATCAAAGTTGTTAGCGTTCCTGGAGCCAACATAGCTCATGCAATTGCATGTGGATTCTTGGAGTCATTCCTGTTCGCTGACAAAGCTCGGGCTTACGCTGAGAAACTTGGAATGAGTCCTACCAAATTCTCAGAGGGGTTGAACTCTCTCAAGAAAGCTGGTGTGTTGAAGGAAGGAGTAGGATGAGCGTAGAAACCGATGTAGAAGTGCCCACATTAGACGCGAGCAGATCGCTGATTTCGGGCATATCCTCAAAGCTTTCAGAAGTGGAAAAATCTGGAGTGGGTGCAGTTTCAGCATGGGTCGATAAGATAAAGAATTTGGCGAATCTCCTTCACGAGGAAATCGTGCTTGATTTGCCTCAGCCAAACATAGAGAGCCATCGGCGATCTAGGGTTTTTGCATGCGATGGGACAATTTACACGCAAAAATATAGTTCCATTTATCTGACTCTTGCAAGCGCTTGTTCGTATGACCCTAACGAAAAGAGCATCAAACCAATTTTTCTTCCTGACATTCTGTTCTGCCATCCCTATCGTGGAGATCTGGTGTGTAGTCTACGCATGAAAACCCTTGAGTACAGGGTGGCTTTTGAAACTCTCAAGTCTCTCATTGAGCAAGGAAAAAAGCCGGATTTGGTTTTGCTGGATGGTACGTTGACTTTTCCTGATGATTTTCGGACGTCTGATTCGCCTGATTGGGTGAAAGAAGAGTTTGAAAAGAAATTCCTGAAGCACGCACAGCAATTTTACCAGCTCCTCAAAGAAGAGAGAATAGTTGTGGCTGGTATCTCGAAAGATCCAACAGCCAACAAGTATTTGCTTGGTATTCGGAAGATTCTAACTGGAGAATGGCGTAGTAGATATCGAACGATGACTGAACTGGATAGCCCCATTGAGGTTATCTCGAGCCCAGCTATGTTTTCGTTGTTTGGGGATAGGGGGTCTTGGAGGAGGAACTTTTCTACTACAAACGAACTTGGACTGATGCGGCGTATGTTTTGGAATGAGGGTTTCAAGAGAACAAAAATTACAGAGGTTAGCTGTGCGACTCGCTTTCCAGTTGCCATCACCATAATTCGGGGGAGAGTATCTGGTTTCTATTTCAAAATATTCCATGATGTAAGACCTTTTTATGTCGAGGCAGTTTTCTGGGAGAAAAACAAAGAGAAAGTTGATTCTTTCTTTCAAACTTTATGTAATTTGAGTTATTATTCTTCTGTTCCAGGTTATCCTGCCCCCTTATTTTTTGCTCATCATGTGGGAAAGCTAAGCACAAAATATGCAGATGGTGTCTTGAACCTCGTTCATGGACTCCTTACTAAGACGCTTCATGGGGACTATAGGCTTTTATTGGAGGATAGGTTTAGGGAGAGTATGTGAGAATGGCGATGGAAAACAAAGCGATAGGGTTGATAATCGGATCTACGACTCCATATACATTTCAATTTGTTGGCTTGAAGTCTGAAACGGGACATCCACTGCCGATTCGCAGAGGACAATTCGTGAAAATCCCAGCTTCGGAAAAGGAGGAACAATATCTTCTGGGGAGGGTAACAACTGTTGTTCGACAGAATGAGCTGCTCAGTGAAAGCGTCCCTTCCCAAGTTGCGCTGATGGCCGGTTCCGGAAAAGCTACTCTAGATGACCTTGGCTTTCGAAGAGATATCGCAGAAACGCTGATTGCCAGCGTGGAGGTCCTGGGTTTTAGGAGCAAAGGCGGAAAGAGGATGCTTTTGCGACCCAGAACGCCTGTTTATCCTGGTGAAAAGGTCTATGAGGCGGATACAGCTTTCTTGCTCGAGCAGCTTTCAAGCGAATCAGAAAATAATCTGTGCCTTGGTTCTTTGAGAGATGATCCGAAGGTGCCTGTTTTCGTTGATTTAACTGAGCTGGTTTCAAAGCATTTTGCTTTGTTGGCCATGACAGGCGCTGGAAAAAGCTATGCTGCGGGGGTTTTGATGGAGGAAATATTTTCGATGACTGATTTGCCGATAGTTGTCTTTGACCCTCACGGAGAATATTATAGCTTGGCTCGGTCTGTAGACTTAGCGAAGAGGCTGGATGAAATAAAGAACCTTGGAATGCCTGAGAGCTTTATTCCTAGGGCAAGAACCGGCGCTGAAAAAATTCAAAGAAACGTTGTATTTTATTCTACGGACCCCGTAAAGTCCGAGAAGATTCTTGAAAAAATCCGAAGGAAATACCCAGACATTGTAGTGAAGATCAATGCATTGAAGATTCAGTTGGCAGACTTAGATGCGTCTCAATTGAATCTGCTTCTTTCTTCTTTTTACAGCATCTCAGAGCCTCAGATGAGAATAATAGATGCCGTTTGGAGTGGTATCCACGATCGAGCTGCTCGAGGGGATTTCATACACTTCAGTACAATTGAATCAGAGATAAGACGTGTTGGTCCTGGGCTTGTTAGAGGAGGTTCTCCAGTTGATCTTCTGATAGCGAAACTGAGCTTGCTAAACAACCGCTCGTTCTTTGCAAAGACTATGAGTGAGACGAGAATTTCGGCTAAGGACTTGGTGACAAAAAGGCGAGTTGCTGTTATCGACTTGAGCTTGACACCTCTTTTGGAGCAGCAAGCAATAGCTGCTATTATAGGCAAAAAGATATTGGCAGGGAGGGTTGCGGATGAAATCCCTCCAGTATTGCTTCTCTTTGAAGAGGCTCACAGGTTTGCTCCTGGTGGCGGTGAGTCGGGTGTTTCTCTCTCTACTATGAAGCAGATTGCTCAGGAAGGGAGAAAGTTCTTTGTTGGAATAGGCTTGATAAGTCAGCGACCTAGTAGGGTTGACGCTGATGTTTTGTCTCAGTGTAATAATCAGATTATAATGCGGATGACGAATCCTCACGATCAAAACTATGTGAAGCAAATCAGTGAATGGGTGACTAACGAGGATTTGGAGGAAATTAGAGCATTAGCACCTGGAGAAGCCTATGTTTTCGGTCCCGCAACGATAATGTCGTTGCCCATTATTGTGAGACCTCGTGGAACGTTTCATGGTGGTATGACGCCAGATCTTAGAGATGAGCTTCAGAAATTCTGAGACTTCAAAAATCAATTTGGAACAAAAGGAGGCTAAGCCATCTTGACTGCTACTTATGAAGTAAACGTCCAATTGCGTTTGCGTGACGCTCTAAAGGGCTTGATCGATAAGGGTTTTTCCATTGATAACTTAAAATTTACACAGGTCAAGTTTGAGCAGCCCCGGATCAATGGTGGTCGCCCTGATTTAGTGGTTTATGCGCGCGAAAATGCGGAGGAGTTTCCAGTACTCGTGATAGAGACTAAG
>Ga0172364_10004627_pt1 | contig 10949 bp, 12 predicted proteins | sample LakKivSesite10cm_FD_114545 | JGI IMG/M metagenome (GOLD analysis project Ga0172364, IMG submission 114545) | Sediment microbial communities from Lake Kivu, Rwanda - Sediment site 10cm | ecosystem: Environmental > Aquatic > Freshwater > Lake > Sediment | place: Rwanda: Western Province, Lake... | reverse complement strand
CAAACTGAGGTTTGCCTCTATTATCGGTTCCTACAGCTGGGGAGGTAAGGCTGTGGAGCAACTGGCTGGGATGATACCTAACTTAAAAGTAGAAATATTGGAACCGGTGCTCACCAAGGGCGTACCCAGAGAAGCCGATTTCACGGCACTGGATAATCTGGCAGATACCATCGCCCAAAAACACGAAGAGCATAACTTGACATAAAGAAGAAAGGTGACAGCAAGAAGGCCGGTCTATAGATGTAATGTTTAAGGTAACCGCCAGAGAGTATTGCAATATCCATAGCTTGGGGAAATCAGGCTAAAAGACCCTTGTCTTTTTAAGAGGCCAATGGACAAAGATAAAGACTTAATGCTATTATTGGGAGGATAATTTATAAAACTTAAAATAAGGAGGGAGAATTACAATGGCAAAAAAAGAAGAACTGATAAAGATGCTGAACCAGGCTTTAGAGTTGGAGCACGCGGCAAGGATACAGTACCTGTCTCATGCTGAACTGGTAAATGGACTGAATGCCGAACCAATAGTCGCCCGACTAAAAGAGCTGGCTAATGATGAGAAAGGGCATGAGGACGTATTCAGGGAGTTGATTGGCAGTTACCTGGGTGGTGTGCCCTCTATGGGTATTGCCGAAACCCATCCCGCCAAGACGGTAAACGAGATTTTGAAAGTAAACCTTGCCGATGAAAAACATGCCGTTGACATCTACATGGGGATATTGAAGAAGATAAGGGAAATGGAAGGCGAACTAAAGTACGAATACTTTCAATTAGAGCATGGAGTCAGGCATGTAATTCAGGACGAGCAGGAGCACATTACTGAATTAAGGCTCCTTTTAGGCCAGTAGTAAATAATCTCTTCTACGACCGTGTTGCTGGGAGCTTAAAAGGATAAGGGGCTATGCAGTTTTGCATAGCCCCTTATTTCTACTAAGCAAAAAGTGGAGCGGGTGATGGGATTCGAACCCACGACGTCTTGCTTGGGAAGCGCCAGTTCGATGAAATGTGACACGGGTCCCTCTTCTGTCTGGATGGGTCATTTCTTGCCCCCATTATTGACAGTTGGCATTTATTGTGCTACAATGTAGCCAATTACTGGACTTTATAACCTATTTGACGCCGCATATTGGTCAATGATAGGCACTTTTATGGACAAATTGTGGCTATCTGCCAATAATAAATCTTGACCACTCATTTGAAGTAAAGAGAAGGGGCTAGCAACCTGAGCCGAGAAGTTTAGGGTAGCCCCTTTCTTTTTGGGTTAGCGGTTAGTCCCAACCCAAAGCATTAGTTTACGGCTGATGTCAAATGGCAAACAGATAAGAAAAGCTGGTCAATTTGGATAATAATTTTTAGAAATATTGAGATGTCTCAAAAGGTCTTTAGACGTGGCAATAAGAATCAATAATCAGACTTACTATAGAACCTCGGAGGCTTGTCGGATGGCGGGTATAAGTAGGGCTACGCTCTTTCGCCGGTTTAGGGTGGGTATTGTTGATGATATAGTGCGTAAAGACAGAAAGGGGTGGAGACTATTTACCGAGAACGATATAAGCAAAATTAAATCCGAGGCTATCAGGATCAGTGGAGAGGGGCCTTTGGAGGAACAATGAAGCAATACCGAGAGAAATATTTGACACGGTATTTGTCATCCCGGACTCTGTAGCAATCTACCAAGCGTAACGACAGGGAGTGCCCATATCGCATTATGCTCCCAGAAGCGGCGCTGAGAAACAAGACCAGTGCGGCTAATAATGCCCGGGCTCAGGCCTATTTAGAGGAAGGACGGGTAATGTTACTTCAACTCATGGGACACCTGGCCTCTTGTTACCGTACCTATTCTCTGGGCGCTACAGCAGTGAAGACGAATAACCAACCAGTAAGGAGGGAAACATGAAGGGTAAATCAGCAAAAGGAGGGAACAATGGTGGATAAGTTCATACTCAAGCTGTATATCACCGGGCAGACACCAAAATCGGGACGGGCCGCTGTCAATATTCGCCGTATTTGTGAAGAGGAACTGAAAGGGCGATATGAACTGGTCATTATTGATGTCCTGGAACGACCACAACTGGCTGAGGATGAGAAAATCCTGGCGACACCGACTCTGATCAAAGAGTTACCGCCACCGCTTCGCCGAGTCATCGGCGACCTGTCTGATACGGCTAAGGTGCTGATAGGGTTGGATATACAGCCTTATACACATCCAAAAGGCAAGGAGGAGGTAAGAAATGAGCGCCAAGAAGAAAGCGTTACTAATCAGCAAGCTGAAAACTGGTATTCCAGGCTTTGATTTCTTAGCCGGTGGTGGTCTGCCCAAGGGGCGTACTACTCTCATCGCCGGTACCGCCGGCAGCGCCAAGACAGTTATTGCTGTCCAGTTCCTGGCTGAGGGCGTAATGAAAGCCAACGAAGGCGGAGTGTTTGTCACCTTTGAAGAATCGCCGGCTGATATTCGGAGGAATATGAGTGGTTTTAACTGGGACATTGAGAAATGGGAGACCGAGGGCAAATTTGCTTTTGTCGATGCATCTCCCGAGCTGGGAGACCACGCTGTTGTGGTCGGCGAATACGACCTCGGCGCCCTGCTAGCTCGTATTGAGAATGCAGTTGGCAAAGTCGGTGCCAAGCGTGTCGCTATGGATTCTCTTGGTGCCATTTTTATCCAGTTCGCTGATAGCGCCACCGTACGTCACGAGCTCTTCCGCATTAGCTCGGCGCTGAAGCAAATGGGTGTCACCGCAGTCATGACTGCGGAGCGGAATGAGGAATACGGTGATATCTCCCGCTACGGTGTTGAGGAGTTTGTCGCCGACAATGTCATCATCCTGCGCAATGTTCTGGAGCAGGAGAAGCGCCGCCGGACGATGGAAATTCTCAAGTTCCGCGGCACTTCTCACCAGAAGGGAGAATTCCCCTTCAGTGTCATGCCGGGCGAGGGAATCATTGTTATTCCACTGTCTGCCCTTGAACTCAAGCAGAAGACATCTGAAATCCGCATTACTTCGGGGAACCGTGAGCTGGACAATATGTGCGGTGGCGGGTTCTTCCGTGACTCTATTATCCTGATATCCGGTGCTACCGGTACGGGCAAGACGCTTATGGTAACCGAATTCATCGCCGGTGGTGCCAACAACGGTGAGAAGTGCCTTTTGTTTGCCTTTGAGGAAAGCCGGGAGCAGCTCTTCCGCAACGCTACTGGTTGGGGTATTGACTTTGAAAAGATGGAAAAGGAGGGTAAGCTCAAAGTCATCTGCCAGTACCCGGAAACGGCTGGGCTGGAGGACCACCTGATTAAGATGAAGCAGGTGATTACTGATTTTAAGCCCAACCGCCTGGCTGTGGACAGCCTCTCGGCGCTGGAAAGAGTCTCAACCATCAAGAGTTTCCGCGAGTTCGTCATCGGCCTGACTTCTTTCATCAAGCATGAGGAAATTGCCGGGCTTTTCACCTCCACCACACCCACCCTGATGGGCGGGACATCAATCACCGAGACCCATATTTCCACCATTGCCGACTCCATCATTCTATTGCGGTATGTGGAGATGTACGGGGAAATGCGCCGTGGGCTGACTGTACTCAAGATGCGCGGCTCCAGGCACGACAAGGACATCCGCGAGTTTACCATTGATGGCAAAGGGATGCACATTGGCAAACCTTTCCGCGATGTTACCGGTATCCTTGAGGGCAGCCCCAGGCATGCTGTACCTGCGGAAATGGAACGAATCGGTGCCCTGTTCCAAGCAGATGCGGGGGAAGGTTAGTCTGACTGAAGCAGAGGATAAAGAGGGTGATGAACGTATCGGGCAGCGCCAAAAACAAGGTGCGAAATCCACCCAAGGGACAAGCAGATAGCAGATCGCTTTCACCTACCCGGCACTATGCCACCAAACACAAGGGGATGGAGGCAGCGTTGCGACTCAGTAAAGAAAGCTTCAACAATATCATACAAAAGAATGCCGATGGCATTATCATTGTCGGTCGGGATGGAGTAGTGCGTTTTGCCAACCCGGCTGCGGAAGCCCTTTTCGGGCGCAACGCGGAAGAACTCTTGGGCAAGCAGCTCGGCTTTCCTGCCGTGGCCGATGAAACAACGGAGATTGATATTGTGCATAAGGGTGGGGAAACAGGCGTAGCCGAAATGCGCGTGGTGGAAACAGAGTGGGAAGGGGAAAGAGCCTACCTGGCATCGCTTCGGGACATCACCGAGCGAAAGCGGGCAGAGGAGGCACTGCGGGAGCTTGACCGGATGAAATCTGAATTCATCTCCAGTGTCTCACACGAGCTGCGCACCCCGCTTCATGCCATTAGGGGCTTCATTAAGTTGATGCTCAGGGGCAAGGTGCCTGACCCCGAGACTCAGAAGGAATTCCTGAGCATTATAGATGAACGGAGCCAGCATCTTGGTACATTGATTGAAAGTCTGCTTGATATGTCGCGGCTTGAATCCGGGCGATTTGATATCCAAAAGCAACGCCAGCCGATAAGAGACATAATCCATAAGGCGGTAGAAAGTTTTTATAGTCTGGCCGGTGACAAGGGTATCGTAATCAGTGAGGATATTCCGGCAACACTGCCCGAGATAGAGGTAGATGGGGAACGGCTGGGACAGGTGATAGCCAATCTGCTGAGCAACGCCATCAAGTTCAGTAACGGGGGTCGTAGTGTCATAGTTAAGGGCGAGACTAAGGATGGTGAACTGCTAGTACAGGTCACCGACCACGGTATTGGTATTCCTAAGAAGGCTATGCCACACCTCTTTGAACGGTTTTACCGAGCTGAGGACTCGATGGCTAGGGGTGGGGCAGGACTGGGTCTTTATATCTCAAGGCAGATTATTGAGGCACACGGTGGACATATTTGGGCAGAGAGTAAGGTGGGGAAAGGGACTACCGTTAGTTTCACATTACCCTTAGACCAAGGTGGGGATGACTCTTATGAGTAAGAAGATTCTGATAATCGAGGATGACCCAATTACCTTAAAGTTAACAAAGTATGCCCTCCAGCAAGAGGGCTACCAGGTGCTCACCGCGCCGAATGGACTGGAGGGGCTGAGAAAGGTCAAGAGCGAACAGCCCGACCTAATTATCTTGGATATTGTGCTGCCTGGTATAGATGGTTTTGAGATTTGCCATCGGTTGCGGGCTGAACCTCAAACTGCCCAGCTGCCCATTTTGATGGTATCAGCTAAGGCGCGGGAAATAGATAGAGCCACCGGACTCAAGGTAGGAGCAAATGACTACATCACCAAGCCAGCAGACCCCTCAGAGATTGTAAGCCGAGTAGAGGGTCTTTTGGCCAAGAAAGCTGCTGTCAAGTCAGAAATAATTGCTTTCGTTGGCTCAAAAAGAGGGGTGGGAACAACTACACTGGTGGCCAATGTAGCCATTGCTCTGTCGCAGATGGGTAAACGGGTTATTGTGGTTGACCTTTGCCCCTACGGTGGCAACATAGCCCAGTACCTTGGACTTGAGCCTAGGCACACTATTACCGAGCTTCTAATGAAACCAGCGGATGCTATCGCCCATGATGACTTAGAAGCAGCGTTGGTAGTTCACCACACAGGAGTAAGGGTGCTGGTCGCCTCTAAGCAGCCTGGAGAGCGGGAGGAGATTTCGCCCTCTCATATTAATTTGCTACTCGAGAGGCTTCAGGAGATGACCGATTTTCTTCTTGCCGACTTACCCCTTGAGCTGCCTAATACAGCAAGGACGATGCTCAGCAAATTTGACTTTGTCATCATTGTCACCGACTCCAAAGCTGATGCTCTACCCAGCGTTAAGTCCATTGTTACCGTTTTTAGTCTCTTGGGTATCCCTCAGGAACGAATGGGAGCAGTAGTCATCGATCGGGAGGGGGTGTTTTTCGAGCGGGAGCTTTCTAAAATCAAATCAACCATAGAGCTCAATGCCGGAGTTAAGTTACTGAGAATAATACCTTATGATACCAAGGCTTCCTTAGAACTCGTACCTGACAACACTCCAATAATACTTTCCAGTCCTAACTGCCCCCTGGCTTGGGTAATGAGGGGGGTGGCTCAACATATTATTGGTGAGAAGATAAATAGCAGTGATTTTCGTAAATTCAGTGAGGAAGAGTATGGACGGGGATAAGGGGTAGATATTTGCTGATAGAGCAACCAGAAAAAGCTTAGGGGAGACGGGATATGAGTGAGTAGGGAGCGAGATAATATAAGGTTTGTCTCCGACCCACCGAGGAGGAATGCGGAGGCCTAGCACCCTCGCAACATTACGAAAAGCAGTAGCATGCGTTTTACTCACCGCCTAGCGGCTAACTGTAACAGGGGAGCGGTAAGTACGAATTTTACGTATGAAGCCCATAATACCCTGCGGTGCCGCTAACATTATGCTGACCAGTATTACGCCCTGTATGATCAGGCTAATTCCGGTGTATCTAGCTAGCAGGAATTGCAGAAGGACAACAATACCTGCTCCAATAATCGGCCCCTCTTCAATGCCTTCGCCCCCTATAACAGTGGCGAGGAGTGCTGTAAGTAGCCACCGTATAGTGAAGGCGCCGATCGGCTCTATATATCCGCTGTAAGAATAGAAGACAGCCCCGGCTATTCCCGTTACGAAGGCGGCGATGAGAAAGGAGTACAACTTTATTTGGAAAACATTTATCCCGCAACATGCAGCAGTGTTATCGTTATCGCGAATTGCCGCCAGCCCCAGTCCCAGTTTGGAACGCAAGATTATTCGCATAAGGAAAATTGATGCTATCCCGATAGCAAGAGCCGCCCAGTACCACTCCCCTAAGACAACCCCGGCTACACCTTTTACCGCGTACCCAGCACCCCTACCGACCATCAGCCCTCCAACAGGTCTCCAAACAAGAAATACATACTTCAGTACTTCAGGCAGAACTAGTGTCCCGATAGCAAAATAGATGCCTCTCAGCCTAAAGACAGGGATGGATATGAGTAGAGCAAATAAGGTAGCTACTGCACCTCCAGCTATTATCCCCAGATAAAAAGGCAAACCGACCCATGTGCCTATTGCTACGGTATAACCTGCCAGCCCGACAAAAGCAGCCGTGCTCAGGCATATCAGGCCACTATAACCAGCAAGCAAATTCCACATATTGGCCAGAGCTAGGTATATAAAGAAGAGAAAGAGGTAAAGGAGTCCCTGCTTGGGTACCCCTACTACCGGTAGCACCGCCAGCACGGCTATACCCGCAACAAACGGTATCAATCTTCCTCCCAACCGTGGTATGGTAACCCTCATGTTTCTCCTAACGACCGAATATGCCTTGTGGTCTCACGGCTAATACTACAAACACCAGAATATAAGCAACAAGCATCTGAGCCGCCGCACCCAGGAAATAGCCACCAAGAGTTTGGGCTAACCCCAGGATCACACCCCCGATAAATGTCCCCATCATGCTACCCAAACCGCCTATTATGACCACGCCAAAGGCGAGAATGAGAAAGGATACCCCTGATGTCGGGGTAAAGGGAAAAGTTAATCCAAGCAACACGCCAGCAATAGCTGCGACTGCCATGGCGATAGCAAAGGCGAAGGCATATACCCGACCAGTATTTATCCCCATCAACTGGGCTGCCCTCCTATCCTGAGAGGCGGCAGTGATTGCCTTACCCAGATATGTTCTCCTCAGGAATTCACGGAGGAAGAGCATCACGACCAGAGCGGCGATAAAATCCAAAAGATACACCAGCGGGACATGAACCGCGCCAATACTAAAGCTTTCAAGGGCGTAGGGTGGTTTCAAACCTCTGGAGAACGGAGTCCAGATGATCTGGCAAAAATTTTGAAATATTATGGAAATCCCAAAACAGACTAGCAGTGCAGCATCCAATGATACTGCAAAAGCTCGGTTGAGCAGAAATCTTTGAACAGCGAAACCGATTCCAAATAATAGGGGTATGCCCATGACTAAGCTTAGAAAAGGGTCTATCCCCAACATGGTCATTGCTGTATAAGCAAAATAGCTGCCAACTATGACCCAATCTCCGTGGGCTACGTTTATCAGTTTCATCACCCCGAAAACTAGAGAAAGACCTAGGGCAATTAAAACGTATAACCCACCCAAAAAAATACCCATCGTTATGGGGGTAGATAAGCCAGCTAAACCTGTCATCTATAGCACGTCCTAATCTAGTTTATACACCAAAGTATGCTTTTTTAACCTCCTCCTCCTCCCGAAGTTCGGCTACATCCCCGCTTAAGACAACACGCCCCGCTTCCATAATATAGGCTCTGTCAGCTTCCCTAAGACTTCGCCTTACATTCTGTTCGACAAAGAGGATAGTAATGCCCATTGCCCTAATTTCCCTCAACGCCTTGTACAGGTCATTAAGAACTATGGGGGCAAGCCCGAGGGACATTTCATCAAGGAGCACAAGCCTTGGGTCTGACATTAAGCCCCGCCCTAGGGCTAACATCTGTTGCTCTCCCCCGCTTAGTGTCTTAGCCAGTTGATTCTTCCTCTCTTTTAGTATAGGGAAGAGCTCACAAACCATTTTGAAGTTTGGTTCTCTCTTAGACCTTGCCTTACGATTGTATGAACCTATTATAAGATTATCTAGCACGGTCATCTCGGGGAAAACTCTTCTTCCTTCCGGAACCTGGGTAATGCCAAGTTCCACCACCTGGAAGGGGTCCACTGCAGAGATATCCTTCCCCTCAAATTCAATCTTGCCCTTGGCAGGATGTAGCAAGCCCGATATTGTATCTAGCAGGGTGGATTTACCCGAACCATTGGCACCAATAAGAGCCACAATTTCGCCGGCCCTAACTGCTAGTGATACATCCCACAGGGCTTGAAAGCTACCATGAAATACATCTATGTTGCTAATTTTCAGTAATGTCTCTTGAGGCATTCCCTGGCTCTACCTTTCCTTACTTTAAAACAAACCTACCGATATCACTAACCGAGGTAGGCTTCAATCACCTTCCTGTCTTCCATTATTTCCTTTGGCGTGCCTTCGGCGATTTTCGCGCCTTTATCCATTACCACAATCCTATCCACTGCCCCCATCATTACTTTCATAACATGTTCAATCAATATAATTGTTATGCCAAAAGAATGGGATCTTGAATCGGATGTCTTGATAATTGGAGCCGGGACTGCTGGACTATCGGCTGCAATTGAGGCGACAAAGGCAGGAGCTGAAACTGTAGTCCTGGAACAAATGCCAAGGTGCGCTGGAAGTCTTTCCGTTTGTGCTGGAAACATTAACTTCGCCGGAAGCGCCTTTCAACGGGAGCAAGGCATTGAGGATTCACCGGATGGATACCGTGAAGATGGTATCAAGGAATGCCGGGGGGACCCTGCCATGTGGAGAGCATTTGTGGATAATCATCTCCAGACTTATGACATGATTACAGGTCTGGGCTACAAACCTATAGCGGTATGGCTTCTCCCCGGGCATAGTGCCCAGAGGTCCCATTATTTCGAGGGTGGTGGACCAGAACTCCTACGGCTTCTTGAGCGTGGCAGCACAGAACAAGGTGCCAAAATCCTATTCAACCACAAGGCAACCAGACTGATTGTGGACCCTGCCAGGAAAAGGGTTGTCGGAGTAAAGGCGGAAAAAGACAAGAAGGTCTTGAATTTTAAGGCAAGAAAGGCGGTAATTATAGCTTCAGGAGGCTTTGGCAATAACCCAAGAATGGTAGAGGAGTTCAGGGGTCTTAACTACGCTAAAAGGTGTCTCCCAACAATGAGGGGGCACACCGGCGAAGGGCTCAGAATGGCTATGGCTATCGGGGTGGCAACAACTCACATCGGAACCGCAGCTATACCATCAATTCCCATGGATGCTAATACCAAAAACCCGGCAGCCATTACCCTTCACCATACGCTATGTGGCTCTATATTTGTAAATTCACTGGGCAAGCGATATGTGAACGAATGTCTCCCAATATTCCCGTATTTAGGTGAAGCTTCGTTTGCACAACCTGGCGACTATGTTTTTACTATCTACGATAGTAGAATCAGGGAACTTATAGAGCTTGTAGATTGGTCTATATATAAAGAATATATAGCCGATACGATTGAAGGGCTGGCTAAACAATTAGACATAGACTCAAAAGCGCTGGTAGCAACAATAAGAGAATACAATGAAGATATAGACAAAAATGGATACGACACCAAGTTTGGCAAAAAATTGCTACTAGCGCACATAAATGCACCCCCGGTGAAAATAGAGAAGGCTCCATTTTATGGACTCAAATTAATGAACTGCTTTACCTCATATAAAGGGGGCTTAAAGATTAACCCTGATGCACAAGCGATAGACCAATATGGTAATGTTGTTCCGGGATTGTATGCCGCCGGGGAGGGTGCTGGTGGTCTATTTGCCGAGGGCCATTATATTTGTGGAACGATGATTTGCGAGTCATTGACATTTGGCCGCATAGCTGGAATAAACGCTGCCGCCGAAAAACCTTAATTCTAGCCTAGTTCATAGCTACAGTTTAGCTAAGCACAGAGCGGAAAAATTAATTTGAAATGCCCATCATAATTAATAAAGAGGAGTGCGAAGGGTGTGGTACGTGCATGTCAATATGTCCTAACTCTGCCATCGTTTTAAAAGAAGTAGATGGGTCTATAATCGCTGAGGTAGTTCCAGAACTATGTAATGAGTGCTGTGAATGTATCGAGTTTTGTTTAAGAGAGGCAATTAAAGAAGTTAAGCAGAACTGCCGGCCAACGTAGTCATCATGGCTGAAGAAACCCACGATAGCCCACAGTCACAGCAAGTAAATAGTAGCAAACCTTATCTACCAGTATGGGGGCCATGGCAAACAATAGGGCTGGGCCTTGTTATCTTTGCGATTAATTCCGCCGCCCAAGCAGGGGTATTTCTTAGCTTCCGGTTTAGCACTGGCTTGAGCCCCAGCCCTTTTAGTCTTGGTAGCTACCTTGCTCTTCATTTTCAACCCTCCAAATGTTGTTTT
>Ga0172364_10004626_pt1 | contig 10949 bp, 12 predicted proteins | sample LakKivSesite10cm_FD_114545 | JGI IMG/M metagenome (GOLD analysis project Ga0172364, IMG submission 114545) | Sediment microbial communities from Lake Kivu, Rwanda - Sediment site 10cm | ecosystem: Environmental > Aquatic > Freshwater > Lake > Sediment | place: Rwanda: Western Province, Lake... | reverse complement strand
TGCATTTGATAAAGCGCAAAAGCAGGCGGAGAGAGCTGGCTCGGTTTTATCATTACAAACGACATAACTTATTGGCTCCACTAAGAGTTAAAGAACGAAAATGAAAATAGACAGTACAACTAAAAGCAGGGAGGTCTAATATGGCGAACAAAACTTATATCGTGGAATTGACAAGCCAAGAAAGGAATCAGCTAAAGCGTTGCTCTGTTGAAAACCTTAACAGGCGCGCCTGAGAATCATCAGGTCGTGCGTTATTATTCGCAGGAAACACTCACGTTCTCGCGAATGTTCCGAACGTGCCCGCAGGGCACTGCCTAAAATACGTTTATTCTGCGATATGGCACTTTCAACGTGCCATCGCTGATTATAAATATTCTTGGGAAACCGCTCTTTCATAAGTCGGCGATATGGACTCTTGGGCCATTTGCGACTGCGACGCTTGTTCAATGCAATGATGCTTTCGGCAATGCCGAGTTCCTCACGGCAAAGTTGATGGTTGTGTTCTCCATCATAACCGGCATCGGCAAGCATACGCCTAAAATGAACGCATTGATGTGCCTGTTTTAGTGCAGGAATGAATTCAGGTGAATCGTTGCTGGGACCACGGCTGACAATGCAACAGGCAAATAAATAAGTATCGGTGTGGCAGACCGTCGTTACCTTGGGCCAGTGATAACGTAAAAACCGCTTATAGCCCTTACGGTTTATATAATGGCGGCTAATATGTCGGCTCTCCATACCTGTGGAATCAATAGCACCCTGTGCTGATTTTCCGAGCAATTTGAGCTTATCAGCGCGTGCAAATATGGCTATCAGGAGGCTTTCAAAAGCCCTTTTTTAGCAGCCGCTGCTCGGCGTAGCAGAGGGTAGAGTAGTGTGGTATGCGTTTGAGTCCAAGATGTTTGGCGAGATCGGGAAGGTCGTGCAACAGTTGAACGATGCCGCGATAATCGGTCTTGAAAAAGGTTTTCAAGGCCAGTGTCGCAAACAATTGATGTTGTGTAAAATCTTTGCGTGAATAATGGGACGAATACATGGCAAGACTGGCTTTGGCAACCCGTAAGGCTTTTTTGACCAATGCCACCGGCGATTTGGTTAATGTTCGTGTAGTTTTCATATACCATATATCGACCCATATATTTGAAATTATTTAAGGTTTTCAACAGAGCACTAAAGCGTCTTATTAACACTGGTAAAACAGCTGCCTACAAACAGCGTCATGCCCGGATTTTGCTGTTAGCAGATCAAGGCCCAGAGGGACCAGCTCTTAAAGATGAGGATGTGGCAAATTCAGTCGGCTCTGGCACAGCTACTGTAGAACGTATCCGTAAACGGCCGGTTACAGAGGCGCTGGAGACAGCCTTAGAGCGACAGAAAGTTGACTGTTCGTCTCAGCGATTGCTGGATGGTGACGCAGAGGCCCATCTTGATTGCTATTGCCTGTAGCCAGCCACCAGGAGGTTATCAACGCTGGACGTTGCGGCTTTTGGCCGAGAAGATTGTGGCTCTGGAAATTGTCGAGCATTGCAGCAAGGACAGCGTTCATCGGACGCTTAAAAAAACGAACTTAAGTCTTGGTTAAACCAAAGATGGTGTATCCCACCGAAAGCCAACGCCGACTTTGTATGTAATATGGAAGACGTATTAGATGTGTATAAGAGGCCTTATGATCCTGAACAACCGCAGATTTGCTTCGATGAAAGACCCAAACAGTTGGTAGCTGAGATTCGAGAACCGCTGGCTGGATATCCAGGTCGACCTATGGAGTCAATCCTCACATAATCTTTATAACTTTATCCGCGCTCAAACCAGGCCATATCCGGGTGCCTTTACCACCTGGGCTGGTAAGCCCATACTGATCTGGAAGGCGCGGCCCGTTTCTTCCAGAAATCAACTATCCATCACTGCGGGTAAGTATCACAAGAACCGAATGGCATGCTTGTAAAGACGGGAGCAGGGCTTATCGAAATCTTGGAGGCAACCTATGAAGGAGAAACCGTCACAGGACATCAACTTCGAGGAATTGTTGGGGGGTGGCGATCCTGGAAAGTTAGACCGGTTGCTTGATTTGTTGCAGAAGCTGTGGTTGCACCGTCAGCAGGCAGTTTCGGCACAATGGAAAAGAATACTTCCTTTTGGCGATTACATTGTTGATCGTTGGCAAAAGGCGAAAGCACTTGAGTTTGGCGAGGGCTCATCGATTTACGATAGTGCGCTCGTGTTTGGCGAGGTGAAGGTGGGGAAAAATACATGGATCGGCCCATTCACCATACTGGATGGCTCGGGGCGGTTGGAGATTGGCTCTTTTTGTTCCATTAGCGCTGGTGTTCAGATATATACGCATGATTCGGTTAAATGGGCTATTTCTGGCGGAAAGAACGTATATGACTATTCTCCTGTCAAGATAGGAGACAGGTGTTACATTGGCCCTAACACGATTATCACAATGGGCGTGACCGTCGGCGAGGGATCCATCATTGGGGCGAACAGCCTAGTGTTGAAAGACATACCGTCTGGCAGCAAGGCCTGCGGCACACCTTGCAATGTTATCGATAGGGTCGAACTTTAAGGACAATAAATGAATAAATTCTTAAACTTGCTGGCCTGCCCGAACTGCAGGGGTGATTTGACGCTTGACTGTTTTGAAGCAAGCGGTGTTCTTTGCAAAGAGGGGATTCTGACCTGCAGGTCCTGCGGGGTATGGTATCCCGTCACAAACAGCATACCGAGACTCTTTGTTCCTGGCCCGTTGAGGCCCGATGAGAGCAAGTTTATAAAACGCAGGCAAGACAGACTGCCCGGCAATATAACAGTGCAGAGCACCTATATGACGCAAGACGGACAGGTCATGGTTCAGGAAACATTCGGTTATAAGTGGACCCGTCAGGCATGGTGGGGAATGGAGGGGGAATCGGTAAGGGTAATGGAGGAGTGGCTTCTGCCTCGCTACGGATGGTCGGACAGGGTTGCATATGAAACTTATATGCGGTCTAAAACAACAATGCTCGATGCCGGATGCGGCTTGGGCAGAGAGGCGCTCAGAATGGCGCGGGCAAATCCCAACGCTATGGTTATAGGGCTTGAGCTCTCAAGGTGCGTGGATGTGGCTGCCAGACACGCCGAAAAGCGCAACGTTGAAAATGTTTTCTATGTTCAGGCAGACCTTACAGTTCCTCCATTTAAGGATTCTGCTTTCGATTTTATCATGTGCGAAGGCGTTCTTCATCACACCCCTAATACACGGCATGCGTTTAAGTCCCTCGTGCCTTTGCTTAACAAGGGCGGGGAGCTGGCCTTTTATGTCTACAAGAAAAAGGCCCCTTTAAGGGAGTTTGCCGATGATTACATACGCCAGCTAATTGGGAATCTGCCTCCGCAGAGGGCATGGGAGCTGATGGAGCCCCTGACTAAGCTCGGCAAGGCCCTCGCAGACCTCAAGGCTGAGGTGGAGATACCTGAAGATGTCGAGGTACTCGGGATAAAGGCGGGCAAATACGATGTCCAGCGCCTGATATACTATACGATGTTCAAGTGCTACTGGAACGACCGTCTTACATTCGATGAAAATGTGCTCGTCAACTTCGACTGGTATCATCCCCAATACGCATGGCGCCACACGCCTGAAGAGGTGGAGGACTGGTGCAGGGAATCGGGGCTTGAGATAAGCTGGCTTCATGTGGAAGAGAGCGGAATAACAGCAAGGGCCAAAAAGAATTGATTCGCGTGGAGCAATAATTCTCATGAGAGCGATTGAGGACGGAGTTGTTTTTTCGAAGTTTTCGCTGCCGGCATACAGGGCTGTGCTAGAGATCGCCTTGAGCGAAGGGTTTAAGCTCAGGGGCTTTGAGGAGCCCGGGTTGTCGGCAGGCAAGTCCCTGATTGTGCGGATTGATGTAGACTACTCGCCGGAATGGGCAGTGGAGCTTGCCCGCATCAACGAGGGCGTTGGTATAAGCGGCACATTCTTTATCCAGCCAGACTCCGTGAACTATAACCTTTTCTCATGGGAAACCTTCCGGGCCGTAGCGGAAATCAACAGGCTTAAGCAGTACGTGGGGCTTCATTTCTGGGAAACTGAATGGAAAAATGAAAAATATACCGTAGAAAGGGTTCTTTTAACTTTCCGTTTTCTCAAGGAGTGGTTCCCATTTATACGTCCTGTTGTATGCTGGCACAACCCATTGAAGGAGCTTCTTGAAAGGCCTTCGATACTGGCTGGCACAGGGCTGATGAACGCCTACGCCCCTGAGTTCTTCTCCGAGGGCTGCTATTACTCCGACTCCAACTGCCGTAATCACCCAGAGGATTTTATAAGAGCACTTAAAAGCAAAAACGATGGACATCTCGCATTCCTTTTCCATCCAATCAACTGGGTGATTGGCGGAAGCAGCGTAGAAGAAATACTGAGCAGTGCCTTCAGGCAAAAAATAGAAGCACTTCACAAGGGCTTCTGCTATAACTCTGTGTGGGCGTCCGGCTTGGGGTTGGAGATAATGAAAAAGCTACGGTGCTGTCTGTGATCGTCTGTCTGTTTAACCCACCGAACCTAAAAAACAGGATTGTTTCTCCTGATGACTATTATTCGTGGATATACAGGGAGAAAAGCGTAAGCCTCTTCAATTATGTCTGCCCCCCGTACACGCTCTGCCAGCTCTCCTCCCTTATTAAGAGAGATCTCCTCGGGGTCGATGTCAGGGTCTTTGACAGCCGCTTGTCACACTCAATAGAGCCGGAGATAATACTGAGAACGATCAGAGAAGAATACAAGCCGGATTTGATTGTAATGCTTCTGGGCGCATATACGCTAAACCACGACATTAAATATGTCCCCAAGGATATAACAACCATCGGTGTGATATGCCCCTTGGATGTTTCTCCCGAGCTTGCCATGCGATTCCATGATATCTCTCGAATTAAATATTGGGTGAAGAACGAGCTCGAAAGAACAATCCTCTCCACAATCGAAAACTTCAAGAGGAGTGGTGCCATTGATAGCACCCCCGGTTTATTAGTAAGCGAAGGGCAAGACCTGCGCGATACCGGAGACTCCAAGCCTTATCCTCTCAGGGAGTTACCTGTCCCTGATTACGATGCAGTGCCAATGGAGGAGTACTTTAGGCTACTGAGCTCGGATTTCTCCTTTAAGAGGACTTATTTTGACAGCGACCGCTACGCCACCGTCTTCAACAATAAAGGGTGTGTGTTCTCATGCAGGTTCTGCAATCTCGGGATCGGCCATTATGACTACAAGCAGCCCTCCCAGATAATTGCGGAGATGCGCTACTTCATCGAAAGGCACTCATGCAACAACTTTGTCTTCATGGGAAACGAGTTCACTGGAAACGCCGAAATAGCTAAGGCAACATGTCAGGCCATTATAGAGTCCGGCCTAAAGGCGAAATGGTCATCCGGAGATAGGGTAGAGTTCATCGACGAGGAGTTGATATACCTCATGGCGAAATCTGGCTGCTGCTGCCTCGTGTTCGGCGTGGAGACCGCGGACCCGCGGCTCAGGGAGAAATTCAACAGGATGCAGTCGAATGAGCAGTTTAAGAAGGTCTTTGGTTGGTGCCGCAAATACGGTATCCTTACTTACGCCAATATCATAGGAGGGCTTGTAGGAGAGGATGAGGAGACTGTTAAGTACAATGTGGAGCTTATTAAGTCTGCCAAGCCTGACCGGATCAGCATGCACTATTTTTTTGTGGCGCCTGGAAGCGATTTCTACTTTGAACTTTTAAACAACAACGCTCTGAGGCATCACGACTGGTCGCGCTACTACTGGTACTGGACGGACAAGGAAGTCCTGTATTTTTCACATAACAGGTACAAAACATATGCTGAGCTGATCGAAACTGCAGATTCCCAGGGAAGAAAGCTTAGAAGGGCAATTTATCTTAGGAAGCTCAAAGATACGCGGGGGATTAAACGTCTTGCGTACATGATACCGTATATCAAAAATAGTGAGTTCTTTGAAAAAGTTATTGCGTCTAACCTCAGGGACGACCCACTGTACTATCGCCTCGAAAGATGGTTAAGGCGACACCTACAATAAGTTACCTATAAACTTACGGACAATTAGGACCTGACTCAATGAGTAAAGCACCTGTAAAAGTAGTTTATACCTCGGCTGGAGGGTTGGGTCACACAGGCATCATCGATGCCATACTCTCAAACGGGGAGCGGGAAATAGACATACTTTGCGGCGATATAAGGAACGACTGCCCAGCGTCATTCTTTTACCCCTTTAGACAATTTCCACCGATTAAGACTCCAGATTACACCGATCAGATACTCGAGATATCGAAGGAATTCTGCGCAAATGTCATTGTGCCAAATCATACTGATGAATTGATGCTGTTTTCCCAAAAAAGAAGCGTGTTTGAGGAAAACGACATCCATATTGTCGTAAACACCTCAGATGTTCTGGAGAATGTTCTTGATAAGGGAAGGTGCTTTGATATTGTCTCAGATGCGGGGCTTCCTGTACCAGAATATGTAAGAGTCTTAACCCCTCATGCGATCAAAGAGGCCGCATTGAACCTCGGTTACCCTAAAAAGGTCGTCTGCCTTAAGCCAAGCAGCTATCCTCACGGGGGCTCGCGCGGTTTTTTTATCCTTAAGCCTAATGGAAGGCAGGGTTTGCTTTCAAACATGCCCAGTGGCAATGTAATATCTCTTGATGAAGCAGTCACGGCGCTTGAGACCGAAGGCATGCCGGAGCTTTTGGTGACGGAGTATCTTCCAGGAGATGAGTACAGCACCTATCTCCTGTGCGAAAGCGGCAAAGTCGGATACTGTGTACCAAATCTAAGGCTCGAGTTGATGAACTCGTTTTCTTTCAAGGCTCAGGCAGTATACAACCCCAAGGTCACCGAGACAGCCTCTGCAATTGCCGAGGCCCTAAAACTCGATTACTGTGTTAATATACAACTTAAAATGAACGAAGCTGGCGTCCCGTGCCTTGTGGAGGTTAATCCCCGTTTTGCCGGGGCACTCTGCCTTTCAGCCGCAGCCGGTGTAAACATGCCTTATCTGGCGATAATGAGCGCACTGGGAGAGACTGTCCCCACCGGGCTTAGAATAAAGTGGGGTACCAGGATGATACGCTACTGGAAAGAGATATTTGTGCCTTAGGCATGAGATTATGAGGCGGCGGTGGCAAGAATATAAGGATTTTGCATTGATGGGGGACTGGCATATCCATACCAACTATACTGACGCCGTGATGTCAGTTGCGGAGGCCGTAGGCGTGGCCCGCGACTTGGGGCTTGGCTTTATGGTGTTCAGCGAACATGTACGCAGGAAAACAACTTATGATTATAGTGCTCTCTGTCTGGAGATTGAAAGCGCGGCAAGAAGCAGTTTTATTAGCATCTTGCCCGGAGCGGAGGCAAAGATTCTTGATGAGTCAGGCAGCCTTGATATTGATAACGAAGTGCTTAAACGGTGCAGGCTTCTGTCGATGGCATTCCACACATCGGAGAAATTGACCGCCGGTTATGTCTACAAAGCGGTTAAAGGAGCCGTCTCAAACTGGCCGGTCGATATATGGGCCCACCCGGCAAATGTCTTATGCGGCTTGTATGAGAGTGAGGCAATCGGGATACTCAATATGGCATCAGCGCACGGCGTGGCCATAGAGATGAACCTCAAATACTCCCCGGAGAGGTTCCTCTGCCTGCTTAAGAAAGCCCGCCTGCCCTTCGTTGTAGGCACGGATTCCCACTCCGCAGACGAGATGCGAGACAGATGGGAACTATGGCTTTCTTTGCAAGGCAGAATCTCAAAGGGTGTCGGCTTGAAGTCTGGAGGGAATAATGAATGACGAAAAAACTACTGCTTATTTTGATAAGGAAGTTCCGGAATACGATATCGGCCGCTTTAATTACACGCTCGGCATAATTAATAAATATGCTTCAGAAGAGCACACCTTATTGGAAATCGGCTGCGGTACTGGAAATATATTGGGAATAATCCAAAAAAACACCCCCATAAATAAGGTCGCCGGGCTCGACTCCAGCCGGGAGTGTCTGAAGAAATGCTCACAGAGAGTAAATGGCGAGGTTTTCTGCGGCTCAATAATTGACAGTGACTTCATCGGCTCTATTAAATCTAAATACGATTTTGTGATTATAGGCGCTGTTTTGCATCACATCTGCGGAAAGACAAGAAAGGAATCGAGGGATTACGCGGTGATTGCGGTTAATAATGCCTTGAAACTTCTCAACGATTCGGGATACCTGATAATAATCGAGCCTGCTTTTTACCCGTCTTTAATAATGGATATTCTTTTTTATGTAAAAAGATTTTTCTCTGCCATCTCTAATGAGCGCCTGGATTTAGGGAAATGGAACAACATAGGCGCGCCTCTGGTTTCTTACTACACGAATGAACAACTGCTATCTTTTGCCCCTCCGTATATATCATTAATTGCCTCGGACATCCGGGAATTGGGTGTTTCAAAGGTCATGCGCATGTTTTTAATAAAACGAAGGACGGATACAACGCTTGTCTTTCAGAAAAAGGCGGCATGAGAGTTTAGCGGATAATTAAATATGAGAAAGCATTTCGAGATATTGTTCAAAGACACCCTCCTTTACGGGCTAAGCAGCGCTGTCAATAAAAGCGTTTGGATCATACTAGTCCCTATTCTCGCCAGAGTCTTCTCTCCCGCTGAATATGCGGTTATAGATGTGAATATCGCCTTCTACACGATTGTCTCTACATTTTTATTCTTAGGGCTGGATTCAAGCCTTGTGAGATTTTATTATAAATTCGACAACGCCGGAGAGAGCAGGATGGTTACTTCGACTATTTTATTATCCGAAGCAGCAATATTGGCGGCAGCGTGCGCGGTTATATTCTTTTTTTCATCTGAAATTTCTTTTTTGCTTTTCAAGACCAAAGATTACATACGCGTGATGAAGACCGTCATCCTGATAGTACCGTTTTTCATACTATACAATTTCTTCCTTAATATATTAAGATGCAAGTTTGAAAGACTTAAGTTTTTAATCCTTTCCCTCGGGGCTTCCTTAGTGCAAGCTGTTTTGACTTTGTTTTTGGTGTTGTCACGCAAAACCGGGATTATCGGCATATTTGATGCAATCCTATATTCTCAGGCCGTTTTTACCGTTTTGGGTTTTTTGATGACGAAGGAAGAGTATTCCTTCAAATTCTCATGGCCGCTCCTTAAGGATGTGCTCGGATTCGGAATCCCATCGCTCGGGAGGTCGTTTTCGCAGACATTAATCTTTTTTGCAGACAGGTTCTTTCTCGTTACCCTTGTTCCACTGCACATGGTCGGCCTTTATTCCATGGGCGCAAGGATCGCCTCGGTTATAAATATGATTATATTGGGCTTTATACTGGCATGGTCACCCTTTGCGCTTTCGATACAGAGGTATGCTGATGTCAAGCAGACCTATTCTAAAGTCCTGACTTACTACATGGTTGCAGGCTCTACTATTTCAATTGTTCTTTTTCTCCTGAGCAGTGAAATATTGCGCATTATATCGCCTTCCTATAATGGCGCCGAGATAGTAATCGGTATTCTTGCTTACGGCTACATGTTGACGGGGGCATATTCCATAATCTGTATTGGTGTTACTATAACTGGGCAGGCGGTGCATATAGCGTGGCCATCGTTACTCGGTGTGCTCATCAACGTAACGGCATATTTGATATTGATACCCGTCTTCGGAATACTAGGAGCTGCCCTATCATCACTCATAGCTAATGTGTCCTCTTTGCTGTTCCTATTTTGGATCACTCAGAAATATTATACAGTCAACTATGAGACTGTCAAACTTGGAAAGCTCAGCTTAATCTGCCTTACGGCATTTATCGCAGCCACTTTCATAAATAGCAGCTTTTCGTTGGGTCACGCCTTTATATTAAAAATGATGACATTTCTAGGCTATCTAACTTTCCTTGTCGCGGCTGATATAGTTAATAGGAAAGAGATATCTCGCCTTGCGGCCATGTTTAAAATTGTAGGCTTAAATGCATTCTCTGGGCAATGAAATGAAATATGAATAAGATAAAAATATTGCATGTGAATAACACCTTAGAGCTTGGGGGTACATCATATCTTTTGAGATTGACTTCATTGCTTAATAGGGAACACTTTAAAAACTATATTGCCTATTGTGGCGATGAATTTTTCATCTCTAAGGTAGATAAAGATATAGAACTTTTTAAATATTCCGATTACAGACCAAGCCTCAGGAACTTAAATGTCTTGGTTGCGCCGCTAAGACTTTTTCGGTTCATCAGGAAACAAAAAATAGATATTGTTCATACTTATATGCTTCCTTCAAACTTGTGGGGTTTGATAGCAGGTAAATCATTGTCAGTGCCTACTGTTAATACTATAGTGGAATCCATTTTAGTCGGGCAATTTTTCAGCAATTTATCTTTAAAATATAAGCCAATAAGGAAGTGTTTTGATTCATTCGTAACGAAGTATTGTGCTTTAGCACAATACTCGAGACAGGAATATGAGACATATTTGGGAGTGCACCCCTCTAAAATTGTTTTTACAGGACACGGAGTTGATTTGGAAAGATTCAGGATTAACCCGAATTATTCAATTGAAATTAGAAATGAATTTTCTGTAGACAACAACACAAGAATCATCGCCTCTATTGCAAGAATAGCGCCCGAGAAGGGTATCGATTTCTTCTTACGCTTGTTGCCTAGTTGTACTGTCTATTTTCATTAAAGTTTTGTAAGTCTTTATTACGACTTTCTTTCCATGGGAATGGTCCCAATGGAAAGGAACTGTCATGGAGCGACGATTTGAGATACGAAAACGCGAAATTCTTCAGCAAGCAGACATAAAGCCGGAGGTGACCAATGGCATGCTCAAGCGACTGGAACAATTTGTCCAACCGTTTATAGCCTCTTTGGGCAGGCCGGAGCCAAAGCAAAATGCCCAGATA
>Ga0172364_10004625_pt1 | contig 10949 bp, 7 predicted proteins | sample LakKivSesite10cm_FD_114545 | JGI IMG/M metagenome (GOLD analysis project Ga0172364, IMG submission 114545) | Sediment microbial communities from Lake Kivu, Rwanda - Sediment site 10cm | ecosystem: Environmental > Aquatic > Freshwater > Lake > Sediment | place: Rwanda: Western Province, Lake Kivu... | reverse complement strand
GCCGTGTCCCAAATTGCCAGTGGATTTGCTGTATTTATGTTGTTCAAGGCTTTTTTGGTTTATTTTTACATTAGCAATAGAGTGACCAATAAAGAACAGCTTCGAGTTATTGTGGATTTTTTATTAATCGGCCTTTTTATTCAGGGAACCATCGGTGTGTTTCAGAAAGCTTTGGGTCGTCCGTTGGGATTGGTATTTCTGGGGGAAGTACAGCGAAGACTTTGGTTTAAACTTGCCAGAATGTCCGGAACATTGGGGTTTCCGAATCAATATGCTGCTTATCTGGTTTTACTACTGCCCATGGCGATCAGCTTATTTATTTTCACCAAAGAAAAGGTAAAAAAATTGTGGTATGCACTTGTAACAGGCGCAGGATTGTTGGGATTGCTGTTTTCTTTGTCCAGATCGGCCTGGATCGGATTAATTTGTGGAGTGATTGTGCTTTTTTTGCTTATAACAAAGAATCAAAAAATAAATCCCCAATTGTTCTGGATTGTTGTGTCTGTTATGGTGGTTATTCTCGTTATTGGTATCGTGTTTCGGGGTTTAATTAACTTAAGACTTGAGTCCAGCCAAAGTGAAGAGTACCGGTGGTTAATGATTAAAATCGCTTTTCCAATTATTCTTGCGAATCCTATTTTAGGAGTGGGTCTTTTCAATTATCAGTTTCATTCTTTTCCGATTTTTAATTTTTGGCAGCCGGTACATAATGATTATTTGAGATTGGCAGCCGAGACTGGACTGCCCGGTTTGTTTTTCTTTCTTTGGTTTGTTTTTTTGGTTTTCAGAGAAGCCAATAGAGCATCGAAGATGAGGGATCGTTATCTTAGTGCAGTGGCCTTTGGAATTTTTGGTGGTTATACGGCATTTTTGATATCGATTATGTTCGGTCCGCAATACCAGCATTACCGACAGAAATTCCTTTTTTGGGTATTGGCAGGATCGGCTGTGGCGCTGAAAAGAATTCGCAGAACAGAAATCTTAAAGTCCCATCGGAAGAGCAGTAATGAAAATAGTAATGATTGACAAATACTTTTTCGTCAAGGGAGGGGCCGAACGATACCTGTTCGAACTCTCGAAAATTCTTCGAGAGAACGGACATGACGTGATTCCTTTTTCCATGAAGCACCAGGAGAATGTCGCTACTCCCTTTGACAAGTTTTTTGTCGATAATATCGAGTATGAGCTCGATTCTTTGTGGGAAAAGGCGAAAAACAGCTTTCGAATCACCAGTCGGATGCTTTACTCTTTCCATGCGAAAGAGAGACTGGAAAAATTGATCTGCCACGTCAAACCGGATATTGCCCATGTACACATGATTGATCATCAATTGTCCCCTTCGATTCTGCATACACTGAAGAAGTATAAAATACCGGTTCTTCAGACGGTGCATCAGTATAAGCTCGTTTGTCCCAATTACCGTTTGTACAACATGCGAACCAATCGGATTTGTGAAAAATGTCTGAGCGGACAGTACTATCATCCCATATTCGCGCGTTGCCACAAGAACTCCTCCTTTGCAGGTCTTTTGATTGCTGCGGAGGCAAGCCTTCACAGAGCCATGAAAATCTATGAGAAAAATATTGATCTTTTTCATGTGCCCAGCCGTTTCATGGGGACCAAGTTAAGGCAAGGCGGGATCAATACAAAAAAGATCGAACATCTGTTTTATACAATCGCTCTCAAGGACTATCCGATGCATTTGGATTCCGACAATTATTTCGTTTATGTCGGCCGTTTGGCCAGAGAGAAAGGAGTTCTCACTCTGCTCAAGGCGATGCGGAAAGTATTCCTTTCACACCTTGTAATCATTGGCGAAGGACCGCAGCGGGCAGAGCTGGAACATTTTGTTTCAAGAAACAGACTTTCGAATGTTACTTTTGTTGGTTTAAAACGAGAAACTGAACTGAAATCCCTGATGTCCAAATCGAAATTTGTGATTGTTCCTTCAGAATGGTACGATAACTCGCCTCTGGTGATTTACGAATCTTTTGCTTTTGGGAAACCCGTGATCGGCTCGGATGTCGGAGGGATACCCGAGCTCATTGATCACGAAAATACGGGACTTCTTTTTAATGCAGGCGACAGCGAGATGCTTGCGGACAGAATACATTTTTTTCTAAACTCCCCAAAGCGTATCAGACGCTTTGGTATTCGGGCGCGTGAAATGGCCGAGAGGGAATTTAGTCCTCAGTTCCACTACAATGAAATCTACAAAAAATATACATCGCTTCTATCAAAGTGATTCATGTGTGTATCAATGCATAATGGCAGTAAAAATATTGTAACCAACTCGACAATACTGATCGGTGCGGAAGTTCTTGGTACAGTGATCCGGATTGTCCTTGTCATCTTTGCTGCCCGCCTCTTGGGAGCTGCGAATTACGGTAAATTCTCTTTCGCTCTGGCATTCACCAGTCTATTTTTGATTTTAGCAGACGGAGGAATCCATCAGCTTTTGGTGAGGGAACTGGCCAGGTGGCCGGAGAGATGCAAAAAATATCTTGGAAATGCTCTTTTTATTAAGTTTTTTCTCGGCTTTTTTACTTTCTCGGTTATTGTCCTTGTTGCGAATTTAACAAACAAACCAGCCGATGTGCTGTATACTGTTTATATCATTGCGTTTTCCCAGATTGTCGATTCCTTCGCCAGACTTTTCAAGTCCATTTTTCAAGCATTTCAGCAGATGAAATACGATGCCGTCTCGACGGTGATTTTGAATGTATTCACCACCGGTTTTGGAATCGCCCTTCTGGTGAGCAGAGGAAATTACATCGGACTGGCCTTGGTGTATCTGGCAGCCAATCTTGTCAATATGATTATTTGCATCTGGATTACGCTTCGAAAATTCACACCCATAAAAGTAGAAGCCGACTTTAAGCTGATCAAATTTTTTATCATCGAAGGATTTCCCTTTGGGGTCTTGTACTTTTTTGCCACCATGTACACCCTGATTGATACGGTCATGCTCTCCTTTATGAAGGGGGATGAAGTGGTTGGCTGGTATAATGTGGCCTACCGTTTCGTGTTTGCCATGCTCTTTATTCCCATGGGAACGATGAAAGCGGTCTTCCCTATTTTTTCTAAATACTATCAGGAATCACTCGAGGATCTTACAAGGTTATTTGAGAAATCGTTCAAATCAATGCTCCTTGTTGGGTTCTCCTTGGCTTGGCTGATTTTTCTCTTTTCCGATAAGCTGATTCTGTGGATGTTTGGACAAGAGTACATCCACGCGGTTCCGGCCCTCAAGATTTTGGTCTGGTCTGCAGCATTGATCTATATTACGACGGTTATGACGCACGTAGCACGGGCTTCGAATCGTCAGCAGTTTACGGCCAAAGCCGTTGTTTCGTGTGCTTTGATTAATATCGTCTTAAACTTGCTCTTTATTCCCAGGTACAGTTTTATCGGTGCTGCCGCAGCAACGCTTATCACGGAATGGATTTCTTTTACTGCCCATTATTTCTATCTGTCTCATTATCTTGTAAAGCCTCCGCTGTTCAAATATCTTCCAAAGATTGTTGTTATCAATCTCATCGTGGGATTGTACGTGTTCGTCTTGCGCCGTGTGCCTTTTATCCTGGTTTTCAGCACGGCAATGATGATCAACGTGGGAATGGTGCTGCTTGTACGGTACTATTCAGTGGAAGAACTGGCACTGCTTTTCAGCGTCTCAAATATGAAGAAGGTTTTACGAATAAAGTAGAATATACATCTATTCCCGTATAAAAGGAATTTTAATGGAAGCACATGTTGTTTTGGTAAATCCCAACATGATTGATCTTTACAGGAAGTATCCAATTCGGACCATGGCGAAAATCGTTCCGCAAGTGCCTCTGGGTTTATGCTCTTTGGCCGCTGTCCTAGAAAAAAACGGTATTCCTGTTTCCATTATTGACAATCATGTCCATGAATATACAAGTCAGGCTCTTGCCGATGAAATTCTCAAGAAACAACCCCATCTTGTCGGATTTTCAACCATGACGCAGAATGTGTATCAGGCGTTTGAAACAGCTGAACTCCTTAAAAAAAGGAATCGGGATATAAAAGTCGTCATGGGCGGTATTCATGCGTCTGTTCTTCCGGCAAAGGTCATGGAAAATCCAAACGTGGATTATGTGATTGTGAGTGAAGGAGAATACACCTTGCTGGAACTTTCGAAGGCCATACTGGAGGGAAAGGAATCCCATGCCGATATCAGGGGGCTTTTTTTTAGGAAAGCAAATGAAAGCATTGTCTACAGCGGGCACAGAGCCCCCATAGAAGATCTGGATGCCCTTCCGTGGCCGGCCCGCCACTTAGTGCATTTGGAAAAGTACGATCGCCACGCATTTATTTTCGGTGTAAAAAAGATGATGGCCCTCAATACCAGCAGGGGCTGCCCTTTTCACTGTACTTTTTGTTCAAGCTCGTCCTACTGGAACAGAAAATTTCGAGCCAGAACGCCGTCAAATGTTGTGGATGAGATTGACTATGTGAAGAAAAAGTACGGTGCCGACGGGATTCGGTTTCGAGAGGATAATTTTACAACCAGCAGGAAGCGAATTGTTGCGCTGTGCGATGAAATGAACCGAAGAGGTATCGGCCTGCCATGGGAATGCGAAAGCCGTGCAGATACTGTGGACCAAGACGTGCTGCAAATCATGAAAGAGGCCGGCTGCAAAGCGATATGGTTCGGTGTGGAATCAGGAAACCAGAAAATACTCGATTTTTTGAATAAGGGCACGACCTTGGAGAGAATCCGCAAGGTTTTTCAATGGTGCCATGATTGTGGTATTGACACGGGTGCAACTTTCATGATCGGTATCCCGACTGAGACCAGGCAGGATGTATTGCAAACGTTCCAATTTGCCAAAGAGATCCGTCCTCACTGGGCCTCTTTTCAAGCGTATCTTGGTCTTCCCACAAGTTCTCTTTACCATTATGTACTTTCGCATCGTATGTGCTTTGATCAGATAGATGATATTTGCATTGTTCAGACCGATCAGTTGTCCTTTGAGGAAATTGTTCGACTGGAAAAATTCCTCAATGAGGAGTACTACCGCTTCAGTGTAATCGAGAAATCGAAGAACAGACTTTTTCGGTGGATTATGAGAAGAATTCCTTTCCATTGGTTAAACAGAATGGTTTCTTTTTATAAGTCGTTTTCGTTTTCCATACGCGATAAGATCAAAAATAGGATTTAATAGGTGACGGAGTAGCCAGAGGGGAATGCACATTGGAAATTTTTGATGCCATAACCGGAAGGCGAAGCATACGAAAGTTTGCGTCAAAAGCCGTTCCAAAAGAAGTTCTATTGAAAATTTTGGATGCGGCCAGATGGGCGCCCAGTGCATGCAATCGCCAGTTGTGGGAGTTCGTCGTTGTCACCGATCACGATACGAAAAGGCAAATTGCGGATAACGCCTGCTTCAAACAAAAATTCCTGAAAGAGGCGCCGACCCTCATTGTCGTGTTTTACGATGACACCAAAGAAAGAAGAGAGGAATCTGGCCCAAGAAAACACGACTCCATTCAGAGTGCTGCTGCTGCCATACAGAATATGAACCTGGCTGCGTATGCTTTGGGAATAGGTTCTCTGTGGGTGTGCTCCATCAAGAACATGATGAAGCTGAACAAAATTCTTCGCGTTCCCAAGAGGATCCGTCCGGTGGCGATTGTTGCTTTGGGGTATCCACGGGAAACCCCCGAAGCTCCGCCCCGAAGGCCCTTGGAATCGTTGGTGCATTATGAAAAATTCCAACAATTGCAAAATTCGTATCCGAATTCCACAGATCCGAGAAAATGGTCGTTAAACGAGTTGGCCACTTTCCGGGGAGAGATATGCTGGTACGGCGGCACCATTGATCCGGAATTCACCCTGGAAAAATACAACATGGAGAGCAGGGCGTATCAAAAATTGATGGCTTTTTTTGAAGAATACGATACTCCCAAAAGCAAAGTTTTGGACATCCTGCCTTTTGGAGGCGGGTATCTTGTTGGACTTTTAAAAAGGGTGGAGGATCCCAAACGTATCCACTGTTTTGAGCTGAGTGGAAGCAACGTCCGTTTTATTCGGCAGAATCTGAAAACGTTCGCACTTTCCGAGCCGATCTTTCATGTCAATCGAGGGAATCGTTTGCGCATCGAGTCGGAAGACGTTGATCTTGTCACCTGTTTTTTCCGTTTGGAAAAGTTGCCAGATCCAGAGGCGATGTTGGCTGAGATTCATCGGGTCTTAAAAGATTCAGGACATGTGCTTCTGGCAACAGAGCTTCGGGGGATGGGCAGGCTTGGACACATCGTTCAAACACCAAAAAGAAAAAATCTTCACACCAGCCGGCTCTGGAGTACAGGTCCTTCCGTCCTGTTCAGCAAGGGAGAATTTTTCAAGATGATCACTCTCGGCAATTTTAAGATCATCCACCAAGAGCTGTACAGAGAAGACGGCTGGATCAAGTCCATTGGCAAGCAGATTGCGAGATCGGAAGGTGTGACTCTGCTTGCCCTGCTTGAGAAAACATGAACTATCTTGGCACAGCAGAAACGATTTTTAACTGGCTGGCTCCGTATCAGATCCTTCAGGATTACGTCGAGGCCAGAAGCAACGAAGGGCGTCTTTCTTTTCAATTGAACCATCCGGTAGAAGGAAGCATCGCCGTGGACGAACCGCTTCCGCCTGAGTCCTATTTTCGGTCCCACGGTATTGGATTGGAAATGGAAAAAGAAGGAGGGAAGGATGTTCGTTTAAGGGTGTACGACTTTGGCGGAATTTTTGATCCGATCGATTCTTTTGTGCCGGGCGAACACTACGCCACGACCCATTTCGCCCTTCTGGGTGCAATTCTTTATCTGGAAAAAAGGGATCCCTCCATCTTGGAAAAAGTGAAAAAGGCGATTGATTTTCATTTGGCCACATCAAGACATGCCTACCGTTTCAGGGAGTGGGGATATCACTGGGATTTTCAAAACTACGCTTTTCTTGAAGTCTATTCACTTATAAAAGACGCATTGTCTGAGGAGGAGAAGAAACGCTGGGAAGAAGGTTTGATCCATCCAACGGAAAACAAAGAAAATCTGTTGACCAACTGGATCGCCATGCGTGCCTATTCTTCTGCCCTTCGTTACAGGTTGTTCCACCGACTTTCTGATCAACTTCGATTTTTCTGGCGCCTTCGACTTATAAAAAAAGCGCGTCAAAAGGACGGCTGTTTTGATGATTCCCGAAACAGAAGCCGTCCCATTCAATACCATGTGTTCACTCTGGCCTTGCTTCACCGAATTCTCCGGATCTGTCCAAACAAAAAAATTGAGCACGATTTTCTTGACGGTGTTCGGTATTTTATTCCATTCGTTGATCCGGAGGGATGTTTTAACTACATCGGCAGAGGGCAGGAACAGCTCTTTGGATACGGCGTGGCTCTTTATGTTCTTGAGGCCGCCAAATCTCTGGACAGGCAGAATACGGATTTGGTTCAGGATGCGATTCAGCGCATTTGGCATCATCTGATCCAATTTAAAAGAAACGGGCACTTTCCCTTGGTTCTGAACGTCAAAAGAGACGAAGAAAGATTCGGCTGGTACGATTACCACCATCTGACGGTTTACGAAGCTTTTTTGGGTGCATGGCTTGCTTTGACCCATCGGATTCAAAACGAAGTGGGTTCGTCTCAGACAGTTCACACGAGCGTTCCCAAGCGATATGTCAAGCACTTCCAGTCCACAAAAGTTGCTGTGGTTTCAAAATCGGACTATTTTATCGTCTTCACCGGCGGGACACCGGATTATATTTCAGAGCCGGGAATCACGCCTGCACACCTCTGGTTTCAAGGTGCAGGATGGGTGTATTCGTGTCCAGGGGGTCCCAGTCCGGAAGAGTTTGGACGGATTCGACCGGTAGCACACGTGGAGAAAAATGTGCTGGCGCCCATTGCGCAGGATAGTGCAGGCCGTTGGATCGGCCCCTATGGAAGGGAAGCAAAAATTTTCAAATCCGATTGTGATACAACGAAAATGGTATTTGATTACGGCCCTTTCAAAGTGCAACGGGTGGTGCATTACGGAGACGATACGAAGCTTCTTTTTGAGGATCACATCCAATTCCACAAAACCCAAACCTTCCAAGAGTTTCGGTTTTTCAATTTTCCTATCTCCACAGATAAGTTTCAAACTATTCTTCAAAATGGAACAGAGATTCAGTTTTTGGTAAAGGAGAAAGCGGTTTTGTTCCTTCAACTGGAAGCCTTTATGGGTCTATGCCTTGAACATCTCGAAAAAATCAAAACGGCCAAGGGCATGGTTCAGATCGTTTCTCTCCGGATGAACAACTTTTCAGTTAAAAAAGGTGAGGGAAAAATTCTTCGCTTTTTCGTGCGCAGATAGATGGGGTCTGATTTCGTCGCAGAAGGCAAAGCATGTTCGATCCGATCGTTGGAGGATAATTCCATGGAGTCGAGCGAATTAGAGGGGAAGATTTTATCCAGCAGAGTGTATCCTGATTTTTTTCCGCTTTGTCCCCACGAACGAATCATCAATATCGGATGTGGAGAAGGGCCGCAGGCGATTGTTTATTCCGGTCATTACGGGATGATGATCGGAGTGGATATCAACTTGGGAAGACTTCAAAATTCAAAAGAGGCCATGGACATCTACGGCGTGAAAAACTACGAGACCGTGTGCAGCAACGTTGAGAAAATCCCTCTGCCGGATCGCTCTTTTGATAAGGCACTGGCCATTGATATTATCGAACATGTCAAAGATCCAAAATCCATGTGCTTGGAAGCAAACCGGTTGTTAAGGGACGGTGGGCAGTTGTTGATCACTTTTCCGGTGATGTATGACCGATACCGCGATTTTGTTTCATGGATAGGGCGTCGTATTTTTGGACATAAAAAGGAAGATTCGTCCGCGTGGAATCCGGATGCCCACAATCATAGATATTCAATAAAAAAATGGACAGCACTGATTGAAAGCTGCGGATTCGCATTTTCTAAATCACGGGCCACCACGTTATTTCCGCCCCTTTACCTTTACGGCATACCCCGATTTTGGTACACCAGTAACGTCATCTATGCAATGGATGGTTTTTTCAGCAAGATGAAGATACTAAAATCCGTCGGACAGACGATGCTCTGCGTTTTTGTTAAGAATGACGATCCGACTCCATAAATGGTGGTTTCACTGGCATAAATATTGCAATCTTAGCATTGGAAAATTCTGGGACGAAAAGGATGGATAGCATTTTCATGGAGTTGGGTTTTATTTTTCAGTTCAGAGGGGACGGAATTTTCAGGGGAGAACGACCACCCTGAAAAAATTTCCTAAATAATGAAGTGAATATTGAATTCCGATCGGAGAAAGGCTGAATGAAAAAACCCAAAGTGCTGTTAATGATTGATTGGGATCCGAGAGACAAATGCTATCTGGCCGAACACTTAAATCGCCATTCTGTGCAGTGCGATGTCATAGGATCGGATTTTTATGTACTTCATTGGAATCCGTGGAAAAAGATCGTATTTCACTGGACCAAGTGTTTTGAGGTGAGTTGGAGGGCATTTTTAAAAAGAAGGGAGTACGATTATATCATTGCACTGCAGCAGATGATTGGGATGTTTTACGGTTTCTTCAAGGTACTGACGTTTTCCAAATATCCCAGGCTATTTATACTTCAGATTGATTTGATACAACGGAGCAATCCAATATCGGCTTGGCTCCGCAAGAGTGCGGTTCAGATTGCGTGGATGGGAGCGGACAGGTTGGGTTTTTATTCCAATAAACAATTGGAGGTGATGATAAAAAATTATCATGTCCCTGTGGACAAGGCGGTGGTTCTCTATTTTGCACTTCAGCTGGAAAAGTATCCTTATCAAGAAAAACGTGATAGAGGAGGCTACATATTTTCTGTGGGAGTCAGCTACAGGGATTATAAAACGCTTTTTCAGGCAGCACGAAAGATCAACAGACAATTTGTCGTTGTAACCCAGGATTTTGCCATTCAGGGCTTGACGATCCCTGAAAATGTGAAAGTCTATACCAATACGTTTGGAAAGCAGGCGAGTGCACTGATGCAAAAGGCAGATGTGGTTGTCATCCCGATGCGTGATCCAGAATCGCCTTCCGGCAATACAAGCTTGTTTGAAGCCATGTGGTATGGAAAACCGGTTGTCATTACACGTGCCGTTACAACGGAAGAATATATCGAAGACGGCGTGGACGGTTTTCTCGTACCCTGTGGTGATGCGGATGCCGTTGCCAAAATTCTTAATGCCCTTTATTTTGATCCTGAAAGAGCAAAGAAAGTAGGCAAGGCAGCGAGAAAAACCATACAAGAAAAGTTTACAATGGACATCTATGCAAAGCGGATTGCAGAGATTATCCGAAGCGATCTACATTCATTATGAAAGTTGTTTATCTAAACTATTTGTACGATATGAAAGAGAGTTCCGTTGGAGCTGCAGTTCATATCAGAGAACTTTCAAAAGCCATCGAACGGTGCGGACATCAGGTGAAGGTGTTTTATTTAAATCGTTTTACCAGTGTGGAGGCTTCTGTACGATCTCCTGTGAGAAGATTTTTAAAGCACACATTCAGTCGCTATTTTAATCAGCTTCATGGATTGATTTCCAATGGGCGTTATTTTCTAAAAGAATGGGAAATTCTGTCTCGGGAAAAGCCGGATGTTCTGCTTGTGCGGTACAATCTTTTGAATTTTTCTGTGGCATTGGCGGCCCGGTGTAAAGGAGTCCCCTTTGTCCTGGAGGTGAATGCACCCATGGCCTACGAGAGCCGTACCTTTGCCGATGTCGCTGTCCGCCTTCCCTTTGTTGCGGAATGGCTGGAAAGGTATATGCTGCATGTGGCCGACAGAATTTACGTGGTTTCCAAGATGTTGAAAAGATTTTTTGTCGCGCAACATATTCCAGAATCCAAGATAGCCGTCATTCCAAACGGTGTGGATGCGCATCGTT
>Ga0172364_10004623_pt1 | contig 10950 bp, 13 predicted proteins | sample LakKivSesite10cm_FD_114545 | JGI IMG/M metagenome (GOLD analysis project Ga0172364, IMG submission 114545) | Sediment microbial communities from Lake Kivu, Rwanda - Sediment site 10cm | ecosystem: Environmental > Aquatic > Freshwater > Lake > Sediment | place: Rwanda: Western Province, Lake... | reverse complement strand
CGTTCTGTCGTTGAACACGCAAACAGCCACAGCAACGTTACACGAAACAAACAACAACAAAAAAGGGAGTGAGAAAAATGACTGAAAACCAAGGAATAGTTTTCATTGGAAGGAAACCAGCAATGAGCTACGTCCTAGCAATAATAACAAGCCTGTCGTCTTCTAACGCCAAAGAAATAACGCTGAAAGCACGCGGACAAGCAATTACCACAGCAGTTGACGTAGCTGAAATAACCAGAAGCCGCTTTCTGAAGGACCTCAAAGTAAGCAAAATCGCTATCGGCACAGAAGAGATCCCACCAAGAGAAGGCGAAGACAGATCCAGAATGGTTTCAACAATGGAAATAACAATGACGAAAGAGTAGCAACGCGCCTAAGAAAACATTGACGAGCACCCGTCTTTCTTTTTATAATACAAAAACATGCGACTTCATGCAGTTTGGATAGAACTCGTTAACGTTTTCTGATGATTATATTGAGTGCAATTCTTGCTGGACTAGAAGGGAGCATGGAGAGAAGGTAGATAATCCTGCTTGCACCCGTATCTTCCTGTCAGATGTTACACATAAAAAACCTTATGAACCGCAAATTCACGTAATCAAACCTGAAACAGGTTTGTCTGATCCTAGCTGATTACTTAAGAGTCGATTTTGACTTGGCAAAAGTCTTAAATCGTCTTTGACACCACTTAAACATTAATCATCGGCGTGCCAAGGCTATGAACTCTTTTAAGAACATGGTGGAAAGAATCAAAACATTAGAGTCCGAGCGTCAGAACCTTCTGCTTGAAATCGAAGAACTCAAGAAAATGGCCGACTCCAGAGCTAAAGCGCTAGAGAACGAAGTGGGCATGTTGCGGGAAGAGGTCAAGTCATTGAGAGTGCTTCTCAGCGCGGATCAACCTGAACCTGTATTTGAGCCGAAGAAAAAGCAACTCAAGAAATGATCTGCTGATTGCTCCAGCCACGTTTAAACGATGCTTTTGCTTGTTTTTTCTATAGGCGATTGAGGTGGAGCCAAGGTGCCGATAAAGTATATCGAAGCATCTGATGTCAAGAAACTTGCTGACGAAATCATCGAACGATTAGGGCTTTTCCACGTTGTCCCGCAATTCTTGTTCTGCTTCAGAAGCACTGGCTCCACATCAAAGCGCACCATTGCTCGCATCCATGGATTAGGAAAAATCTGGCAAGAGGCTCTCAATCTTCCACCTTCTTACACTATAGAGGTGATCTCTGAGAGATATGACAAACTCAGTCAGGTGGGAAAAGAAAAGACGATAATCCACGAACTTCTCCACGTTCCCAGAGGTTTTGCTGGAGGCTTTCGCCCACATAAGGGATACATAGACGAAAGAACTGTTGACGGTCTCCACAAAAAGTTGCTAGAATGTAGGAAAAACCAAGCGCAGATGACGTAACCAAATCGCCATTGCGAAACTGTTGACATCAATCCGTTGTAGAATAGAAAACTTTACTTTCTACTATTAAGAACCATTGGTGTATTCGCTTGTCCCCATCTAACAGAGAATCTTGAGGCGAAACAAGTGAAATACGTAATGAAAAGTCTTGAACACAGCGGAATCTACGTTCCCTCATACGACTACAAGGGCTTTTCAATAAAGATCCAAGGCCGCATCGTGAAACTAAGTCCAAAAACCGAGCAGATGGCCTTAGCTTGGGTTAGGAAGGAGCAATCATTGACGTCGCCTCCTGACAAGTTGTTCTTCAAGAACTTCATTAAAGAGTTCTTAGAGCAAATAGGAGTTGAGAACCCCAGCTCCGGCTTTCCGAATGATTTTGTCCAGCAGACGATAAGAACAATTGACGACGCTGGTAATGTCACGGGCGCCGGAAAATTCGACGGAATCGCAGGGATTGATTTCTCTCAGATCAAAGAGTACCTGTTGCAGGAACAACTAAGAAAACAGAACATGACAAAAGAAGAGAAGAAAAGGCTCGCGCAAGAAAGGAAAATCAAAAGAGAAGAGTTGAGGAAGGTTCATGGTCATGCTGCAGTCGATGGAAAAGAAATGGAAATTGCCAATTGGACTGCAGAACCGTCTTGTCTCTTCGCCGGACGCGGTGATCACCCGAAACGGGGTAAGTGGAAGGAAGGGCCAGCCCAATCAGACGTGATCTTGAACTTGTCTCCAAACAGCCCAAGGCCTGCTGGTGAGTGGAAAGCGATTGTTTGGGAACCCGACAAGATGTACGTCGCCAAGTGGGCAGATAAGCTCTCTGGCAAGATCAAGTACGTCTGGTTTTCAGACTCGGCATTCCTGAAGCAGATGAGAGAGAAGGAGAAATTCAAGAAAGCGGAGAAACTAGGCAACAAGATACGGGAAATCGAAGAACACGTCATGAAGAGTTTAAGCTCCGCGGATGAAAGTAGGAGAAAAGTTGCCACTGTATGCTGGCTCATCATCAACTTGAACATGAGGGTTGGAGACGAAAAGGACCCGGGCGAAGCGGATACCGTTGGAGCCATAACACTTAGACCAGAACACATAAAGATAGACGGCGAAGTGCTGCGTTTTGACTTCTTGGGAAAGGATGCTGTAAGGTGGACCAAAGACGTTGAGGCTCCATACTTGATTATTGAAAACATTAGACGCTACTCAGGTTCGTGCAAAGGGTATCTTTTTGAAGGGGTAGACTCCGGGAGAGTTGCTAGATTTTTCTCGGAGAAAATGGAAGGATTGACTGCGAAAGTGTTCAGAACTTGGCGATGCACCAAGACAGTGGATGAATATCTACAACAATGCAAAGTCAAAAAGGAAGACCAAGAACATCTAAAGATGTTCTGTGCCAAGATGGCAAACTTGGAAGCAGCCAAAGTGGCTAACCATAAGCGCAAGATTCCAGCAAACTTTGAAGAGAGATTAGCCAAGAAGGAATCTAAACTCAAAGGACTTTACTCTGCTTTGAAAGCAAAGACAGAACAAGGAAAGAAAACCGATGCTATGCTCAAGAGAATTGAGAAGAATAAACTTGACATCGGGTTAACGAAGGAAACAAGAGAATATAATCTGGGCACTTCCCTGAAATCTTACATCGATCCGATGACTTATGTAGAATGGGCTAACCATGTGGAGTTTGATCTGGAAAAATTTTACCCCAAAACATTGAGGAATAAATACACTTGGGCTTTGAAAAGAAAAACATGATCAATTCAGTGCAACGTCATCTAACTGCAAGATCAAAAAAGCTCTGGTAACGTTCGAGGAGTAAGCTAAATGCTTCAGCTACCGCGCTAAGGAGTCGTTGTATTGCGAGATGTCAGAGGCCTGTAAAACCTCTCTTCTCTTCACGATCTCATCAAAACTCACGAAGTCTCCGCCGACTATTTTTAGCCTCGCCTCGACTTTCTTCTTGTTTACTGTCACCACATTGTAGGAATTGCAGAAGAAGCCTCTCAATTTTTCGCACGACACGCTACCTGCATGGACGACAGACATGCCTTCAATCTTCCATCGCCATGGTCTGTGCCTGTGTCCACACAGAACTAGGTTAGCCTTTGACTTCATGAGACTTCTAAGCGCATCTCCAGCGTCCACTACTGTTATTTGATCCGCTCCGGTGTCTGGGACAGGAATTATATGGTGATGTATCGTCACGATCTTTGTTCTGTCCTTGTATTTTTCCAGAGTGTTTTCAAGCCAAAGATTCTGTCTATTTCCAACTTCACCGTCGTCTCTGTCAGGCCTTGCTGAACTCAAGACTGCTATGACAGCGTCATCCATTTCTGTTACTTGCGAAAACGGAAAATACGCTTTAAAAAGCAGATAGCCTGTAGAACGGTAGTCGTGGTTTCCGCTTACGTAGATAAGCTTCTTTGCCTGAAGGCTCTTCAGTTCCTTTGAAGCCATGTTGAATTCTGATATTAATCCGTTTTCTGTTAAGTCACCGCTGATTAATACAACATCTGGGCGTATTTGATTGATTTCTTTGATCGCTGTTCGCAGTCTTTCCTTGCGGAACATTGGTCCGCAATGTACGTCGGAGATTTGAACTAGTAACATTTGCTCACTACGAATCTTATTCTCGGCTGGAAAGGATCACAATGTAGTCGGCCGTGTCAGCGCACATGTCGGCAGCCTGCTCGATGAACTCGATTAGATCATCGAATATTACCATTGCACCACAGTTGATATGTTCGCCATACTTGACGAACGAAGATTTTGTCTTGAGGTAGTACTCATCGAGTTTGTGTTCAATCTCTTCCACTTTTTTTGCACCTGCGATAGCTTCTTGCGGGTTCACCGTGATCTTCTCGATGCTACCCCGCAAGGCTTGGGCGCAATCCAACAGCAGAGAGGCCATGGATACGGTGTTCTCGCAGAACTCGCTTGGCAGTTTGGTTTCTCCCAGCATTCCTATGCATCTTGCCGCATCTTTCACGTGATCGGCCAGCGTGTCAAGTCTTTTTACGAGGTGTAACAGGTCTTCACGGTAATCAGCGAGCAAGGCGGCGCCTTTTGACAATTCCTTGAAGACTTCTGTTCGCAGCCTGTCTACTTCTTCTTCTGCTCTGAAGAGATTCTGGATGTGTTGCAATGCTTCGTTTCTTTTTCCTTCAGCTGTGCTCTTTACGGCTTGATTGAGTAGGGTCACGGTGTCTAAGGCCTTCGTTATTTGTTCTTGGGCTAGGTCCAGTGCTTTGGTTCTTCGGCGTTTCTCAAACCACGCGTAACTTCGTTTCTCCAACTTTACATCTCCAGTTCACGTTATTATTCTGAATGAACAACATATAACCCTTAACATCATGTGCGAATGCATCGGCTCACCTAAGCGTCAATTTTTCGCCTGTTGCGATATAAACGATTGCTTCACCCATGTATGTAGCATGATCTGCTATTCTCTCAAGATATCGAGCAACTAACAGGTTGCACACCACACATTTTGTTCTTGGTATGGCTTTCGATAAGTGATCCAAATGTTTGAAATATATTTCATCTACTTCGTTCTCAGTCTTAGCTAGCGTCTTAGCCAACTCCGCGTTTTGGTCTCTTAGAGATTTTATGCTTATATGGACCATCTCTAAGGCTTTCCCGCTCATCTTTTCCATGAGATCCCAAGAATAAACGCATTTTTGCGAGTCCGCAAGTTTTTTATGCGTGAAGGAAATGTCCCATGCGTATCTACCGTATCTTTCGAGGTCATACGCGATTTTCATGTAGGAGTTGATTATTCTCAGGTCAGATGCTACTGGCTGATATTTGACTATCAGCTCAAAGGCTTTGTCTTCGACACTTACAGTCATCGTAAGTAGGACTTCTGAGAGTTCGTGAACTTTTTTGGTTGCGTCTCTGCCCTGCATAAAGCCTTCAACGGATTCACTTATTGACTTTTCTGCGGTTTCCCCCATCTTCAACAACATTGTCGTCAATTGTTCCAGCCCTGAGTCCAGCAATCTACTCATGATCTTTCACCTAACCAAATCTCCCAGTAATGTATGTTTCCGTAACTTCACTCTTAGGATTTTCGAACAAGCTTCGCGTATTACCGTACTCCTCAAGCTTACCCAAGTACATAAAGGCCGTGAAATCCGAAACTCTGGCGGCTTGTTGCAGATTGTGGGTTACAATTATGACGGTGTACTTCTCACTTAGACCTTTCATCAAGCCCTCAATCTTTGCCGTGGCAGCTGGATCTAGGGCGCTACATGGCTCGTCCATCAATATTATTTCAGGCTCCACCGCTAAGGCTCTTGCGATGCACAATCTTTGCTGTTGTCCGCCTGAAAGACTGAACGCACTGTCATGCAACCGATCCTTGACCTCATCCCAAAGTGCTGCTTCCCTCAAGCTTTTCTCCACAATCTCTTCCAGTTTTCTTCCGATCGCTATCTTATGGATTTTTATTCCGAACGCAATGTTTTCATGGATGGATTTTGGAAACGGGTTTGGTTTTTGAAAGACCATCCCAACTTTTCTTCTCAGTTCGTACACACTTACGCTTCTGTTGTAGATGTTCTCTCCATCGATCAGTATCTCGCCTGTTGTGTGGCTGTCCTCTATGATGTCATTCATTCGGTTTATTGCTCTGATCAACGTCGTTTTTCCACAGCCAGAAGGACCCATTACTGCCGTGACCGTGTTCTCTCTTATTTCCATGCCAACATCCTTAAGCACCTGCTTATCCTTGAACCAGACGTTGAGTTTTCTTACATCTACCTTAGCCACAGCTGTCTTCTCCTGTAGTACGTTCTGAGTATGATTGCAACTAAGGCGAAAGAAGTGATTATGGAGAACAAGATCAAGGCCATTCCAAAGATTACTTGTGAGCGTTCGCCAACCACCGTGATCTGGATAAAAAGATTGTAAGCTAGTGACATGACTGGTTCAAGCGGCGACTTTGGCAAACCCCTCGTAATGAAAACGCAGGACGTGAAGAGTATTGCCGCGGTTTCTCCTGCGATTCTGGCCATTCCCAAGATCACACTGGTCACGATTCCAGGAAAGGCTGCAGAGAGGGTCATCGAACTTATCGATTTCCATTTCGTGGCTCCTAAGCCCAAAGCAGCCTCTTTGAAAGAGGGCGGAATCATCTTTATTGCTTCTTCAGATCCTCTGATAACGATGGGAAGCATCATCAAGGCTAATGTCAACCACCCTGTCAATAGTGATATGCCCAACCCGATTTGTCTGGCAAAGAATGTGAAACCGAACAGACCAACAACTACTGATGGGACTCCAGCCAAGTTGTTGATCGCTTGGTCAATTATGTGGGTTAGCCTTCCGTTGGGTGCGTATTCCACTAGATAGACTGCTGCCAACACGCCGATTGGCCCAGCTATTATTGCCGCTCCTCCAAGTAGATAGATAGTTCCTATGATCATTTCAAACATTCCTCCTTGAAGTGCACTTCTGGTCACAAGGTCCCAGCTGAGTGTTGTTGCGCCCGTTGAGAGTGTGTAAACAATCCAGAAGAATGCAAGCATACATATGATCAGAGGGATTCCTAGTGTAGAAAAATAGATTTTCTCTCTGGCGTTTTCCCTCATCCTTTCATACTCCCTTTTAGATTGCTTCTTGTGACCATGTCTGCCAGAGTGTTTATGATGAAAGTAATTATGAACAAGATTAATCCAAGACCAAAGAGCGCACTGTATTCCAAGCTACCCACTGCGGCCTCACCCATTTGAAGTGCTATGATTGACGGTATCGTGGCTACGGGCGCAAGCAAGTTCCACGGTGGATTCGCGATTCTTGCCACATTGCCAGCGACCATAGCCACCGCCACGGTTTCACCTATGGCTCTTCCAAAACCAAGCATTATGCTCGCAAGTATGCCTTGCTTAGAAATGGGCAATACAACATTTTTAATTGTCTGCCATTTGGTGGCACCAAGTCCGAAAGACGCTTCTTTGTATTCCTTAGGCACGGAAGCGATTATCTCTCCAGACATACCAACAATGGTTGGGATTATCATGATTGAGAGTACTAAGGAAGCCGTCAATGCTGTGGCTCCCGAGTTGAGCCCAAAAATAGCTGCGACTGCAGGGACAATGAACGTTAGACCAATGAATCCATAGATAACTGATGGGATAGAAGCCAGAAGCTCAATAATTGACTTGACAAGGTCTCTAACAGAGAAGGGCAAGACTTCAGCTATGAATATTGCTGTACTAACGCCGAGTGGAATCGCTATCGCAAGAGCTCCGGCACCAATGATCAGAGAGCCGTAAAGCAGCGGAAGGGCGCCGTATCTATTAATGTTAGTATCCCAAACGTGCCCAAAAAATAGGTCTGCACCGAACATAGAAAGAGCGAAAAAGCCCTCTCTGACAACAAACAGCAACATCAAGAATAGGGCGATTATCGAGAATGACGCACACAGAAAAAGAACGAGTTGCATCGGTTGTTCTCTAATTTGTTTGAAAAAATGGAAGATGGCTGGTCTTTTTCGAGACATCCAGATCTGCACCTGAAGGTTTATGGAAACTCGGGAAGTTTGAGGAAACCTGACGTTTCTGCTATTTGTTGACCTGCTGGGCTTAACACGAAGTTGATGAATCTATCAGTGAGTGAGCCGGCCTCGGGTCTGCTGCCAGTAACAAGATAAAGACTTCGAGATATCGGATATTGGTAGGCTATGTCGTCGCTTGTTATGCTTTGAATCGTTGGCAGAATATGTTGACTTGCGTTGTCGCGTGCTATGGCAACAGTGTACATGCTTGCACTCAAAAACCCAAAACCTACATATCCTATTGAATACTGCGTAGTCTCTATTGCCGTTCTCACTGCCGGGTTACTTCCTTGTGCGCTTGCTCCAGTTGTCATGTTGTAGTGCCACGGGGTCATCGTGTACTCTTCGAAGGTACCTCTGGTGCCAGAGCCTGGTTCTCGGACAACAACATAGATTTCATGGTGTGAAAGACCCGACCTCACTTGATCCCAATGAGTGTACTCTCCAGCGAATATTCGTCCCACTTCCTGCAGTGTAAGATTAAGTGGGTAACTCGAGTCAGCAACTGACGGATTGACGACTACACAGACCGCATCCAGCGCTATTGAATACAACCAAAAAGCAATAGACCTGTTCTTTGCACTGTCTATTTCCGTTGTTTTTGGTTCCCGTGAAGCCATCCCTATGTTGACTATGCCGTCTATGATGTTGCTGTAACCAACACCACTTCCTCCGCCCGACACAGTGACAGTCGTGCTAGTATACCTATTCATGAATTCTATCGCACACGCATTCGCTATCGGCAGAACCGTGGTTGAACCTGAGATTTTTATGGTAGCCGTTCGCCAAGCGCTGTCTTCTTCGTCTGTTTGAGGTTTGGACGAAAAAGTCATATTTGCATAGTAACCTGCAACGAACCCGACAAGTAGGAGTCCGACTATCCCTATTGTGACGGACAATTTTGAGACACCTTTGTTCAATTTTCTGTCCATTACTTTTTCCCTCGCTTTGATTATCATGTAACTCGGCCATTAAGTATATAGTTTTCCTCCATAATATTTATAAACTATATAGAAAATGAATTTATGTAGAGAACAATAGACTACTATAAAGGTAATTCGGTTGACAGAAATCCAAAGAGAACAGAATAGAGAAACAAGGAAGCTCCAAGTTACGGGTGGTTCCACCTACATAATCTCTTTGCCCAAGAAGTGGGTTGTACAAAATCAGCTTAAGAAAGGCAGTTCTATACTGTTCTATGAAGAAGAGGACGGGTCACTGCGCATTTCTTCCGAGTCAAAGAGACAAGAGAGATCTGAAGAGGCGTTGATCAGAGTATCTTCGAGTGACCATCCAAACGCAATCATAAGAAAGATCGTTTCAGTCTACTTAGTCGGTTACAATAGCATTCACGTCAAAGGGCAGAAAGAAGCGCTGTCTTCTAGACAAAGGAATACCATAAAAAACTTTGCACGACGTTTGTTAGTCGGGACAGAGATCGTAACTGATACTCCAACAGAATTGTCACTACAAGTGCTGTTGAACTATCCTGAACTTTCCGTTCAAAGTGCATTACGAAGAATGTGCATAATAACCTCTTCAATGCACAAAGACGCCGTAACTGCTTTGAGAGAACTCGATCTGCAACAAGCCAAAGATGTCATTACCACAGACGACGAAGTTGACAGGTTCAATCTTTACATTGTACGTCAGCTCAAAATGGCAATACAAAAGCCTAGAAGCATAAGAGAAATAGGTTTAACCAACGCCAGAGACTGTCTTGGCTATCGCCTAGTGACCAAGTATGTGGAAAGAACCGCTGATCATGCCGTCAACATTGCAGAAAACGTTCTGTCGCTGGAAAGAAGGTTGAATTCTGAGGTAATAGGGAAAATTGAGAAAATGAGTACTATCGCGGTTTCAATGTTTGAAACTTCGATAGAGGCATTGTTCAGGAATGATTTTAACCTCGCAGAAAGTCTGATTGAGAAAATGAAAAATGTTGTGGCTCTAGCGTTGGAAGCCGCGAGTTTTTCTGAGGAAATTAGAGCAGATGAAAGCGCTAGTTTACGGTTGGTAATTGAAAGTGTAAGAAGAACAGCAGAATATGCTTGTGACGTAGCGGAAATAGTGCTTAATCTCGCCGTCGAATCAATAATAAAATGAACCATTTAGGGCATGTTGCACGCATTTAGAAGCTTCGCAAAGAATAGAGCCACTGAAGAACGAAATGAGATATGCTGTCTAGAGTTTCAAGTCTTGCGGTTGTGTTTTCTATCAGTTGTCCAGTATGCTCTCCTTCTGCCTTTTTCAGTTATAACATGTTCTTTCTTGAAGATAGGGGCCTCCGTTTTGTACCTCTCCACAGCCTTCTCCAGAATCGGAAACACGTTCTGACGGTGCGCCCCAGCAACCAAAACATAGACCAAGTCCTCACCTACATTGAATTCACCGAGCAAATGGTGGATCTGAACGTCAACAATGCCTAGCTCTTTGCGTAAATCCTCACAGATTCTCTTCAGCACTTCGTTTGCCTTCTCTTCATAGGCCTCTAACGTTATTTTCTCAACTTTTTCGCTTTCTTTATTCTTTCCGCGAACGACGCCGACAAAAGTGGCGATGGCGCCTGCTTTTTGAAAATTACGTCGCTTCTTCATCTTGGTTATTGCATCTTGAAGAGAGAATGTTCCTTTTTCATGAACACCAGCATCAGATGGCATTTCGGTCATCACCCGTATAGAGTTGAGGCACTATTTGATATTGGTTTTTTGATTAGGGTTTTGCTCATGTTTTTGACTAATCTATTGTATTCTTGTAGTTTCTTGTGAGCTTCGTTCAATGTGATTTCGCAAAATTCCAGCTTGTCGTTTGGCTTTGCCTGTCCGAGCGATGAAACATCAGGGGTGATAGTTACGGCGATCTTCGGGTATCCGCCTGTTGTTTGGGCGTCGCGCATTATTACTATTGGTTTTCCGTTTTTTGGAACCTGAATAGCGCCGGGTAGGAGAGCATCAGAAACGATGTCTGCTCTGTCTTT
>Ga0172364_10004621_pt1 | contig 10953 bp, 8 predicted proteins | sample LakKivSesite10cm_FD_114545 | JGI IMG/M metagenome (GOLD analysis project Ga0172364, IMG submission 114545) | Sediment microbial communities from Lake Kivu, Rwanda - Sediment site 10cm | ecosystem: Environmental > Aquatic > Freshwater > Lake > Sediment | place: Rwanda: Western Province, Lake Kivu... | reverse complement strand
TCACACCATCTATCGGTTTTGATTCGTTGAACAGGCAAGTCATAGCCTGCCTGGCTTCCGCTGACGACCAGGGGCAGCGCGCCACGATCACATCCTGCACCTTGGGCTGAGCATCCAGCCGATGGCGAACCTCCTTTAGCCACGGCTCGCTGTTGCCACTGGCGGGCACGCTCATGAGGACAACCACGCGTCCGCCAACAATGGAACGACACAACCAGTCTGCACAGATAGCGCCGCGCTCTTCCTCGTTTGTAGTCACCCAACTGATGTATGGCGTGCCCCGTACGCTGGTGGAGGCCAGGATGACCGGAACACCGGCATCCATGGCTTCTTGCACTCCTGCCGCTACCACAGCATGATCCAGGGAGTCAATCAGGAGCAGATCAACGCCTTCGGTCAGCAAGATCCGGATGTCCTCGATCTGCTTGTTGGGGTCCCAGTTGGCTGAAGCGCAAAAGTAGTCTCTGAAGTATTCCCTGTACTTCTCCTCAATACCGTACTCGATGTGCGCGCTGAACATGACCATCCAGGCAGTGATGTCACCGCGGCCAGAGCGCCCGATCCGCCACGGGCGGCTCTTTTTATAGCGCTCTGTCTCTACCAGACCAGTGTGCACTGGCAAGACTGGTCGTGATGGCGGAACGCGCCGACAGCCTGGCAGCAACACGGCGATAGCCATTCCTGCTGTCATGCGCAAAAAATCCCTGCGGTTCAATCTCCTTTCGCTTAGTCCCTTCGCCTGGGCTTTGGGGATCATATACCCTGCCTCATTATTAATGTTGTTGAGCTACATTATCCTCCCAACGTCAACCGTTGTCAATCATATTAGAGACGCCCCGGCGGGGCGTCGCATTGGCGCAAATTGAATTGACATTTGTATGATTCTGTCATACAATAATTTAATTGTAGAAAGTGTGCGCCCTGGCATCGTGTTGCCCTGCAGGGCGTTGTTATATCCATGACAGGAGGACAGATGAAGAGTTACAAGGTCGAGGAGCTGAGGAATGTCAGCCTCATTGCCCATAGCGGAGCGGGCAAGACTTCCCTGACCGAAGCTATGTTGTACAATGCTGGTGTGATCAATCGCCTGGGCAAGGTTGAGGAGGGCAATACTGTCTCCGACTACGACCCGGAGGAAATCCGGCGCAAGATTTCGGTGAATACCTCGGTCACGCCCTGGGAGTGGGCAGGCCACAAGGTAAACGTGTTGGATACCCCTGGCTACGCAGATTTCGTTGGTGAGGTCAAGGGGGCCATTCGTGTTTCTGATGCTGTGGTTATCGTGCTGTGCGCAGCATCAGGTGTTGAGGTAGGCACGGAGCTAGTATGGCAATATGCCGACGAACTCAAATTGCCGCGCCTGGCTTTCATCAACAAGATGGATCGCGAAAATGCTAGCTTTCAGCGCACTCTTGAGCAGATGAGGGCCAAGTTCAGTGTTAACCTGGTGCCTCTGCAACTACCTATTGGTTCCCAGGCCAACTTCAAGGGGGTAGTAGACCTCTTGACTATGCAAGCATACCTCGGCGATGGGAAGAAAGGTAGCGATATCCCGGCCGAACTGCGGGATGAAGTGCAGACCATGCGCCAACAGGTTGTCGAGGTAGCTGCTGAGGCCGACGACGAGCTGATCATGAAATACCTCGACGGCGGAGAACTCAGCATAGATGAGATTCGCCGTGGACTGGCCATGGCGGTAGCTGCTGGCAAAATTGTACCGGTACTTTGTGGCTCGGCAGTCCAAAATATGGGCGTGCGCCTCTTACAGGACGCCATTGTGCACTATTTGCCCTCACCAGCAGCCATGGAGACCAAAGCTACAAAGATGCGGGATAACAGTGAAGAGGTCATCAAAGCTACGTCGGCAGGGCCTCTCGCCACTCTGGTCTTCAAGACCATGGCCGACCCCTATGTAGGCAAGCTCACCTACTTCCGTGTGTACTGCGGCATTCTCCAGAGCGATTCCCGCGTCCTAAATGCCAACACAGGCGAAGAGGAACGGATTGGCCAGCTTTTCTTCCTGCTCGGAAAAGAGCAGACGCCAACCAAAGAGGTGATAGCCGGAGACATTGGCGCGGTAGCCAAGCTACAAGCTACAACCACTGGCGACACGCTCTGTGACAAAGATCATCCTATAACACTGCCAGGCATTGTTTTCCCGCATCCTGTGGCCTTTGCTGCTATCAGTCCCAAGACCAAGGTCGACTTGGACAAGATGGGCAGTGCTCTGTCGCGGCTAGTGGAAGAGGATCCCACGCTCGTCGTCAGTCGCGATTCGGATACCAACGAGACAGTGATTTCAGGCATGGGCGATTCGCACATTGATATTGCTGTCAGGCGTCTCCAGCAGAAGTTTGGCGTAGAAGTCGTTACCTCTGTGCCAAAAGTCCCGTACAAAGAGACGATCACCAGGACAGTGCAGGTCCAGGGACGGCACAAGAAGCAAACCGGTGGACGTGGGCAATTTGGTGATGTCTGGGTCCGATTCGAGCCACTGCCACGTGGTGCAGGGTTTGAATTTGCGGATGAGGTCTTTGGTGGCCATGTGCCGCGCAACTTTATACCAGCCGTAGAAAAGGGACTGCGTGAAGCTATGATGAAAGGAGTGCTGGCCGGCTACCCTGCCACTGACTTTCGAGCGGCACTCTATGACGGATCATCCCATCCGGTGGACTCTTCGGAAATTGCCTTCAAGCTGGCTGCACATCTGGCTTTCAAGAAGGGTATGGAGGAAGCAAGCCCGATCCTCCTGGAGCCCATCATGAAAGTAACGATCGTTGTGCCTGAGCAATTCATGGGCGATGTACTGGGGGATTTGAACACAAAACGGGCACGAGTTCTGGGGATGGACCAGCAAAGGGGCAACAGCATCATCAGTGCGGAAGTCCCATTAGCTGAGATGCAGCGCTATGCTGCAGACCTGCGTTCCATGACCCAGGGGCGCGGCTATTTCAGCATGGAGTTCGAGCACTACGATCAAGTTCCCGCCCATATCGCGCAGAATATCATCGAGCAGACCAAGAAGGAAGAAAAGGGCTAGCTGCTTGCCGGGCACAGCCAAACGGCCACCGCTCGAAAGCGATGGCCGTTTCTTTTTCTCTACTCAGGTCGTTGCGGATCATGCTGGACATATCTTGCTCGGAGGATAAAGTAGCTGTCTGCAACCCTGTTTATTCCCGCTTAATCTGTCAGCCTGCTTAATCAGCTAAGTATCATGCTCAAATCACAAAGTAGCTGGTCTGTACATTCAGATAGGGAGCTAAAATCTCGATCTCGGATGGAGGAATGTCGTGCTCGCCGTTCTCGTATTGAGAGATACGGCGGGCAGAGATGCCCAGTAAATCGGCGCATTCTTTCTGCGATTTGCCCGACTGCAGCCGGGCCTGCCGCAGCAGTGCCCCCAGAATCTTGCGCTGGAGACGAAGTGCGACCGAATTGGGCACACCCATGCCCTCGTCCTCTACTGCGGCCTTGTCGTCAAAGAAGTAGCCTAATGGCACGCCGCACAACTCAGCCACGAGTTCCAACTCTGGCAGTGAGAGGTCGCGCCGTCCATGTTCATATTCTGCATAGCGATGCCTGGACACACGCAATGAAGCAGCAAGTTCAGCCTGGCTTCTGCCGGCCCTCAGCCGTGCATGGCGCAACAGCATCCCCATCATCTTCTGACGAATGATTTGCTTATCTGGTTCGGCCACGGCCCCTCCTTACTCCGCAAATCGAAGGTCATTGCCAGTATTATATCACTGTTTCGATCAGGTTGCAATATGGTTTTCTAGCCATTGGAACATTTGTTTATCGCACATCGTCTCAGGATATGACAAGACTACAGCACATGTCCTGAGGAGGAACAAGATGAGAGTTCTTACACTGGTCCGCTCAAGAGATGCGTCGAAATCAATGTGCTTTCTGTTTGTGGCCTGCGCCTTTCTGTTCCTGGCCACTGCTCAGGCAGTCAGTGCGGACGGGTTTATTATTCCTGATCCACCCCCGCACGTGGAGAACGTGCCTGACCTCGCTGTCAAATACCACCATGTCCAAATCAATATCCAAGACCAGGTGGCCCAGACCCACATAGACCAAGTCTTTCTCAATGATTCGCCGTACGAACTGGAAGGCACTTACATCTTTCCCCTGCCCGAGGAGTCAGCCATTTCTGATTTCGCCATGTTCGTGGATGGGCAACGCCTTTCGGGAAAGATACTGGACAAGGACGAGGCCCGCCGCATTTATGAAAGCATCGTGCATCGCCGCCGTGACCCGGCGTTGTTAGAGTACATAGGCCGCAATGCCTTTCAGGCTAGCGTCTATCCGATCCCGGCCCATGGGGAAAAACGTGTCCAGCTCGCCTATAGCCAGGTCTTGGCAGCGCAGAAAGGCCTGGTCCGTTACGTCTACCCTCTGAACACAGAGCGTTTCTCCAGCCGCCCACTAGAGGAGGTGGTAATCACCGTTGACCTGCAATCTCGAGTCCCGATCAAAGCTATTTACTCTCCCAGCCATGAGATCGCCATTGAGCGCACGAGCGAAACATCAGCCCGTGTGAGCTTTGAAGCAGAGGACATCAAGCCTGACAAGGATTTCGAGCTGTATTACAGCATCTCCGAAGACGATGTGGGCTTGAACCTTTTGTCCTACAAAGAGCGTGGCGAGGATGGGTTCTTTCTCCTCCTGATTGCGCCCGAAACGGAAGCAGATGAACAGGCAGTAGTGGCCAAAGATGTCATCTTTGTTCTGGACACTTCTGGCAGCATGGAGGGCCAAAAGCTGGAGCAAGCGCAGGCGGCCGTTGAGTTCGTCCTCGACCACTTGCATCAAGAGGACCGTTTCAACATCGTGGCCTTCAACACATCTGTGAAGGCATATGCTTCCAGTCTGCGTCCTGCCTCCGAGCGTGAGGAAGCCCGCCGTTTCGTACGCCATCTGTATGCGGGAGGGGGAACCGACATTGACCGAGCTCTGTTGGAGGCTCTGCACATGGCCACGGATGAGCAGCCGCAGTACATTGTCTTTTTGACCGATGGCTTGCCCACGGTAGGCGTTACCGATCTGGAGCGCATCATTGCCGATGTGAATCAGGCAACAGCAAAGAATGTCCGTCTGTTCACCTTCGGGGTAGGCTACGACGTGAACACTATTCTGCTGGATACCATCAGCCAAGAACACCGCGGAGCAAGTGCTTACGTTGAGCCCGGGCAGAGTATTGAAGAAGAAGTGGCAGCTTTTTATACTAAGATCAGCACACCGCTCCTGTCGGATCTGCGTGTGCAGGTGAATGGCGTCGTCGTAGAAGACATGTACCCATATCCCCTGCCGGACCTATTTGCTGGTGGCCAACTGCTCGTGGTGGGCCGTTATCGCATGGGCGGCAAAGCGCGAGTGACGCTAAGAGGCACGGTTAATGGTGAAGAACGCCTCTTTTCCTATCCTAATGTCGGCTTCAACGAGCAAGGTGGGCAAGACTTTATCCCGCGTCTGTGGGCAACGCGCAAGATCGGGCACATGCTCAAACAGATTCGCCTGCACGGGGAAAACAAGGAACTGGTGGATAGCATCGTCTCCCTCAGCGTGCGCTATGGCATCATGACGCCCTACACCTCCTTCCTGGTGGACGAACGCCAGGACATCCTTACGGACGCAGGCCGCGAGTTGCTTGCCCGGAGCAGCCGCCTTCCCATGGCCACGGCTATGCCTTCGTTCGGTGCAAAGGCTGTCGCCGATAGCCAGGCACAAAACGTCCTCACGGAGGCCGAACGGGGTGGCGGAAGCGAGACGGCCGAGATCAAGTTAGTGGCGAACAAGGCCTTCATCCGGCGTGATAACATCTGGACAGATACGACCTATGATCCGCAGAAGATGCACGTCACCCGCCTGCAGTTTGGCAACCCAGCCTATTTCAAGCTGCTTACAGAGCACTCGCAATGGGGCAAATACTTTGCTGTGGGTGAGCGAGTCATTGTGGTGCTGGATGGTACAGCCTACCAGGTCGAGCCCGGTATAGTGGAAAGTGCCCCGACTCTCACTCCGCAAGCTCTCAGTCCTTGGGCACAATTTTGGCAATGGTTTCGCTAGTCGCGCACTGAGCCCAATGACCAAATCCAAATCCTGGCTGCAGGAGCAGTGCTGACCGTACAGAGACCAGGATTTGGTCATTAATCATTGGTTGCTGGCATTTGAATTTTCGTGCGATTTGATGTATAATATAGTTAAGCACTTGAGCGATGACCTTCCTATTACTTCCCAAGAGAGGAGGTCTGAGAAAATGGGTCAAAAGTCGCTTTTGGGAATGGTGACGACAGTGCTTGTAGTTGGCCTAGTGCTTGGCCTGAGCTCACTCTCTGCTCTTGCTGCACCACCACGGCCTGCTACACCGCCTGCTACTCCTCCCGTGTCGGTGCCCGCAGCTCCCCCTGTACGGCCAACGCCGCCGTGGGGGTATCCTGTATACCACGTGGTGCAATGGGGGGAAAATCTAACGCAAATCGCAAGGCGTTATGGCACTACGATATGGGCGATAGCCCAGGCCAACGGCATCTGGAACGTCAACTACATCCGCGCTGGACAGATATTGCTCATCCCGGTATCCGGACCCACTCCTGGGCACTGGCCGCGTACCTACATCGTGCAGCCTGGCGATACTTTGACCGCCGTCGCCTGGCGCTTCGGCACCACGGTGTGGGCTATTGCCCAGGCTAACGGTATCTGGAACCCCAATCTCATCTACATTGGACAGGTGCTCTATATTCCCTAATCAGACACGCTCTGCTCGTCGCCTGTGGCTCGCAACCAGGCCGGTGCAAAGCAGTATTTCCGAGCAAGTCAAAAGGAGGGAGCCATGAAGAATCTGGTGCGGAGAAGCTTGCTGTTCATCGTATTCCTGTTGGTCCTGCAATTGGTTGTAGGGGTCACCACAGTTTTGGCGGACCCTGGCTACCACGTAGTTCGGCCAGGGGAGACGCTCTTCTCTATTGGCCGCCTGTACGGCGTCAACCCATACGTCATTGCCCAGGTGAACGGCCTGCCCAATCCTAATTACATTCAGATAGGGCAGGTCCTATACATTCCAGGCTCGGGCGGCTGGGTGCCACCTCGGCCATGCTATTATTGGCCAAACTACTATTGGTACTGGTACCCTTACCCGTACTATTGGTGGAACTGGTGCCGGTGGGATCCCTAGAGGCCTGCCACGCAGACCGGATTGGAGGGTATTGAGGAGTGCCGACCTCGATACCCTTCTTTTTGTCCAACATTCTTGCCGGAGGAAGCAATGGATTGGGTGATCAAGAACGGGACGATAGTGACCGCCGAGAGCGTTGTTGCGACTGACATCGGCATCGTTGGTGAGAAAATCGCTGCTATTGGCCCCGGTATCGAAGGCGACCAGGTGATTGATGCCAGTGGCCTGTACGTGTTCCCGGGCTTTGTTGACGCGCACGTGCACCTGCAGATGACTATTGGAGACATCACCTCCAGCGATGATTTCACCACCGGTACGATCGCTGCGGCATGTGGCGGCACCACCACAGTGATTGACTTTACGAGCAATTATCGTGGGGATGACCTGCTCCAGGGCGTTGCCGCGCGACGGGCAGAAGCTGATGGCCGCGTGGCCGTGGACTATGCCCTGCACCTGACCCTGGCCGATGCTACGGACAAAACTCTCGCGCAATTGCCCGCCCTGGCCGAGGCAGGTTATGCCAGCGCCAAGCTGTACACTACCTATGAGGGCCTGCGCCTGGAGGATGGAGAGTTGCTGCGCCTGTTCGCAGCGACGCGCGACTGTGGCATCTTGCCCATGGTCCATACCGAGAACCACGACGCGATAGCCTATTTGACGGCCCAGCTCTTGCGCCAGGGCCACACTGCGCCCAGGTACCATCCCTTGAGTCGTCCGCCGCTGGTGGAAGCAGAAGCCGCTTATCGCGTAGCAGCTCTGGCCCAGTTGGTCAATGCCCCGCTATACATTGCCCATCTCACCTGCCGTGAGACTCTGGAAGCAGTGCAGGCTGCACGTCGGCGGGGCCAGGAAATCTACGTGGAAACTTGCCCCCAGTACCTGTGCCTTTCTCAGGACGACTATGAACGGCCTGGCTTTGAAGGAGCCAAGTTCGTGCTGTCCCCACCGTTGCGCGACAGGGCCAACTGGGATGTGCTGTGGCCGGCGCTGGCTGAAGGGCAACTGCAGGTTGTCTCAACCGATCACTGCCCGTGGTACTATGAAACGCAGAAAACGCGTGGCTGTGACTCCTTCGCCAGGATTCCCAACGGTGCACCGGGCATCGAGACGCGCGTGCCGTTGCTCTTCAGCGAAGGCGTAGGCAAGGGGCGGCTCTCTGTGCAGCAATTCGTGTCGGTATGTGCCACGGAGCCGGCGCGCCTCTTCGGCCTGTATCCACGCAAAGGCACCATCGCCGTAGGTTCTGATGCTGACCTGGTGATCTACGCCCCCCACAAGGAAATGACGCTGTCCTACAAGGCCCTGCATCAGCGGGTGGATTACTGTCCCTTTGAAGGGCGCGTGGTGCGCGGCTATCCCCGTCTGGTCTTGCTGCGGGGGCGGGTCATCGTCAAGGATGGGGATTTCGTAGGCCAAGTGGGGCAGGGGCAATTCGTTGCCGGCAAGCCCTTTGCCTTCCGTTAGCGCAAAAAACCCGGCTTCTCGCAGAAGCCGGGTTTCTTAGAAATCACGTGAGGCTTGGTGCATGGCATGTGTCCGCAGAAGGATATTCATCCCAGCTCAAGCGCGGCCCATCCAGCAACAAAGGCACTGCGTTTAAGATGTTGCGGCCAAGGATGCCCCAAGCCTGATCAATCAGCAAGAACTGCCCCCGGAAGATCCGGCGACAGAAGGTAAGCTCTAACCGAACGACCGGGGCAAGACTTATGCTGCCGTCAAAACCCATTAACTCGTAATGTCTGTCTGGGGCGATGACTACTCCTAACTGGTCCACAGCCGTTTGTGGGATTAGCGTTACATCAGCACCAGAGTCCAGTAACATGGCCACATCAGCCCAAGCTGCACCGGTATCCGGGTTGCGCAAGGTTACTCGTGCCAATGGCGCGGGCGGCTCGAAGAGCGCGGTGTCATATACTGGCATGAGAGTCTTCCTCAATGACTTCCATCTTGAAATCCACTGCCTGTTCGGGGTGCGCTAGGCGCGGGCTAAAGATACGAGCAACTTGTTCAACCTCGATCCCGGGGATAACGACGTACACTCTTGTGTTATCAGGCAAACGGACCTTGGTTTTCAGTCGTATTTTGCCGTCCTCTACGATGCCTTCTAAGGTTATCACGCTCATTATGCCACCTCCTCTGCCCTAGCGGTATTTTACCCCACCCAATAAGCGGTGTCAAGCTTGGGTAGCTGCCATTCACTTGGGTGCCGGTTTCTGAACCGCACTTTCAGCGAGGCTTTCCAGCCCTAACTCTCGCAGCTTCTCATGTGTAGGCATGCCGGTGCGGGGATCCCAGCCGCGTAGGCGGTAGAATGCGGGCAGCAGGATGTCCATGTCCGGAACCCGCGTCTCCACTCCACCATCTGGCAGTGGCTGCAACAGCAGTTTGGGCAGGCGGTCGTTCTGAGCTGTGAGACCCAGCTTGCCGTTGAAAAGACGCTTGAGGTTGAAGGCACGCTCGCCGAGTGGCAAGAGGTCGCTCAGTTGGAGGCCCCAGCCAGTGGCCGCATTGAGCATATCTACAATGGTGCTGACCTCAGGATTGCAGAATACACACATGACCAGCGAATTGTAGAGCGTGCGCCAATCCTGGGCCCGGGAGGTCATCAGTGCTTTCTCTGCCGAGCTTTCCAGGCGGTCTCCACACTGTATATCCAGTTCGTACACCGCCGCCCCCAGGTCAATCAGGTACATGTCTCCCTGATTGTGGCAGGCGCCGCGGGGCGAAGTCGCGTAGACCAGGGCCATGCCAGCGAAGGCGCGCGGGTCGTGCATCGGCACTTCCAGGCCATTGACCTGTATGGCCAGGTCCTCAACATGGTACTGGCGTCCAAGATATGCCGAGCCTTCGGCCAGGACAGCGCCAAAGCCTTCACGGTGCGCAATCTGCTCCGTCAAGATCAGAGAAGTTTCGATGTCGCCCCACTGTAACTCTAACCCGCCCGTGTCTGCCTGGGAGATAATGCCTTGGTCGTAAAGATAATAGGCAAAGGCAATGGTTACACCAGCGCTGATCGTATCGAGGCCGTAGCGATTGCACAGGTGGCTGGCGTAAGCGACGGCCTGCAAGTCGTCGCTGAGGATCAATGAACCATAGGCAATGGCGGTTTCATACTCAGGGCCATCTATCTTGTCTACGATGTGTTTACCCTTGCTCGTTGTCACGCGGCCACAACCGACGGGGCAACGGTAACAAGCGCGCCTGCCACGAAGGATCGTCTCAGCCATCGTGCCGCCACCCAGATTAGTAACTGGCTCCCACAGTCCCATAGCAAAGTATTTAGCTGGCACATCACCTAGCCACATCGTCGTATCCGTAGCCGATGCCGTGCCCCCTGCTTGCAGGAACTGGGCACGCGGATCCTCTTTGATAACCCTGATGGCTTCCTGTGCTGCTGCCTTGAGTGCTGCTTCGTCGGCTACTGGCACCTGAAAGTCGCCCCCGGCGGCGATGGCCTTGAGGTTTTTGGCCCCCATGACCGCTCCCAGGCCGGTGCGCCCGGCGGCACGCCCCCAGTCGTTCATAACCGCAGCGTACTTGACCAGCTTTTCACCCGCCGGCCCGATACAGGCGATGCTGAGTCGGTCAAAGTTCAATTCATTTCCAATCGCGGTCTGTGTCTCATAGGTATCCTTTCCCCACAGGTGCCTGGCATCCTTGAGTTCGGCTTTGCCGTTCAGGATAGCCAGGTACATGGGGTAAGGCGCTTGGCCAGTGAACAAGACACCGTCATAGCCAGCAAAGCGCAGGTGTGGGCCAAAGCGGCCGCCCGAGTT
>Ga0172364_10004620_pt1 | contig 10953 bp, 10 predicted proteins | sample LakKivSesite10cm_FD_114545 | JGI IMG/M metagenome (GOLD analysis project Ga0172364, IMG submission 114545) | Sediment microbial communities from Lake Kivu, Rwanda - Sediment site 10cm | ecosystem: Environmental > Aquatic > Freshwater > Lake > Sediment | place: Rwanda: Western Province, Lake... | reverse complement strand
TCACAAGGCAAACTGGAATTAACATGCATAATTTCCATATAATACCGCCAGTAAGGGAGATGAGGATGCCCGTGAGAATTGCCTTGGGGAATGAGATTGGTTCACCGGCGGCACGGACACTCAGAAGAACAATAAAACCATTGATTATCGCCAGAATTGAGCGAATAATGACCTCAAGTAATATACGCCCCGACCTCGTGCTCATCATTCTCCCCAGACCGAATAGTCGGTTTTCGTCGACCGCTTGTCCCTCCGTAGTTTCTCGGGATGCAAAGCCAGAAGGAGGACTCCCCGTTTCTGAGTGTTCTGTCTGCTGGGCGTTATTAAGGTTCGTAAGAAAGGCTGGAGGGGCACCAGGGCGACTCTCCCCCATTGCCGGTGTGGATGTTGCAGTATGGGCAGGTGTACCGGGCTGGGTGGGAACCGCCTGCGTTGGCGCAAAACCAGGAAGAACAGCTTCCCCAGAGGGCGGAGGTGCAACCGATTGGGTTGGAACAGGTGGCTGGGAGATGCCCGATGTCCCCACAGGAGTCACAGCAGAGGTAGCCTCTGCTATGACCTCAGTAAACTGCAGTTTTGAGATTTTGGCGCTCATCACCGGATATCCTATGGAATCCGGAGCCGCACCAGCTGTCCGTATGGTGAACACACCTGCGCCATCCTTTTTCTCATATTTCACAACAGAAACACCATCAAATTTCCCCCATAACCCATGAGGAGATTTGCGGTGCGCCCCGAGGACGGCGCCGCCGTAAGGGCAAGCGACTTAAATTCAATGCTGATTACCATGTCCTCACTGACGGGAAAAGACTGTTCGGCAACCTTCCCCTCCGTTGCAAGACGGATGGAAAATTCACCCGCAGGTGAGCCTCCCGAAAATGAATCCACCCAGACCTCAGGAAAACTCTTCCCGAACGCCATCTCCATTGAATCCGAAAATAAAAAGGGAGAAGCGAGACAGAAAATAATTGTCATGGCACAGATGATATATGTCCTCATAAGCGAACCCCGTTTTAATGAGCTACTTTAATCTTCAAAATTTACCCATATCCTTGCACATGTCAAGTTGAAAAGGGAATTCATCAGCGGCGGAATTCCCGAAAAGCAATGCTTGAGCACAATACACAGATTTCGCAGATTTGCACAGATTGAAAAATTCAAAGTTTTCTTCTGCGTCATCTGTAAAATCTGTGGATTGAATTCATGATAGAGATATTATTTCATCTGTGGCGGGGGCATCACAATTTGCTTGCCCGTGCGGGAGCGGCGTGGATTTATAATTCCCTGAATCGCCTTTGGAGGTCTGAACCCTTTGGAACTTCTTGAAAATCTAAACCCGATGCAGAGGAAAGCTGTGGAGGTTACAGATGGTCCGCAACTCATCATTGCTGGCGCCGGCAGCGGCAAGACACGCGTCATCACTCATAAGATTGCCTATCTCATCAAGGTGAAAAATGTTCCCCCATGGCGCATCTTTGCCGCCACGTTCACCAACAAGGCAGCCAATGAAATGAAGGAACGTGTGCTGAAACTCCTCGACCTGCCGGGCGATGTCAGACTGAACGTCTCCACATTTCACTCCTTATGCGCGGGATTTCTGCGCCGAGAGGCGCCAAAGGTGGGACTTACGCCGCATTACACAATCGTGGACGAGCGCGACCAGCTCGTTATCATCAAGGACTGTCTGAATTTTCTCCGCATCCCGCTGGAGATATGTCAGCCAAAACAGGCGCAGGAAAAAATCAATCTGGCAAAAATCAATATGCTGGAACCCGAAGACCTTGAAGGGTTCTTCCTCGGAGCCGAAATTGAGATGCTCCCTGAGGTCATGCGTCTTTACCAGAAACGCCTGTCTGAAAGCGATGCCGCTGATTTTGAAGACCTCATTCTGCACATTGTCAGACTGCTCAAAAAGGATGCGGAGACACGTCGGTTCTATCAGGAACGGTTTCTCTATATCCTCGTGGATGAATACCAGGACACCAACCTTTTGCAGTTTGAACTCATCCGTCTCCTTGCGGGGGCACATGGAAATCTCAGCGTGGTTGGTGACGAGGACCAGAGCATTTACAGTTGGCGCGGGGCAAAACTATCCAACCTCCTCGACTTCTCCAAACATTTCCCCAGGACAACCATCACCAAACTCGAACAAAATTATCGCTCCACGGGGAACATCCTGAAGTCCGCCGATGCAGTCATATCGCACAATGTGGAGAGATTCGGGAAGACACTCTGGTCAGAAAGGCAGGCGGGCGACCCCGTCTTTCTGATTGAGTCCATGGATGAAGTTGAGGAGGCACGCAGGGTTGTGGAAACTGTTCTCACAATCCACCACCTTGAGAATATCCCCCTGCGCGAGTTTGCAATCTTTTATCGGCAGAACAGTCTGAGCCGCACATTTGAGGACGAGATACGCAGACGCAAAATCCCATACCTCATCGTTGGCGGCATCCGTTTCTATGACCGTGCGGAGGTGAAGGACCTGCTCGCCTATCTGAAGGTGGCGGTAAATCCCAATAACACCATCGCCCTCCAGAGAATCATCAATGTCCCCCCGCGGGGCATTGGTGAAAGGTCAGTTGAAAAACTTCTTCAAATCGGTCGCGAAAAGAACCTGACGCTTTACCAGTCCCTCGAACTCGCGGTGACAGAAAATCTCTTGCCGGCAAATGCGAGCGAAAAGGTCACAAAATTCCTCAAATCCACCAAAGAATGGATACGCGCCGCCACACGCATCAGCCCCTTTGACCTCCTCCGGCGCATCATCGACGAGACAGACTACATTAAATCCCTCGGAGACCCGCACAGCATTCAGGTCATCTCAAAAAAGGATAACATACAGGAACTTCAGAATGCCATTCAGGAATTCTTTGAGAGAAATCCCGAGCAGACGCTGGAAAATTATTTTGAAAATCTTGCCCTTGCTGCACCGGTGGATGAACTGCAGGGACATGATGACTTCCTTGCCCTCATGACGCTCCATTCCGCAAAAGGACTCGAATTCGACACCGTTTTCATTGTGGGGATGGAGGAGCCGATTTTCCCGAACCGTTGGACGATTGAGGAATCGCAGTCTATGGAGGAGGAGCGCCGCCTCTTTTACGTGGGCATCACCAGAGCAAAAAACCGCATCTTCCTTTCACGGGCGGAGAGTCGTCTCTTCCACGGTCAGCGCGAATGGAATCTCCCCTCAATCTTCTTAGACGAAATCCCGCCGGAGATGAAAGTGATATGGAATCCCACGACATATATGTGGCGCACCACCTCGCCAGCGCTTAAGGGACGTTCATCCTGAAAGGAGAAAAATACATTTTTTTATTGTTCGGGACGTCACATTGGTCTATATATTTTTACATATTTCCCTGAACAAAGACAGGAGGGTCTGAATGCCCTGTGCAAAAATTCTCGTTGCGGATAATAGCGCCGAGGTGCAGGAGCTCTGTCAGAAGTTCCTTGGTGAGAAATACAATCTCACCTTTGCCTCAAGTGGCGCTGAGGCGGAAGAAAAACTCGCCGCCGAAAAACCCGACCTCATCATCATGGACATTTATATACCGGGAGTGGACGGGTTGACACTCGCGGAAAAATTTAAGTCTGACCCCGAACTTGGACATATCCCCATAATCATTTTATCCGGCATAATGTCAGACATGGACCTCCCGCCCGGATTCTGGAAGATGGGTACGCCCGCTCAGGGATTTCTGCACAAGCCCTTGGAATCCGCCGCCCTGCTCAATGAGGTGCAACGGGTCCTTGCGGCATCGCATGGGATTGACATCACCAAGCCCAGATGGGGAGGTTATCTGTGACATGAAGAACATCGGTCGATGCCAGAATTGCGGTCGCACAATCCCGAAGGGCGAAACCCTCTTCGAAATCCGCATCGATATATACGCCAAGGGAGGACCAATTGATATAGACCCGGAAGACCTCAAAAAAGACCATATCAGGGAGATGAAGGAATTGATAAAACGGATGGAAAACATGAATGTGGATGAGCTGACGGATGAGGTCTGGGAGAGTTATCGCTTTGACCTGTGCAAGACCTGCAGGAAGGAATTTCACAAGAAACTGAAACTCAGAAAAAAGGGGGGACTTGTCCCACGGGCAAAAAGTAGCTACAGGAATAATTAACACCAGACTTCACAGCATAAATCATATTTTTGAACGAACAAAGGAGGAACCTATGCAAGGATTTCTCAAGGATATCCCGACGGTTTATCAATTTACTATTGAGGTGGTGTTAATTGTCGCCGGTGCAGCCATTGCCCTTCCGGGGCGAAAAAAATTGGGCTGGTTTATATTCCTCCTTGGAATCGCAGGCGTCATCTGGACAATCAAGACCCGTGTCCTAACCCTCATGTGATGTCCATTTGCTTTATCTCATTTGTGGAGTAACTGTTTCATGAAATCCAGGGTTGCAGTCTTAAAGACATCCCCCGCAACGGTCGTTGAGGACATCGGTCGGCTGATGCGTCTGGCGGAGTATGCGAAATCTCTCCCGAAAGACCATGACACCATTCTCAAGGTCAATGTCTCCTGGCACTATTACTATCCCGCATGCTCCACCACCCCCTGGCAATATGACGGCGTGGTGAATACTCTTGTCGAGGATGGTTATGCACTGACACACATCATCCCCGCCCACAACCGGACTGTCGTCGTCAATGACAAAAAGGGAATCGTGAACAACCATCTCGACACAATTGACTGGAAGTATGGGTTGAAACCGATTCATCTTTATGAAAACAACCCACCGGTCAACTGGCAGGTCTATAGACCAAAGGGAAAATTCCGCGTCCTTGATAAGATTTATCCGGAGGGGGTAAAGATTCCCGGATTATTCATCGGAAAGAACATCATCCACCTGCCCACGGTAAAAACGCATGTCTTCACCACAATTACCGGCGCAATGAAGAACGCCTTCGGCGGTCTTCTCTCCGAAAAACGCCACTGGACTCACAGCGTTATTCACGAGACCTTGGTCGACCTCCTCATGATTCAAAAGGAGATTCATTCGGGCATTTTTGCCGTGATGGACGGGACGATTGCAGGTGACGGCGCCGGTCCGCGCGTCATGGTGCCATACGTCAAAAATTTCCTCCTCGCCTCCGCTGACCAGGTTGCCATTGACTCCGTCAGCGCCAAGATGCAGGGATTTGACCCGATGTCCCTTGATTTCATCCGTCTTGCCCACGAGGACGGGCTCGGCATTGGAGACCCGCGTGAAATTGAGATAGTCGGCGAGGATATTACCGGCGTTAATTTTCATTTCCACGGTCAGAAACAGACGCTTGCCTCGCGCGGACAGTGGTTAATCTATCATGGCTGGTTGCATCCACTGGAGAAAATCCTCCTGCGCTCACCCCTCGTCCCATGGTCATACGCCGCCTCGCGCCTTTACCATGACGTCTACTGGTATAACTGTGTCGGCAAAAAACGAGTACGCACAATTATGGGCACGGAATGGGGAAAATTGTTCAAGGAGTATGAACTGTCTCATTATCAAAAAACCCATGGACAGCATCCAAAAAAATAAAATTTATTCACCACAGAGTCACAGAGGACACAGAGTATTTATTATATTCTCTGTGCTCTCCGTGGCTCTGTGGTGAAGCATTTTTCATTTTTTAGTTTCATTAAATCTTAACGGAGCGGGAATGTGAATCTGAAAGACCTTTCGCTGAGTCAGATTGAGGAGCTGGTGAGGACGGTGACGGCACGTGTGGCAGAGCGGCTCACAAGCGAGGGAAAGCCCGCCGGCGCACCCGTTGGGGTCACTGCCCCCACATGTCCAATCGTCAGTTCGGGAGCACCATGCACGGGGTGCGGAGAGTGCATCGCAAAGAATCCATCCGCCGTGAAGTCCATCATCGGAGCGGGCGCTGACCGCATCGGGTCTAAAACGGCGGGCGGAGCAAGGGACATCGCCCCAATGATTGACCACACCCTCCTCAGACCCAACGCCACCGATGCCGAAATCGAAAAGCTCTGCAATGAGGCGAAGGAGTATCATTTCGCCTCGGTGTGCCTGAACTCTGCCTATGTCCCGCTCGCCTCGCACCTGCTGGCAGGAAGCGGTGTCAAGGTCTGCACCGTGGTGGGCTTCCCGCTCGGCGCCATGAGCACAGAGGCAAAGGCGTTCGAAACGCGCGACGCCGTTGCAAAAGGGGCGGATGAGATTGACATGGTCATCAACGTAGGCAAACTGAAATCCGGCGATTATGAATATGTATTTGATGATATTCAATCGGTCGTGCGAGCGGCGCAGGGACGCTGTGTCAAGGTGATTCTGGAGACTGCCTCGCTGACGGATGACGAAAAGGTGGCGGGATGCATCATTGCCAAGGCGGCAGGGGCGAATTACGTCAAGACGTCAACGGGGTTTGGAGCAGGTGGCGCCACGGTTGAGGACGTTGCCCTTATGAGACGCATTGTGGGACCCAAAATGGGGGTCAAGGCGGCGGGGGGCATCCGCACTGCAGAGGAGGCGCAAAAAATGATTGCCGCCGGTGCAACCCGCATTGGCGCAAGCGCCTCCGTGGCAATCGTTCGCGGCGGGAAATAAATTAAACGGACGCCGGCAGTTCTTGAGTAATTGTGAACATTTTCTATTATTTTCTAATTATTTCACTTGCCCGAAATAGAATACTTTTGTAATAATAGATTTTTATTGATTATATCTGTTATGGATAGTGATTCATGCATTTTTCACAAATAGCGTGGAGATTTTTCCTCCCACCACTGGCAGTTTCTATTTTACTATTCATCGCAGGATGGTGGATAGCGGGGGCGGTCTTTATCCTTGGCGCCCTCTTCATCCTTTTTTTCTTCCGCGACCCCGAGCGAATACCTCCCGCCGAGAAGGGCGCTCTGGTTTCGCCTGCAGATGGCAAAGTCGACGTGGTGGAGGAGGTCGAGCATCCCCCATTTGCCAGTGGCAGGGCGGTCAAGGTGGGGATTTTTCTTTCCATATTTGACGTCCACGTCAACCGAGCCCCTGCCGATGGGCGCGTTATGGAGACGAGTCACCGTTCCGGCAGTTTCATAAGCGCCATGAATAAGAAATCCTCCGAGGCGAATGAGAGCAATTCAATTGTGTTTGAGACCATGCAAGGGGCGATTTGCGTTCGGCAGATTGCCGGACTGATTGCGCGGCGGATTGTCTGCACCCTCAAAAAGGGAGACAGCGTTCATCGGGGCGATAGAATCGGTCTCATCTGCTTCGGCTCACGAACGGAAATCTTCCTGCCCTCCAACGCCCTCATCAAGGTCAAACCGGGGATGAGGGTAAAGGGTGGCTCCTCCATCATTGCCTTCCTGCCGGATACTGGCGGCGATGGAGCATTTTAAAACCATGAGGAATAAATCATGAGAAAGGTATACATACTTCCAAATCTCATTACGGCGGCAAGTCTCTTCTGTGGACTGTTATCCATCACATACATCTTTAGATCTGATTATGAGGTCGCATGTTATCTCATCCTCATATCAGCCCTGCTGGATGGTCTGGACGGGAAGCTGGCGCATCTGACGCGGACGCAGAGCGCCTTCGGGTTGCATTTCGATTCCCTCTCCGATGTTGTTGCCTTCGGCGTTGCCCCTGCAATGCTGATATACTCCTGGATGCAGGCAATCACAACAAGCGGGACGGGGAAGGTAGCGGCGGGCGTGGCGGCACTCTATGCCATCTGCGGGGCACTCCGCCTTGCGCGCTTCAACGTCCAGGCGCTAAGGGAGGAAAAAAAGAATTTCACCGGACTCCCCATACCGGCGGCGGCGGGGGCTGTGGTATCCACCTTTCTCGCCCTGTGGCGGACCGGTCTCTGGCGCGAGGAGGGCGGCGCTGTGCTTCTCAAAGTCCTTCCTGTCATAGTCGTTGGGCTTGCTTATCTCATGGTGAGCAACATCCCCTATCCAAGTCTGAAAAACATAGACCTCCGGCAGAGAAAACCGTTTGATTATCTTGTCCTGATTGTCGTGGTAGTCTGCTTCATGGTGGGGTTATGGCAGATGCAGACACTCATCCTGTTCCTTGGTTTCTGGGGATATGTGGCGTGGGGCCTGGCGGGTCGCTTTCTTCGCGCCCACAAGCCCCAGCAAAGCCCCGTTCCGGGAATAACATTGCACAAACAATAGAAATTATTCACCACAGAGCCACAGAGGACACAGGGGATTTTTTATATTTGAAATGAAACTCTGTGCTCTCTTTGGCTCTGTGGTGAAATTGATTTAAATCTTGCTCGCTTTTTTTACCGCATAATCCTTCCAGAGTTTCGATAGCATGTTCCAATCCTTTGGCTGGATGGCTTCGCGTGTGGTGTCAATGTGTGTGGCGTAATACAGGGATGGGATGCCAAGGGAGGGCTGGAGGCGCATGTATTCCAGCCACGCCCTTCTGGAAGGACAGGGCCAGTTATCCGTGTCAATGAGGAGCCCTGGACAGGCAAGCCGAGCCATGGCGGCGCGGAACTCCATCTTCTTCACCACAGAGTCCTGATAATTTTTATCAATGTCATTCAGTCGGATGGCGTCACAAACGTCCATGAAATATGGATTAGCGGCATGGGTGATGATGAAGGCGTCCTTTTTTATTCTCTTCGCAGTGACATAGATCTCCCTGAGGTATGTCTTGAGGAGTTCAATTCCCCAGGGGACGCCAGCGCGCCTTGCCTCATAATCCGCCGGCGTGGCGGCGGTAAAATCAATCTTGAAGCCGTCCGCATTGTAGCAACCCTCTTTATCCGAAAGCATCCTCTTTACCGCCTTACGCAGTTCTTTCACAAATTCAGGATTTGTCGGGTCTTCACAGAGTTTCTGCTCTCCCTTAGTTATGCACATTCGTGGCGGGACGCCCTCACCGGTGAATAATCCCCACCAGAGAAGAACCTTTTTCCCCTTCCTGTGCAGATGGTCTATGAATCCCCTGATGTCAGTCCATTTGCCCTCATCCGCCTTAGGCAGTCCCCGCTCCTTCTGCCACTTATCGTCAATAATGAGTGTGCGAAAGGGGATTTTATTTTTTCCCAGAATATCAACCATGTGCTCATAAAAAGCCTGATTGGAATACTGGAAGGGATTCCAATCCTGCTTCATATCCTTATCGCCAAGCCTGTTATGAAAGTCCGCCTGATACGCCTGCTCCCCCCAGCCGCAGAACATGGGTTCGCGCCACCATGGGGCATCATGTGCGGTGCGGACGGGGACAAGATGGTTCGAAAATAGAAAATCGACATAAGATTTCAATGCCTCTCTTTCAGATGCGCCGAAATGGATAACAAGATGAGGCGTTGTGAAGGAGCCCGTGGGCTTTGTCTTGCCAAAATATGTCAACAAGAGTGCGAGGGTTCGTCCGGCGGCAAATTCATAATCATTGAAATTATAATCCCCGGGACTGGCGGCAATCCCCATGCTCATCCAGACTGATTTGTTCTGGTCGGTTACCGCGAAAGCAATCATACCGGGTGTAAAAAAGGCATTCCCCCCATTAAAATTGAAATCATAATTCACACTGACCTTGCCGTTCTCCTGAGCGGACACCCACTGGCGGTCTAAGGCGTTTGGCTCGGGATTGAAAAGCCATGCGAACGTCTTTGAGGTGTTGATTTCACTAATCTGGATGGCGCCGCTGACAGTTTCAATCTGTGGCTCAACCTCCACCTCTCCCAACGGGGCAAAGATACCCGGAAGCCCCCATCCCTGAAAAAAATAGAGTTTATCAATTGGAAGGGCGGGCTCAAATTGATAATAATACTCAAGATAGTCCTCATAACAGTCAAAAATGAAAACCTTTTTCCTATGCAGAAGACTCATCCCCTCAAAGATAATCCTGTGACCATCTGGAATCTCCTGAAATTGTGGCGTCCGGACAATGCGCACCAGGACATCCTTTTCGTGGACGCCATCGCACGCAGACCAGATACAGAGCTTCTGGCTCAACTCCCCAGCCGACAGGCGCACAAACCCTGGCTCTTTAGCATTGTAACTGAGCGAATATACCTTTGCAGTCAGTGTGAAGGCGTCCCTCCGACTCTCAATCAATATCCTCATTTCCCCACTCCTTAACGGACTATACGCTCCCTTTAACTACATAAAATGACACAGTTCAACAACTATTTGTTTGACTTTCGTAACTGACTGCAATGATTGATTATCCGATTATTCGCCTGCGATATAAAATGATATTTTGGAAAAGAGGTTACCATGCGAGCATTGATTACGGGCGGGGCGGGATTTATCGGCTCTTACCTTGCAGAGGCACTTCTGCAAAAAGGTTGCAATGTTTCAATTATTGACGACCTCTCCACGGGCAGTATCAAAAATATCGACCACCTGAAATCCCATCCCAACTTTGACTACACGATTGACACCATCATGAATGTCCCGCTGATGGCGGAGATGATTGACCGCGCCGACCATGTTTATCACCTTGCCGCAACGGTGGGCGTCCGGCTCATTGTGGAAAGCCCCGTGCGCACCATTGAGACTAATATCAAAGGCACAGAGATTGTTTTAGAACTGGTCGCTAAGAAAAATAAGAAAATCATCATCACTTCATCGTCAGAGGTTTATGGCAAGAGTAACAATGCGCCGTTCCGGGAGGATGATGACCTCGTCCTCGGACCCACCATCCGCGCCCGTTGGTCTTATGCCTGCTCAAAGGCAATTGATGAGTTCCTTGCCCTCGCTTACCACAGGGAGAAAAAACTGCCGGTCATTATTTGCCGCCTCTTTAACACAGTGGGACCGCGCCAGACGGGCGCTTACGGCATGGTGATTCCGCGCCTCGTCACGCAGGCGCTGAGCGGAGTCCCTATGACAGTTTACGGAGATGGAACGCAGACGCGCACGTTTACCGACGTGCATGAAGTCGTCTGGGCTTTGCGTCACCTCATGCAGGAACCCGCCGCTATTGGAGAGGTGGTCAATATCGGCGGCGTGGAGGAGATTTCC
>Ga0172364_10004616_pt1 | contig 10957 bp, 9 predicted proteins | sample LakKivSesite10cm_FD_114545 | JGI IMG/M metagenome (GOLD analysis project Ga0172364, IMG submission 114545) | Sediment microbial communities from Lake Kivu, Rwanda - Sediment site 10cm | ecosystem: Environmental > Aquatic > Freshwater > Lake > Sediment | place: Rwanda: Western Province, Lake Kivu... | reverse complement strand
CTACTATGGCTATCTGCGGGATGGCCGGGCCACTCCTCCTGAGGTCACCCAAGAACTGGAGGCGAACCTGGACCGCTTCAAAGCAGGCGGCAAGCTTGTGCTTACCCTGGACTACCCTTTCCGTACCCCAAACCGCCCAAGCTTCGACTCCGACACGTGCAGGAAGATCGATCGAGCCTATCGCCGCTCCTCAACTAAAGGCTATGTTCCCTATGCGACGGTGAGGAATTTGAACTATCTGGTGGTCAATCCTGGGCATGAGCCGCGTGCCAACATGCCTCCAATCGTAAACTGGCAGCAGGTGAGGGAATGGGCGATCCAGCTTCAGCCTGCCCGGGAGCAAAACCGCTCAGGTTTCCTGAATGCGCTGGGCAGTTCCAACTTTGATCTGGTCGTGCTCGATTACTCCTTTGACGGCACACAGGCCAAGGCGTTCCGTGCCTCAGAAATCAGCGCTCTGAAGAATCGTTTGCAGGGGAAAGTCCTGGCTTACCTTTCAATAGGCGAAGCGGAAGACTACCGTTGGTACTGGCAAGAGGAGTGGGATGCGGATCACGACGGCCAGCCCGACCCTGGAGCGCCGCGGTGGCTGGACGCGGAAAACCCTGACTGGCCGGGGAATTATGCCGTGCGCTATTGGTATCCCGGCTGGCAACAGATCATCTTCGCTTATCTAGACAGAATACTTGCCCAGGGCTTCGACGGGGTTTACCTGGACTGCGTTGATGCATATGAGCGCTACGAAGGGCAATCTCTGGACGCTATGCCTGAAAGCGCTGGAGATGGATGCGGGAGAGTAGGTACAGTGATCTACTTGCCGGTCGTGCTCCGTTTGGAACGGACTCCTATTTCCTCCCTCTGCCCTGGTTCACAGCCACCTCTTGTCACCGACTTGAATGTGCGGCAGACTCCGCCTTTTCCCGAACCTATGGCTCGTGTTCCCTTCCGTGACCCAGTGTTCGGAACCTGCCTAGTGCGCGTCACCGATCGGATGAGAGACCTGGCCCCCGATGACACTTCAGCCGGACTGAAGAACGAATACTCGCGTGTGCAATCTTTCAACGCCGATGAAAGCCGAATTCTGGTGCGCGGCATTGATGCGACATGGTACTTGTACGACGCGCATACACTCCAGCCGCTTGGTCAACTGCCTTTTCAGGGGTCAGTGGATCCACGCTGGGACTCGTCCAATCCAGATTTGCTCTACTTCTCCGAAGAGACACGGCTGATGGCTTGTAATGTGCGGACTGGCGAGCAGGCGCTGGTCCATGACTTTGCTGCCGACTTTCCTGGCCAGTCGCTGGCCGCTGTGTGGACGCGCTGGGAGGGCAGTCCTTCGCTTGATGGCCGCTACTGGGGTCTGATGGCGGAAGACCAGGACTGGCAGACTGTTGCCCTACTGGTGTATGATCAGCAGATGGATCGGGTGATTGCCAAGCGCGAGCTGTCTAATAGGCTCGAGCTTGACAGCGTCAGCATCAGCCCGCTTGGGAACTACTTCCTCGCCTATTGCGACAACTATTGCCAGCCTGGCCAACTGGGGAGCGACGCCCATCCCTGTGGCCTCATGGTCTACGATCGCAACTTGAGCAATGGACGAGGTCTGCTGCGCATCATTGGACATTCAGACGCGGCTCTTGACGCCCAAGGGCGGGAGGTGCTGGTCTTTCAGGACATTGACACCGATTACATCTCCGTGCTTGATTTGGCCAGTGGGAAGGTGACCCGTCTCTGGCCGATTGATTTTAGCCATACCGCAATCGGCCTGCATTTTTCGGGACGTGCCTTCCGCCGCCCTGGCTGGGTGGTAGTCTCCACCCACGATGGCGATCCGCATGCCTACACCTGGATGGACGACCAGGTTTTTGCCGTGGAACTCATGCCGGGTGGGCGTGTGGTGCGGCTGGTGCATACTCACTCGCTCGTGGACGAAACCCAAGAGCATGACTACTGGGCCGAGCCACAAGCCAGTGCGAACCGTGACCTGACGCGGGTCCTCTTTACAAGTAATTGGGGGCGTTCGGGCACGGGCCAAGTGGAGATGTTCATGGTCGAGTTGCCGCCGGATTGGTCCACACAGCTACCATAACTTAGTCTGCTTGGCAGTTGGCGTTCAAACGCTGGGCATACCCCGACAAACTTCCGAGGCCAGCGGGGCTTGGCAAATTCTCGTATTGACAACCGGCAGCAATGGCTGTAGACTGTCTGCAATGGATAGGGTTGGAAGAAAGTTGCTTCTTCTGCATGTCAGCTTGCCGTAGGCTGTTCGTGGGGCGAGGCGCTTGCAGAAAGTAGAATATCAGTGGCGGGAGAGAACAACAATGAACGATGTGGTGATCCGTACTGAAGGGCTGACCAAGTTCTATGGCCGACAGCGTGGGGCGATAGGTCTCCAGTTTGAGGTGTGGCGGGGCGAGGTGTTTGGTTATCTCGGCCCCAATGGCGCGGGCAAGACGACGACCATCCGCACGCTGCTGGACTTTATCCGGCCCACACGTGGCTGCGCGACGATCTTTGGACTAGATACCCACCGAGACAGCCGCGCGATCCGGCGGCGCGTTGGCTACCTGCCTGGAGAGCTTGCGCTGTACGAGAAACTGACCGGTGTGGAGTTGCTGCGCTATGTTTCCCACTTGCGCGAGGGCGTGGAGTGGAGGTTTGTCGAGGAACTGGCAACGCGGCTGGACTGTGATCTTTCACATGCGATTCATACCCTCTCGCACGGTAACCGGCAGAAAATCGGGCTGCTGCAGGCGTTCATGCACAAACCCGAACTATTGATCTTGGATGAGCCAACTCTTGGCTTGGATCCACTGGTGCAACAAGAATTCTACCGCTTGCTCGCCGAAGTCAAGGCCGATGGACGGTCGGTATTCCTCTCATCGCACATCCTGCCTGAGGTGGAACGGGTATGCGATCGCGTGGGGATCATCCGTGAGGGACGGCTGATTGCTGTAGAGAGTGTTGCGACGCTCAAGGCCCGCGCTTTGCGTCGGCTGGAGGTTCACTTTGCTGTGCCTGTGCCACAAGAGGCGTTTGCCCGTGTGGCCGGCGTGCGCGACGTGACAGTGGAGAATAGCATACTGCGCTGCACGGTCATGGGATCGCTGGATGCTTTGATCAAAGCTGCGGCACAGTTCGAAGTAGTCAATGTGATCAGCCATGAGCCGAGCTTGGAAGAAATCTTCCTCGCCTACTATAGCGGAGGTGAGAACCATGCTGCGTAACGTATTCCTGAAGAGTCTGCGCGATCAGCGCCGTGCCTTATTTTGGTGGATAGTGGGCCTGCTGGCCCTTACTCTGTATCTTGCTCTGCTATATCCCAGTATCGCCAAGACGCCAGAATACAACAAAATTCTCGAAGCATGGCCACCAGAACTCACCTACACAGTGCTTGGAGAGTTTGCTGACTATAGCTCACCAGAGGGCTTTCTCAACAGCAGCGTGTTCTTCCTTACGGCGCCGCTGTTGTTCCTGATCTTTACCATTGCCTTCGGCAGCAATGCCATCGCTGGAGAAGAGGAACGGGGGACGATGGATCTGCTGTTAGCGAACCCTCTACCACGCTGGCGGGTAGTACTGGAAAAGTTTGCCGCACTGGTGGTATTGACGATGGTGCTGGCTTTTGCTCTCTGGCTGGGGCTAGCGATTGGTGCGGTAGCAGTGGACATGGATATCCGTTTGGAGCGGGTCGCAGAGGCAACGCTGAGTGGAGCTCTGTTGGGGCTGGCCTTCGGGGCATTGGCGCTGGCATTGGGCTGTGCACGCGGTAAGCGGGGGTTGAGCATAGGTGTGACAGCGACTTTGGGCTTAGCTGCTTACCTCCTCAACTCGCTGGCACCGATTACAGAAGCCGTGAAGCCTTACCGCAAGCTCTCTCTATTTTATTACTTTATTGGGGCTGACCCATTGGCGAATGGATGGAATCTGGGGCATGTGGCGGTCTTGGTGGGGGTGACCGTAGTATTCCTGGCCGTGGCGGTGATCGCGTTCGCACGGCGCGATGTGGCGGTGTGAGGGAGCTTATCAGTTGACAGTGGGGTTATGATTTGAAGCCGCGAGGGTATGAAGGAGGGCAAAATGCTGACCGGAATCCATTTCCTGCTGACCTATAGCTGCAATCTCGAATGTGACCATTGTTTTGTATACAGCGGCCCGCAGGCCAAGGGGACTTTTACTCTCGAACAGGTCAGAGAAGTCCTTGCTGAGCTGGTCAAAATGGGGACCATAGAATGGGTCTATTTCGAGGGCGGTGAACCGTTCCTATTCTATCCGCTGATGCTTGAGGGGATACGGATAGCTCGCGATAAGGGGTTCAAAACCGGAGTCGTGACCAACGCCTATTGGGCAATATCTGATGAAGATGCCCGACTTTGGCTCAAGCCTTTTTGTGAGCTGCAAGTAGCGGATGTCGCCGTAAGCGATGATTTATTTCACTATGAGGAGGAGGATAGTCCGCCCAAACGAGCCTTGGTTGCGGCGAAGAGATTGGGCATACCGACAGGCTCGATTTGCATTGAGAAGCCTACAATCCAGGTTGGTATAGATAAGGAGCAGGATAAGGGAGCACCAGTCATCGGCGGTGGCGCGATGTTCAGGGGAAGAGCAGTGGAAAAGCTGACGGAAGGGCTTCCCAAGAGGCAGTGGGAAGAATTCACGGCCTGCCCTTACGAAGATCTCAGAAACCCGGGGCGGGTTCACATTGACCCCTACGGGCACGTCCATCTCTGCCAGGGGCTGAGCATGGGAAACATGTGGAAGATTCCCCTGTCAGAACTGGTTGCGAACTACGATCCTGATTCCCATCCTATTGTTGGGTCCCTGGTTCGAGGAGGGCCTGCGCTTCTGGCCCGAGAATACCAGGTCAAACACGATGACGAGTATGTTGATGCCTGTCATTGCTGCTATTGCCTTCGCCTTGCGCTCATCCCTAAGTTCCCGCAATTCCTCGCACCGAGACAGGTTTATGGTTTAGAGTAGCTTCCGCTAGTAGCAAGCAATTAGCGCCAAGCAGTCAAAAGTATATCCCCTTTTCGTAACCCCTTAGGCCTTTTGGTGTTCACAATTAATAAAGGCGTCGTGCTAGATCTTGTATATGCTGAAGAAAGTCCTTGTCGCGAACCGAGGGGAAGTGGCTGTGCGAGTCATCCGGGCTTGCCGGGAGTTGGGCGTGCGCAGTGTGGCCATTTACTCGGAGGCGGACCGGTCTTCCCTGCACGTACGCTACGCCGATGAAGCTTACTGTGTGGGCCCTGCGACAGCTCGCGAGAGTTACCTGTGCGTTGACCGCATTCTTGACGTGGCACGCCGCTCCAGAGCGGATGCCATTCACCCTGGCTACGGTTTTCTGGCTGAGAACACGGAGTTCGCTCAGGCCTGCCTCGATGCTAGCCTGACCTTTGTAGGCCCCTCTCCAGCTACGTTGCGCCTAGCTGGGAACAAGATTTCCGCCCAGCGCGCCATGCGTGAAGCAGGATTGCCGGTGATTCAGGGCAGCGAATGGGACATGCCCTCAGGCGACCTTTGCCAGATGGCCGAAGCCATCGGCTACCCACTGCTGATTAAAGCGGCAGCCGGTGGTGGTGGGAAGGGCATTCGCCTTGTCACCTCACCCAGTGAGCTCCCTCGCGCTCTGGTTGCAGCGCGTCGTGAAGCAGAGGCCACTTTCGGCGACGGCACTTTGCTATTGGAACGGGTCTTGCAGGGAGTACGCCACATTGAGTTCCAGATTCTGGCTGACTATCATGGCAACATCATTCACCTTGGAGAGCGTGAAGGCTCCATCCAGCGCCATCATCAGAAGCTCCTGGAAGAAGCACCATCACGGGCGATGGATGAGAATCTGCGTCAACGAATGGGTGAGGTTGCCGTAGCCGCAGCGCAGGCAGCGGACTATACCAACGCCGGAACCATCGAGTTCTTGCTTGACCAGCAGCACAATTTTTACTTCCTTGAGATCAACCCACGGCTACAAGTTGAACACGCAACAACCGAAATGGTTACCGGGGTAGACATTGTGAAGGAACAACTGCGGATAGCCTCAGGACGACGGTTGCGCTATGCTCAAGAAGACATCCACCTGCGCGGTTGGGCCATTGAATGTAGAATCTTGGCGGAAAATCCCTATGATAATTATCTCCCCTCCGTGGGAAAAATCATGTATATGCGTGAGCCATCGGGCCCAGGACTTCGAGTAGACAGTGGGATTCATGAAGGGTTGGAGGTCACGCCGTACTACGATTCACTAATCGCAAAGGTCATCACGTGGGGCGAAACACGGGCTGAGGCCATTCTGCGGATGCGTCGCGCTTTGGAGGAATACCGCATTATGGGGATTCGCACCAACATTGCGCTACACCAGCAAATCATCAACGATACGAGATTCCTGGGCGGCCAAGTCAACACGGCTTTCCTGGACCAGAGCGGCTTTGCTGAAGAAGCGGCTTCGGCTGACGAGTTGAGAGCAGCAGCGATTCTCGCCACCTTGCTTCACCGTCGCCCACGTTCGCAGTCATTCCATGTAAAGCCTGTGCTGGCAAATGGAGGCACAAGTTGGAAGAGGTTCGGGCGCTGGCTGGCCATGCGGCGATAGCATATCAGGTAGAAGTAGATGGGACGCCGGTGACCGTACAGTTTACGTCCGATGCAACGCTATACATTGGCGGGCATGCCTTTCGCCCAGACGTATCCGCAATTGAAGGCCTGCCTCTCTACTCGCTTCTGCTTGACGGCGCCTCTTATGAAGTAGTAATTGACGAGAAAGATGGCACCTATTACGCCCTGGTGCGAGGCAAAGTCCACCGCATCAAGGTAAGTGACAGAACAGCACGAACCTCACCCTATGCCACGAGTGTTTCTCCCCCAAGCGAAGCCGTGATCCGTGCGCCGCTGTGTGGGCTGGTGGTGGAAGTGCCTGTAACCGTCGGACAGGCTGTTGAAGCGAACCAGGTGATCACAATCCTGGAGTCAATGAAAATGGAAAATGAGATTCTCTCTCCTCGCTCTGGCATCGTGCAGGAGGTGCGGGTTCAGGCCGGAAGTATAGTCCACGAAGGTGATATCCTGGTCAAGGTCGGCTAGCTAATCACACCTCAAAGGAGATGACGGTGATTCGAACTGTTCTTTGTGATTCGCTCGGTATCAAATACCCCATCATCCAGGGAGGCATGGCCTGGGTGGCTACTGCGGAACTGGCCGCCGCCGTGTCAGAAGCGGGCGGGTTGGGTGTGATCGGTGGAGGAAATGCCCCGCCTGATTATGTTCTAGACCAGATTCGGCGTACCCGAACCCTGACATCAAAGCCCTTTGGAGTCAATATCCCTCTTTTTTCGCCCTTCGTGCCTGAGGTTGTGCGGGTTTGCGTTGAAGAGAGGGTTGCTGTCGTAATGACAGGCGCAGGCAGCCCCTCGCGCATTGTCCCAACTCTCAAGGCAGCAGGCATCAAGGTCATTCCAGTGGTGGCTTCGGTAGCTTTGGCCGTCCGACTGGCTCGTGATGGAGTAGATGCAGTGGTGGCTGAAGGCATGGAAGCGGGCGGCCATGTGGGAGATGTGGCTACCATGCCGCTGATTCCCCAGGTGGTGGATGCCGTAAAGATTCCTGTGATCGCGGCCGGTGGTTTCGCCGATGGGCGGGGACTGCTGGCGGCTCTGGCGCTGGGTGCAGTCGGCATCCAGATGGGGACTCGATTCATATGCACAACCGAATGCGCTGTCCACTCTAATTACAAAGAGCGGTTAGTGCGCGCCAACGATCGGGCAACCGTAGTCACTGGCCATTCGCTAGGGCATCCGGTGCGTGCTATCCGCAACGCCATGACGATGCGCTTTGCGGAATTGGAAAAGGCTGGCGTAAGTGAAGCGGAGATCATAGAGTTTGGCACAGGCCGTCTGCGGTTGGCAGCTAATGAAGGGGATGTCATCAATGGTTCCGTTATGGCTGGACAGATCGCCGGCCTGATCGAGGACATCGTTCCGGTGCGTGAACTTGTTGAGCGGATCATGACAGAGGCTGAAGCTGGTCTGCACCGGTTAGAGGCACTGGTAACCCAGCAGTAGATCGGGGAGGACCTGGAAGGGGGGAAGAGTGGTTCGAGTAGTTGTCACTGGGATGGGGGCAGTAACCCCCGTGGGCAATGATGTGCCCACGATGTGGAAGAACGTCGTGGAAGGCCGATCCGGAGTAGGCAAGATCACGCTGTTTGATGCCTCGGACCTGGAAACTCAGATTGCGGCTGAGGTAAAAGGTTTTGACCCCGTAGCACTTCTTGGGGCCAAGGCCGCTCGCCGGATGGATCGCTACACCCAGTTCGCTCTGGCTGCAACGCAGGAGGCGGTGGCTGATGCCGGGCTTACATTTGGCCCCGGCGACAATGAAAGAGTTGCCGTTATCATAGGTACCGGTATTGGCGGGATGGCAACCTTGGTGCAGCAGGTACGTCTACTGGACGAGACAGGCCCCCGCCGTGTCAGCCCATTCTTCATCCCAATGGTGCTGAGTGACTCGGCAGCCGGGCAGGTGGCGATTGCCTTTGGCATACGAGGACCTAACATGGCGATTATCTCCGCATGTGCGAGTGGTGCAAACTGCATCGGCGAAGCTGCCGAGATGATCCGCCACGGCCGCGTGGACAAGGCGATATGTGGTGCGGCCGAGGCCAGCATCTTACGTCTGGCCATAGCTGCGTTCAACATTATGGGTGCGGTGTCACGGCGCAACGATGACCCAACCCGAGCTTGCCGCCCCTTTGACGCCAACCGTGATGGCTTCGTCATGGCTGAGGGAGCAGGGATTGTAATCCTGGAACGGCTGGAAGATGCGCTGGCCCGTGGAGCCCACCTTTATGCTGAGATCATCGGGTATGGCTCTTCTGCCGACGCTTACCACATCACTGCTCCTTTGGAAGATGGCGCGGGCGCAGCTCTAGCCATGCGTACGGCCCTGACAAGCGCTGATCTCGTGCCATCGGATGTGGACTATATCAACGCTCATGGGACCAGCACTCCTCTCAATGACAGAGCTGAAACTCTGGCAATCAAGTCGGTCTTTGGTGATCACGCCTACCGTCTTGCCGTGAGTTCTACCAAGTCGGTAACTGGCCACCTCTTGGGGGCAAGCGGAGCAGTGGAAGCGATCATCACCGCCAAAGCGCTGCAGGAGGGCATCCTCCCACCGACCATCAATTATGAGACGCCCGATCCAGAATGCGATTTGGATTACGTGCCCAATCGCGCCCGACAGGCTCCCCTGCGCGTGGCGATCTCTAACTCCTTTGGCTTTGGTGGCCACAATGCCTGCCTGGCTTTGCGGAGATATGCATGAGCAAGCGGCCGCGTGCTCAAGTCGTGGGATGGGGCTGCTACCTGCCTCGTCGGGTAGTGACCAATGACGAGCTTTCCCTCCAGGTGGAAACCTCCGATGAGTGGATTGTTGAACGCACGGGTATCCATGAGCGCCGCTTGGCTGCCCCGCACGAGACGACAGCGAGCATGGCCATCTCGGCGGCTGAACAGGCCCTGCAAGTGGCCAGTGCGGATCCTTTGGACATTGACCTGATCATTGTCGCTACGGCCACGCCTGATTACCTTTTCCCAGCAACGGCCTGTCTCGTGCAACGTGGTATTGGAGCAATTCATGCGGCAGCATTTGATCTGGAGGCAGGCTGTACCGGTTTCATTTATGCCTTGACCATGGCTGCACAGGCTATTGAATCAGGAGCCATTCATCAAGTTCTGGTGATCGGTGCGGAGACACTGTCGCGCATCACCAATTGGAACGACCGAAACACCTGTGTGCTCTTTGGTGATGGAGCTGGAGCTGTCCTGGTGCGCGAGGGCAATGGAGCAGGCGGGATCATGACCAGTGTGCTAGGTGCAGATGGCACGGGTGCAGACCTGCTGATCCTCCCTGCAGGAGGGTCTCGGTCGCCGGCGTCGTCGGAGACAGTAGCGGCTGGCCTTCACACAATCCAGATGGACGGGCGCCGAGTTTTTCGCTTTGCGACTAAAGTTATCCCAGCGGCAATACGCAAGGTGGTCCAGCAAGCGGGCGTCGCATTGCAAGAGCTGGACCTGGTGATTTCTCACCAAGCGAACCTGCGCATCCTGCAAGCAGCGGCTGAGCAGTTGGGGGTGCCGATGGAGAAGATGTTCGTGAATCTGGATCGCTATGGCAATACCTCGGCCGCTTCTATCCCCATAGCCCTGTGTGAGGCCGTAGACGATGGGAAACTCCTTCCTGGACAGCGGGTAGTGCTGGTGGGATTTGGGGCCGGGCTTACCTGGGGAGCAGTGCTCCTGGAGTGGAGCGGTCAACTGAGCATCAGACGAAACTGGCGATGGGTGATGGCCGCCCTGCGTCGGTTCTGGGCTGCGCTCCTGCGCCGAATACGCCGTTGATTGACACGGTATCCTGGTTTCAGCTAAGGGGGCCTAACAATGCTTGCTGCAAAGGGGGCATGGGTGACTCTGGTTTCTGTACTCTTCCAGCGGCGGTTCAATTTTGAGTTTTGGTTTCACACAGTCCAGGGCAGTGCTCTGTTGCTTTGATAGGAGTTCTAAATCCAAATGGGTTAGAAAGGAGATGACTCATGGACCTTTTTGAAAAGTGTCAGAGTTTCACCCTTGCTAAGGAGGCAATGGCTGCCGGTCTCTATCCCTACTTCATCCCTCTGAGCGAGACGGAGGGTACGGAGGTGGTCATAGACGGAAAAAGGCTGATCATGATCGGTTCCAACAACTACCTGGGGCTGACCACCCACCCCAAGGTACGGGAGGCGGCCATCGAGGCTGTACGCAAGTATGGCACCAGTTGCACTGGGTCCCGTTTCCTGAATGGCAACCTGGACATGCACAAGGAACTCGAGGAGAGGCTGGCAGCTTTCATGGGGCGGGAGCGAGCGCTGGTCTTCAGTACCGGGTATCAGACCAACCTCGGCACTATCTCCGCACTGATAGGG
>Ga0172364_10004612_pt1 | contig 10962 bp, 10 predicted proteins | sample LakKivSesite10cm_FD_114545 | JGI IMG/M metagenome (GOLD analysis project Ga0172364, IMG submission 114545) | Sediment microbial communities from Lake Kivu, Rwanda - Sediment site 10cm | ecosystem: Environmental > Aquatic > Freshwater > Lake > Sediment | place: Rwanda: Western Province, Lake... | reverse complement strand
TCTACCGCCTTTCGGTCGAGGAGATTGAGCTGTTGCGCAAGGAGGGCGTCAGTTCCACCGTCGTGAACTACATGCTCGACACGGGCAAATAATAATACTTGACAAAAGTTATCGGGTATTGTATCCTATCAGAAAGCCAACCTGAACAACGCGGAGGGGACATGCGAACACTGCCGAGGTACTTTCTGAGAGCGGTGGCCCATTGCAAGGAGGGCTGCCGAAGCGGCTCCTGGGCATGAGCTGAAACTGCCCGGCTATCGGCAAGCGAATGTTCCGATAGGACCGCCCCGTTAGAGACAAGACGCGAAGGCCTTTTCTTTAACGGGGCATTTTTTTCAGGGAGGCGGGGCGTGTGCGGGATCGTCGGCTATATCGGTGACAGGGCGGCGCAGGAGATCCTCATCTCGGGCCTCAAGAAGCTCGAGTACCGCGGCTATGACTCCGCGGGCGTCGCGGTCCTGAGCCGCGACAGGATCCACGTGCGCCGGACCAAGGGCAAGATCCATGACCTGGAGCGGCTGATCGACGAACACAAGCTGCCCGCGGCCACGGTGGGCATCGCCCACACGCGCTGGGCCACGCACGGCGCGCCCAACGACGCCAACGCCCACCCGCACTCAAGCTGCGACCGGAAGATCGCATTGGTCCATAACGGGATCATCGAGAACTACCTGCCCCTGAAGCAGCGGCTCAGGAAGGCGGGGCACCGTTTCACCTCTCAGACTGACACCGAGGTGCTCGCGCACCTCATCGAGTCGCACTACAGGGGCGACCTTAAGGCCGCCGTCACGAAGACGCTGCGGCAGGTCCGCGGCAGCTTTGCGCTCGGCGTCATCGCCGCGCAGGAGCCCGACAAGGTCGTCTGCGCCCGCAAGGACAGCCCCCTGATCGTGGCCCACGGCGACAGCGGCTACTTCATCGCCTCCGACGTGCCCGCCATCCTCGAGCACGCCCGCCGGGTCGTCTACCTTAAAGATAACGAGGTCGCGGTGGTGATGCGGGACCAGCTGGCGCTTTTTGACCTTTCCGGCCGGCGCCTGACACGGCGCTTCGACCGCATCACCATGGACGCCCAGAGCGCGCAGAAGGGCGGTTACCCGCATTTCATGTTCAAGGAAATCCATGAGCAGCCCGGCGTCCTGCGCAAGCTCCTCTCCGCGGGGCTCTCCGAGGTGCGGCGTTACCGCTTCCCGAAGAAGATCCGCAACGTCATCGTCGTGGCCTGCGGCACGGCATACCACGCCGGCTTAATCGGCAAATACATCATCGAGTCGCTGGTGCGTCTGCCCGTGTGGGTGGACTTCTCCTCGGAGTTCCGCTACCGCGGGCCGATCGTCGACAGGAAGTCCCTCGTCATCGCGGTGAGCCAGTCCGGCGAGACCGCCGACACCCTCGCCGCGGTGCGCGAGGCGAAGAAGAACGGCGCCAAGGTCATCTCCATCTGCAACGTCGTGGGCTCGACCCTGACGCGCGAGTCGGACAAGGTCTTCTACACGCTCGCGGGCCCGGAGATCGGGGTGGCGTCGACGAAGGCCTACACCGCGCAGATGGCCTTGTTCTATTTGTTGGGCCTGGAGCTGGCCCGCGGCCGCAAGACGATTTCGGCGGCCGCCTACCAGGCGGCCCTCAGGACGCTTTCCCGTGTCCCGGCGCTCCAGGAGAAGATCTTGAGGTCAGAGAGGCGGCTGCAGGCGGTCGCGAAGCGCCACCACCACTTCGGCAGCTTTCTATTTTTGGGCCGCAACATCAACTTCCCGTCGGCGCTCGAGGGCGCTCTCAAACTCAAGGAGATCTCCTACATTCCGGCCGAGGGTTACGCCGCCGGCGAGATGAAACACGGCCCCATCGCCCTGATCGACGAGTACCGCGTGGTCGTCTGCATCGCCGTCGCCTCACCCATCTACGAGAAGATGGTCTCCAACATCGAGGAGATCAAGTCGCGCGCCGGTAAGCTCGTCGCCATCGCCACCGAGGGCGATCGCCAAATCCGCGCCCACGTGCCTGAGACCGTCTTCATCCCACGGATCGACGAGTTCTATTCGCCGCTCCTGGTGGCGTTGCCGCTCCAGATGCTGGCGTATTTCATCGCCGTGGCCCGCGGCTGCAACGTGGATCAGCCGCGCAATTTGGCTAAATCCGTTACCGTGGAATAAGCCGCATCCAATTGAGACAGAAAGGTCCGACCTATGTGTCTCAAAAAATGAGACAAAGGTCTGACCTTTGTCTCATTTTGTCATGTTGTATGTCGTGGCGACGCCGATAGGCAATCTCGGGGACATCACACACCGGGCGGTGGAGGTTTTGAAAGGCGCGGACCTTATCGCGTGCGAGGACACGCGGCGCACGAAGGTCCTGTGCGACCGCTACGGGATCAGGACGCCGCTGACGAGTTATTACAGCTACAACCAGAAGGTGAAGGGCGAGCGGCTGCTGGCCGCCCTCAAGGAGGGCCGCCGCGTCGCGCTCGTCTCGGATTCCGGCACGCCGGGCATCAGCGATCCGGGAGCGCAGCTCATCCGGCAGGCCCTCGAGGCCGGCATCGAGGTCGTTTCCGTTCCGGGCCCGACGGCGTTGATCGCGGCGCTGTCCTTGAGCGGCCTGCCGACGCACCGCTTCCTCTTCGAGGGGTTCCTGCCCGTCAAGTCCGGACCGCGCCGGCGCCGGCTCAAGGCGCTCGCGGCCTACGCAGGGACCATCGTCATCTACGAATCCCCCCACCGGCTCCTCAGGGCGCTCGAGGATGCCTTGATCGTCTTTGGTAATCGGCCGCTCGCCGTGGCGCGGGAACTAACCAAGAGGTTCGAGGAGATCTGGCGGGGCGACGTGAAGACTTTTTTGGAACGCAGCCGCTCGGCCGCGCCCCGCGGCGAATACGTCCTTGTCATCGGAGCGCCTGACGATGCCCGTCGTCCCTGTCTATAATCGGTGCAACAACGCGTGCCTGATGTGCTCGAACCCTGCCGACCTTTGGAAAAGGGGGGACTATCGGTTGGCGAGGCTTCTGCGGCGTATCAAAAACTTCCGCTCGGGAAAGAGAGAATTCCAAGAGGGGTTCACCGATTCTTTCATGTTGACGGGCGGCGAACCGACGCTCCATCCGCAGCTCTTCGGGCTCATCAGGGGCATCCGGAGCCTTTTCCCGGCACTCCCGATCCGTTGCCAGAGCAACGGCAGGAAGTTTTCGTCGCGGGAGTTCACCCGGCGGTTCATGCGCCTGAGTCCCCATCTGGAGGTCATCATCTCCCTACACGGTTCCACGGCCGCTCTTCATGACCGGGTCACCGGCCGGCCTGGGAGTTTTGCGCAGACGTGCCGGGGGATCGCGAACATCCTGAAGGAGAAACGGCCGGGGCAGTGTCTGGAGTTGCGGGTCGTCATCCACCGCTTGAACCATACCCGCCTGGCCGCCATCGTCTGTTTTATCCGCCGAAAATTTCAGGGCGTGAACCGGCTCGTCTTTATCTTTTTTGAAATGGAGGGCCGGGCCTGCCAGAACATTGAAAAGCTGGAGGTGTCTTACAGGCAGGCGCGGCCTTATATCGAGAAACTCGTCGGTCTCATCGGGTCTTTCCGCGAGGTGCGGTTCTATCACTTCCCCCTTTGCGCGCTGCCTGTGAGCCTCTATCCTTATGTCTACTGCACACTGCCTGAATGGGAGGTTGCCTTTGTCTCCGCGTGCCGCACGTGTCGCGTGAAAGAGTTCTGTCTGGGCGTCCCCAAGGCATACCTGAAGCATGTGGGCCGCAAGGAGTTCAAGCCGGTTCGGCGGGCGATGCGTTTTCAAAAGGGCCCCGGACGGCACCACCCCATAGCGCGGGTTCTGGGCGTGGGCGAAGAACGTTTTTAACCCGCGCCTTGACAATATGTTTTGCCTGTGCTATAGTTACACAAGCCTTTAAGCTGGTTCAGAGAAGCCGGCAAGGAATGAGGCCATGAAGATCCGTTTGATCAACGACACGAGCCCGCAAGGTCCCCTTGCGGGATTAATTTTGTCTTGATGCTCGAGGGGGCTGGGGGTCGTTCGCAGCCCCCCGTAGCGGAGGGGGGACCCCCTCTCTTGCTGGGCCGGGGGGAACCACGGGAGGGTTCCCCAGGGGGGCGCTGGTCGGCCGAATAAGGCCGACCGTTTAGCGCGGCCGCCGAGATGTGAGGCGGCCCGGGGCCGCTGTAAGCGGCCAAGCCAAGCTACAGGTGCCGAAAGCAAAGGTCGCGGGGGGGCAAGAATGACCCCCAGACCCCGAGAACAAAAAGGAAGGCACATGAAAGAAAAAGCGAAGATACTGGACAGCGAGGCCGTGGGCCGCACGCTCAAGCGCATCGCCCATGAGATCATCGAGCACAACAAGGGGACGAAGGACCTGGTGATCGTCGGCGTGCGCACGCGGGGGGCGCATCTGGCCGAGCGCCTGGCCGGCCTGATCGCCGAGATTGACGGCAGGAAGCCGCCCGTGGGGATCCTCGACATCACCCTGTACCGCGACGACTTAAGTTCGATCGCGCAGCAGCCCGTCGTGCACAAGACCGTGATGGACTTCGACATCGAGGACAAGAAGGTCGTGCTCGTCGACGACGTCCTCTACACGGGGCGCACGGTGCGCGCGGCCTTAGACGAGATCATCGACTTTGGCCGGCCGCAGTTCATCCAACTGGCGGTCTTGGTCGATCGCGGCCACCGGGAGCTGCCCATCCGCGCCGATTATGTCGGCAAGAACATTCCCACCTCGACCAAGGAGACGGTGGAGGTGCGCCTGACCGAGAGCGACGGGGTCGACGAGGTCGTGGTCCTGGAGAAGGACGAATGAAGACGAAGAGCGACTGGACGCGCAAGGACCTGCTGGGCCTGGAGCCTCTGACGCGGGAGGAGCTGGAGCTCATCCTGGCGACGGCGGAGTCCTTCAAGGAAGTCATCGGCCGGACGGTCAAGAAGGTCCCGGCCCTCCGCGGCAAGACGGTCGTCAATCTCTTTTACGAGCCCTCGACGCGCACGCGCGTCTCCTTTGAGGTCGCGGCCAAACGGCTTTCGGCCGACGTCATCAACATCGCGACCGAGGAGTCGAGCGTGCGCAAGGGCGAGACGCTCATCGACACGGGCCGCAACATCGAGGCGCTCAAGGTGGACATCATCGTCGTGCGCCACAACTGCTCGGGGGCGGCCGCGATGCTGGCGCGCCACATGCGGGCGAGCGTCATCAACGCCGGCGACGGCTGGCACGAGCACCCGACGCAGGCGCTGCTGGACATGCTTACCTTGAAGGAGAAGCTCGGGCGGCTCGACGGCATCCGCGTGAGCATCGTCGGCGACATCGCGCACTCGCGCGTGGCGCGTTCGAACATCTGGGGGCTGACCCGGATGGGCGCCGAGGTGACCGTCTGCGCGCCGCCGCTCTTGATCCCGCCGGCGATCGAGCGCATGGGCGTGCGCGTGACTCCCAAGATCGAGGAGGCGCTCGACGGCGCGGACGCGGTCAACGTCCTGCGCATGCAGTTCGAGCGCGACTCGGGGGACGCCTTCCCCAAGCAGCTGGAATATTTCAAGACCTACGGCATCACGCTGGAGAGGCTTAAGAACGCGAAGAAGGGAATCCTGGTGATGCACCCCGGGCCCATCAACCGGGGCATCGAGATGGCCAGCGACGTGGCGGACGGCGCCAACTCCGTCATCCTCGAGCAGGTGACGAACGGCATCGCGGTGCGCATGGCGGTGTTCTTCCTCGTGGCGCAGGCCAACGAATTCATTAACCAGAAGGGCGCGACGAAGAAATGAAGATATTGATCCGGCAGGGGCGCGTGGTGGACCCGGCGAACGGCACCGACGAGGTGCGCGATCTCTATATCGAGAAGGGCGTCGTCGCCGAGAGCGCCCGGCAGATCCAGAAGGGCGCGGACACCGTCATCGAGGCCGCGGGCAGGATCGTCCTGCCGGGCCTCATCGACATGCACGTGCACCTGCGGGAGCCGGGCCGGGAGGACAAGGAGACGATCGAGACGGGCACGCGGGCGGCGCTTCGCGGCGGGGTGACGACGGTTCTCGCCATGCCCAACACCGATCCGCCCATGGACACGGTCGACCACGTCCACTGGCTGATGGACGTCGTGCGCAAGACGGCGGCCGCGCGCGTTTTGGTCAGCGGGACGATGACGCGGGGCCGCCGCGGCGAGGACGCCGTCACGGCCGCGGAACTCCAGAAGGCCGGCGTCGTGGCCCTCACCGACGACGGCTCGTCCGTCGAGAACATCGAGGTGATGCAGGAGGTCCTGCGGCAGGCCAAGGAGGCGGGGCTGCTCGTCATCTGCCACAGCGAGGACAAGACACTCGCCGGCCGCGGGGTCGTGAACCTCGGGTATATGTCGACATGCCTGGGCCTGCGCGGCATCCCGAGGGAGGCGGAGTTCAAGCGGGTGGAGCGCGACATCGAGCTCGCCGGGATGACGGGTTGCCCGGTCCACATCGCGCACGTCAGCTGCCGCGAGTCCATCGACATCATCTGGCGGGCCAAGAACAAGCAGATCCGCGTCACCGCCGACACCGCGCCGCACTACTTTTCGCTGAGCGAGGAGGCCCTCGCCAACTACGACACGAACTTCAAGGTCAACCCGCCGCTGCGCACGGCCGAGGACGTCGCGGCCATCCGCGGCGGCCTCAAAGACGGGACGCTCGACTGCATCGCCTCCGACCACGCCCCGCACACCGAGAACGAGAAGGAGATCGAGTTTGAACGCGCGGCCTTCGGGGTCGTGGGGCTGGAGACCGAGCTGGCCGTGGCGGTGACGGAACTCGTCGAGAAACGGGTCCTCACCTGGTCGCAGCTGGCGGAGAGGCTCTGTGTCAACCCGGCGAGGATCCTGGGCTGCGGCCGCGGCGACCTGAAGGTCGGGGCGCCGGCGGACATCGCGATCGTCGACCCGGCGGCGTCCTGGACGGTCCGGGGAGAGGAGTTTGCGTCCAAGTCGCGCAACAGCGCGTTCCTCGGGCGCACGCTCAAGGGGTACGTGACGCACACGATCCGCGACGGGAAGGTGGTCTTCACCCGCTAAAGGGCGCAAGGGCATGAAATTCCTCTTGACGAGAGAGGTCGGGCGCCTGGCGCGCTGGCTCAGGATATTGGGATGCGACGCGCGTTATGAGTCGTCGGCGAACACGTCGGCCTGCGTGCTGGCGGCGCTCAAGGAGGACCGCGTGCTCGTCACGCGCAACCGGCGCATCGGCCGGCGGCACGCCGGAACCATCGTGTGTCTTTCCTCCGACGACGTCAAGGCGCAGCTGCGCGAACTGGGCCAACGCTTGGGGCTGCTCTGGGACGCGTCCCAGATGTTCACGCGCTGTCTCGTGTGCAACAGGCCGCTCGAGGCGGTCGCGAAAGATTCCGTCCGGGAGCGCGTGCCCGAGTTCGTCTTTCAGACGCAGGAGCAGTTTCATCAGTGCCCCGCCTGCCGCCGGGTCTACTGGCGCGGCACGCACTGGGGGCACGTGACAGAGGTCTTAGAGGAGATCCGGAAAGGGTAAGGGTGCCGTGGCGTTCGTGGCGGACCTGCACATCCACTCGAAGTACAGCCGGGCGACGAGCAAGGACATGGACGTCGCCCACATCGCCGAGTGGGCGAAGATAAAAGGCATCGACCTCATGGGGACGGGCGATTTCACCCACCACCTGTGGCTGGAGGAGCTCAAGACGACGCTGGAGCCGGCGGACGAGGGCCTCTTCGTCCACGAGGGCGTGCACTTTGTCCTCTCGGCGGAGATATCGAGCATCTACGCCAAGAACGGCCGCACCTACCGCATCCACAATATCATCCTGGCGCCGTCGTTTAAGAGCGTGGACGCCATCAATCGCGCCCTGGGCGGCCTGGGCAACCTCGCCTCGGACGGGCGACCGGTCTTGGGGCTCGACGCCGAGGAGTTGGCGAAGATCGTTTTCGATATCGACGAAAACTGCATTTTGATCCCCGGCCACATCTGGACGCCGTGGTTCAGCCTCTTCGGCTCCAACTCAGGGTTCGACCGCATCGAGGACTGCTTCGGCAAGCAGACGCCGAAGATCTTCGCCCTGGAGACGGGCCTCTCGAGCGACCCGGCGATGAACTGGCGGCTGAGCGCCCTGGACCGTTTCAGCCTGGTCTCGAACTCCGACTCTCACTCGCCGATGAAGATCGGCCGCGAGGCCAACGTCTTTGAATGCCCGATGAGCTACTTTGCGGTCCGCGAGGCGCTGCGCGCGAAGGACAAGGGAAGGTTCCTCTATACCATCGAGTTCTTCCCGGCAGAAGGCAAGTACCACTTCGACGGCCACCGGATGTGCGGGGTGCGGCTTTCGCCGCAGGAGTCCGCCGAGCACAAGGGGCGCTGCCCCAAGTGCGGCAAGCCCTTGACCATCGGGGTCATGAACCGCGTCCATCAGCTGGCGGACCGCGAGGAGGGTTTCGTGCCGGCCAACGCCATCCCGTTCAAAAACCTGATCCCGCTCGACGAGATCATCGCCGACGCCAAGGGGGTCGGCAAGGGAAGCGTCGCCGTGGAGAAGGAGTTTCGGCAGATGATCGCGCGCTTCGGCACGGAGTTTGCCATTTTGACACAGGTGCCGCAGGAGGACCTGAACCGCTGGGCGAACCCGAAGGTGGCCGAGGGCATCGGCCGGGTGCGCGCGGGCCGCGTCACCGTGGAACCGGGGTTCGACGGCGAGTACGGCAAGGTCGCCATCTTCGGGGCCGACGAGGCCGCCGCCGGCGACCAGCAGATGAGTTTGTTTTGACGACCGCAACAGAGTTGCGAGGCACCGCAACTCGCTTGCGGCAGATTTTGCCCCCGTAGCCCAAAGGATAGGGCACTAGCCTCCGGAGCTAGTGGTGCAGGTTCGATTCCTGCCGGGGGCACGGGATATCCTCCGGCCTACATCGAACCGGAAAGGGGGAACTTAAGGGGGAAGACCGTTCCCCCTTAAGCCGCGCTGTGGCCTCAAGGGAGGGGTGACAGCGACTCCGCCGAAGGGCTTTGGCGGGGAGCACCAGAGGGGAACCGTGAGGTTCCCCATGGGGAGCGACCCCCCAGGGGGGAGCGACGGTTCGATTCCTGCCGGGGGCACAAGGTATCCCTTCGGCAGCTATCCAACCCTGCCGGAGCACAACATATGCGCCGCAGAGCGTTTGTCGCCTCTCTCATCCTTCTGTGCCTGCTCGTTACGGGCCCGTGCGCCTTTGCCGAGGCCGTGTATCTGAAGAATGGCCGCGTCATGGTGGGCGTCATCGTCGAGAAGACCCCGGATTACCTCGTCTTGAAAAGCGGCGAGGGGCCGGAGGCGGCGACGGCGACGATCTTCCTTGAGGACGTCGCCCGGATTGAGGAAGAAGAAGATTACGCCCGCGAGCTGGCGAACGTCCCCTATTACATCAAGAAAACGTTCGCGCCCGCCGAGGGTCAGGGGTCGGCGTCCCTTCCGCTGCGGCCGCCCACCGAGAGTATCACGGCGCGCATCCGTTCCCTCGTCGAAGGCGATAAGGTGCTCAAGGCCGGCGAGCGCCCTCCTGAAGAAAAAATTCAGGAGCTGCCGAACATCGACGCCAACCCCCTGACCCTGCAGGCCTACGCGTCCTACTTGCATATGTTGGAGGAGCGCAGGGCGCAGCTCGAGGCGCAGATCGAGGCGCGCAAGAAGGGGCAGCCCCCGCCGTCAGGCGACGGCCGCATCGCCGGGACCGTGACGTTGCCGGATATGCCTCGCAACGTGCCTGTCTCGACCGAGGCGAGCGGCGGCCTTTACGTGTACCTGCTCAAGGAGCAGCCCGACGGCCGCTACACCTTTCCAGCGCCGATGCTCTACGCGGCCGTGGACGCGGCCAACGTCACCCTGGCGCAGGTGCGCTATGAGGTCACAGGCATCCCGCCGGGCCGCTACAAGGTCTTTGCCCAATGGGACGTCGCTGCGCCGGCCGTGCGCGAGGAACGCAACGAAAAGGACACCTTCCTCAATTATCTCGGGGCCCAAGGGGATTACAGCGGGTTCCATAAGGACGCCGTCGACCTGGAAAAGGACGCGGCCGTCAGGGGGATCGACTTTGACTGCGTCGACCAGTCTGCGTTCAACGAGATCTTCTTCAGTTGGATGCAGCCGTTCCAGTATGAGATACGGGATATCTACTACAGCCGGCCCCGGCCGGAGACCCCCCTCATCCTGCTGGTCGCCAAGAACATCGGCTCCAGGCCCATCGACGTCCTGGCCTTGGACCTCTTCATCGATGACATGAAGATGGTCTTCCCCCTGGAATTGAACAACATCGCGCCTGGCGAGGAGAAGGAGTTTGACATCTCGTCCTTCTTCGTGACCCACCTGAAACTGACAGAGGGGGCCAACCTCGTAAGGAAAAGCCGCTCTGTCAAGTTCCGGGTCCAGAACCCCATCACCAAAGAGGTGGAATTTGAAAAGAACCTCTATATTTACTGAGAAAACTCTGGTCGCTGTTGTCGGTGGACATAGGATTTCTTCAGAAGTGGAGGAAAAAGCCAAAAAATTAGGTTATTTGTTGGCCAAAATGGGGGTTTTAGTTGTTTGTGGTGGTCTTGGGGGAGCAATGAAGGCAGTTGCTAATGGTGTAAATGAGGGTGGCGGGCTTACTATCGGAATCCTCCCTTCAGAGAGGAAAAATGATGCTAACCCTTTTATTGACATAGCGATAGCAACAGGACTAGGGAATACGCGCAACACCCTGGTCGTAGGATGCGCGGACGTAGTCGTGGCCCTTCCAGGTAAGTATGGCACCCTCTCTGAGGTCGCCTTTGCCTTAAATGCCGGAAAGCCGGTCATTGGCCTGGGCTCCTGGGACATCCCCGGCATCACCCAGGTCAAGACCCCCGAGGAGGCGGTTGAGAAGGTGCGCGCCTGCCTCGCGCCCCCAAAATGAGACAAAGGTCGGACCTTTTAGCCTCACGAAAATGAGACAGAAAGGTCGGACCTATTTGTCTCACGTTACGAT
>Ga0172364_10004610_pt1 | contig 10964 bp, 14 predicted proteins | sample LakKivSesite10cm_FD_114545 | JGI IMG/M metagenome (GOLD analysis project Ga0172364, IMG submission 114545) | Sediment microbial communities from Lake Kivu, Rwanda - Sediment site 10cm | ecosystem: Environmental > Aquatic > Freshwater > Lake > Sediment | place: Rwanda: Western Province, Lake... | reverse complement strand
GACCAAGGTGGGACGGCCAGGCTCCTCTGCCTGCCCGGACGCACCGGCGAGCGGCCGCTGTGGGGCGGCGTCGCCCTGGGGCGAATCCTGGATGCCGGCTGGAACCAAGGGCCCGTGGTTGCTGCCTGGGCGTCTGCCGCGGAGGCCGCGCAGACCAGCTCGGACAGGGAGCTCGTGCTGCTCGCGCCACGCGGTGAACCGCGCCGCTTGGCCAAGGGCGTGCAGAGCGCCCGCTTCTCCCCCGACGCATCGGCGCTTGCGTACGAAATCATCGCGAGTCCGGGCGACGCTCCGAACGCGGCGCCCATCACGACCTATGTGATGGAGCTGTCCACGGCCAAGGTCACGGAGGTCGGCCCGCTCGAAAGTCCCCGCTGGGAGGCCGACGGCAAGCATCTGCGTGCCACGCGCCGACTCACGGCGAGTGCGGACAGGGAGGGCTTCGATGGACGTTCGCGACCGCTGCGTGCGCGCTGGAGCCGGGAATCCGGCAGCATCACGACCGCGGGACCGGGCACATCTCAGATTCCCGCGCCGGCAGGTTCGGCGGTTGCGTGGGCCGCGCACATCCGCACCGGGGTGCCCGCGAGCCCTTGCATCGTCTACCTCACTCCGCGTGGCGGAGTTCCGCACACGGTGGTGGGAAGGTTCTGCATGGATGTCGCGGACGAGCGAGCCGTGCGCTGGTCGGCCGACGGCCGCTGGCTGGCCTTTGCCCATCCGGGAATCGTGCCGGGCCGATCCGAGCGAGGGGGATTCTTCGTCGACGTCGTGGGCGTCGAAGGCGGCCGCTATCCCGCCCTGTCCGCGCTGCACGCGCGAAGCCGCCCCGAGGAGCTGGCCATCGCCGTTGCCCCGCAAGAGGTGTGGTTCGATTGGTCTCCGTCCGGACGCTTCCTCGCGCTGCAGGACGGTGCGCTGCATGTGCGCGTGTACGACTTCGAGGCGCACGGCACAGCCGACCTGGGCAAGGGGCAGAAGCCCATGTGGAGTCCGGGCGGGGCCTACCTGCTCGTCCTCGCTGCCGCGCGGGCGGCTGGCGCGGACCGCGATCCTTCGAGTCAGCACGCTTGGGCCGGGGAAGCCACGGCGGCGCAAGCCTTCGTGCTGCGCGGGTCTGCGCCGGGAGCCAGGATGTCTCTCGGCTTCGCCCGCGACATTCGCTGGCTGCCCGCCCAGGCGTGCGACGCGAGTACGCCTTGAGGCCTCGCAGCAGGCTCCGCGTCAGCGCTCGTCCGCGCCCAGGTCGGGTGCAATCCAGGTGACCCCGTATGCGCTCTCTTTGGGAGCCACGCCAGCACAATCAGTATCACGACACCCGCCATGCCGGGGGATCAGGTGTGACGTGCCCGGCCAGCCACGGCGGTGGCAATCCCGACAAAGGGCGCGCCGCCCCGGAAAGGCACGGCGGGCAAGACGAGGTAGGCCCCCTTCACCCGCACGCCGAAGCAGTCACCGGGGCAAGACAAGACCGCGACCAGTACGGCCGGCATGAGCACCATGCCAGCCATCCCGAGTGAGAGGATGAGCCCGCGGGTCCGCATGGACGCGCCGAGCAAGCCCCGCCGACTGGCCGCACTTGCCAAAAGCCACGCCCCGCAGCTTCTGTCCGAGGTCGGCGCTGGTCACCAGCCGGGCCTGGATGGAACCGAAGACGGTTGCCCATCCGCCCTCGCGGAACGGTAGCCCTGTGAGACTCGCGATCGAATGGTGATCGAATGGTGATCGAAGGGTGACGGCAGCCAGGTCGGTACCGCCATATGGGGCCGCGAGCCGAGTCAACCCACGCGTATTGCCCTCAGCAACCACACGCCGCTTGAACTTGCGTGCGTAGAACTCCAGAATCATCTTGCGCGCTGCTCCGCCCTATGCAGATTCCGATCGCGACATGTTGCCCCGGGCAAAGATGAACATCCTGCTTGGTCGAACCTACCTGCTTCTTGCGGGCGCGGTCGCGTACTCGGCGACAGTGCTGGGGGTCGACTATCTCGCGGCCACGGGCAGCACTTGGCCTTTGGAGTGGCGAATCCTTCGCTGGCAAACGTCCTACGGCGTCGACCTCTTCAAGCTCGTTTTCTGGTTCCTCGTCCCATTCGGGCTGTGCATCCCAAGAATGGATTGGGGCGCCTTCGGCCTCAAACGCTGGCGCCGCATCGACTACATCATGCTCGCCGGCCTACTGGCTGTCGGACTGGCCGCCATACTCGCGATCCCGCTGTTTTCCAGCTTGCGTCACACCTACCCCGGCCTAGGTCAAATGGCGCATGACGCAAAATGGTACTACGCGACTGTCTCGACCTTCTGGACGCTTTCCTGGATTGTTGGATGGGAATTCCTCCATCGCTATTTCCTGTTGAGACCGTTGAGCCAAGCCTGGCCGCGATGCGGGTGGTTGCTCGTGCCTGCCCTCGAAGGCGTCTATCACCTGCAGAAGCCCTTGCTCGAAGCCGCAGGCATGGTCGCACTTTCGCTGATCGTCACCCCCTGGGCAATGAAGCGCCGCAACGTCCTCCTCCCCTTCCTGGTCCACCTCGCGATCGAACTCGAACTGCTGACGTTCCGCATCTTGACATGATGCCCGATTGGGGGATCCGCTATGACGCTGCGTCTCCCTCGCGCGACCGGCCCAACTCGCGAATCCTGGGAGCCCGTGGCCTACGGGCTCGGCATCACGAACTCGCCCCAGCAAGTCGCGGTGCCGTCGGTCCGTAGCCCGCAGGTATAGCCCCGGCTGGAGGAGATCTGGGTGAACGTGCCGGCCGGAATGGGCGTCGATGGCCCGGAGGACTTCCAGCCCCAGCAGGCTGCGGTGCCGTCGGGCCGCAACCCGCAGGTGTGGTCCCAGCCGGCGGAAATCTGGCTGAAGGTGCCTGCCGGCGGATCCGACTGACCATAGGTATCGTCGCCCCAGCATGCGGCAGAGCCGTCGGCTCGTAGTCCGCAGGCGTGCTCGAAGCCGGAGGAAATCTGGGTGAATACCCCGGCTGGAGGGGCCACCTGCTGACCCCAGCAGGTGGCGGTGCCGTCGGCTCGCACGCCGCAGGCGAAGTTCCCGGCAAAGTTCCTGCCAGTTGAGACTTGGGTGAAGGTGCCCGCTGGTGCTGGATCGGATGGCTTGTTGGAACCCCAGCAAATGGCCGTGCCATCACGCCGCAGGCCGCAGGTACACTCAAAACCGGAGGAAATATGGGTGAAGGCGTCTGGCGGCGCATCCCCATCGGGCACCACGCCCCAGCACAGTACCGCGCCGTTGCCGCGCAGCCCGCAGGTGTGTAGGTGGCCGGCAGAAATCTGCGTGAACGCGCTTGCCGGCACGGTGGACTGCCCGTAGTGGTTGCTGCCCCAGCAGACCGCTTTCTTGTCTGCCTGCAATCCACATGCATGATACAAGCCGGCGGAAATCTGGGTGAGAGTGGCGCTGGGCGCAACGGCTTTAACGTAGCCGGGGTATCCCCAGCAGGTGGCGCTGCCGTCGGCGCCCAGGCCGCAGGTTTCGTGCCAGCCCGCGGAGATCTGCGAGAACGCGCCTCCGGGCGGCCCCAGTTGGCCGTCGGAATTGGACCCCCAGCAGGCAACGCTTCCGTCGCCTCGCACCCCGCAGGAGTGGTAGCCCCCAGCGGAAATCTGCTTGAAGGTCCCTCCCGGGACATCGCCTGGCCCGAGATAGTCTTTTCCCCTGCAAATCGCTGTGCCGTCGCGCCGAAGCAAGCAAGTCGTCTCCAGGCCCGCGGAGACCTGGGTGTAGCTGCCCGCCGGCGGCGTCGACTGGCCGTAGGCGTCATTGCCCCAGCAGGCGGCACTGCCGTTGCCTCGCAGCGCGCAGGAATGAGTCGCACCGGTGGAAATCTGGGTGAAGGTGCCCGCAGGGGGCGTGGACTGTCCGTATTGGTTGTCGCCCCAGCAGGCAGGGCTGCCGTCGCTTCGCAGCCCACAGGAATGACTCCCACCGGCGGAAACTTGGGTGAAGGTGCCAGCCGGCGGCGCGGACTGCCCATAGGTGTTGTCGCCCCAGCAGGTAGCGCTGCCGTCGGCTCGCAGCCCGCAGGAATGAATTCCACCGGCGGCAACCTGGGTGAAGGCGCCCGGTGTCGGCGTCGACTGCCCGTAATAGTTGTCGCCCCAGCAGGCAAGGCTGCCGTCGCCTCGCAACCCGCAGGCGTGATAACCGCCAACCGAAATCTGCATGTATGACTTGCTCCCGCCGCCGGGAACGCCATCACCGATCATCGCACCCCTGTCGCGTCTGCCGTCGGCCTGGCCTGCTCCGCCGGCATCGCGGGCGTCGCTTACCCAACCTTCCCCGCTATCCGCCCAGGAGCCGGTACTGCCGCCGGCTGCGTTGCCCAACGGAGTTCGCCCGCACGCGGACACGGCCAGAACCGCCAGGATCGAGAATCCGTCAAGCCACACCACCGATCCGCGCCGCGCCTTGCATCGGGAGAACCTAGGCCAAAACGACCGTCCCCTATCTTCTGGCCAATTGACCTGAGACCCGGCGAGTCCAGACATCCTGATCTTCTCCATGGGGCTACTCTAACCCATGACCCATAGCTCACAATAGTCGTAATAGTAGCCGACAGGTTTTGCACGCGAACATGCAGGGGCGCAACGACACCTCACGGCTTTGAGAGTCCTTGCATGCTTGGGCCTTGCGGCGCGGCATTGGACCGGGACCACTTCCAGCGACCGTCAAGAGCGGTCTCCGTGGTCCAGCGTGCCATACCACCGAAGTTGGGTAGGCACCGGCATGCCGCGCCATGATCTGGGTCACAGCTTGTGTTGGGCAGCCCGTTCTTGTGGATTCCCCTAGAAGGCCCTCTGCGGTAGCGTGCCCGATGGACCTACCACTAAGTCAGAAAGGGGGAAAGAATCATGAAAATGCCAACAAGAAAGCTCTTGCAGATCGGATCACTAGGGGTCGTAGGGTTCGTGTTCTTCTTGCAGTTTGCGTGTCCGCCCCAGTGGGGCGGCACGCCAATCGGTTCCGGTACTACGGGAACGAAGATCGCCACATGTGACGTGACTCGTTGGGAATGCACTGGGTGGACTGTCGGTGAGAGTCGCCTTGTTACTTGCCCACAAGCGAACAGGGTCTACAAGTCCTTCGCAGCTACCAGATGCGTCGCTTCCTCTCAGAGCCCGCAGGACGCCTGCAACTACTATTGCCAAAACGGCGCGTACCAGAACGGAATGCTAGGACAGCCACCCCCCCAAGAACGGATGTAGCTCAGTGCCGCGCTCGACTTTCCAATTTGACACCACCGGGAGGATATGCGCACAGAGTAATCAATTAACCAGCGGAGCTACGGCGCGAGTCACCTGCACACGCGGTGGCCGATGGTGCAATAGTGAGCTCCTGCCATTGCCAACACCTGACAGCAGCGGGTACTGCCCACAGTCGATTGACCTGAATACAGAGGATGCCAGTGTTTGCTTCAACCCGTGGTGGGTTTCGGGCCAGGAGGCGTGCCGGAATTGGAACAACTCCCCGACATTTGGGGCATTGGAGTTTGAGTGGATCAATGTCGCGAACGTCACGCTGAATTCCCCGCTCTGTACTCCGAGCGGTTCCTCAGCAGGAGCCTTGGTGGCAGGGACCTCCACCGAAGCCTATGGCGTCGCCCCGTCCTCCCTCGGGCTCGTGACGTTCCCCGGCGGATCGGCGAATCTCTCGACCAAGGGTGGCTTCATCGTCATGCAAACATGTCCGCCCGGTGACGAATCCTGCTCCAACGTGCTCGGTGAACTGGGCCTCGCACTTGCTGACTTCTCTGTCGGCGGTGTACCGATCAAGAACGGCAGCGTGCGCCTGGTCTCGCCGGTCGAGCTGCAACCGGCCGAGCCCGGCTTCGTTATTCCCAAGGGCGCCATGCTCGCCGGGCTGGCAGGGGAGGTTCCAGGTGGCGTGATGCGCGTGCTGCTGAGCCCGAGCACCGACGTCACGGTGGTGGTGTATTCGAACGGCGAGGTGGAGGTTTCCGGCTCGTGGAGCACGCTGGTTCAGACGAGTGGCAACACCCAGGCGAAGCTCGATATCGACCTGACCATCGCCGGATCCAAGACGAATCCGCAAGCTCAGTGCGCCGGCCAATCCGCGCAGCAGATGCTCTTTGGGTTCGAAGACCCTGAGCCATGGAAATCTTCGCAGGCCAACCTTTCCTTGTCGGAAGGCCGTCATACGCAAGGGTGCTTCGGCCTCGCGGTCGCGGGCTCGGGCTACATGGTGGTCACGGGAGCGACCTTCGCTTCGCCGGTTGCCGGTGCGACGAACAAGCTCGGCCTCGACGTCTTCATCCCGACCGGCCAGCCGAATCCGTACTGGTTGGGTGCGGTGCAGTTGTACGCGAGCTGCCCCTCAGGGAACCTCAACAACGCGTACGTCGGACAGGTCGAACTCACCGGCAAGCCGGTCGGAGCCTTCTCGACGCTTGTCTATTCCATCAGCCCGTACATCGGCCAGGTTCTGGCGCAGCCGCACACCGACTGCTTCTTCTCGATCGCCGTGAACGTCAACCCCACACCGACGCCGGTGGTGCTCGACAACCTCAGGTTCGTACCGTAGGAGACCTCCAAGGGCGAAGGGCGGCTCCCTCTCGAGCGATCGCCTGAAGGCGGCACCCGAGAGGGCCACGCCCGCTCGCAGGCCGGCCTCCTTGAAGGAGGCCGGCCACAAGGCCGGCACGTTGTAGTCCATGGCAACCCGCTGATGCAGAGGGCCCGTCCCCGCCGGGCGTCGGGCGATTCGAGCCCTACTCGAGATGCAAGGACCTCCAGATGTCCGACGAGACCTGAACTGCCAAGCGCAGCCCCGTGTGCCCAGAGCGAAAGACTCGCCCTTGCCGAGGGGGCTCGGTCGGCCACGTGAAAACCGGCTCGGCCGAGATGGAGACGGTTGAGCTCGAAGTTGCGGCGGGCCGCGGCCATGGCCGGGCGGGCGATGTCCACGGTGTCGGTGCGGGTCGCGCCCGCCAGCGCGGCGTGAAGCGAGAACCCGCCGGTGTAGCCGAAGAGATTGAGCAGGGACTTGCCCGCTGCAATCCGGGCCACGGCCTGCCGGTTTTCGCGTTGTTCGAGAAACAACCCCCCTTTTGTCCGCGGCCCACGTCGACCAAGAAGCGCACCCCGCTTTCCATCACCTCCACCTCCACCTCGACCTCCTCGGCATCCTGGCCGCGCGCCTCGCGGTCGACGACCTTGCGTAGCCCGAGATCTCTCCCACAGGCGAGCAGCATCAGCTCCAAACGGCTGCCGTGGCCGTAGAAGGCACGAGCGCCCTCGCCGTCGTAGCGCAGCGAAACCACGCTGGCGTAGACGTCGACGTGGATGCCGGGGAGGCGATCCGCTTCGCCGTGGACCCAGCGAAAGGCGTTGGTCGCGCGAAGGTCGAGGCGCAAACGCCGCATCCCCAGCGCCTCCTCCAGCCGCCGGCGGACGAGCGCGGCCGCGTCGGCGATGGGCGCAAGGTCGAGCACGCGCCGTCCGCGGCGTGTGCGGTGGCCTCATCCGTCATCGCGCGGCCTCGACGTAGGCGATGAGCCCCTTTGGGCTGCCCGCGCGGAGGTGCCCCGCGCGGAGGTGCCAGAGACCTACGACGGCGCCCACTCGGCAATCGCGTCGGCGGGCGGGCGGGCGCGGATATCATCGAGCCGCCTCAGCGTTTGGCGAAGGCCCGCCAGGCGCTCGCGCAATACCTCAAGCCGCACGACCACGGCGTGCCGTTTCCTTCAGAAGTTGCTGTTGCTGCGCGCGCAGGGGGCGCGTGTCTTCGTAGCGGCGCACGGCTTCCAGCTCGAAGTCGAAGCGGAAGAGGGGGTCGCGCACCAGAAGAAGCTCGCCTTCGGCGACGACCTGCCGGCAGAGCAAGGGTGGGGCCGCACGCAGGTCGACGAGGTCCACCCGCCGGCCGAGCGCAGCACCAAGCCGCTCGGCGAGAGCCCCGATCTCAAACAGACCCACAGGTTCCGACGTCCACACCGCCACGTCCACGTCGCTGATATGGAAACCCTGGGAGGGTTTCCAAACCTTCCCGCGTTCTGGCTCAGCCGGGCAAAGCCCGGCTTCGCCATCGCGACTCGTCGGCCCGTCATCCCCGCGAGCGACAGAGCCGAACAGGTACGCCAGACACACTCCCGCCTCGCCCTCAAGAGCCATCTGCAACCGAGCCATCCTCTCGGGAATCGACACAGGCCGATTCTACCACGCCCGAGCCTGTGGAACGTGCGTCGCATCGACGTCAAATGCGACGCAGAGGTGCGATCGACCCCATGGAGGCGGCCTTCATCGGCCAAGCTACCATCGCAGGGGCACTGGAAGCAGGCGGCTGGCGACCTTGTGGAGCTGCCGATCGCGGGTCCACAGCATGAGCCTCCCGGCGAGGGCGCTCGCGAGAAGATGGGCATCGACCCATCCGATGCCGGTGGCGTAGAGCTTCTTCGCGTCGACCAGTTCCAGTACCTCGGCATCCGCGACAACCGGCGCTTGGGGAAGATGCGCGAGGAGCCGCAGGATCTCAGTCCGGTTTCCGATGCTGCCGAGGGCAATCTCGCCCCGCACCGCCGGGTGACACGCAACCTCGTCCGCGGCCAGCAGATCGCGGAGCGCCATCACCGGTTCGCGGCCTGCGAGAAAGTCGATCCAGACCGAGGTGTCTGCGAGGATCACGACTTTGGACCGTAGCGGCGTCGGGCCGGCGCCTTGGCTCTGGAATCAGACCCATAGAGCAGGACCAGGCGTTCGCGCGCCGCCTTCGCCAGCAACTCGCGCAGACCCATCTCGATCACCGCCGTCTTGGTGGGCGCGCGTGCTGCCGCCATGGCATCCGACAGCAGCCGCTCATCGAGATTCAACGTCGTTCGCATGCATATCATTATCCACATCGCGTATGCATCCGCAAGCCGCGGATGCTTTACCGGTTCTCCCACATGCGCGCGTAGGCGTCGCGCTACCGGGCGGTGCCAGTGGCCTCTTTGCGGCCCCACCGGCAGCGCTTAGGGCTCTGCGTATGCCGGGGCATGAGTCTTCGTGGTAGACTTTCCGTGCCATGGAAGCAGCGGCAAGACTTCATGTTCCCGCCGACTATCTGGACGCGCAGGCTGGTGTCTGCGGCGGCCGGCGGTTCATTCGCGGCACGCGCGTGAAGGTTTCGGAGATCGTCTCACGGCACGTGTACCTGGGCGAGAGCCTCGACGAGATCGTCGAAGCGCTGCCTCCGTTGACCCTAGCGCAGGTCCACGCCGCGCTCGCCTACTACTACGACAACCACGACGAGATCGAAGCCGAGCTACGCGCCCAGGATGATTTCGTTTCTGCCTTGGCCCGCAAGCACGCCCCGCACCTGGCCGGCACGTGATCGCTCTCTACACCGACGAGAACGTCGATCAGCGAATCATCCATGGCCTACGCAGGCGGGCCGTAGACGTACTGACCGCGCAGGACGCATCCATGCGCGGCACTCTTCCGGACGTGAGGCATTTGGAATTCGCGCTCGCAAGAGGCCGCGTGCTGCTCACCAGCGACACCGATCTGCTGGCTATCGCCGACCAATGGGGCGCCGAAGGGCGGTTCCATCGCGGCGTGATCTTCTATCACCAGCGCTGGACCAGCATCGGTCAGGTCGTGCGTGAGGTGCATTCCATGGCCCACGGGCTGGAAGCCGCGAGCATGGAAGCCCGTGTCCTATTCATTCCCTGGGACAGACGCTTGCAGGTGAAGTAGGCGTGGCCTGGAGGACCGTCCGCGGCGGGTGAGTCGGGGAGGAGCGATCCCGCTCCGCGCTTCGAGAACGCTGCCACCACCTCCGCTGGGTCGTGCAAGACGCTGGCGCCGTCCCGACCGCCGGGAACCCTTCTACCGATCCATCCAGGCCTCGACGGCGTCGGCGAACTCCGCGAGAGCACTCGCGTGCTTCTCCACCAGTTCCCGGACTCGCTCAGGATCGACGCGCGCGTAGTCGTGCACGAGCAGGTCTCGGAAACCTGCCAGGCCACGCAGTCTGACTTCCAGCTCTGCCCCGATGACGCCATGCCGACACAGCCCGACGGGAATGGCCGCGTAGTCGGACGGGCGTTCCCCGAAACCGCCGGTCAGGATGTGGTTGCCGATGTCGAACACCGATTGCGCGGCGATCTGGAGGCCGCGTTCCGTCGCCCATTCGGCAATCGCGTCGGCGGGCGGGCGCGCGCGGATATCATCGAGCCGCCTCAGCGTTTGGCGAAGCCCAGCCAGGCGCTCGCGCAATACCTCAAGCCGCACGACCACGGTGTGCCGTTTCCTTCAGAAGTTGCTGTTGCTGCGCGCGCAGGGGGCGCGTGTCTTCGTAACGGCGCACAGCCTCGAGCTCGAAGTCGAAGCGGAACAAGGCGTCCCTCACCACAAGAGGCTCGCCTTCGGCGACGACCTGCCGGCAGAGCAAAGGTGGGGCCGCGCGCAGGTCGACGAGGTCCACCCGCCGGCCAAGCGCAGCACCAAGCCGCTCGGCGAGGGCACCGAGCTCGATCAGACCCACAGGTTCCGACGTCCACACCGCCACGTCCACGTCACTGATATGGAAACCCTGGGAGGGTTTCCAAACCTTCCCGCGTTCTGGCTCAGCCGGGCAAAGCCCGGCTTCGCCATCGCGACTCGTCGGCCCGTCATCCCCGCGAGCGACAGAGCCGAACAGATACGCCAGACACACTTCCGCATCGCCCTCCAGAGCCGTTTGCAGCCGAGCCATCCTCTCGGAAATCGACACAGGCCGATTTTGCCACGCCCGAGCCTGTGGAACGCGCGTTGGTGAGAACCTCCAGATGGAGCCGCGCTCTTGGCGGAGCAGCTCCCAGAAAACGTTGGCACCACCACCACCGTGTGCACACCACGACGTCAGCCGCTATTCCCGTTCCGCGCAACGCTTGGTAGCCTAGCCTGCTTGTTCTTGCGGACGGCGCAGCCTCGTCAGGCACGACGATCAGAAAATCGTAGTCGCT
>Ga0172364_10004604_pt1 | contig 10968 bp, 8 predicted proteins | sample LakKivSesite10cm_FD_114545 | JGI IMG/M metagenome (GOLD analysis project Ga0172364, IMG submission 114545) | Sediment microbial communities from Lake Kivu, Rwanda - Sediment site 10cm | ecosystem: Environmental > Aquatic > Freshwater > Lake > Sediment | place: Rwanda: Western Province, Lake Kivu... | reverse complement strand
AAGAATCCAGAAGGATAAGGCTACCAGAAATATCCCTATAATTATAGCCACAATAGCCGGGTTTGACCTGCAGATGAAAGAATTGAATGTTGTAGAGTATCTTCCCAAACCTTTCTCTGGAGAACAATTTTTGAAAGCAGTAGAGAAAGCGTTAGGAAAGATACCCCTTAAAAGGAAGGAACCCGGAGTAGCCCCTCCAGGTAGTCAGACTGCAAATGTAACTCCTATAAAAGACGAAGAGAAGACTATAGCCACAATGAAAAAGATTGTTGTAGCAGATGATGAGGAAGATGTGAGGGAGTTCCTGAAAACTTTGCTCAAAGATAAATATCGGATAATCCTGGCTAAGGATGGGTTGGATTTGATAGAAAAAGTCAAGAAAGAGAGACCAGACTTAATCATCTGTGATGTGATTATGCCCGGGCAAAGTGGTTATAAGAGTATTAAAAGGTTAAGGGAGAAGCCAGAATTTCTCAATCTGCCAGTAATCTTCAATTCGGGCTTAGTTAAAGATAAAGAATTATACGAGACCTTAAAGCCAGAAGGCCCGAGCTATTTTGTGAATAAACCATTCGCGAAAAAAGTTCTTTTAGATAAAATAGAGGAAATGTTGAGTGAAAGATAGTTTGTTCGTCGCTTAAGGAATTTCTTAACGCCAAAAAACTTCAGACTCCGCAGGGCGCAAAAATAAACTCCTCCGATAAATCGGAGTCGAACAAATTTTTGCTTGAAAGAGAAAATGTCGTCCTCATTTTTTGGCTGAAATTCCAAAACCTCCTCACAAACTATCTTTCCGATGTGGTAATGGTAAAGGGTAAAGTTATGGGCTCATAGCTCAACGGATAGAGCACAGGGTTGCGGACCCTGGTGTGAGGGTTCGATTCCCTCTGAGCCCTTTAAATTTATAGGGATCAGACGTGAGGATTTTTTTAATTTTTGCAAATGGGATATGTGCTGGATGGGCAGGGTTTATATTCCTTTTTTTTCTTAAATACAATTTCATTTCCTGGGTTATGGCGGATATCTCTTCTCTCATCCAGCTGTTTGTAGTATTTGCTCTAATTTTCGGGAAGAAAATATTAATGAATGTTTCCATCCCTTTCCTTCTATTCTATGGAGCAGGGGGATTTTTTATTTTCCATTGGTCTTCCCGGACGATGCCTGCCCAGATAAGCCACTCGCTAATGGTTCTGACGGCTCTCTATATTATTTATCTTATGATTACACGCTGGCAGATAGGGAAGTTGGTAATCGGGATTATGCTGGGAATCATACTCTTTGTGCCCTTTAGATTGTGTGAGACTTATTATTTAAGAACCCATCCAGAAGTTAAAAGTCATTTTGAATTTTTTAAAGGCAAATAGTTTTGTGGAGAGATGCCGGAGTGGTTGAACGGGGCGGTCTCGAAAACCGTTATCCCGATTTCGGGATCGGAGGTTCGAATCCTCCTCTCTCCGTCAGATTCACAGGAAGGATTGTAGGGGTCGCATTTATGCGACCCGTTGATGTAGGTTCCGATTTATCGGATCCCCTACACTTAGTATGGAAGAGAAATAGTATGGCAAAGAAAATCTTGTTGATGATTATTATTTCCTTAACTTTAGGAGTGTTAAGTTATTTTGGCGGCTTTCCTCTAAAACAGTCATTTATAATATGTATATTTTCCATATCAATTCTCGGAACCTTATTTTTCTGGGATTTCAGATTAAGTTTCGTTTTCATAGGCAGTAGCATTCTTCTTCTAATTCACGCGGTGGATCTGGAAAATTTTATAAAGTTTGCGTCACTAGATGTTATTCTTTTTCTGATTGGAATGATGATAGCGGTGGGTATGATGAAAGAGGCCGGTTTTTTTCATTGGTTAATAACAATGTTTTTGAGAGTGAGAAATCTCAACGGGAAAAAGTTGTTTATACTTATAATGTTAATTTCGGCATTATCATCTGGACTGATGGACGAAGTCTCTTCGATGATTATAATGATGGCTGTCATCCTTGAAATCTTCAGTTTTCTTGAAGTGAATCCTGTTCCCATGGTTATTTCTTCGGTGTTAGCAACAAACATAGGTTCAGCGTCTACAGTATTAGGTAATCCCATAGGAGTTTTAATTGCCGCACGTAGTAAACTTTCTTTTGAAAATTTTTTGACTTTTGCTTTACCCGTCTCAATTGTCGTCTTAGGGTTTAGCATTTTTGTATTGTGCATTGCATATAGAAATTATATAAAAGAAATTTCTTTAAGACTTAAACCCCATCAAGAAAATAAAGATTTCTTATACCTTATTTCTATTCCTCCGGATATCCGCACGAAAATGAGCATGTTAATCTTCGGGGTTATGGTATTGCTTATTGCGTTACATAGGAGAATGGAAATCCTGTTTCAGCTGGGGGAAAATTCAATGCTGATTATGATACCGATCATTTTTGCAGGAATAGTTATGATATATCGGCATGATAAGGCAAGATACTACGTCGAGCACGAAGTCGAATGGAATTCGCTATTATTTTTCATGTTCTTATTTGCCCAGGCGGGGGTCTTACAGGCATCCGGTGTGGGCAATATTTTGGCAAAGGAAATTTTGGGTATTATAGGAAATCATCCCAAGATTCTATTGGGGTCAATTCTATTTTCTAGCGGACTAATGTCGAGTGTTCTTGATAATGTTGTTGTTGTTGCCTCTTATGTCCCAATAGTTAATAGCCTACATATGTTCAGTTCCAATTTAAAACCTGTATGGTGGTCGATATTGTTTGGAGGTTGCTTCGGGGGGAATATCACGATGATAGGCTCAACTGCAAACATTGTTGCATTGGGTATTCTGGAGAAAAAACTTAATGTCAAAATTGCTTTCTCTCAATGGTTAAAGGTGGGACTACTCGTTGGCTTTCTCAGTATGTTAATCTCATACTTTATGATAATTGCTTTCTTTTAGATCCAGCCAGCAATTTTTGAGAAAGGGAGGTGAAGGAATGCGAAATTTGCCTGGGTTTATTCTGATTAATCTATTCATAATTAGTCTTTTCTCTTTTCCCTCAGTGGCGGAAGACATTCTATCACAACCGGTAGAAGAAGCAGCAGTAGAAGTCGGGCCCGGGGGACAACTTAGTTCTTCCGGAGGAATTGTCTTAAGAATTGAATGGAATAACCCCTTTAATCCGGAAGCCTCAGACCCTGATGATCGGTATACCAAGATATACTACGAAGTAAAAGAAGAAGGAGCAACTATTAAAGTCTATTCAATCAATGGAGAACTTGTAAAGACATTGGAAGAAGACAGCACAAAAACGACAGATACTATAAGATGGTATGGGAAGAATGATAAGGGCAGGGTTGTGGGAAGCGGAGTATATCTGGTTAATCTAAAAATTGGCAAATCGTCAAAGACCATAAAGGTTGTCGTTTTAAAATAGGGAGGTGGCATGAACAAACCAGCTAAGTCTGGTTTTATTTTCTTAATTGTTCTTCTTTTCGTAGCATATCTTCCCAATCCAGTTCTCTCCTCATCAGGGGTAGGCACTACCACTGGGAATTTCCTGAAAATGAATATTGGCACAAGGGCTACCGGAATGGGAGAAGCATTCTGCGCTTTAGCCGATGATGTCAGCGCAATGCGCTGGAATCCGGCAGGATTGGCTTTCGCTTTTACCCCGGAATTAGAGACAATGCACACTTTCTGGCTGGGTGATATAAGCCACGAATTTTTGGGTTACCTGCATCCTATACCCTTTGGGACTCTGGGGGTGAACGTATCTTATATCAATATGGGCAGAATGGACAAAATAAGCCACGACGCGCCCCAGGGCAAATTTAATGTGTACGATATTTATGGAGGCCTGGCTTATGGTATACCCGTGTCGAAATCCTTCTGTTTTGGCTTTAACTTGATGGGATTGGAGAGTAGAATCGACCGCAATAGAGCTTCTGCTTTTTCCTCTGATGTGGGAATTATGCTTTCCACTATTAACCGCACATTTTCCTTTGGATTGGTCGGGCAGAATCTGGGAACAACGCTGAGGGGTGAGAAGCTGCCGATAAATATAAAAGCCGGTTTAGCCTGGAAGATTAAATTTTCCCAGGAAAGAGTTGACCTGTCAATTGCCTTGGATGCAAATAAACCCGTGGAAGGGGATTTTAATTTTTCATTAGGAATTGAACATGTTTTGCTGGAGACTTTTGCAGTTAGAGTGGGATATAAGTATGATTTACAAAAGACAGGACTCAGCAATTTAGCCGGACTGAGAGTAGGCGCAGGCTTACGCTGGATGGGACTTCTAACGAATTATGCGTGGACGCCATACGATTCTCTGGGAACAACTCATAGGGTCTCTCTGGGATATAGATTCGGCAAGGCAGGAAGACTTCCTACGATAAAGCTTGTATTACAGGCTGATCCCGGAGTCTTCTCTCCTAATAATGATGGAGTAGACGATACTACTGACCTGGTAATAGCGGGTGAAAATTTGGAGAAAGTAGAAAAGTGGAAATTTCAAATTAAAGATAAAGATGGTGCGATTATATTAAGAAAGTCCGGGGAGATTCTACCCATCTCTGTCACCTGGGACGGAAGTGATCAAAAAGGCAAGCTGGTCCCTGATGGACTATATGCCTGTCAGATAGAGACAAAGGAGTGGGGAAGATTGCCTGCAAGGTCTGAATGGACGCCAACTTTAGTTGATAATACTCCACCCACGGCTGAGATTATTATTACTACAGGTCCATTTTCTCCTAATGGCGATGGCATAGATGATAAAGTGACTCTCCAACTTAGTGCGCAAGATGCCAATGAGATAAGAAGATGGAGGGTTGAGATATACAATAAAGAAGGGAAGTTGGCGAAAACGTTTAAGGCCGAAGAGTCACTTCCCCAATCTATTGTCTGGGATGGTAAGGATGATTACTATAAGGCAATCGTCCCCGCCGGGGAATATAGGGCAAAATTGGTCGTCTATGACATTGCCGGGAATAGTGGAACTTCTCCTTCTAAAAGATTAAACGTGGAAATACCATTACCCAAACTTGGAGAGGGGATAAAAGTAGAAGAAGAGGAGCGAGGGTTAAAGATTACTTTCTCGGTAAAGGTCCTTTTCGGCATAGGAAAGGCTGTTCTTCGTAAAGATGGTTACGCTACTGTAGAACAGGCGATAAAGGTGCTCCAGGCGTATCCTCTCAATAAGGTCTCTATTGAGGGGCACACCGATAGCGTGGGAAGTAACGCCCAGAATCAGAAATTATCACAGATGCGGGCGAAAGCAGTCTATGACTATCTGGTAGAAGCAGGAAAAATCGACCCTGGTCGGCTCAGTGTAAAAGGCTGGGGTGAGGATAGACCGATTGCCTCAAATAGGACTGTGAGCGGAAGGGATTTGAACAGAAGAGTAGAGATAATTGTCCTTAAGGAAAAGGAGGAATAGAATGAGAGGCGGCGCAAAAATTTTCTTCGTACCGTTTTTTACTTCTATTATTGTCTCCGCAGTGGTCTGTTATCTTTTCTTTGTTTATGGGATTCCATTTCTGGAGAAAGTGGAAGTGCCGGATGTGAGAACGGCAACCCTTGACCAGGGCAAGGTTATCCTGGAAAATAGAAGTCTCTTCCTGCTTGTGGAGTCGGAAAGAGAAGACTCTGTTATTCCTGAAGGCGCAATTATCAATCAGAGTCCTCTCCCGGGTTCTCTGGTCAAAAGAGGTACGCCAATAAGCGTTATAGTAAGTAAAGGCAAAAAAGGAATAGCCATTCCCAATCTCTCTTCGGTTCCCCTGGAGGAGGCGCGCCAGAGATTAGCAGAGATGGGGCTTAAAGTGGGTAGCATAACCGAAGAATCTTCCGATTCTATTGCCAAGGGTTCCGTAATTTCCACCTTTCCTTCTTCCAATACAATAGTGAAAGAAGAGGCAATAATAGACCTCATTCTCAGTAAAGGCAAGGAGGAAGTCATCGTACCCAATGTGCTTGGCAGAAGGTTGGGAGAAGCAAAGGATATTTTAGAGCGAGCGGGCTTGAAAGTAGGTAGCATAAATTATATATGCGATATAGAGAAATTGTTCGATATCATTTTGAGCCAGAATCCCAGGCCGGGAAAGAGTGTTCCTAAAGCGACAGCTGTAAATCTCACTATAAATGCTGAAGAGGAGGAATGAAAAGGAGGAGAAGTTGTAGGGGTCGCATTTATGCGACCCGGTTTGAAGTCGGGAAATGAGGAGTTTCTGGAGAGGTGCTGGAGTGGTTGAACAGGTACGCCTGGAGAGCGTATGTTCCGAGAAATCGGAACCGTGGGTTCGAATCCCACCCTCTCCGATTGATAGATAGGAGTTGTAGGGGTCGCATTTATGCGACCCGATTTGGTGACGGGCTTGATAAATCAAGCCCCTACAGTAGAAGGGGAGAGCCGAGGAGGAATCCCACCCTATCCGTGTTCCGCTGAAAGCGGAACAGAAACTCGAGAATAGAAAAGAGAATTTCGCGATAAAAAGGGTCAGGGTGATTTTTTACAGCAAAGGTGTTTAAGAATGGTTGCTGTCCCTGTTTATTGAAATAGAAAGGGGGTGGAGTGAATGTCAATTATCAAAGAGTTTCAAGAATTTGCAGCAAAGGGCAATGCCATGGATATGGCAATAGGTATCATAATCGGAGCTGCCTTTGGTAAAATAGTCAGTTCTTTGGTAAGCGATGTAATTATGCCGCCCATAGGATTGCTACTCGGTGGAGTTGATTTTAAGAACTTAAAGTTAACTCTTAAAGCAGCCACCATTGATGTGCCGGCAGTTACTCTTAATTACGGGCAATTCATAAACACGGTTATTGATTTCTTGATTGTAGCATTTTCCATCTTTATAGTAATAAAGGGAATTAATAGCCTGAAGAAGAAACTGGCTAAAGTTTGAAAAAGGGGAATGATTGATAGGGAGATAATAAGATGGGTAAGAAAAAGAATGTGCTTGATTTCTTACAGATGAAAAGAGAGGGAGAAAAGATTACGTTCCTCACGTGTTATGATTATCCTACGGCTACTTTTGCGGAAAAAGCTAGTTTGGATATGCTTCTGGTTGGCGATTCTTTGGGTATGGTTGTTTATGGATATGGAGGTACTATACCGGTAACAATGGAAGAGATGATTGTTCATTCAGAAGCTGTGCGCCGGGGAGCTCCTGATACTTTTGTTATTGGCGATATGCCTTTTATGTCCTACCAGGAATCTGTAGAGAAGGCAATATATAATGCTGGCAGATTCTATAAAGAAGCAAATATGGATGCTGTCAAACTTGAAGGCGGCAGGAGAGTGATAGATCATATTAAAGGAATTGTAGATGCAGGGATGGTAGTAATGGGTCATATTGGATTGACTCCTCAAAGTTCAGGTCAGTTAGGAGGATTCAAAGCTCAGGGGAGAACTGCCGAGAGCGCTATGGAGTTAGTTCTTGATGCCAAAGCGATTGAGGAGGCAGGCGCTTTTGCTATTTTGCTTGAGGCTATACCTCCGGAAGTAGGAAAGATTATTACTGAAAGAAGCGAGATACCTGTTTTAAGCATTGGCGCAGGAATTGACTGCGATGGGCAACTCCTGATTGTTGGTGATATGTTGGGGCTTTTTGAAGCATTCACTCCCAAATTTGTGAAAAAATATGCTTCTTTGAGTGACGATATTACAGAAGCGTTTAGGAAGTATGTACAGGATATAAAGGAAAAGAAATTTCCGGAAGAGAAACACGCATATAGAATGGAACCAGGGGAGAAAGAAAAACTTGAGAAAATGGTCTCCCGGATGTAATTGGAGTCCTCCCGAAAGGGAGCTATTTACTTCCCCCTGCTTTCGCAGGGACTCCAGAGTCCTGGATTGTTTCCGAAAGGAAGGTTAAATAGATGAAAAAATTCAAGAAGATTCTGCTTATCCTTTTTCTTATTTTGTTATTTCTCTTTGTGGGAGGAACGATTGCTTTAAGAATCGCATTTCCTCCGGCAAAAGTGAAAGCCATGCTGATAGCCAGGATGTCCGAAACGCTGCATAGACAGGTAGAAATAGAAAGTATCTCCGTTGGCCTTAGAGGCCTCAGAGTCAAAGGTTTCAAAGTCTCTGAGAAGCCATCGTTCGACAAAGGAACTTTTGTACAAGCAGGGCAGTTTCTGGTAAGGCCAAAACTTATGCCCCTTCTTAAAAAGCAGATTTCCATAAGTGAAGTTACGCTCGTCTCTCCCAAAATAAGTGTCATCAGAAATGTAGACGGTTCATTTAATTTCAGCGACCTTATGGTGAAGAGAGTACCTGAGGCAATGAAAGGGGAGAAAGTGGTAAAGGAAGAAAAGGGTCTACCGGCAAAAGTTAAACCCGTAGCCTTCTCTTTTCTTGTATCAAAAGTATCGATATCCGCGGGAGAGGTGAAATTTGTAGACAGGACGCCACAGAAGCTATCAGCAGATTTGAAGAACATTAACCTGAGTGTTTACGGCATTTCGCTTGTTTCGCCTTTCTTTGTGGAAGCCTCTTTTGGTGTAGTAAAGGAAAAACTGGAGGGTTCACTTGCGTTTAAAGGAAGTGTTGATATAAAAGAAGAAAATATCAAGATTAAGGAGGCTTCGGCAACTGTGGCTGGCGCCGGAATAGGGGCTACCGGGAGTGTGGAAAAGTTTATGGTGCCGGAGAAGCTCTCCTTTGCAGTTAATATAAAAGGTGAAGATTTTGCGCTGGAGAAACTTTCCAAAGTATTTCCTTTTTCTGGAGATTTTCTAATGTCTGGCGAGCCAGATATAAACGTAGATGTATCCGGAAATTTGAAGAGAATCGGGATTAAAGGTAATATTGGTATTAGAAAAGTCGACGCATTGTTCAAGGATTTATTCCGTAAGCCCTCTGGTATAGACGGGGGGATGGGAATTGATATTGTCCTTGAAGACAATAACATTCTGAAACTTAACGCAATATCAGTAACCCTTGGTGAGATAAAAGCCTCTGCATCCGGGAAGGTAGTAGGGCTCAAAGATGAGAGGAGGTTCAATCTTAAAGTTTCTCTGGGAAAATTTGATATGAAATCGCTCTATGAGTTAGCTCCTCTCGTCAAGAACTATGGGCTTACTGGAATGTTGGCAGGGGAGACAGAGATTTCAGGTGTACCGAAAGCGATAGATATTTCCGGAAAGATAAGCGTAGAAAACATAGAAGCAATTCAGAAAGAAATGACCGCAAAACTGGACAGGTCTAATTTGAAATATTCAGGAAATATTCTGAATTTCAAGAAGCCGACAGTCGATTTCGATCTGGATATGGGAACAGTAGATGTGAAAGTGGCGGAGAAACCGAAAGAAACAAAAGAAGGAAAACCCGGGACAAAGAAGGCAAAAGAGGAGCCACCAGCTGCAAAAGGCAAACCATCTCCTAAAATCGGGATTCCACCGGATGCTACGGTCTCAGGAAAAATCAAGCTTAAGAAATTAACCTTTGGGAATTATCAGATATCCGATTGTTCGGCAACACTGGACATTGCTAAGTCGATAGTGAATCTCAAACTTCTCTCCTTATCAACTTATGATGGTAGTATGAAGGGCTCTCTCTCAGCCGACCTTAGAGATACTTCTTTAGAGAAACTCAAATTTAATCTCGATAGTGACGTCAAGAATATCGACCTGCATAAGGTTATCCAATCTATGGGCAGGGAATTGAAAGGGCAGTTTTATGCCATAGCTTCCGGAAACATGAAATTGTCTGGAAGGGGAAGAGATTTTTCTAAACTGAACGGCTCGGGTCTCATAGAGATAAAAGATGTGAAGATAAAAGAGATAAAGATTCTGGACAGGATTGCCTCTGCTGCTAAAATTCCCGAACTTAAGGAGACGAGTTTCAAATCGGCAAGCGGAACTCTTACCATCAAAAGCGGGAATGCATATCTGAAGAATGTGAAGACAGATGGTGGAGACAAAATGGATGCCTATTGTTCTGGCAATGTTGACCTTGTCAAGAAAAGACAGGACGTAAAAGGAGATATTAAGTTTACCAAAGAATACTCTGGTGGGGACCTTGCCAAATATACTGGTGACGCTGAGGGAAGAGTGACTGTTCCATTCATAATCGCCGGAACATTTGAAGATCCAAAAGTTAATCTCGACTGGGGCAAATTGACAAAAAAGGTAGCAGAAAGGGCTGGCAAAGAAATTTTGCAAAAGGAAATAGAAAAAGGTTTAAAAAAACTCTTTAAGAAGTAAGGTAGTCGCAACCTTCAGGTTGCGCTCATATACGCAGGCTAAAGCCTGGCGACTACCCTTTACGGAGCGAAAGCCGACGGTAGAGTAATAAAATAAGCAGCAAGCTGGTAGCCGCAACCTTTAGGTTGCGTTTATAATCGCAGGCTAAAGCCTGCGACTACCAGAACGGAGCGAAAGCCGACGGTAGTTAATAAAATAAGCAGCAAGCTGGTAGTCGCAACCTTCAGGTTGCGCTCATATACGCAGGCTAAAGCCTGGCGACTACCCTTTACGGAGCGAAAGCCGACGGGGCAGTAGTTCAGTTGGGAGAACGCATCCCTCGCACGGATGAGGTCAGGGGTTCGAATCCCCTCTGCTCCACATAATTATGAGGACAGAGAAAAGGGGTCAGAGTGATTAAATGTCCGAAATGCGGTTATGAGAACAAAGATGATGCATTGTACTGCGGGATGTGTTATGAACCGTTCAGGAAAATGGCGGAACCTCCCGGATCTTCCGAACCCGAAAAAGAAAAGGGTCCCTCTTTGCAAAAAGATGTATGTGTTAACCATCCAGATCGCCCAGCGCAGGGATTCTGCGCAGTCTGTCAACGGGATTTCTGTTTTGACTGTCTTCAGGATAAAGACGGGCAATTAGTGTGCAGTCAATGTTATTCAGGAGTGATACCGGAAGGGATAAGATACAGGCAAAAGGTCATCGGGGAACGATATGGGATAATCGCTCATGAAAAGGGTTTTTTCCGTAAATGCTGGGAAATAATTATATATCCCAGGAAATTTTTT
>Ga0172364_10004602_pt1 | contig 10971 bp, 9 predicted proteins | sample LakKivSesite10cm_FD_114545 | JGI IMG/M metagenome (GOLD analysis project Ga0172364, IMG submission 114545) | Sediment microbial communities from Lake Kivu, Rwanda - Sediment site 10cm | ecosystem: Environmental > Aquatic > Freshwater > Lake > Sediment | place: Rwanda: Western Province, Lake Kivu... | reverse complement strand
GGAGGGATGTTCCCAACACCTGCCTTCTGGGTGCCTTTGCCGCCACCACTGGCTGGGCAGATTTGAAGTCCATCCTATCCAGCCTGGGGGAGTATTTCAGCGGTGACCTCCTTCAGAAGAATATTCGCAGTGCCGAAAGGGGATTCAGCGAGGTGGAGGTAAGCAAATGGTGATAATGAGAGAATTCACTAAGTATGAAGCTGGCTGGTCTGACGCCGATGAGTTGCTTCTCTGTTTAGATACCGGGAGCTGGCGAACCAAAAGGCCGGTGCTGGACAAGGAGAAGTGCAACTACTGTGGGCTTTGCGCTCTCTATTGCCCCCCGCAGTGCATGGTCAACATGAATGATTATTTTACGCCCAACCTTGACTTTTGCAAGGGCTGTGGAATTTGCGCCAAGGAATGCCCGCGAGGGGCTATCACTATGGTGCCGGAAGGAGAATTTAGCCATGAAGGCGCGAAAGGGTGAGATAAAGGTCATAACTGGTAATGCTGCCGCCGCCTACGGGGCGATGCTGTGCCGACCGGATGTAGTAGCTTCATACCCGATAACTCCCCAGACTGAAGTTGTCGAGCAGCTTTCCCGATTCCATGCCGATGGGATTCTGGATGCTGAGGTGGTTGAGGTCGAGGGGGAGAATTCAGCTATGAACATTGTCGCTGCGGCTATAATCGCCGGTGGCCGGGCGTTCACTGCCACCTCCTCCTGGGGTCTAGCCTTTATGTATGACGCCCTGCTTCAAGCCGCTGGCTTTAGGGCTCCAGTGGTGATGGCTAATGTCAACCGGGAGATGCCAGGCATCTTGGCTGTTTCCTGCGGTCAGCAGGATATGGTCAGCACCAGGGACTCAGGGTGGATCCAGATGGCGGTGGAAAACTGCCAGGAAATCCTTGATTCAATAATAATGGCGTTTCGGCTGGCGGAGGATATAGATATTCAGCTCCCGGTGATGGTAAACTACGACGGTTTTTACCTTTCCTTCCTCGCCGAGGCGGTGGAAATTCCACTAAGGGAGGACGCCGACCAGTTCCTAGCGCCACTGAAGCTACAGCCAGAGCGGACTAAGCTTGACCCAAAGAGACCCCTGGGCTGTGGCACCCATGGCATCCTGATAGGGTTTATGGAGCTTCGCTACAAGCACTGTGCCGCTCTGGAGCGAGCCAAGCAAAAGCTGGACGAGATAGACCGGGAATTTGGGGAATTTTTTGGGCGCAGCTACGGCGGTCAGATAGAGGAGTATCGCACAGAGGATGCAGAGATAGTGGTAATTACCTCGGGAAGTGCTGCCGGAACGGCACGCACCGTAGTTGACGCCAAGAGGGCAGAAGGGGTGAAAGTAGGCCTAGTCAAGCTGAGGTTGTTTCGTCCCTTCCCCCGTGAAAGGTTAGCCCGGGCGCTGAAAGGGAAAAAAGCAGTTGGGGTCATTGACCGGAGCGTTTGCTTCGGCTGGAACTGCGGACCCATATATATGGAGTTAAGAGCCGTTGCCCCGGATATTGGCTTTATTCCCATGATGAGCTTCATTGATGGTCTGGCCAATATGGACATCACCACACCACACATAGAGAGGGTGGTAGACGACGTCTACGCTGCTTCACAGGGCAAACCTTACCAAGAGGTAACCTGGATACCTCTTGAGGAGTGAGGAGAAAACATGGTTCAAAAGGCAAAAAAATTGCCCCGGGTTTTTGAATACTTCCGCAACGAGGACCAGTTCGCCGGAGGGGTAGCCTTCTGCGCTGGCTGCCCCCTGGAACTCACCCTCAGGATTTTGTCCAAAGTCCTGGGAAGGGAAACGGTGATCGTGGGCACTCCCTCCTGTTCCGCTCCTGTTCTTTACGGGCAGAACATCGGGACATGGCATCGGTTACCTTACTATAGCTGCCTAATGACCGGTGTTGCTTCCAGCGCCACGGGCTTGGTCAGATATTACCGTAAGGCAGGCAGAGATGTTAACGTTGTCTGCTTTACCGGTGATGGTTGTGCTGCCGATGTTGGTTTCCAACCGTTAGCTGGCGCTGCCGAAAGAAACGAGCACTTCATTTACATCTGCTATGACAACGAAGGGTACATGAACACCGGGATTCAAAGAAGCAGCACTACCCCTTTTGGCGCCGCCACAACTACTACCCCGGTTGGGGTGGTGGGGAGGGGGAAAGAAACGGCAGCCAAAAATTTGCCCCTCATCATGGCTATGCACCGTGTTCCCTATGTAGCTACAGCCACCGTCAGCCACATGGAGGACTTCGTCAAGAAGCTGCTCAAGGCAACGGAGAAGAAAAACGAGGGGTTTGTTTATATTCACGTGTTTAGCCCCTGCCCCGTAGGTTGGGAAATAGAGTCTGATTCGGCGATCCAGGTATGCCGCATGGCGGTGAGAACCAATTACTTTCCGCTGTGGGAGGCGGAAAACGGAAAATTCCGCCTGACACATACTGTAGCCACGCCCAGGCCGATCTCCGAGTACACAAGGCTAATCCGGAAGTTCAGACATTTGACTGAAGAGGAACTGGCTCGACTTCAAGAGGAAGTGAACTCCAACTTTGCCTTCCTGCGTCATCTCACTGAATTTGGTACTTCTGGAACGCCTGAAACCGGTGGCTAAACCAGGTCAGTTAAGTTGACTTTGGTCTGCCTTTCTGATATGCTAACTAAAATTGAATAGAGTTTAGGGGTGCCCGAGCACGAGCTGGGGCTTAAATGGGAGGCAAGCGCGGTGGAAATCCGCCACAGTCCCGCCTGCTGTGATTGAGGTTTTAGTCTTCATAAGTCAGAACGCCAGCCCCCTTTTTAGCTACCTCCGCGGAGAAGGGGGGGAAAATAGCTACACTAATGTAGAAATCCCTTGCTCTGCAGAGCAGGGGATTTTTTAATATCTATAGCTATTGAACAAGGTCTAAAGAGGTACCTAATTAAGTTGACACACCGTAATAAGCTAATCTTGGTTTTACTCCTGCTAGGAGGCACCCTGATAGCCTCATTATTTCTCGCCAGTGCCTTTGGGGCAGTAGCCATTTCCCTACCTGATATATTGAGGATGGGTCTTAATAAGGTGGCGATTTTTAATTTTCCAGCCACATGGAGGGGGGTGGAGGAGACGATAATTTTCCAGATTAGGCTGCCTCGGGTAATCGGGGGGGCACTGGTCGGTGGGGCTCTGGCTACGGCAGGGGTTCTGTTTCAAGGGTTACTGCGTAATCCTATGGCTGACCCCTACATCATAGGCACCTCAGCCGGGGCTGCTTTGGGGGCTACCATAGCTATGTTACTGCCAATAAATCTGGCTTTCCTCGGCTTTGGTTTGGTGCCAGTAGCCGCCTTTTGTGGTGCCCTGGCTACCGTGTTCCTCGTCTATAACCTAGCCCGGGTGGGAGGCAAGACGCCTATCATAAGTATGCTCTTGGCTGGGGTGGTGGTTAGCTCGTTAATGGCAGCAATTATGGCACTTTTGATATCAATAAGCGACCGCCTACAGCTTAATCTTCACTCAGTTTATTCCTTCCTTCTCGGTCATATCTCGGTAACTAGCTGGGAGCAGACAGCCGTTATTGCCCCACTGGTCATCGGTGGTATTATTAGCGCCCGTTTTTTTGCCTTCCATCTGAATGCCTTTTCCCTGGGAGAAGAGGGGGCTGGCTATCTAGGTATTGAGGTTGAGAGGGATAAAATACTTATCCTGGCTTTAGGCTCCCTACTGACCGCAGCCGCGGTTTCAATTAGTGGCTTGATTGGTTTTGTTGGCCTGGTAATGCCTCATGCCGTGCGCTTGAGTTTTGGACCCGACCACAGATTGCTGCTGCCGGCTTCGGCATTAGCCGGAGGTGCCTTTGTGGTTATTGCTGACCTTGTAGCTCGCACCCTGCTGGCTCCAGCAGAAATCCCGGTAGGGGTTATTACTGCCATTATTGGCGCTCCATTCTTTATCTACCTACTAAGGCACACCAGAAAGGAGTATGCTTTCTGATGATTGACTTGCAGATTTGCCAAGTCTCCTTTTCCTACCTTGATGGGCTGGTTTTGCGTAACATCGACCTTTCCGTTAAAGCTGGTGAGATAGTGGGATTACTCGGTCCCAATGGTTCAGGCAAGACCACACTACTAAAGCTAGCCAGCGGCATTCTGAAGCCGACTCAAGGGGAAATCAAGCTTGACGGCTCCAGCCTAAGCCAGTTGAGCCGAAAGTCTATAGCCCGTAATATAGCCGTGGTGCCACAGCAATTTCATATCCCCTTTGCCTTTACCACCAGTGAGGTAGTAATGCTGGGCAGAACCCCCTTCCTCAGACCTCTGGCTGAGGAGACTGAAGCTGATAGGCAATTGGTCAACAATGCTTTAGAGCTGGTTGGTATTAGAGAGCTGGCACAGCGCCGTTTTGACGAGTTAAGCGGTGGCGAGCGACAGAAGGTTATTCTGGCTATGGCCTTAGCTCAGCAGCCCAAGCTGCTGCTCCTTGACGAGCCCACAGTGCATCTGGACATCACCCACCAGGTAGAAATTCTGGAGCTGGTGAAAAGGCTTAATGTGGAGGAGGGGCTGACTGTTATTGCCGCCATGCATGACCTTAACCTGGCAGCTCTTTACTTTGACCGTTTAATCTTGCTCAAAGAGGGCAGGGTCTGGGCTGATGGAACTCCAAATCAGGTCTTGACCGAGGCTAAAATAAGCGAGGTCTTTTCCGCATCAGTTAGGGTGGAACGGCACCCCCTTACCGGCGCTCCTCATATAGTGGTTATGCCTAAGGGGAACGGTATCAAGCGAGGATAGACTCTATCTTCTTACCGGCACGCCCCTCTCAGCTAGGTAGTCCTTTACTTGGCGAACCGAGTAGACCTGATAGTGGAAGATACTGGCAGCAAGAACAGCATCAGCCTTCCCATCGACTAGCACCTGGTAGAGATGCTCCGGGCTCCCGGCACCACCGCTGGCGATAACCGGCACCACCACTGAACCACTGATAATACGGGTTAGCTCAATATCATACCCAGTGCGATGTCCATCGGCATCCCAGCTGGTAAGGAGCAACTCCCCGGCACCGAGCACAACAGCCTGTTTCGCCCAAGCAACGGCATCGATTCCCGTTGGCTTCCGCCCCCCATGGGTACAGACCTCCCATTGGGGCACACCAGCCGATATTACTCGCTTGGCATCAATGGCTACCACGATGCACTGAGAGCCGAACCGCTTTGCCCCATCAATGATAAGCCGAGGATTAAGTACCGCAGCAGTATTGATGGCTGTTTTGTCAGCCCCTGCCTCCAGCATACGCCGCATATCCTGAGTGCTGCGCAGCCCGCCGCCAACAGTGAGCGGAATAAAGACCTGCTCCGAGACGCGCTTAACCACATCTACCATGGTATCACGACCTTCAGGTGTGGCGCCAATATCCAAGAAGACCAGCTCGTCAGCACCTTCCTTGTAGTAGAAGGCAGCCATGTCGACAGGGTCACCAACGTCTCGAAGGTCACTAAAGCTGGTGCCTTTGACCACCCGCCCTTGAGTCACATCAAGACAGGGGATAACCCTCTTGGTTAACATCGCCGAAACCGTCCTGTACTAACTTAGTGCCATGTGCAAAAAGTTGGCATACATCCTCAGGCCGTATTCCCCGCTCTTCTCAGGGTGAAACTGGGTCGCCACCAGATTGCCCTTAATCATGACACTACACATAGACACACCATATTCTGTGGTGCCAGCTATAACCGTTTTATCATCGGGGTCAACATAGTAACTGTGGACAAAATAGAAGTTGGCTTCATCCGGTATAGCGTTGAAAGTAGGATGCGCTACTCTCTGCTTTACCTGGTTCCAACCTATATGGGGTATCTTGACCCCCGAACCCAACCTCCTGACAATGCCGGGAACCACCCCTAGGCACTCCTGCCAACCCCCCTCCTCAGTCCCCTGGAGCATGACCTGCATTCCAATGCAGATAGCGAAAAGAGGGCGCCCCTCAGAGATTAGCTGGCGAATAACTTCAGACATGCCTGATTGTACCAAACTGTGCATGGTACCGGCAGCAGCACCTACACCGGGGAAGATGACGGCAGCAGCACCAAGCACATCGTCCGGATTGTTGGTCACCCTTGGCTGATAACCCAACTTAGTTATGGCATTGGCGACGCTACGCAAATTCCCGGCACCGTAGTCGATTATGGCAATCCTATCGTCCCTCATCGATTCTTTTCTCCGATGCTCCAATGCCTAGCGCAACTTTATTGTATCATATCTAGTAACTCTTGGTGGACATGACTTGAGGCAAGGACTATAATTTCATTAGTGATGGGTTTTCAACCTAAAATCAGTATTCTTTACACCAAGGATGAGATACAAGCCACAGTCAAAAAGCTAGCGGCTGAAATCAGGCAAGATTACCTCGGCAAACAGCCTATCCTGATTGGAGTCCTAAAGGGTTCCTTTATGTTCCTGGCTGACCTTATCCGGCTTCTTGATTTCCCGCTGGAGGTGGAGTTTATCAGGCTATCCAGCTATAGCGGCAGGGAAAGTTCAGGGAAGATTAAACTGGTGCAGGGTGTCCAGTCTATAATTAGAGGCAGGCATGTTCTGGTCATTGAGGACATTATAGATACTGGTCTCACTACTGCTTTTGTTTTAGATTATCTAGGCAAGAAAAAGCCAGCCTCATTAAAGCTCTGTGTTCTGACTGATAAGCCGTCCCGGCGGCAGACTCCGGTCAAAATTGATTACCGGGGGTTAACTGTTCCCAATAAGTTTATCGTTGGCTATGGCTTGGACTGGGATGAGAGGTTTCGCAATCTTCCCGATGTATACGTCGTGGAGTGATAAAGCCAGAGTAGATTGAAGGGGCGAAGCCCCTTCAAAATTTATACCTCCCCCTCTCCAAGAGTGGAGAGGGGGATAAAGGGGGTGAGGTTGACAAATAACCTCCTAATCTCAGTAGCTAAGGGAGAGCTTCCCGCCGACCTGCTTCTGGCTAACGCCAAGGTGGTCAACGCCTTTAGCGGTGAGATTGAACCTGGCAACGTAGCTATTTGTGGGGATAGGATAGCCGGGGTGGGGGACTACCACCAAGCGAAACAGGTGCTGGATTTGGGGGGTAAATATATTGCCCCTAGTCTTATCAATGGACATATTCACCCTGAGAGCTCTATGCTTGATATTGGTCAATACGCCCGGGCGGTAGTGCCCCATGGCACCACTGCCCTAGTTACCGACCTCCACGAGATAGCCAACGTCTGTGGTCTGGAGGGCATAAGGTATGTGTTGAACTACGGCCGCCGTCTGCCTTTTGACCTGTTCCTGATGGCTCCCTCCTGTGTGCCAGCAACCAACTTGGAAACCTCGGGAGCCAGCCTCGGTCCTGAAGATATTCGTCAGGTTCTAGGCTGGAAGAACTGTATCGGGCTGGGTGAGATGATGAATTTCCCCGGCGTTCTCAGTGGTGATAAGACAGTGCTGAGAAAAATCAGCTTGGCGAGAGGAAAGATTATTGATGGTCATGCCCCCGGCATCACTGGCAAAGACCTCAGCGCCTATATTGCCACCGGTATTTATTCTGACCATGAGTCTGTTTCTATTGAGGAAGCAACGGAGAAGCTGAGGCAGGGCATGTTTATCATGATTCGGGAAGGCTCTTCAGAGAAAAACCTGGATGCCCTGCTGCCTCTGGTCACCGATAAGACTTACAAAAGGTGTCTTTTAGTGGTTGATGACCGCAGTTGCGTTGACCTGCTGAGGGATGGCGATATTGATGCTGTGGTGCGAAAGGCAATTCGCCACGGGCTTGACCCGGTGCGGGCAATTCAGCTAGCTAGCATTAATCCAGCAGAGTATTTCAGGCTGGACCGGCTTGGGGCAGTAGCCCCCGGCTATATGGCTAATTTAATTGTGGTCAGTAATTTATCCCGGTTACAAATAGAAATGGTTTTCTACCGAGGTCGCCTGGTAGCCAAAAAGGGGGAGCCGCTATTCCCCCTGCCTCAAGCCACCGGCAAAGGACTGACCAATACTGTGAAGATTAAGCCCTTCAATATAGAGGCGCTTAGGCTTCCAGCTTCTGAGGAAGCTGAGCCGATTATTGAGGTTGTCCCCGGTCAGATAATCACCCATAAGAGGAGGGAGAAAATCAAGGCTATCCATGGGGCGATTATGCCTGATATTGGGAGGGATATCCTGAAGCTGGTGGTCGTGGAGAGGCATAAAGTTACTGGCAACATAGGCGTAAGTTTGGTTACCGGCTTTGGCTTAAAGAGGGGGGCGCTGGCTTCATCCATTGCCCATGATTCTCATAACCTCATTGCTGTCGGCACCAATGATGAGGATATATTCACCGCCATTAAGGAGATTGAACGGCTACAGGGTGGTCTGGTGGCTGCTGCCGGGGGCAAGGTATTAGCCAGCCTACCTCTACCCGTTGCTGGGCTATTATCCGACGAGCCACTAGAGGTAGTAGTGAGTAAACTGGAGACACTGGAGCAGATAGCCACCGAACTGGGAACGACACTAGCGTCACCATTTGCCACCCTCTCCTTCCTGGCATTGCCGGTAATCCCTGAAATCAGGCTCACCGACCGAGGGGTGGTAGAACTTTAGCCAAATAGGATATAATGAGCTAGATGGGGAAGTGCCGGAACTGGCAGACGGGCATGACTTAGGATCATGTGCCGAAAGGCGTCGGGGTTCGAGTCCCCGCTTCCCCACCACCAATTTAGCCTATTCTAAACCCCCATTTATAAAATAGTGCCAAAGGGTATTGACAAAAATCAGAAATCGTGGTATTATATAAGTTTGTAATTATGCCACTTCAACTTTCACCTTATTATACCTCTCCATTAACCACGGGTTTAATCTTGGGTTAGTGCTATTTTGGTGCAAATTTTGCCCACTTATTTTTAGGAGTAGAGCAAGAGATGGTTTTTATGTTGCCAACAAACATTGAGCACAAGTCGCCTCCTGTCCCCAGAAAATCTTACGCCAGGTTGCCCCAGATATTGGAGGTGCCAAATCTACTTAGGATTCAAACAGACTCATTCCACTGGTTTCAGGAACAGGGGCTAAGGCAGTTGCTGGAGGAGATATCCCCTATTGAGGACTTCACTGGCAACAGGCTGGCACTTAGCTTCACAGACTATGAATTCCGCGAGCCCCATCACAGTGAGCCGGAATGCCGCCAGAGAGACCTGACGTACTCAGCCCCCCTCTATGTCAGGACGCAACTGCTGGTTAAGGAAACGGGGGAAATCAAGGAACAAGACCTATTCTTCGGTGACATTCCACTGATGACAGCCAAAGGCACCTTTATTACCACTGGTGCTGAGCGGGTAGCCGTAAGCCAGTTACTCCGTTCTCCGGGCGTCCATTTCTCCATCGAAGAAGATGCCACCAGCGGTCGTGAATTGTGCCATGCCAAACTAATCCCTGCCCGTGGGGCTTGGCTGGAGTTTGAGACCAGCAATCGGGATGTAATCTCAGCTAAGATAGATGGCAAACGCAAGATTCCTATTACCACACTGCTGCGGGCTATCGGATATGGCAGTGAAAAGCAACTGCAGACGCTGTTCTCCACGGAGGATAACTCCCCGGAGCACCAATATATCCGCTCAACCATAGAGCGTGAACCTTTGGTCAAGGATGAGCCTGAGGCTCTGCTCGATATTTATAGAAAGTTGCGTCCCGGAGACCCACCTAATATTGAAAATGCCAGAAAACTGCTAAAGAACCTGTTCTTTGATCCCGTGCGTTACGACCTGGGCGAGGTAGGTCGCTATAAGCTTAACAAGCGACTAGGAGTTGATATTCCGGAAAGCCAACGGGCTCTAACTAAGGAAGATATTGTCGAGATAGTAAGACACATCATTATGATTAATAACGGGAACGATACCCCGGATGATGTTGACCACCTGGGAAATCGGCGAGTGCGCACCGTTGGTGAGCTAATTCAAAACCAATTTCGCATTGGGTTACTGCGCCTAGAGCGAGTGGTTAGGGAGCGAATGAGTATTATCGATGCTGAGGCGGTTACCCCCAGTGCCTTGGTCAATATTCGCCCGGTAATGGCAGCAGTCAGGGAGTTCTTCGGTGGTTCACAGCTATCACAGTTTATGGATCAAACCAACCCATTGGCTGAGCTAACTCACAAGCGCCGACTATCGGCAATGGGACCAGGAGGCCTATCACGAGAGCGGGCTGGGTTTGAGGTCAGGGATGTCCACTTCTCCCACTATGGCAGGATCTGCCCCATTGAGACGCCAGAGGGGCCTAACATTGGCCTCATCGGCTCTCTAGCTACCTATGGGCAGGTTAACCGATATGGCTTCATTGAGACACCATACCGCAAGGTTATTGCCGAGGTGAACAATACCCATGATGAGCTGGTGGGCAGGACAACTGGGGAGGCAGTGCTCAACGACAAGGACAATACCATAGTAGAAGCCAAGACTATCATTACCCCCAAACTTGCCACCAAGCTATCCCGGCTACCGCCCAGAAGGATAAAGGTAGTGCCCTTTGTCTCTAATGAGGTGGTCTACCTATCGGCTGACAAAGAGGACGAGTATATCATTGCTCAGGCTAATGCTCAGCTTGATCAAAATAGCCAATTTGCCGACGAGAAGGTCGAAGCCAGATACGCTGACCGCTACGTGCTGGTGGCACCCGATGAGATTCAATTTATGGATGTTTCACCCAAACAGATAGTTAGCGTTGCCACATCATTAATACCTTTCCTTGAGCATAATGATGCTAATCGTGCCCTGATGGGGTCTAATATGCAGCGGCAAGCGGTACCCCTACTTCGCCCTGAGTCGCCTTTGGTAGCTACAGGTATAGAAGTGGAAGTTGCCAAACACAGCGGGCAGGTCATCTTTGCCCAGAACGGCGGGGTAGTCACCTCGGTTACCAGCTCCGAGATTGTGGTTACCAAGGATAACGGCGAAAATGACGTATATCCATTAATGAAATTTGTCCGCACCAATCAGGGGACATGCATCAGC
>Ga0172364_10004601_pt1 | contig 10972 bp, 11 predicted proteins | sample LakKivSesite10cm_FD_114545 | JGI IMG/M metagenome (GOLD analysis project Ga0172364, IMG submission 114545) | Sediment microbial communities from Lake Kivu, Rwanda - Sediment site 10cm | ecosystem: Environmental > Aquatic > Freshwater > Lake > Sediment | place: Rwanda: Western Province, Lake... | reverse complement strand
TCGACGAGCTCCTCGAGAACCGCACCACCTTCATAATCACCCAGAGGCTCAGCTCGATCAAGAAGGCAGGCTACATCGTGGTCCTGGACAACGGCGTGATAGCCGAGGAGGGGACACACGACGGGCTGATGGCCCGCGATGGCATCTACAGGAGGCTCTACGAAACGCAGGTCTCCGGCGGCGAGAGGGGGGAGTTCGACTAGGATGGGCATGCATGGGCCGGGCGGCCACATGGGCTTCCACGGCATGGCCGCCGACGATGACGAGGAGAGGATGCGGCAGGTGCCCGACTCCGTCCTGGCCATGAGGATGCTCAGGTACACCCTCAGGTACAGGAGGAGGGCGGTCCTCATGTTCGCGGCTGTGCTCATCACCACGGCCCTCAACCTCCTCCCACCGCTGCTGTACGGCGCCGCATTAGATGAGTACATTCCGAGGCTTGACATGGTCGGCCTGACCCTGATTGCGGTGGGGTACGTGGTCGTCAGCCTGGCCACTTACGCCTCCCAGTACGTCCAGAACTACCTCCTTGAGTGGCTGTTCGGCAGGATGGAGTACGACATGCGTTGGGACATATTCGAGCACCTCCAGAAGCTCTCCCTCCGCTACTACGCGGACAAGGAGGCAGGGAGCATCGTCAGCAGGGCCACCAACGACATCGACAAGATATCTGAGCTCATCTCATCGGGGCTCATCACAGTCGTGGCGGACCTGCTCACGTTGGTGGGGATAACCGTCATCATGTTCTCGATCAACCTGAGGCTCAGCCTCGTCAGCTTCGCCATCGTGCCGATCATGGTGGTCTGGATGGTGGTCTGGGGCAAGCGTGTCCGCACAGTCTACAGGGAGACGAGGAAGTCGATAGCCAGTGTGTCCGCCCAGATGGAGGAGTCTGTGAGCGGCATCAAGGAGATACAGAGCTTCAGCAAGGAGGACGAGACCAAGAGGGAGTTCCAGCAGGTCAACGAGACGAACATGGCAGCCAACGTCGAGGCCGGGCGGGTGATGTCCGCCTTCTTCCCGACCGTCACCTTCTTCACCTCCGTGGGACAGGCCCTCGTCCTGTGGTTCGGGGGCAACGACGTCATACAGGGGGTGGTGACCATTGGCACCCTCTTCATCTTCATGAGCTACATAACCAGGTTCTTCCAGCCGATACAGGACCTCAGCAACTTCTGGAACAGCGTCCAGTCAGCCCTGGCCGCCTCTGAGCGCGTATTCGGCATCATCGACACGCCCGTCGAGATCACAGACGCCCCGGACGCCTACGAGCTCGGAACGATCGAGGGCAGGATCGTGTACGACCACATGACATTCGGCTACGACAAGGCGAACCCGGTCCTCAGGGACATCGACTTGGTGATAGAGCCCAACACCACCATCGCCTTCGTCGGACCCACAGGCGTCGGCAAGACCACGATGATAAACCTCCTGTACAGGTTCTACGACCCGACGGAGGGCAGAATCTCGGTTGACGGCCACGACCTCAGGGGGGTCAAGATAGAGTCGCTGAGGACGCAGATGAGCATAGTCCTTCAGGACCCGTTCCTCTTCAGCGGGACGATAATGGATAACATCCGCTACAGCCGGCCGACCTCAACCGACGAGGAGGTGATCTCGGTGGCGAAGGCGATAGGGGCCCACGACTTCATCATGCGCCTCCCGGAGGGCTACCAGACAGAGGTCAAGGAGCGCGGGGGAAGGCTCAGCGTGGGGCAGAGGCAGCTCGTCTCCCTCGCAAGGGCCCTCCTCGCGAACCCCAGGATCCTCATAATGGATGAGGCCACGAGCAGCATAGACGCCTACACCGAGCTAATCATACAGAGGGCGATAGACAACATACTCAAGGGGAGGACGGCGATAATCATCGCCCACAGGCTCTCCACCGTCAGGAACGCCGACCAGATAGTGGTGCTCGAGGGCGGGAGAATAGTGGAGAGGGGGACACACGCCCAGCTCCTCAGGAGGGGCGGCCTCTACAGGAATCTGTACGAGATGCAGTTCAAGACCGAGCCCGAGATCCAGAGGCCGAACGGCCTGCAGGAGGTCGCCAGGGTGTCGGGCAACGGGTAAAGCATTTCAGCCCAGCCCACTCATCTTCTTTCGGCATGGATCCAAGCAAGCCCAGGCCCGCGTTCAAGGTCTGGATGGAGACCGATGAGGGCTATGTCTTCGGCCCCGGCGTTTACAGCCTCCTCAAGAGGCTCGAGGAGATGGGGACCCTCAAGGAGGCCGCCGCCTCCCTAGACATGTCGTACAGATACGCCTGGGGTCTCATCAAGAAGGCCGAGGGGAAGCTCGGGGCGCCTCTGATTTCGGCACATAAGGGAGGCAGGCACGGCGGTGGCGGCGTGGAGCTGACAGACTTGGGGCGCCGGTACCTGCTTGAGTTCACACGGCTGAGGGAGCAGGTATCCAGCCTCTCGATGGACCACCATACCGAACCCAGCCACCTCGACGGCGTTCTGGTTAAACTCGTTGTCGAGGACGACGTGCCCGTGGCGTTCATCCGGCCCGATTCCGCCGCCTTCAAGGTAACGCTACCAATCGGGGGTTTGGAGGGGGGGATCCGGATCGGGGATGAGGTTACCCTGATATTCAGGGCGAAGTCCCTCGGTGCAGGCGGGTCTCAACTATCTAGTTCTTGATGAAGTATCTGGAGATATTGATCGTACCTCCCCCTCTGGGCGAATCCCTCGTCTGTCATGTTGTAGAGGCAACGCAGGTCACCGGATTGTGGATCCGCTCTGGTGATGAGGTTTAGGTCGCATAGACCATTCAGGTGGGTGTAGACGTTGCGGACTTCGTTGTCGTCGATGTATGTGTGGAACTGGTCTCTGAGCGTCTGCCAGATGTTGTATCCGTAGGATTCCCTGCTATTCTCGTGGTTGTAGCAGATTATCGCCATAATCTTCTTCTTGGTTGCGCCGCAGGTTCCCACAGGTTTGGGCATCCGCTCTCCTCGAAACGCTTATAAGAGACGCTGGTATTTATAATTTACGACTGGATAAAATATCCATACCAGTCTTCTCTCGAACACATCCAAACCGAGGGGAGAATGTATGAAAAAGACTCTGGAACAGGAACAAAACTGCCCTAGATGCGGCAGGGGCGAGGTCATCACCGACCCCGATAACGGCGAGCGCGTATGCGCCCAATGCGGGCTGGTCATAGAGGACGATATAATTGATCGCGGCCCTGAGTGGAGGGCATTCACGGTATCGGAGAAGAACGACAGGAGCAGGACGGGGCTCGGCACTTCGCTCACCCTCTACGACAAGGGGCTATCCACCGTCTTCAAGGGCGACAGGGACGCCTCAGGCAGGCACCTCGATGCTGAGACGAAGCTCAAGATGGACCGGCTTAGGCGCTACGATAACAGGTCGAAGTTCGACCAGACGTGGCGGAGGAACCTGAGCATTGCGATGGCGGAACTCGACAGGATGGCCGTGAAGCTTCACGTACCTCCGAACGTGAAGGAGCACGCCGCGCTGATCTACCGCAAGGCGCTGAGGAAGGACCTGGTGAGGGGGCGCTCAATAGACGCCTTCGTCGCCGCGTCGTTATACGCGGCTTGCCGCGCCGCCGAGGTGCCTAGGCCGATACAGAAGGTCACGGAGGTGAGCACGAGGGACCACTCCGAGGTCGCCAGAACATACAGGCTACTGATCAAGGAGATGAAACTCAGGATGCCTGTAGATAGTCCAATGAAGTTTGTTCCGAGCATAGCATCGAGGCTGAGGCTGAGGCAGGAGACCGAGATCAAGGCCATCGAGATACTTATGAAGGCTAAGGCGAGGCAGGGACTGACCGGCAAGGACCCCAGGGGCTTAGCGGCGGCGGCTCTCTACATGGCCTGCCTCGACAACAATGACAGGCGGATCCAGAAGGAGGTCGCCTTCGCCGCGGGGACGACCGAGGTCACGCTGAGGAACCGCCTTAGGGGCCTCGAGGAATCCGTCGGCGTCGATGGACAGATGGCTGCGCAGCATGAGGTAACGCCGCTGACGTCAAACTGACCTCTTTTCCTCTACGACGCCGTAGGTTTAAACGAGCCTCTGTAAGTTGAGGGCTAGAGGGGCTTCACCTAACCTTTTTTTAGGTCGTGCCTCCGATCCAGCCATGATCAGCATCATGGGAGAGGATGGGCGGGAGTCGAAGCCGACGCTGAAGGAGATCTTCCGCAGGAACAGGCTTCTGTTTCAAGCCGTTATGATCTTCCCTGTCGTCGGCATCATCGTGGCGATGGTCATCCTCTATATGCACCCTTCTAGGAACCTTCCGCTCCAGATGGCTCTCATGGTTTTCCTTCTCGTCCAGTACGTAGTATCTGTTTTTATTATATCGAGGAAGATGGACGCCCTTATATCGTCTTGAACATCATTTGAGTCGTCAACCAGATCGCGTAGGAACATAGTAGGGCAATTGACCTCCGAGTTTGGGGGAAATCCGGGAGTGAATCTAGCCTGAAAAAAGAACAATGTCACGTCTGTCGAGCTTCTTCATGGTAGATGTCGCGCATTTGTGGGTAGCCTTAAAGGTGCAAAACTATATATGCGAAATGGACGATGTTAAGAAGAAAAAGGTGAGGAAACGAAAATGACTACTAGGACTCTCACCCCGGAAGAATTGCGGAGGGGCTGAGATGGTGGACGCTATTATTTCCTATGCGATCATACTCGTCGCGAGTGTCGCGGCCGCCGCCTGGATGATGATCCATGGTTCCACCATTAATGCCTCCGCCGAGGTCGAGGGGAAGGGCGCATCCGTGTGGGGCGTCTCCTTGTTCACCTTCGGCGTATTCACCGTGGTCCTGAACGTCCTGTTCATGATATTGGTAATAATGGGAGGAGGTGAAGGAATGATCCCTGAGGCTGCTTGGCCATTCCTGACCGGCGCGTTGACCATGATAGGGGCAGGATTCGCCGCCGCCCTATGCATCATGGTCGCCGCGAAGGCGGGGTCCGAGATGTTGACGCAGAGGCCCGAGCTATCCATCTGGTCCCTGCTCTTCGTCGCTCTCGGCGAAGGCTTGGCCATCTACGGCCTGATCGTAACCATCCTGATGGTTAGCGGTTAGGCGAACAGGGAGCGGAGCCGCTCCCCCTAATTTTCATATGCTTGACGTTTCAACTCGGTATCATCTTCCACGTAATATTAATTGAATGTGTAAACATACACGGGAAACCTTTTTAATAATTAACTAGAACGATTACATATGCTGGTGGTCCTCGACGAGGCACCAAGCTTGGATGGTAAAGAACGTTGAAGTTCAAAGCCTTCGTCTACGTCACCCTCAAGGCCGGCTACTCCGACCCTGAGGGGGAGACGACGGCCCATGCCCTGAAGGGGCTGGGCTACAAAGTTTTTGACGTTCGGTCGAGCAAGGCATACGAGGTCGTTTACGAGGCCAGGGACCGGGCTGAGGCTGAGAGGCTCGTTGACGAGATGTGCCGGAGGCTTTTAACGAACCCGACAAAGGATGACTACAGGTTTGAGATAAGTGAGACGCGATGAGCCGCATAACCCGGAGCCCGCACCACTTCGAGCACTATGATATAGACCTCCTCAACGCTTCAGACGAAGAACTGAGGGAGATCAGCAGAACCTTAGGGCTCGGACTAAGCATCGAGGAACTAAGGTACATCAGGGATCACTATGTTATCAGCGAGAAAGTGGCGACTGACGTTGAGCTCCAGACCTACGATCAGACGTTCAGCGAGCACTGCAGCCACAAGACATTCAAGGGGCTGATCAGGACCCCCGAGGGCGACGTGGACGGCCTCATGAGGACGTACATCAGGAGGGTGGTCGAGGAGCTAAAGCCTTCATGGTGCTATAGCGTCTTCGAGGACAACGCGGGCATCATCGACTTTGTGGGAGACTTTGCTGTCGCCGTCAAGGTCGAGACGCACAACCATCCCTCTGCGATTGAACCGTTCGGCGGGGCAGCCACAGGGCTCGGCGGCGTCATCAGGGACATCCTCGGCGTCTGGGCGAACCCCATAACCTGTACAGACGTCCTCTGCTTCGGGCCATTGAACTATCCTTGGGAGAGGTTGCCCGAGGGGGTGAAGCATCCTTCATACATCTTCAGTGGCGTCATCGACGGCATCGGGAGCTACGGGAACAGCATAGGCATCCCCACCGTGAACGGTGCTACAGTCTTCGATGAGGACTATACTGGTAACGTCGTCGTCTACGCCGGCTGCCTTGGCATCTTGAGGAAGGACCAGTACATCAGGAACCTGAAGCCGGGCGACTACGTCGTGCTTGCGGGCGGCAGGACAGGACTCGACGGCATCCACGGCGTGACGTTCGCCTCGGCGGAACTGACGAAGGAGTCTGAAGAGGTTTCGCGGCCGGCTGTGCAGATCGCAAACCCCATCGAGGAGGAGAAGCTGAAGAGGGCGATAGAACAGATCAGTGAGCTGAGACTCGGCTCCGCCATCACTGACATCGGCGGCGGCGGGCTGAGCTGCGGCGTCTGCGAGACGGCCGACAGGTACGACCTCGGCGTAGAGATCGATCTGGACAGAGTGCCGCTGAAGGCGGCGAAGATGGCGCCTTGGGAGATCTGGGTCTCTGAGAGCCAGGAGAGGATGCTCCTCGCCGTGCCACCAGAGAACCTAGAGAGGGTGCTGCAGATCTTCAGGGATGAGCAGACCGAGGCGAACGCCGTCGGCAGATACAATGGTTCAGGCCTCGCCCTCCTCCGCTTCGAGGGGGAGGTGGTCGCCGAGATCGACCTCAAGTCTCTCTTCAACCCGCCTAGGACGACGAGGACGGCTCGATGGGCTGAGCCGCGGCTCGATGAGCCGAGCTTCAGCCAGCCTGGCGACCTTGGTGAGGTCCTGCTCAGGCTGCTCTCATCGTACAATATCGCGAGCAAGGAGAAGGTGGTCCGCTGCTACGACCAAGAGGTGAAGGGGCAGACCGTGGTGAAGCCGCTGCAGGGGTGGTCGGCTGGGCCGAGCGACGCGTCGGTGCTGAAGCCTTTGGAGGGGTCGATGGCGGGCATCTCCATCTCATGCGGCATAAACCCGAGGTTCGGCAAGATAAACCCGTACTGGATGGCTGCCAGCGTCATAGACGAGGCCGTGAGGAATAACGTCGCCGTCGGCGGCCGAAGACTGGCGCTCCTCGACAACTTCACATGGGGTAGCCCCGAGTACCCGGACAGGCTAGGCGGCCTCGTGGAGGCGTGCAGGGCGTGCTACGACTTCGGGAAGGCGTACGGTGCGCCCTTCATCAGCGGCAAGGACAGCCTCTACAACGAGTCGCCGCTCGGGCCTGTCACCCCGACGCTACTTGTCACGGCGCTGGGCTTAGTCCCGGACATCTCGAAGGTGGTCACTATGGACCTTAAGGCGGCGGATGATTTGCTCTACATCCTCGGCGAGACGAAGCCTGAGCTAGGTGGATCGGAGTATTACAGCCTGATGGACTTACTGGGCTCGTCGGTCCCTAGGCTTGAGGCTAAAGAAACGGTCTCCGCGTACGGGCGGCTTACAGCGGCTATGGATGCTGGATGCGTTAGAGCCTGCCACGACCTCTCAGAGGGCGGCTTGGCTGTCTCACTCGCCGAGTCAGCCTTCACGGGCGGCCTCGGCCTAGATATCGACCTTGGCAGGGTCCCTGCCCGGCGCCCGTTGAGGGATGACCTCGCCCTGTTCTCGGAGTCGAATGGCAGGCTCATCGTCGAGGTGCCTGAAGCACGTGCAGAAGCCTTCGAAGCCCTCATGAGGAGGTCGACCTTCGCGAGGATCGGGACGGTAGTCGAGGAGCCTAGGCTGAGGATCATGAGAGGCAGTGGCAGTTTGATCGAGAGATCTCTCGACGAGCTTATGGGGGCTTGGAAGACCCCTCTGGAGGCGCCTAGATGAAGGTGCAGGATATCAGGGTCCTCATAATGAGGGCGCCTGGGACGAACTGCGACCTGGAGACCGTCAGGGCGTTCAGGGACCTCGGTGTACAGGTCGATTTGGTACATACACAGAGGGTCTTCAGAGAGAGGAACCTGCTTGACTATAATATCCTCGTCTTCCCAGGTGGCTTCAGCTATGGCGACTATGTGCGGTCCGGCGCCATCTGGGCTAAAGAATGCGAGTACAGGATAGGGAAGGAGCTTGAGGAGTTTATCGACGAGGGGCGGCCCGTGCTGGGCATATGCAACGGGTTCCAGCAACTCGTCGAGCTCGGCTTTCTCCCGGGCTTCGATGGCAAGTCGAAGTACCCTGAGGCGGCGCTTGCGAACAGTTCGCATGGTTACCAGAACAGGTGGATTAGGATGAGGTACTTGGGGCGGGGGAAATGCGGCATGATGGGGTACCTCGAGCCCGGGGAGGTGATCGCCTGCCCTGTAGCTCATGGGGAGGGGCGGTTCGTGTTCCCGAGGGAGAGAGAGCGGGAGATGTTTCAGAGGCTCTACGATAATGATCAGCTCGTCTGGCGGTACGTGAAGGCCGATGGCTCGTTCGCCGAGGATAGTTGGCCGGAGAACCCAAACGGCGCGTTCCACGACATCGCGGGCATATGCAACCCGGAGGGCACGGTGCTCGGGCTGATGCCGCATCCTGAGAGATCATATGACGGCTGGCTGATGCCCGAGTGGACGAGGACCGGGCTGAGGAGGTACGGCGACGGGCGGCCTTTCTACGAGTCGATCGTCAGGTACACTGAGACGCGGTTCTGACCACTATTCCTAATCTTTGAACGAAGTAATCGAGGATTGTAGGTGTCCTTTTCTCGCCACTTTTTGCCGAATGGGAGTTTCAGGACCTATTCGGAGGTACCCCCCCTACGTTTTTCAGCTGCTTTCACTCTTCTCGCGGAACTCCACGAGCCTCTGCCTGAGCTTCCTGTCACCTATTGCGAGCATCTCGACGGCTAGGAGCGCGGCGTTCTTGGCTGCATCCACGCCAACGGTGGCGACCGGTACGCCCGTGGGCATCTGGACCATGCTGAGAAGGGCGTCTACTCCGCCAAGCTTCACCTCCTTGGGGACGCCTATTACGGGCTTCACGGTCAGGGCGGCTATTGCGCCGGGGAGAGCAGCTGAGAGGCCGGCTATCGCTATGAAGACCTCCGCGTCCGCCGATTCAACATACTCGGCGAGGGCCTTCGGGTTCCTGTGTGCCGAAAGAATCTTCAGCTCATGTTCGACGCCGAACTCCCTTAGCTGACCGGCGGCGGCTTCTCCGAGCTCCCTGTCGGACTCGCTGCCCATGACGATCGATACCGTTGCCATGGTCACAGAATGGGGCTGAGAAGTTTAAGAAAATAGCTGCTCTGCGGCTTACCTAAGCTCCTCCATGACCTCGTCCACTGTTTTGAGGTCGAACTCGTTCAGGCTCTTCCCGCCGCTCAGCACGCTGTACGAGGCGACGCACCTCAGCGAGACCTCGCGGACCACGGGCCCAGGTATCTCGGGCGGCTCGCCGTTCCCCATGTAGCCGACGCCCCTCAGGTACGCCCTCAGGAACTCCTTGTCCAGGCAGTGGGCCTCCTGCTCCTTGCCGGGCTCGTAGAACCTCTCGGCCCAGAACCTTGCGGAGTCGTGGGTCGGGGGCTCGTCTATCTGTATGAGCTCGTCCCCGAGGCGGCCGAACTCGAGCTTGAAGTCGGGGATGATGATGCCCCTCGTCTTCGCGTGGCGCCTGTATGCGTCGAAGAGGCGGTGGGTCGCCTCCTTGAGCTCCTTCCACTCGTCCTTGGAGACTAGACCCTTGGCGATGGCTTCCTTTCCGCTTATCTCTAGGTCGTGCCCCTCCTCGGCCTTCGTCGTCGGCGTCAGGATCACCTCGGGTAGTTCCTCGGCTATCACTAGGCCGCTTGGGAGTTTTACGCCGCTCACGGTCCTCGCGTCTTCCCTGTAGGCGCGCCAGGCGGAGCCGTAGAGGTAGGCCCTGCAGACCCACTCTATGTCAATCCTCTCAGCCTTCGCCACCCTCATGGAGCGGCCGTCGTATGGCTCCTTGAAGTGGTTGGGGAAGACCCTCCTGGTCTTCCTGAACCAGAACTCTGAGAGGGCGTTGAGGCTCTCCCCCTTGTGGGGGATGAGGGTGGGGAAGACTACGTCGTAGGCGGATATCCTGTCCGTCGTGACTATTATCATCTCGTCGCCTAGGTCGTAGACGTCGCGTACCTTCCCCCTCCTCGGCTCCCTCTCCCCGGGGAAGAGGTCGGAGGACCTGAGGACCTCGACGCTGCCTTCCCCGATGGGGTCTTCGACGGTGAGAGACTCCTTCAACTCGACACCAACCAGATGCGGCGCCTTACAAAGAGTACGACCCTGTCAGAATTTCAACCTTACTTTGACCTGAACGTGCAATTATACACGTATTTGTTATTTTTCACCTGATCGGGATAACGTTGAATCTGTATCTGACCAAATTGATTCATGGGCGGCTGCTGGCAATGCGGCTCAAACCTTAAACAGGTGCCCACCGATTCTATCTAGGTCCAGGGATGGTCTCGAGCAGGCTCAAGGAGAAGTTCGAAGCCGCGGTGGCCTCCGCGGTGAAGCCTCTCGGCGGAGCAGGCGTGACGCCGAACACGGTCACGTTCGCCGGCCTCCTCGTATCCGTCCTCTCGGCATGGTGCTTCTACGACTGGCGCCAAGCCGTCCTTCTCCTGCCAGCCGCCGGGGGACTGTTGCTCCTCTCGGGCCTACTCGACGCTGTCGACGGCGTCCTGGCGAGGACATTGGGGAAGACGACCAAGTTCGGCGGCTTCCTCGACTCTGTCAGCGACAGGTATGCGGACCTCATCGTCGTCTCAGGGATCATCCTCGGCGGTCTGTGCGATCCGGTTGTGGGCCTCGCGGCGCTCATTGGCTTCGTCATGGTGAGTTACGCGAGGTCGAGGGCCGAGGCTGTGGGGGTCGCCATGGCGGGGGTGGGCATCGCCGAGAGGGCCGAGCGCATCATCGTCCTGGCCGCGGCTACGTTCCTCAGCATGCTTTGGCTCG
>Ga0172364_10004600_pt1 | contig 10975 bp, 5 predicted proteins | sample LakKivSesite10cm_FD_114545 | JGI IMG/M metagenome (GOLD analysis project Ga0172364, IMG submission 114545) | Sediment microbial communities from Lake Kivu, Rwanda - Sediment site 10cm | ecosystem: Environmental > Aquatic > Freshwater > Lake > Sediment | place: Rwanda: Western Province, Lake Kivu... | reverse complement strand
TGAAATGGATCCCACTCAGAACTTAGATTCCCCGCACCTTGGCCTGAGATTGCCCAAAGTGTTGACTTTTGCCGAAGTAGAAGCATTGCTCAATGCTCCTCCTTCTGATACCCATGGAGGAATCAGAGACAGGGCAATGATGGAACTCCTCTATGCCACGGGAATGAGAGTTTCAGAAATTATAAATCTTAAAATGGAAGATGTTAATCTTAAGTTAGGCTATTTGCGCTGCCTTGGCAAGAGGGCGAAAGAACGCATTGTCCCCATCGGTTCGGAGGCAATTAAGTTCATAAATATCTATCTGAACAAAGTGAGATCTTCCCACAAGGCACTCTCCGGGACACCTACGCGACAGCCGCAGAGTCTCTTTTTAAATCCCTCGGGTAGAAGACTTTCTCGCGTGGGATTCTGGAAGATAATTAAGAGATACGCTATTCTTTCCGGTATAAAAAAGGAGATAACCCCCCATACCTTGAGGCATTCTTTTGCCACGCATCTCTTGGAACGAGGTGCCGATCTGCGTGCAATTCAGGAGATGTTGGGACACGAAAGTATCTCCTCCACCCAGATATACACCCACCTGACCCGCAAACGTCTTAAAGACCTCCATAAGAAATTCCACCCCCGCGGCTAAGTAGACAGGCCTCCTCAAGTAAATGGACAAAACACAGCTCCGATTAATTAAAAGATAGTTTGTTCATTACCAGGGAATTTCTTCACGCCAAAAAACTTCGGCCTCTGCAGGGCGCAAAAATAAACTCCCCCCGATAAATCGGGGGCTCGAACAAATTTTTGCTTGGAAGAAAAATAGTCGCCCTCGCTTTTTTGGCTAAAATTCCCAAGGTTCTTCACAAACTATCTTTTAATTAACTCTATCAGAGACGCAAAATTCGCCTTGAAAACAGGACAAAAATGGGGTATAATAATAAGAAGTTTTATAGAGGAGGAATTTTATGGTTAAACCTGAGGAAAAAGAAGACTTAGAGTTAGTGGAGAAGTTAGCGCAAGGCCGGAAATCGATTCTGGAGGAGCTCCATAAGATAATTGTGGGGCAGGATGAGGTTATTGAACAGCTCCTGATTGCTCTTTTTGCCCGCGGCCATTGTCTGATTGTAGGGGTGCCTGGTCTGGCCAAGACAATGTTAATCTCTACGATTGCTGAGATTCTCGACTTAAAGTTCCAGAGAATCCAATTTACTCCCGATCTTATGCCCTCGGATATCACGGGAACAGATGTGATTGAAGAGAATATTTCTACAGGAAAAAGAAGTTTCCGTTTCATCAAGGGGCCTGTCTTTGGCAACATAATCCTGGCAGACGAGATTAATCGTACTCCTCCCAAAACTCAATCTGCTCTTCTGCAGGCGATGCAGGAGTATAAAGTTACTGCCAGTGGAAATACTTATCCTTTAGAACTTCCCTTCTTCGTCTTAGCTACGCAGAATCCCATTGAGCAGGAAGGGACATATCCCTTGCCCGAAGCCCAGCTCGACCGCTTCTTCTTTGAGGTGAATATCGACTACCCTAAGTATGAAGAGGAGAAGGAGATTGTCACTAAAACTACATCCAGTTTCCAGGCGAAACTGATAAAAGCTCTCAATGCTAAGGAGATAATCCATCTGCAGGAGATTGTGCGGAAAGTCCCGGCTTCGGAGTATGTTGTTAACTATGCAGTAAATTTGGTGACAGCTACCCGACCATCTTCATCCAAAGCTCCGGAATTCATCAAAAGGTGGGTTAGTTGGGGAGGAAGTCCCAGGGGTTCACAAAACTTAATCTTAGGAGGGAAGGCAAGGGCAATCCTTAATGGTCGCTTCAACGTCTCGGTAGAAGACATCAAGGCGTTAGCTCATCCTGTCCTGCGCCACCGTATCATACTCAACTTCAATGCCGAGGCGGAAGGCGTGCGCACCGATGAGGTAATAGATAAACTACTGAAAACAATTCCTGAAGCTTGATTTTGGCAGGCTGTGATAGGAGTTAAAAGTGCAAGAGCCAAAGAAAGGTTACATAGATCCCCTGATTGTGGCTAAACTTTCAACCATGCTTCTCAGAGCAAGATTCGTGGTTGAGGGATTTATTGCCGGACTGCACCAGAGTCCTTATAGAGGTTTTAGTCTCGAGTTTGCACAGCACAGGGAATACTCACCAGGGGATGAAACCAGACATGTAGATTGGAAAGTCTATGGAAGGAAAGACAAATACTTTGTGAAACAATATCAGGAAGAGACAAACCTGAAGGGATATATTCTTCTTGATAGAAGTGCCTCTATGGGATATATGAGCAAGGGAATAACTAAGCTTCAGTATGGCTCCTATTTAGCAGCCTCGTTAGCTTACCTGATGCTCAGACAGCAGGACTCGGTGGGACTGGCCACTTTCGACGAGAAGATTAAGAAATATATTCCTCCTCGGCAGAGCAAGGGGCACCTTTCGCTGATCTTAGAAGAGCTGGAGAAACTGGTTTCATCTTCTCTAACAGGAATAAACCGCTCTCTTCGGGAACTGGGGCAATATACCAAACGAAGGGGATTGATTATTCTGATCTCTGACCTTCTGGATGAACAGGAAAAGGTTCTCAATGCTTTGAAGTACTTCCGGTTTAAGAAACACGAAGTGATCGTCTTTCACCTTCTCGATCCCGCCGAGCTGGAACTTCCCTTTGCTGATGTTCTCTGGCTGGAGGATATGGAGAATGGAAAGAGAGTTCTCACTCATCCGGAGATTATCCGGGAAAAGTATAAGAATATATTAGAGGAATTTGTGGAGACATACAAGTTAAATTGTCTGAGAAGCGATATAGATTATTGTCTTATTAACACAAAAACTCCTCTCGATTTTGCCTTGGGAGCATACCTTGCCAGAAGAAAAATGTTAAGGTGATAAATGAATATATCATTTTTAAGTCCGTCGTTCCTGTGGGGATTGCCAGTAGTTTCCATCCCCATACTTATCCATCTCCTCTCCCGAAGAAATCCGATAACTTCCCAATTTTCTTCTGTCAGGTTTATTCAATTAGCCTCCACAACGGTAGTAAGAAAGTTTAAATTGAAGCAACTGATTTTACTGATCTTGAGGTCTCTTATTCTTCTCCTGTTAACCCTTCTTTTCGCCAGGCCTGTGGTGAGGAGAATGCCGCTGTTCGCACAGGCAGAAGGGGTCTCGCGGTCCAGTGTAATTCTCATCGACAACTCTTATTCTATGGGATATGTGGAAGAAGGGGAATCCCGCTTTGCTCTAGCCAGGAAAGTGGCAGGCCGTATCCTTAAGATGGCGAAAAGAGGCGACCGCGCAGCAATCTTTTTGATTTCTGATGAGGTGAAACCTTTAGTTTCTTATCTCACTGACGACAGGCAGATTCTGCGGGAGAGGTTGGAGGAAGGCACCTTGAGTTTCCGTCCTACGAATCTCCTGCCGGGGATCTCTCAGGCATATAAAATTCTACAGGAATCCGCATCACCCAATAGAGAGATTATCCTGATTACAGATTTGGGAATTAACGGGTGGCAGGGAATTGATGGAAAGAGTATAAAAGAATTCGACCCGGAAGTGAAGTTTATTATAGTAGATTTAAATAGAGAATCGCTTTCCAATGTTGCTGTATCAGAAGTCGATTGTCGCCGACTGACTATGGGGGAGACTTCTGAAATATCGGCTAAAATAAGAAATTATTCTAAAGGAGACATTTCCCGTCTATTTGTTTCAGTTTTTATTAAGCCCCAGGACAGTTTTCAAATTGGTAAAGAAAGTGGAGATAAAACAGACCAGGGCTTTATGGATTTGAAAGCAGGAAGAGAGACCATTAAAGATTTCTTCTACGATTTTCCTCGCGAGGGAACTTATCTGGGGAAAGTAGAAGTTCAGGAAGATAGTCTACCCTGTGACGATAGGTTCTACTTTAAAACAGAAGCGTCAGAGAAAATTAAAGTGCTCCTGATTGACGGTCATCCGGGAATTTCTTCTTTTTCCAGTGAGACATTCTATTTGACGCTCAGCCTTTCACCCACTACTTCAGAAGTTTCCACTATACAGTCACCGTTATCTGTTAAGGTGGTGACGGCGGATGAGTTTTCCCAGGAGAAATTAGATGATTTCTCTGTAATCTTCCTGGCTAATGTGGGACAGGTTACCAGCTCCTTAAGAGACGGACTCACGAGTTTTGTCCGGGAAGGAGGGGGAGTCGTCTTCTCCCTGGGTGATAATGTTAATGCTCAGGAATATAATCTCGGTTTTGGCAACCTCCTGCCAGCGGAGTTGAGGGAGGTTAAAGAGATATCTAAAGGAGAAAAAGAATTCAGGACAATTGGTTTTCAGGACTTTACGCACCCTATCCTGAAGGTTTTTGCCGCGGGGAAAGAGGGAGATTTAAGCCGAGCGAGTTTTTACCAATACTTCACCACTCAGGTTAAACCTTCAGCAAAGGTAATTCTCGGCCTTGCCGGCGATATACCTCTACTTGTGGAAGGCGAACTGGCATATCCCGGGGCAGGCAAGGTGTTTCTCTTCACTTCTACTTTAGATCGGGACTGGAATAACTTGCCCGCCAAACCAGTCTTTTTACCTCTAATCCAACAGATGGTTAGATATCTGGCTGTGTCTACTTTGCGGGAAGAACCTGGGAGAACTTTTCTTGTTGGCGAGGAGATAAGCTATGAACTGGGTGCGGGAGAATTACCGCCGTCTGTAGAAATAATCGACCCTAAGGGAAAAAAGTTTTCCGTGATTCCCGTCCAGAATAGAGATTTCTCGGGCATAGAATTTGGCCCGGTGGAGATGCCTGGTATCTATCAACTCTCATACATAAGGGATAGAAAATGGAATAATAAGTATTTAGCTGTTAACCTCGATATAGAAAGCGATGAGTCTAATCTGGACAAAATGGGAACTAAGGAGATAAGAAAACTTTTTCTCGCTGCACCGATTAAGATAATCGATGACCTGGCTAACATGGAAAAGGATATTTTGCAACTTCTCTACGGAAAGGAAATATCGAAAAATTTAACTTTTCTTTTAGTAGGATTCTTATTTCTGGAGGTTTTTCTGGCGAATCCACGCAGAAAAAGGTAATTCATGGTGGCAAAGAAGAAGCTAAGCTCACTCTTCGTTATAGGTATGGTTATTTGTAATTTGACTGCCAGTTCTCTTCTGGCTCAACAGAGGGACAGGTTTGTGTTTACCCAATTGCGGTATACAGGAGGAGACTGGAATCCCTACCCTACGGCATATAAGGAGATCCTCCATTACCTGATGACAACTACCAGCGTAAAGGCCGAAATAACAAAAAAAGAATTATCATTGGATGATCCGGAACTTTTTTCCTCTCCTTTTCTGTATATGAGCGGCAAGGAGGAATTTGCTCCCTTCACGGCACAAGAAATCGAGAATCTTAGGCGTTATTTATCCTGTGGAGGCCTACTGTTCATAGACGATGCTTCGGAAGAGAGAAATCTCGGATTCAACAGGGCAGTGCACAGGGAAATGGAAAAGCTCTTTCCTGATGGGAAGATAAAGAGGCTTCCCCCAGACCACGCCGTTTTTCGTTCGTTCTATCTATCGCCCAGCGTGGTTGGTCGAAAAGTAGGCAATCCTTATCTGGAAGGTATCGATATCGATGGTCAAACAGTGGTAATCTACTCCCAGAATGACCTGGGAGGAGCCTGGGTTAGAGATAGATTAGGGAACTGGCTTTACGAATGTATTCCCGGCGGAGAACTGCAGAGATTGGAAGCAATGAAACTCTTTTTAAATATTGTTATCTATTCTTTAACTGGCACATATAAAAGTGATGCTATTCATGAACCGTATATCGAACAGAAACTAAAGATACGCAGGGCCGCGCCGTAAACATTTTTTTCTTAGTGTAGGGTTGAAGTCCTCCCGAAAGGGAGGGTTAATGTAGCATTTGTAGGCACAATTTTCCCGATTGAAAATCGGGATGCAGATTTAGAGGAAATTAACTGTGGCTACTTTCCATTTTTCTTTGGACCCTAATAGACTGTGGCTGATAATAGGTACTATTCTTGTCTTAGTAGTTCTGTTATACTGGAATTTCAAATGGATAGGGAAAAGAAGAGGTCTATTTTTTTTCTTGAGACTGTCAATTTATCTCCTTCTCATATTTCTTCTGCTTGAGCCAGTAAGAACTATAGAGGAAAAGCCAGATGAGGAAGCAGATGTTGCTTTTTTGATAGATACCTCAAGCAGCATGGGAGTGAATGATCCGATTTCCCGGTTCTCTCTGGTCAAAGAATTTCTGAAAGGTCCTTTGGTGGAAGGATTAAAAGAGAAATATAATCTTATCTTTTTTACTTTCGCCTCCCTCTTGGGACGGGCTACAACAGAGGAAATCCTGCAGTCGACTCCTCAAGGAAAAGCGACAGATATTGGCCAGGCTCTGAACGGTTTAGAAGAAGAACTTCGTGGCCAGAGATTGGCAGGAATTTTCCTCGTTACAGACGGGGCTCATAACGTGGGAACAGATCCCCTTCTGGTAACGGAAAAGATTCGCGCCCCTATTTTTTCCATAGGTGTGGGGGACCCTAAGAAATTCAGGGATTTGCAAATTTCCGAAGTTCAGGTTAGCGATTTTGTTTTCAAGAATATTCCCACAGAAATAGGGGTGAAGATAAGAAGTTACGGATTTGAAAATAAGGAAATATCGGTTATTTTGAAGAAAGAGGCGGAAATACTCCAGACCAAGAAAGTGCGCATGCCGGAAGAGGGGAATGAGGTCTCTTTGACTTTGAGCTTCACTCCCCGCTCGCTAGGTTCTTCCCACTATACGGTTTCCCTTCCCTCTTATAGCGGTGAAATCTCCTTTGCCAATAATAGAAAAGATTTCGCCCTCCAGGTCCTGCGGGACAAAATTAGAATTCTCTACATCTGTGGGCAGCCCAGCTGGGAATATAAATTTTTAAGGACTGCTTTGCAGAGCGACCCGGGCATAGAACTCGTCTCTTTTATAATTTTGCGTAATCCGGAAAATATCTCCATAGTGCCGGAAGATCAACTCTCCTTGATTCCCTTTCCGACAACAGAAATATTTACTAAACAAATATTCAACTTCGATTTACTCATATTTGAAAATTTTACCTATATTCGCTTCGGGATTCCCAAAGATTATCTGGAGAACATTCGAAAATTTGTCATGGAAACAGGGGGAGGCTTTCTGATGATAGGAGGAGATAACTCCTTTGACCGGGGAAGATATAAGGGAACGCCAGTGGAAGAGATATTGCCGGTGGAAATGGAGGATGTAAGTGAAAACATTATAGATGGTAAGTTTAAAATGTTAGCCAGAGAAACCACGCATCCAATTTTGAAATTATCCGACAACCCGGGAGAGAATAGCCAGATATGGGCAGGGATGCCGGATTTAGATGGCTGCAATCGTCTGTTAAGGTCGAAGCCTGATGCCATTGTTTTGGGAGTGCACCCTTTAATCAAGAATAAGTACGGAAATCTGGTAATACTTGCTGTTTGGGAAAGAGGTAAAGGAAGAGTAATGAGTGTGGCTTCTAACAGCACCTGGCGGTGGCGTTTTCAGGCTGGGGCACGAGGCGGCACAGGTGCCCACTATGAACGGTTCTGGCATCAGGCTGTTCACTGGTTGGTGAAATCTCCCCAACTTAAACTCGTCCATTTACATACAGATAAGAAAACCTATGCAAAAGGGGAGGAGATTCTTTTGTCGGTCACGGTGTTTGACCGATACTATAGACCGAGTGCGCAGGGACGGGTCTATTTAGAATTGGTGGAACCTTCGGGAAAGAAGGTCGATTTAGGGAGCGCTTCACCAAAAGATAGACCTGGGGAATACGGAACTAATTATTTAGCCGAACAAGAAGGAAAGTATACATTTACGGCCACAGCCTGGGAAGGTTCGAAGGTTCTCGGCAGGGACACTGTTTCCTTTAACGTAGCCATTCCTTCCCTGGAGTGGGAAAATGCTCAACTGAACGAACCACTTTTGAGAGAATTGGCGGATTTAACAAAGGGAAAGTATTTTCATATCAGTAACATCGAATCAGAAAAAATCATTTTACCAGAAGTAAGAGAGACTCAACCTGTAGTGAAGAGAGTGGTGGCTGTGTGGAATAATCCTTCTATCTTTCTTATTCTGTGTATATTGCTAAGTATAGAATGGTACATTCGCCGCAGAAGCGGTATGATATAAGAGGGGAAGATGGTCGATGCCTATTTCCAATTGATTAGAATAATTGGTAAGGTAAGAAGGTGGATAAGAATTAAAACTTTGCTGGAAGGGATTCTTTTGTCTTTTTCCATTCTTATGGGATTGGTAATAGTTTTTAGCATTTTAGACTATTCAATTTCTTTTAATTCCAGGATACGCCTCTATTTTCTTACAGGTCTTATTCTTTCCATTATTATTCTCTTAGTAAAATTTATTGTGATTCCTTTACTTTTCCCTTTAACCGAGAACAAGATTGCTCTCAAAATTCAGAAAAGGTACCCCGTGTTAAGAGACGATTTGATAAATTCTATACAACTCTTTCCCATAGCAAGCTTAGCAGGTGAAGTTTATGTATCTAAAGCATTGATTGGCGAACTTATTAGAAGGACCTCGCAAAAGGTGAGAATAGTTGACACTTCTGAAGTAGAAGATATGAAGCGTCTTAAGAAATTTGTCTTCATAAGTCTTTCAGTTTTTCTTATTTTTGCGTTTCTTCTCTTCTTTCCCCCGCGCATTCTGGCCTTTTCACTTCCCCGGATTTTGCGACCTTTAGATTACGAAGAGGTGAATCGAATGCTCAGGGTTACTCCGGGGAATGTAGAAGTGTTACACGGCGAAAGCCAGGAGCTGGGAGTGGAGATTTTCCAGAGAGGAGGAATTCCCTACTTAATATATAAGATTTCGGGAAGGAACTGGCAAAGGGCCAAAATGGTTAGAGAAGCATACCCACAGGGAGAAGTTCGTAGGTTTTTCTATAAATTCTCAACGATTACTCAACCGATCGATTACTCTATTGAATGGAAAGATTTGCGCACGCAGGTTTATTCAATCAGTGTAGTCATGCTTCCGGAAGTGGGAGACATTTCTCTCAAATACATCTATCCTTCTTATACAGGATTGTCTGAGTTGATGGTGGAGAAGACCTCAGGAGACCTCGAGGCCCTGGTGGGAACTCAAGTGCAAATGAATTTTAAAGTCAATAAGCCTATAAAAAAAGGATTTCTTCTAACTGATGATGGGAAAAGACTGCCTCTAAATATTGAGAGAGATTTGTACCTTAAAGGAGGTTTAGTTCTAACTGGCGAAAGAGTCTACTGGGTGGAAGTGGAGGATATTCAGGGTTATACCAATCCCCGTCCCATTAAGCACTACATAAGGACACTTCTCGACAGTCCCCCTGAAATAAAGATTATTGCCCCTGGTTGCGACTTGACAGTCTCGGAGAAGAGCAAAGTTGAGCTTGCTTATGAGGCGAGCGATGACTTTGGACTGACCCAGATAGACCTTGTATACCAGAAGTTAAGAGGGGAAACTTCCGAGTCGATGAAGCCCGAGAGAAGAAGGATTGAAAGATTTGAACCTGCGGTGGGTCAGAAACTGCACGGCTACCAGTGGGAGCTGGAAAAGCTCCAGTTGCGTCCTGGCGAGCTAATCAGTTATTATATGGAAGCCTGGGACAACGATGCTATATCCGGGCCAAAAAGTAGCCTTTCCCAAACTTACTACCTGGAAGTATTCAGTTACCTTAAGGAACATGAAGCGATTGAAGAAATGGAGCACCGTTTCAGAGAGGAGATATTGCGTATTCTGGGAGACCAGATTTTAGCCAAGAGTAGAGTAGAAAATTGGGAGGAAATACAAGGCGTGGAAGAGTTGAAAAGCATCCATGCCGACCAGGCAAAAGTCGAAAAGTCAACAGGAGATTTGCTCAATTATTTGCAGAAGCTCCTTCCGCGCATGGAAGCGGATCCCCTGGGTAATTTTCAAGCATATTCAGAATATAAAGACACGGAAGGCAACCTACAGTATCTGAAAGATGAAAAAATGACAGAAGTTTTATCTAAAATTTCTGAAGCGGTCAAAGCAACGGGCACCGATAGGAAAGAATATATGGAAAAAGTGAAAAACAATCAAGAAGAGATCATTTCCGAACTGGAAAAGATGGCTCTTTTAGCTCAGGACCTTCTCCAGGATGAGAAGATGCGCGACGTACTGGGGACAGCCCAGGAATTATTGGAGAGCCAGACAGACCTCACGCAAAAGTTAGAAGAGATGGAAAAAGAAATAGATAAACAGAAATTGGAGGAACTTAAAAAGAGCCTGACGGAAATCTCAGAACTTATGGCCAAGCTGGCAAGAAACCTCTCCCAGCTACCGGAAACTTTGCCGGAAGAATTCATCAATCAAGATGCAATCAAGAGTCTCGAGTTGGGAGAGATGTCCGGTGATATAGAAGAGATGGCGGACAAGATTCTTAAGGGAGACCTGGAGGCTGCGTTGAACATAGCTAAGAACTTACTCAAAACACTTTCCTCGACGATGGCCATCCTGCAAGCTGCTGCCAATCAAGTGCCATCTTTTGGTGAGTCATCCCGACTGTCGCAACAGGTAGATTTATATTCCCAGGAGTTAGAAAGACTGATTGCCGAAGAAAAAGAATTGATTGACCGCACTAACCAACTGGATAAGAAACGGTTGGAAGCCTTGTTTAAGAAGCAAGAGGACCTGTTAAAGAAATTAGCTAAGTTACAGGAAGAGGTAATAAAAGAAACGAAAGAATTACAAGAAAACCTGAAAGGTAGATTAGATTACATAAAAGTATATCCTGCTCTCTATCAGAACCTGTTCATCGTGTTAAGGAGAATGGAAGACGTTCTCAGCGAGCTGTCCGGGGAGACTCCTCGCCAGGCAAAAGAGTTATTGAAAGGAGCTATCGCAGGACTGAATAGTATGTTGGGAATTGCAGATGAATTCATCCTTCAGGTTAAAAAGGAAAAAGAG
>Ga0172364_10004598_pt1 | contig 10977 bp, 9 predicted proteins | sample LakKivSesite10cm_FD_114545 | JGI IMG/M metagenome (GOLD analysis project Ga0172364, IMG submission 114545) | Sediment microbial communities from Lake Kivu, Rwanda - Sediment site 10cm | ecosystem: Environmental > Aquatic > Freshwater > Lake > Sediment | place: Rwanda: Western Province, Lake Kivu... | reverse complement strand
GGCGCCATCGCCGGTGTTTTCCTCGCACCCGCAGGCCCCGCGATGGGCAAGGTTCTCCAAGATGCGAATGCCGTTGCGGATGATCTGGTTCGACTTACGCCCTTCGACGTCGACCACCAGGCCGACCCCGCAGGCGTCGTGCTCGTAGCGTGGATCGTACAGGCCCTGCCCGCTGCGCCAAGGGGGCTCTTTGTGTGACTCGACGCTCTTCATTTGCCACCTGGATCCGAGAGGGGCCAAGGGGACCCTCCTTTACCTCAACTACAACCTAGCCCTCGCACGAAGCCTCGGCAATCGCCAGCCCATCCTCGGCGAGAAGAGTTTTCGGGTACGAAATACATAGGAAATACTCAAGAAACAATGGCCCGGCTTGCGCAGGATCCGGAAACATTGACCGCGGCGATGTGGCAGAAAGATGCTGTATTTCCGCTTGTCGCCGGGTTATGTTTCTGAGCGATGCGATCCTTGGTCGTGACCTCTAGACCGCGCCTCGGAGCTGCCGAACCCGATTCGCCCGCGGCGGCACTTCGCGATCTGGGATGTGAGGTTCTGACCGTAGGCTACGACATGGATGAGCTTCCCGATGACATCGAACACGTTCGCCCGTCGGTCGTAGTGATAGATGCCGGGCCGCACCTCGAGGTCGGCCGCGCCGCGGTGCGGCGCGCGAAGCAGATTGCAACCCTGGCCGACATCCCGATTCTCCTGTGCATCGAGGTTTCGCGCCTCGCCGGTCTTGATCCCGAGCTGGGCATGGACGATTTCATCCTCTCGCCCATCGTGGCACCCGAGCTTTACGCGCGCGTGCGCCAGCTCGACTGGCGGCTGTCGTCGTTCTCGGCCGCGGGTCGCATCAAGCTCGGCGACCTGGTCATCGACACGGTCGCGGTCGAAGCCACCTTCCGCGGCCGCGTACTGAGACTCCCGCGCCAGGAATTCCAGCTCCTCAAGTTTCTCGCCGCCGGCGCCGGACGTGTTTTCACGCGCGATCAGTTGCTCTCGCGCGTGTGGGGTTACCGCTACACCGGCAACACGCGCACCGTGGACATCCACGTGCGCCGGCTGCGCGCCAAGCTCGGCTCGGGCGCCGACATGATCGAAACCGTGCGCCACGTAGGCTACAAGATGAAGTCCCCAAACGCATCCTAGACGGAGCAAGCGTGTCCAAGGCTGCCGCCACGAAGAAGCAGAAGCACCGTCGCGTCCGGGTCGCCTTCCAAGGCGAACGCGGCGCCTTTTCCGAGGAGGCGGCCCGCCGCATCTTGGGCGACCGGATCGAGCCCTTCCCCAAGCGCGAGTTCGACGAGATGTTCAACGCCGTCATCCGCGACGAGGCCGATTGCGCCATCGTGCCCATCGAGAACACCCTCGCCGGGTCGGTCATCAAGAACTACGACCTCCTCGTCGACAACGATCTGGAAATCATCGGCGAGGTGGTCCTGCGCGTGGCCCACAACCTCATCGCGCCCAAGGGGACCACCCTCACCTCGGTGCGCAAGATCTATTCGCACCCGGTGGCCCTGGCCCAATGCGAGGGTTTCTTGCGCAAGCTGCGCGGGCAGACTCCCGGACTCGAGGTCCTGCCCGCCTACGACACCGCCGGCGCGGTGAAGCTCGTGGTCGAGCACGGCCGCCGCGACGAAGCTGCCATCGCCAGCAGCGCGGCCGCCGCAACCTACCACGCGCAAATCCTCGCCGCCGGTATCGAGAGCAACCCCCAGAACTTCACCCGCTTCCTCCTCATGTCGCGGCCAGACCGGCGCCAGCACATCCCCCTCAAGCGACGCTCGAAGGTCATCAAGACCAGCATCGTCTTCCGCACCACCAACAAGCCCGGCGCTCTCTTCCACGCCCTCGAAGCCTTCGCCAAGAGCAGGATCGACCTCACCAAGATCGAATCGCGGCCCATCGTGGGGCGGCCCTGGGAGTACTCCTTCTATCTCGATTTCATCGGCGACCGCAATTCCCCGGCCGCTCGCCGCGCTCTCGCCAGCCTGACCCTCGTGGCGGAGAGCCTGCGCATCTTCGGCAGTTACCCGCGGGGTGAATAGCCTCCTGTCAGGCCTTGACGGCGGGGCCGGCTCCGCGGAAGCATGGCTCCCATGCTGACAGTCGATCTACGAGGAAAGCGCGCCCTGGTGGCCGGGGTGGCCGACGACGCGGGCTTCGGCTTTGCCATCGCCAAGGCCCTGGCCGAGGCCGGCGCCTCCATCTGCCTCGGTACCTGGCCGCCCGCCATCGGGATCCTCCAAACCAACTTGGAACGGGGAAAGCTCGACGACTCCCTCGCGCTTTCCGACGGTGACAAGCTCGCATTCGAACGCATCTACCCCATGGACGCCGAATTCGACTGCGCGCAAGACATCCCCGAGAAGGTGCGAACGGGCAAGCGCTACCGCGACCAGGGCGACGTGAGCATCCAGGGTCTGGCCGATCGCCTGGCCGCGGATTTCGGACCGCAGTGTCTTGACATCGTCGTGCACAGCCTTGCCAACGCCCCCGAGGTGAAGAAGCCCTTGCTCGAAACCAGCCGCAAGGGATACCTCGCCGCGGTCGGCACCAGCGCCTTCTCGTTCGCGTCCATGCTCGCCCGACTCGGTCCTTTGACCCGTCCCGGAGGGTCTTTTGTGGCGCTCTCGTACTTGGCGAGCCAAAGGGTCGTGCCCGGCTACGGTGGCGGTATGTCATCGGCCAAGGCAGCCCTGGAGAGCGATGTCAAAACCCTGGCCTTCGAAGCTGGACGCATGTGGTCACTTCGCGTAAATGCGATTTCCGCAGGCCCCCTCGCATCGCGCGCCGCGCGAGCGATTGGTGATATTGCCAAGATGATCGAGTACGGTCAGGCTAAGTCACCGCTACCACAGGCTATTTCTGCTATGGAAGTAGGGAATGCCGCGGCCTTCCTATGCAGCCAACTAGCATCTGGAATCACAGGAACGACCCTGTTCGTGGACAAAGGCTATCATATTATGGGCATCTGAGGATATCTTCCCACATGTCGGTTTATGTGGGGATGGATGCTCGATTTCAAGATAAGGCGTATATTGTGCGTCAGGGGCAGTGGTGCCAAAGCGACAGCACACATTCGTAGTCGTGGCCGCTTTCATCGCGGGCGCTCTTCTTTCCGCGTCCCCCGGTCGAGGTGTGAGAGCGGCCCAGGTCAGCCAAGCGCCGGTCGACCGCATGATGGCGCTCAACAAGAAGGCCGTCGAAGACATCCGCAGCCTGCACTTCCAAGCCGCCAAGTACTGGCTCGAGGTGGCGCTGGCCATCAGCGAAACCGCAGATCTCGGGCACCACGAAACCACCGCCCGCACCCACGTTCATCTGGCGGTCGTCCACTCGACCGGATACAAGGATCGTCAGGCGGCCGTCGAGCAGTTCTTGCTTGCCCTCACCATCAATCCCAACATCACCATCACGCCCGGACTTGAGACGCCGGCCCTGCGTTCTGCCTACTTGCGGGCGCGCGAGAAGCTCGGCCTGCCCCCGAATCCCGACCTGACCCCGACTGCGCCGGGGCAAGGGGCCTCGCCGGCGCCGATCCCGCCCATGCCGCCTACCCAGGCCGCTGCGCGCGAGGTGGGTCCCGCGGGGCCAAGCGAAGCCGCGAAGCCCGGGCCGGCGCCGCCCACGCAAGAAATCGAAACACAAGGCTATCGGCGCCTTCTGGAAAACGCAGGCCTTACGGGAATCACCGATCCGGATCCGCCGGCCGTGATCCCGTCTCCACTCCACTGTCCGCTGCCCTTCCAAGTACCCTACGGCGAGCCTCTGCTGGTTCGCTGCCTCACCCAGAAAGGGCAAAGCCGATCGAGCGCGGTCCTCTACTACGGCACGGAAGGCAAAAGCGCGACCTACGTGGCCCTGCCCATGGAGCGAAGCCCGAAGGGTTGGCTGGTTGCCGTGATTCCGGGCCAAGCCCTGTGGGGTGAGTCCTTGACGTATTACGTGAAAGCCCAGGTTCCCGGGGTGGAAGAAGCGGTCTATTCGGGCCACCCGGAGGATCCGAATACCCTCATCGTCACACCGCCCAAGGATGAGCTGGCCGACGAAGAGCCCGCGCCGCTCTCCCGGGCCCCCGCGGGCCGCGAAGCCGGGCGCCCCTCGCCCCGCCGTGCGCCCGGCTCGTGGTGGTTCGCCCTTGGCGGCGGCAGCGGGCTCGCCTACCACGGCCGCGAGACCGTCGACACCAACAGCAAGGCCCCCGATTCCCAGCCGGTCTCCGTGAATTCCGGGTTCTCGTTCGCGGGCCTTTTTCAACTTGAACCCGAGATCGGCTATCAGTGGACGAGACGCCTGTCCATTTCCGTCATGGGCCGCTACCAGGTCGCACCCAAGCAAGGCGATTTCGTACCCCGAGCCGGCGAAAACGAGATTCGAACCTCGGCCCTGGCGGGCTTCGCGCGTGCCCGTCTCTGGCTTGCAGGAAAAAGCAATTGGCAGCCTCATCTCTCGGCCGGTCTCGGCGGGGGAACGAGTTTCCTTGCCACCATCGGCAGGCATTGCCCCCAACGTGCGTGCACCCTCGACCACAGCGACACCCTTCACGGCGGCGCCCTCGGCCTGACGTTCGGCGTGGGCGTTCTCTATCAGGTGAGCCCGCGCCTGGGCCTTTTCGCCGACGTCAACGAGATCGCAACCCTGCCCGAATTCATGGCCTTGACCGAGCTCAGCATCGGCATCGCCTACACCTACGACCCACGCGGCGGCCGCAGTCCGGGCAACGGAATGGCCGCCGGCGACCGTCATCGGCGATAATCCCCCCGTGGACTTCCTCCCGCTCATCCAAGATCAGGTCCTGGCCTTCTACCCGGACCTCGAGCGCGCCAGGGTCTCGCCCCTGGGAACGGGACTTGTCAACCAGACCTTTCTCGTCGCGACCGACCGCGCGCCATTCGTGCTTCAGCGTCTCGCGCCCATCTTCTCCCCGGCCATCAATGAGAACATCGCCAAGGCCACGGACGCCCTGGCCGCTGCCGGGCTGACGACTCCGCGCCTGGTCCCGACCCGCGACGGGCGACTGTGTCTCGATTTCGGCGGCAAGCTCGGGACCTGGCGGCTTGTGACTTTCGTGGCCGGGGCCAGCTTCAACAAGGTGAGAAGCCCGGCCCAAGCGCGTTCGGCGGGCGCCCTGGTCGCGCGCTTTCACCGCGCTCTCGACGGTCTCGACCACGCCTTCGTGGGCATGCGCGAGGGCGTGCACGATACCGCGCGCCACCTTGCGCGCCTGAGGGAGGCCCTGGCGATCCATGCCGACCACCGTCTTCGAAGCGAGGTGCGCCCCTTGGCCGAAACCATCCTCGCGCGCGCGCAAGGGCTCGTACCCCTGCCCGACCTTGCCCCGCGCATCTGCCACGGTGATCTCAAGCTGAACAACATCCTTTTCGCCGGCCGCGAGGGGCCGGCCGCGGAAACCGCGGTCTGTCTCATCGACCTCGACACGGTGGGGCCGATGTCGCTCGCCTTCGAGCTCGGCGACGCGTGGCGATCATGGTGCAACCCGATCGGCGAAGATGCCGGGCAGGCGGTTTTCGCTCTCGACATCTTCCGCGCTTCCCTCGAAGGCTATCTCGCCTGCATCGATCGTCATCTCACGGGGGCGGAACGCGCGGCCCTTCTGGGCGGCCCGGAATGGGTGAGTCTCGAGCTCGCGGCCCGCTTCGCCGCCGATGCCCTCTTCGAAAGCTACTTCGGCTGGGATCCGACGCGCTTCGCCGGACGCGGAGAACACAATCTCGTGCGCAGCCGCGGGCAGCTTGCTCTGCACGAGGCTTGCGTGGCCGCGCGGGCGGAGCGTGCCTCCATGCTCGGCGTTTGAGCGCCTCCGGCGCGGCTCGTCTTGCCGCGCGCGCATGCCCGGCTGGCGCAAGGGTACGAGAGCGGGATAGACTGCCCGCGATGGCTCCACTCCGCGGTTTTGGGCCGCACATCCATCGGCTCCGCGTTGGTCACGAGCCGCGCCTCAAACGCGCCGTGTGCATGATGTTGCGACGCTTCGGTGCGCGGCCGGAAACCGATCCCTGGCCGCACGCCCTTCTCGCCGCATACCCGCCAGCCCGCACGGCCCTCCCCGATCTCGCGCGCAACCTGCCCGTGGAGTACGGCCACGGGGAATTGGCGAGGCTGGCCGACCTCGCGGAGACTCCCGAGGGGAAAGGAGTCTGACCCTCCATGGCCCACCCGATTCGCCACGTGCCGCGGCTTTCGACCACCGCCGCCCGTGCTTCGGACGAGGAGTATTCCGCCGATCTCCTCGACGCGCTGGGGACCGCGCTCTGGCGGCGCTACAACGACAAGGTCGTGCATGCCTTCGTCGGCCGGCATCTAGAGGCGAACCCGACGGCCATGCTGCTCAAGACAGATGTGTTCGAGGAGGCACTTGGAAACGATGGCATCCGGCGCGCGATCCCGAACTTTTTCGTCGGCATCGATCGCTCGCGCGCCGTCGCCGAAGCGGCCCGGCGGCGCATCCCGGACGTGCCCCTCATAAGAGCGGATGTGCGCCGCCTGCCCTTCGCCGATGCGGTGCTGGGCGGCGCGATCTCCACGTCCACCCTGGATCACTTTCGCGATCCCAGGGATCTCGTGCTCGCCCTGCGCGAGCTCGGGCGCGTGTTACGCCCCGGAGCAAAGCTCATCCTCACTCTGGACAACCCGAGAAACCCGCTCCTGGCCGTGCGCAACGCCATCCCCGACGTGTTGCGACGACGGCTAGGAATGACCCCCTACTTCGTCGGCTACACCTGCGGTCCCGGCCGCCTTGGACGACTGCTCACCGAGTCCGGCTTTGCGGTGCGCGAGACGACCGCCATCCTGCACTTCCCGAGAGTCCTCGCTGCCCTCTCGGGCAGCATGCTGCGGCGGCTTGGCATTGAAGACGACATCCTCGCGTTGCTTCCTCGGGCCGAAGCACTCGGGCGCTGGCCCACCCGCTGGTGCACCGGCCACTACATCGGTGTTTGGGCGACGAGAAGGGGCTGTGATTCGTGAAGCGGACCTTCGGCAAGAGCCCGGGTCCTAACTTCCCTCGACGGTCTGCACCCGCACCCGGCCGAGTCCCTCCATGAGCCTGGCAAACTCGACGTAGTCGAGGCTCTGATCGCCGTCGGAGAGCGCCTTGTCCGGCTCGGGATGCACCTCGATGGAGACGCCGTGGGCGCCGCATGCGCGCGCGGCCCACGCCATGGGGGCCACGTACGGCCGCCGGCCCGTGCCGTGGCTCGGATCCACGAGGATGGGCAGATGGGTGCGCTCGCGCAGCACCACCACCGCCGAGAGATCGAGCGTGTTGCGGGTCGCGCTCTCGAAGGTGCGGATACCGCGCTCGCACAGCACGACCTGGCCGTTGCCTTGAGCCAAGATGTACTCGGCCGCGGCCAGCCACTCCTCGATCGTGCTCGACAGCCCGCGCTTGAGCAGCACCGGCCGATCCACCTTGCCCACGGCATTGAGGAGGGCGAAGTTCTGCATGTTGCGCGTCCCGATCTGGAGCATGTCGGATTCCTCGGCCACCTCGCGCACCTGCTCGGGGGCCATGACCTCGGTGACGATGGGCATGCCCGCCGCCCGTCCTGCCGCGGCCAGCATTTCCAGCCCCTCCAAGCCGAGGCCCTGGAAGGCATAGGGACCCGTGCGCGGCTTGAAGACCCCGCCGCGCAGGATGTGTGCCCCTTTCTCGCGCACGTAGTGCGCCGTCTTCTCGATCATCTCCGCCGATTCCACCGAGCACGGACCCGCGATGACCACGAATCCGTCGCCGCCGATGAGCACGTCGCCGACCCGCACCAAGGTGTCCGCCGAGCGCGTGGCGCGATCGGCGAGCCGATAGTGCTTGGACACGGGCTTGACGGGCTTGGGCGGCGCCGCCGCGGGAGCGACCTCGATCGCGTGAGCGACTGCCACCTTGACATCCGAGGGCTGCATCGCCTGCGGCCTGGCCTTGGCCGGGTAGCAGCCGAGCACCTTGAGGTAGAGCGCCTCGGCGCGCAGAGCCTCGATCGCGGTGGCCACGCGCGGCTCGGACGTGTTGCCCTCGAAGTCGATGAAGAACATGTACTCCCACGGCCGGTTGGGACGCGGGCGCGATTCCAGCTTCGTCATGGACAGCCCGTACTCGGCCAGGACCTGCATGCAGCGCAAGAGCGCCCCCTTCTCGTGCCGGGTGGAGAGGATGAGGCTGGTCTTGCACGCCACGCGTTCGTCGACCGGCACCGGCGCCCGTGCCAGGGCCACGCAGCGCATGAGGATCTCGTCCTGGTTGCCGATGTCGCTGCGGAGAATGACCAGACTATGGCTGCGTGCCGCCTCGGGCGAGCCGATGGCGGCCAGGGTGGGATCCTTGGCCTCGGCCACGGCGCGCATGGCATCGCGCGAATCGGCAAACGGCGTAGTCTGCACCTGAGGCAGGCTGTCGATGAAGGCCGAGCACTGTTCGAGCGCCAAGGGATGGGAGAAGATGCGGCGCAAGGCCGGAAGCGGCGCCTCGGCGACAGCGGCCAGGCACAGCTCGACCCTGAAGGAATCCTCGCCCACGATGTGCAAGTCGCGTTCGCGGAGCACGTCATAGACCTGGTTCATACTCCCCGCGATGGTGTTCTCGATGGGCAGAAAGGCCAGATCCACCTGCCCGGAGGCGAGCTGCTCGATGACCTGGGCCAGCGAGCCGAGCCCCACGAAGCGGCCGGTGAGGCCGCGGCTCGCCACGTACTGCTCGGCCGCCAGTTCGTTGTAGGTCAGGGGCTGGCCCTGGTAGGCCACGGTGATGTAGCTGCGTTCGCCGTCGACCAACGAGGCGACCTGGCGGCTCACCGAGTAGTCGATGACCTCGGAGAAGATCCTGCGGGCGAGGGGGCCGGAGATGCCCAAGGAGTTGGCCAGGGTCTCGACCCGGGCCAACACCTCGCGCTCGCGCTCGGTGTCGCGGATGGCGCTCGCGCGCTCGGCCTTGGCCTTGGCGATGAAGGCCACGGTCTCCAGCCGGCGAGCGAGAAGCCGCACGATCTCGTCGTCGGTCTTGTCGAGCTGTTCGCGAAGCTCGGTCAGGGAATCTGCGGAAGGTGCCTTGTCCATGGGAAAGCCCAAGTCTACCACCACGGCGGCCTGGATCTTTCACCACGGAGGACGCAGAAAGTGATGGAGGAGGAGGAGGAGGAGGAGGTTCGGACCCCTTGAGCCGGAGAACCCTTTCCCTTCCGGCCTTTGTGCCCTCCCTGTTCTCTGTGGTGAGAGAACCGGGGTATGCTATGCACCCTGGTAGGAGATAGGCACCATGAACGACCAAGTACTGATATTCGACACGACATTGCGCGACGGCGAGCAGGCCTTGCCCGCCAGCCTGTCGGTGGGACAGAAGATCCGCATCGCGCGCCAACTCGCGCTGCTCAAGGTCGATGTCATCGAGGCCGGCTTCCCTATTTCCTCGCCCGGCGACTTCATTTCTGTCGAGACCATCGCCAAGGAGATCCGTGGCCCCATCATCTGTGGGCTGGCGCGCGCGGTGGAGAAGGATATCCTCGCTTGCGCCAAGGCGGTCAAGCCCGCCCCGCGGCCGCGCATTCACACCTTTCTCGGGACCTCGACCATCCACCGCGAAAAGAAACTGCGTCGCTCGCAAGACGAGTGTCTGGCCATGATTGCCCAGAGCGTGAAACTGGCACGCAGCAAGTGCGCCGACGTGCAGTTCTCCGCCGAGGACGCCGGTCGCACCGAGCGCGACTTCCTTTGTCGCGTGGTCGAGACCGCCATCAAGCAGGGCGCCCGAACGGTCAACATCCCCGACACCGTCGGCTACACCACACCCGAGATCTTCGCTTCCATCATCGACGACATCATGAACCGCGTCCCCAATGTGGACCAAGCGGTCATCGCTGTCCACTGCCACAACGACCTGGGCCTGGCCACCGCCAATTCCATCACCGCGGTCAAGCACGGTGCGCGCCAGGTCGAATGCACCGTCAACGGCATCGGCGAACGCGCGGGCAATGCCGCCCTCGAGGAAGTCGTGATGATCATGAAGGTGCGACGCGACTACCTCCCCGTGACCTGCGGCGTGGAGACGGCCGAGATCATGCGCACGAGCAAGCTGGTGCGCGACGTGTGCGCCATGCCGGTGCAGGCCAACAAGGCCGTGGTGGGAGGCAACGCCTTCGCGCACTCGTCCGGCATCCATCAGGACGGTGTGCTCAAGGCGAAAGCGACCTACGAGATCATGACCCCGCAGTCGATCGGCCTCAAAGACAACAAGATGAACCTGACCAGCCGCTCGGGCAGCCACATGGTCAAGAACCGCCTGGAAAGCCTGGGCTACGCCGAGAAGGACATCGACCTTGGCGTCTTCTACCCGAAGTTCAAAGCCCTCGCCGACAAGAAGGGCACCGTGTACGACGACGACCTCGTGGCCCTCATGGAAGCCGAGACCATCGAGGAGATCGCCGACGTCTACAAACTGGAGTACCTCAACGTCACCGGCGGCATGGGCGTGATCCCCACCGCCACCGTCCGCATCGCGTGGGACGGCAGGACGCAGGAAGAAGCCGCCAGCGGCGACGGCGTGGTGGACGCCACCACCAAGGCCATCGACCGCGTGGCGGGGTTCAAGATCGAGATCAAGGATTACCACCTCGACGCCATCAGCGAGGGGCGCGAGGCGCAAGGCCGCGTGAAGATCGTCGCCCAAGCTCCCGAGGGCGTATTCACCGGCATCGGCACCAGCACCGACATCGTCGAGGCCTCGGCCAAGGCCTACATGGACGTGGTGAACAAGATCTGCCGCATGCGCAAGTACGCGCCCAAGCTGCGCGGCAAACGCGCCCAGGCGATGCTCTAGCCCGGCATTGCGCTCGTTGCACATTGCGGCTGACGAACAGGGCGGGCTCGCGGCGACGCTTCTAAGCGAAAAAGTTGCGCTGGAAGCGCAGTTGGCTGCTTATGTTGATAGCCCTCTCCCTTTGGGAGAGGGTTGGGTGAGGGCGACTG
>Ga0172364_10004593_pt1 | contig 10982 bp, 8 predicted proteins | sample LakKivSesite10cm_FD_114545 | JGI IMG/M metagenome (GOLD analysis project Ga0172364, IMG submission 114545) | Sediment microbial communities from Lake Kivu, Rwanda - Sediment site 10cm | ecosystem: Environmental > Aquatic > Freshwater > Lake > Sediment | place: Rwanda: Western Province, Lake Kivu... | reverse complement strand
GACGCCGCGCAGCTCGATCTGCTCGTAGGTGTTGATCGCCTTCAGCGCCACCTGCCGCCCGGCGTCGCTGACGGCGAAGTACACCTCGCCGAAGCCGCCGCGCCCGATCGCCCGCTGGATGGTGTAGCCCTCCAGAGGCCGGTCGCCGTGGCGGTACTGGTAGCCGCCGCCCGGCGCGCCCGCGCCGGCCGCCGCCCCGCCGGGGGCGCTCAGCACATCCAGGTTCTCTTCGGCACGTTCCATGCAAGTCTCAGCCCGCGTCCTCTGCGGCGGTCAGGCTGTCACGACACAGAGGGGAACAGATCGGTCGGATCGGTCCGATCCGTCCGATCTTCTCCATGTCCCTCTGTGCCTCTGTGTCGCCATTCTTCACGTCTCCACTATCACCATTCCCACGCCGCCGACGTTGATCGGCCGGCCGACGGGCAGCGCCCGGCCGTCCGGGCCGACCAGGCCGCCGGCGCCGGCTCGCAGGACGATTCGCTCGGCGGCCGCGGCGGCACGCACGTGCGCCGTGCCGCCCGGGCCGATCACCAGCTCCCTGTCCAGCAGCACGACGCGCCGCGCGTCGCTGTCGGGCAGGGACGCCGAGGAAAGCTCCAGCACCGCCGTCGCGCTGGCGGCGTTCGGCAGGCGGAACTTCACCACGCAGCGCGGGCCCATCGCCACGCGGTCGCCGTCGGCCAGCAGGCGGCCGGTCGCCGGCTGATCGTTGACGGCCACGGGCGATTCCGCCCGCAGGAAATAGTCTCCGTCCTGCCGCTCGATATTCACGACGGGGCAGTGCGCCGCGGCCATGAGCGGCACGTCGCACCGCCGCTCGCCGCTGACCGGGCCGAGCGTGACGCCGGCCGCACGCAGCACCAGAAAGCTGCCCGCCCCATCTACCTGAAGCAGGAACCGCTGCGGCAGCGAAGCGGGCGCACCGCCGCGCCGCGCCGCGGGCATCTCGTCGTCGTCAATCGGCGCCAGGACCGGCACGGCGCCGGCCAACTCCGCCGCGTCGCCGGCGGGCGCCTCGTCGGTCTCCAGCATCGCCAGCGGGCCGCTGGCAAGCGACTCGGCCCCGCCGGCGGCCGCCTCCGCCTGCCGGATCGCCTCGCCCACCCACCTGGCCTCCGGCAGCATTTGCTGCAGCAGCCGCAGCGATTCCGTCGCCCGGCGGAACCGCCCGCGGCGGACCCAGCGAAGCGCCCGGCGGCACTGCTCCACCGCGCGCGACAGCGACTCGACGTCCACGCTGCCGCTCGCCAGCGGCGACAGGCGGGCCAGCAGGGCCTCGGCCCGGTCCGGGCGGGCCGACAGAAGCTCCCGCCGCGCCGCCGCCGCCGCGGCGCCGACCACCGCGGCCGTACGCTCCGACAGCGCGCCGTTGGGCGCGCGATGCGCCCGCGCCTCGACGACGGCGTCGATGGCGGCGGGCCAGTCGCCGCGCCGCTCGGCCTGCTCGGCGGCGGCCAGCGCCGCCTCCGCCGCCTCGCGCCGCGCGGCCAGCTCCGCTCGCAGCATCGCGCCCGACGCGGCGTCGTCGGCGTCTTCGAGGAACCGCTCAGCCACCGAAAGTCTCCCTGCCGCGGCGTGGCCCCTGGCCGCCGCCAGACGGCCGCCGCGAAGGCGCCCCTCCGCCGCACGGCCCGCCAGCGCATCCGCGATGCGCTGCTTCAGCTCGGCCACGGGTGGCATGTTGCCGCCGAGCCGCTCGGCCCGCCGGCAGTCGTCGGCGGCCTGCGCCGCCCGCCCGGCCGCCAGGTGCTCCCCGCCGCGCGCCGCCAGCGCCCGGACGAGCCGGCCGAGAAGCTCCTGCCCGCGGCTGTGGCTGCGGAGCTCCTGGTCGGCCAGCAGCTCGCACGCCTCGTCGAGGCGCCCGTCGGCCAGCGCCGCCTCCGTCTGCTTGAGTCGGAGTATGCCCACTGTGGTTCCCGCGAGTATACACGCCGCGCGCCGCCGGCGGGATTCGCAGTACAGATCGGACAGATCGGACAGATCAGACCGATCCTGTTGTCGCGCCCCGCCGCTACCGCGTGCCGGCCTCGGCCAGGGCCTTCGGCGCGCCGGCAAAGTGCTCCTGCACCTGCGTCAGCAGGTCGGCCTCGCTGGTGGTGTCCACCTCGACGGCCGTCTCCACCAACTGCCCCTCGTGGGCCAGCACGCGCTCGGCCACGTCGAGGCGGTCCTTGATCTCGTCGATCACCTTCTGCGTCTGGGCGATCTTGGAGCTGTCGATCTGGAAGCGCGAGCCGACGGAGGCGGCCTGCACGAGGCGGTACTGCCCGGCCAGGGCCTCGATTCTGTCGGCCAGCAGGGCCTTCTGGTGCTTGGCCTTGTCCAGCAGGCGCACGGCGTTCTGGAGGCTGGCGTCGCGCGTCTCCAGCAGCTTGCGCTTGCCGGCCAGGACGACCTCGGCCTCCTTGTAGCGCTCGAAGCGCCGGGCCAGGTCGTCCTTGACCGTCTGGCGCGGGTAACTGCGGTCGCTGACTGTCAGCACCGTCGCCTCCGACGCCATGACGCCGGCCAGCTTCTCGATGCGGGCCTTCTCGTCGGCCAGGCCGGTCTCGCTGCGGGCGATGTCGTCCTTGAGGTTGGCGATGGCGACTTCCTCCTGGGCGATCAGGCGGATGTTCGCGTGCATCTCCGGGACGATCTGGCCCAGCAGGTCGCGGGCCCGCTGGAGCTCGAACTCCACGGGCACGCCGCTCTTGACCGTCCGTCGCATCGCCCGGGCCGAGCTGGAGATGTAGCTCCAGGCGTCGGTCCCGAAGGCCAGCAGCGACCCGGCCCCCAGCACCACCGCCGCGATCAGTCCGTACTTCACAATCCTTCTCAGCATGGCCGTTCTCCTTCCCGATGTACAAGGTTTACCGACTCACACGTTCGGGGGGCCGCCGCTCGGCCTCCCTTGTGGCAGTCGCCCCCCGCGCCGGAACATTTCAGGAGAAACGGACTGCTGAATGGGCCCCGCGCCGCGCGGGCGCCCCCTGGGCGATTTCGGCGCGCCGGGATTCGTCAGCAACCTGGAGCGGCTCGCCCGGCCGGCGCGCCAGATCATGCAGCTTACTACCGTTTTTCCGGCCCAGGAGCCTCGAACGGGGTCTCGGACGGGTCGGGACACCCCCGGCAGGAGATCGCCCCGCAAATCTCTATTTCCTGTGCGCCGGCGACAGGGAACGCCTGCGCGACCTGGAAGGGGCGTTCTATCAACGCCGGGTCGCTGCGGGGCGACCATACTCGGAAAACTCGGGCATTCTGCGGCCGCGGCCGGGCGCCCTGCCCGCCGCGCCGCTCAGCGCGGCAGCGCCACGCCGCGGAACATGAAGTACGCCGCCGCGACGAGGCATAGGCCCGCCCACAGGAAGTCGAGCGTCAGCCGCTCGCGCATGTACGCGGCCGCGAAGACGGCAAACACGCACATCGTGATGACCTCCTGCATGACCTTGAGCTGCCCGAGCGAGTAGAACTGGTAGCCGATGCGGTTGGCGGGGACCTGGAGGCAGTACTCCAGCAGCGCCACCGCCCAGCTCGCCGCGATGGCGATCAGCAGCGGGCGGGCCTTCAGGTCCCGCAGGTGCCCGTACCAGGCGTACGTCATGAAGATATTCGAACCGACAAGCAGCACAATTGGCGCCAACTTGCCCATGGGTTTCGCTCCGTGAGGGACTGCCGAAGCGGGTATTGTACCATCCGGCCCGGGCGCCGGTCAACCATGGCGGATGCGGGCGGACGCGGGCGGACGCGAAGGGATGCGGACGCGCGGGCGGCGGGGCGGGCGGCGGGGCGGGTCAGTCCGGCTTGTCGCTCTTGACGGCCAGGAGCTTGGGGCCGCGGAGGGCCTGGAGGAACTGGCCCTGCGTGACGGCGTAGTCCTCCCAGGCGTCGGCGAGGCGGGGCAGGAAGCGGTCGGTGCTGGGCACGTAGAGGCAGCGTTGGACGGCCTCGGCGACGGGCGAGCCGCCGCGGACGTGCTGGAGGAAGCGGCGGAACTCGCCGCGGTCGAGGCGGCTGTGGAGGAACTCCACGAAGCTGAAGCTCTGTGCGTAGAAGACCTGCGGGCGGTCCAGGTCGCTGCGGTCGGCGACGAGCAGCCCCTCCAGGTAAAGCCGCGCCCTGCCGGCGACGGACCTGCCGGCCAGCTCGATGCGGGCGTTGTCGGCGCCGCTCTCGGCCATCATGGCCAGCCCCTCGTGAAGGAACAGCGGGCAGGAGGCGTCGCCGAAGAACTCCTTGACGACGAGGTGGCACATCTCGTGCGGCAGGACGCGGTCGAGCATGACGACGGCGAACTTGCCGTCCCCGTCGCGCTGGGTCAGGTCGATGCGGCGGAAGAGCTGGCCGTCCTTCACGTCCACGCGGAAGCCGCCGCCCGCCCACTCCGGCGCCTCGGTGGCGTTGGCGCGGAACTCGCGCTGGTCCGTCCAGACGTTGATCCGCACGCTGTGCGGGAACGACTGGCCGCCCAGGATGCTGCCGCAGATGCGCTCCAGGGCGCCCTCCGCCTCGGCGGTCACCAGCCGGGCCAGCTCCGCGTTGCGCGCCCGGACCACGAAGTGGTCGCTGCTTTCGGCGAACGTCTGGTCCCCCACGACGGCCAGGCGGGCAAGCTGCTCGCCGCTGAGTCGCTGGCTGGGCGCCTGCGGCTGGCGGGCCGGCTTCTGCGCCTGTTCGCAGGCGGCGATCTGCTCGAGGGCGAAGCGGCGCAGGTCGGCCGAGTCGGCCGAAGCCAGCAGGAACCGGTACGCTCCGGCCGCTTCGGCGTAGTTGCCGCGCCGGTGGCGTGCGGCGGCGACGATGGCCCAGGCGCGCGGCGCCGCCGCGCACGGGTCGGTGGCGGCCTGGAGGGCGCGCTGCTCGGCCTTGTCGAAGCGTCCCGCCTGGAGGTCCTTGAGGGCGTCCTGGATCTGTGCGGCGCCGGGGGCGGCGGGCCACGAGGGCAAGACGGAAGTCGCTGCGGTGCCCAGGACGGCGCCGGCGGCAAGGCTGAAGCCGACCGCGATGAGGAGCCTACTTCTTGCCATCGATTTCCGCCTGCAGGATTTTCCTCATCCCCTCAACTTTCGTCAAGTCCAATTCCGCCCATTTTATTTCCAGCACCAACTCGTCGGGGTACGCGCGGGCGGTCTCGAGGATGCGCTTCAGGTCGTCGCGCGTGCTGTCGAGGTGGTGGACCAGCCGCAGCAGCATGTTGCGGTAGACCAGGGGCGTCAGGTCGTGCTGGCCGAGCCGCTTCATCGCCTCGTCGAACTGGCGGGCGTCGGCGTCGGCGTCCTTGCGGAACACGGCGATCTTCCGCCGGGCGATCTCGATGCGGTTGGGGCGCGTCACGCCGGGGCACAGCGCCTCGGCCAGGTCGAAGACCTTCAGCGCCTGGGCGTACCTGGCGTTGGCGCCGTCGGCGTCGGTGGGCTCGATCTTCTGGGCCTCCTCGACCAGCGCCTGCCCCGCGTCCACCTTCCTGCGCGCCAGGTCGTGCAGGGCGGCCTCGAGGACCTTGGGGGTGGCCAGACTGGCCGGTCCGGGCTGGATCGCCGGCTGGCCCGTGCTCATCAGCGGCGTCGTCGGCGGGTAGCTCTTGCGCAGCACATACATGCCGTCGGCGTTGTCGGCCAGGATGCCGGCGACGGCGGCGTCCCGGACGGCCGCCGCACCGCCCGCCTGCTTCGCCAGCGCCGCGAAAGCCTTGCCCGCCTCCTCGAACTGCTCGGCACGCAGCAGCGTGTGGGCCTGTAGGTCCTCGACGGCCAGCAGCTTCGCCTGCGCCCGCGCCGCCAGCTTCAGCTCCGGAATCACGTCGTGCAGCAGCGCCGAATACAGCCCGGCGTCCAGCTTGCTGCGGGCCAGCTCCAGCCCGCTGTCGAAGGGCAGCCACTTGCCGTCGATCCGCACGAACCCCAGCCGCTGCCGGGCCAGGCGGTGGTCGCCGTTCAGCCGGACCACCTGCGCGTACAGGTCGTTGGCGCGGTCGGGCAGCGAGTGCTCCTCGGCCCACTCGGCCAACTGGAAGACGGCGTTGGCGTCGTCCAGGGAGATGTCGGCCAGGCGCTTGCTGTACTCCTGCTCGGGGGTGTCCTTCAGGTCGATCCGCTCGACCTGGTCGCGGGGGAAACGAAGTGTGCCGTAGGGGACGGCGATGACGACGGTGTCGGCCTCGACCGTCACGGTGCCGGTGAACGTCCGCCCGTCCACCAGCACGATCCGGTCGGCCGACGCGCCGGCCCCCACGGCCGTCAGCAGAAAGCCTGCCAGCAACGCTCGCCGCATCTGGACAACTCCCGGCCGAGTCCGTCGCATCCCCGGCGGGTCCGCGTGGCGCCCCGGCCGCGTCAACGACGGTAGTATAGCAGACAGCGGCGCAGCGAACAAGGGCAATCGCCCCGGCGCCGCATCCATTTTCTTCTTGACCTCGACGGCTGGGTGGTTACACTTCCATTCGTTGATACGGAAGAGGGCGTCGGGCGGTGCGGCTCGACGCCGCGCGACGGCGGCGGGCCTGTCCCAACGCCGAGGTGTCCGCGCGGCGGGAAGCGCGCGGTCCAGGGGCGGCCGGGACGGCGGCGGGCCCCACCCGACGCGCCGCGCAAGTCTTTGCTATGGCGAATTATGGCACGGCGGGCGCCGCGGTTCGCGGTGGCGAAGCGCCAAGGCCGTCTTGCCTGGCCAGGCCCGATAACCTACAATAGTGGCGAAAGGAAGTCCATCGGCCAGCGCGGGGCGTCCGGACAGGAAGCACGTCGTGGCGGCGCAATTTTTTCCCGGCCGGGCCATCAGCGCAAAGGTGGCGGGCGGGTAGTTGCAGGGCTCGGATGTGCGGGCGGCTGCTGCGCGGGCGGATATGCCCGCCCGGCGGTCGGGTTTGCGGAAGCGGGCGCCCTTTGCGGGCATAAAGTAACGTGACGGAACGGAAACGAGCCTTCGCGAGGCGGGGAGGTGCGAAATGAAGCTTGCGGTCAGGATCGTTCGCAACGGGCTGGGAGGCTACACGGCCGTCTGCACGTCACTGCCGGGCTGCTATACCCGCGGGAGCACCGTGGAGGAGGCCCGTGAGAAGCTCGACGAGGCCATCCGGGGCTACCTGGCCTCACTGAACAACTTCGTGCCGGAAAGCCTGGTTCAGGACCGCGCGGAGTACGTGGAAGCCTGAGCCGGCGTTCGCCGAAGGAACCAACCTGCGTGTCTGCGTCGCCGGGCGGCAACGCAGACTTTTTTTGCGCCCGCGCCTCTGGCCAACCCGCCGGTCGGCGGCGACAATGCCCCGGCGCCGCGGCGGGGCGCGCGGGAGAGCAACGACATGGCGACCAGGAAGATGAGATGGCCGGACGTGTTCCCGGGTACCAACTGGCTGGACGGCGCCGAGGAGCGCGCCTTGCGGAGCGTCGTGCGGCGCGGGGCATTCTTCCGCTACTACGGCCCACGGCGCCCCACCCACGTCGGTGAGCTGGAGAGACGGGCGCGCGAGTTCTACGGCTGCCGCCACGCCCTCGGCGTCAGCAGCGGCACCGGCGCCCTGATGGTCTCCATGTCGGCCATGGGCATCGGCCCCGGCGACGAGGTGATCGTGCCGGCCTTTCTGTGGGTCTCCACCGTCACCGCCGTCGTCCACGCCAACGCCATCCCCGTGCTGTGCGAGGTGGACGACAGCTTCGACATGGACCCGGGCGACCTGGAGCGCAAGATCACGCCGCGGACGAAGCTGATCGTCGTGGTGCACATGGCCGGGGCGCCGTGCGACATGGGGGCGATCATGGCCGCGGCCGGGCGGCACGGCATCGACGTGCTGGAGGACTGCGCCCAGTGCAACGGCGGGTCGTTCGGCGGGCGGAAGGTCGGCACGTTCGGAAGGGCGGGGATATTCAGCTTTCAGATCAACAAGAACGCCACGGCCGGCGAGGGCGGGCTGGTCGTGACCGACGACGAGAAGCTGTACTGGCGTCTGGTGGCGGCGCACGACGTGGGCGTGCCGTGGAAGAACGCCTCGCCCGACGCGGCGGCGGGCGTGGAGATGTGGGGCCAGGGCCGGCGTCTCAGCGAGCTGTGCGGGGCGGTGGCCAACGTTCAGCTCCGCAAGCTGCCGCGGATCGTCGCCCACATGCGGGCCTCCAACCGCCGCATCCGCAAGGCCCTGGCCGGCGCGGGCGGCCTGGGCTTCCGCCGCCTCAACGACGAGGCGGGCGATACCGGCCCGTTCCTCGTGCTGCTGCTGGACTCGCCGCAGCGGGCGCAGCAGGTGACGGCCGCGATCCGGCAAGGCGGCTACGAGAACGTCTGCCGGGTGGCCGACTACGGCCTGCACGTGTACTTCAACATCCCCTCGCTGGTGGGCAAGGCGCCGCTCAGCGCGGCGGGCAACCCGTGGTCGCTGCCCGCCAACGCCGCCAGCCGCTACGACTACGCCCGCGGCGCCTGCCCCCGCAGCGACGAACTGTTCGACCGCGGCGTGATCGTGACCATCCCCTCGCGCCTGACGCGGCAGCAGGAGGCCGCGCTGGCCGGCATCATCCGCCACGCCGTCGAGGCGTAGGCTCCTCCACACTCGTCCAACCGCCCCACCCGGCGGCGCGCATACAATGCGCCGTGCCAGGCCCAACTCGGCCCGCCGCGGCGCGGGCCCGGCTCGAAAGGAGAATGCTCATGCGCGCGACGAAGTGGCTGTTGGTGCCGGCCGTGCTCCTGGCGGCGGTTTGGGGCCTGGCTGCGCCGGCCCGGTCGGCCGACCCGCCCGCCGGCGGCATGGCCGCGATGGCCATGGGCGACGCCAACGCCCCCATGCCCATGCCGATGATGCACATGAAGATGCTGGCCGAAATGAAGACGCTGCTGGAGCAGGCCAAGGGCGCCGCCGAGGCCGAGAAGGCCAAGGCCGCCGAGGCCGAGAAGGCCAAGGCCGCCGAGGCCAAGATCGACGCCGCCCTCAAGTTGCTGGACCAGCAACACCAGGCCATGCACAACCACATGGCGCAGATGCGCGGCAGGATGGCCGGGCGCATGAGCCGCATGAAGTCGATGATGGACAAGATGCAGCAGATGCGGCAGGAGATGGGCAAGTCCGCCGGCGGCAAGCCCGCGCAGGGCATGGTGGGCGAGATGGACGACATGGGCAAGAAGATGCGGTCCATGCGCGACGAGATGGGCAGGCAGGGCGGGATGGCCGCGGCCGACGAGAAATGCCCGCTGTGCGGCAAGACGATGGCCGCCCAGCCCAAGGTGGTCAACAGCACCTGCCCCATCATGGGCGGCAAGGTGGACCGCTACAGCGTGCCCGACAACCTGACTCGCCAGTTCGAGGGCAAGAATGTCGGCTTCTGCTGCGCCAACTGCCCCGCCGCGTGGGACAAGCTCAGCAAGGCCGACAAGGAGGCCAAGCTCAAGGCCATCACGACGGAAGAGAAAAAGTGACCCGAGATGAAGGCGACGAACGGCTGGCCAGGCATGGCCACGCGCACAGCAGCGGCGGCCAGGGCCCGACGCACACCTGCCCCATGCATCCGCAGGTGCGCCACGCCGGCCCGGGCGCCTGTCCGGAGTGCGGCATGGCGCTGGAGCCGGCGGCGCCCGCCCGGCCGAAGACCGTCTACACCTGCCCCATGCACCCGCAGGTCCAGCAGGACCACCCCGGCGCCTGCCCGGAATGCGGCATGGCGCTGGAGCCGCGCACGGCCGGGGGCGAAGGCGAGGAGGAAGAGGACGCCGAGCTGAAGTACATGACGCGGCGTTTCTGGGTGAGCGTCGTGTTCTCGGCGCCGCTGCTGGCTGTCGCCATCTCGCACGCGCTGGGCGCGCGGTGGATTCCGCCGGCGCTGCGAGTGTGGCTGGAGTTCGGTTTGTCCAGCCCCGTGGTGCTGTGGTGCGGCTGGCCTCTGCTGGTGCGCGGCGCGCGGTCGCTGGTCACGCTGAAGCTGAACATGTTCACGCTGATCGGCATCGGCGTGGCGGCGGCGTGGTGCTACAGCGTGGTGGCCGCGGTGGCGCCGGGGGCGTTCCCGCCGTCGTTCCGCGGCGAGGGCGGCACGGTGCCGGTGTACTTCGAGGCCGCCGGCGTCATCACCACGCTGGTGCTGCTGGGGCAGGTGCTGGAGGGGCGCGCCCGGCGGCGGACGGGCTCGGCCATCCGGGCGCTGCTGCACCTGGCGCCGCGGACGGCGCGGCGGATCGACGACGACGGCGGCGAGAGCGACGTGCCGCTGGAGGAAGTGCGGGTCGGCGACCGGCTGCGCGTCCGCCCCGGCGAGAAGGTGCCCCTCGACGGGCAGGTGGTGGAGGGGGCCAGCAACGTCGACGAGTCGATGATCACCGGCGAACCGACGCCGGTGGCCAAGCAGCCGGGCGACAGCGTTATCGGCGCTACCGTCAACGCCTCGGGCAGTTTTGTCATGGAAGCGCAGAAGGTCGGGGCGGACACGCTCCTGTCGCAGATCGTCCAGATGGTTTCCGAAGCCCAGCGCAGCCGCGCGCCCATCCAGCGCGTCGCCGACGTGGTGGCGAGCTTCTTCGTGCCGGGCGTGGTCGCCGCCGCCGTCGTCACGTTCGTCGTCTGGGCGCTGATCGGCCCGCGCCCGGCCATGGCCTACGCCATCGTCAACGCCGTGGCCGTGCTCATCATCGCCTGCCCCTGCGCGCTGGGTCTGGCCACGCCGATGTCGATCATGGTCGGCGTGGGGCGCGGGGCGCAGGGAGGGGTGCTCATCAAGGACGCCGAGGCGCTGGAGGTCATGGAGAAGATCGACACGCTCGTCGTCGACAAGACCGGCACGCTGACGGAGGGCAAGCCGCGGCTGGTGTCCGTCGCGCCGGCGGAGGGGTTCGACGAGAAGAAGTTGCTCCGCATCGCGGCCGCCCTGGAGCGCCCCAGCGAGCATCCGCTCGCCGCCGCCATCGTCGCCGGAGCCCGCGACAGGGGCGCGGAGCCGGCCGAGGCCGGCGACTTCGAGTCGCTCGCCGGCAAGGGCGTTCGCGGGACGGTGGACGGCCAGCCGGCGATGCTGGGCAACCGCAAG
>Ga0172364_10004590_pt1 | contig 10986 bp, 10 predicted proteins | sample LakKivSesite10cm_FD_114545 | JGI IMG/M metagenome (GOLD analysis project Ga0172364, IMG submission 114545) | Sediment microbial communities from Lake Kivu, Rwanda - Sediment site 10cm | ecosystem: Environmental > Aquatic > Freshwater > Lake > Sediment | place: Rwanda: Western Province, Lake... | reverse complement strand
TCCTCTTGCGTCGGAGCGACCATCACCTTGCCGTCCACGGGGGCGTATCCGCCGACTGAGCCGTCCGGGTTGCGATACAGTTCAACCGCCATCTTTCACTCCGGGCACGCAAAGTCTTTCAGTTCTATCCATTGATAACCATCACCTGTCACATAGCCCCGAACCCAAGATTTGTCCTCGTCCGGCACGGGAGGCAGCCTAGAGCACTCAAACCGCCACTCCGCCGGATCGTCCGTTGTATCCTTCTCCATCCAGACGACCAAGCCATCCTCCGCGCCGACCTTGAGGTCCTCGGTGCCGTTCACTTCCTTCGCATTATCGGTCCCCGTGACGGGCGGATCGACGGGCGTTTCGGCGTCATCCTTCAACCGCTTCCACGAGTAGTATCCGCCGCCGCCCGACGCCTCGCTCGTCAGCCGCGCCCAGAAACCTTTCCGACGAGACGGCGCCGCGGGCCTCGCAGCGTCCGGTTCCTCCAGCATCTCCTCGACGAAGTTCCTCAGCCGCCGGGGGGCCTCCGAGTCGGGCGTCCAGGGCATGACCGGCAGCGGCGGCACGCGCGGCGCTCCGGCGATTCGGACCCCGATTTTTCTCATCGCTCCGCCTCCGCCTCTACCACGACCGACGCAATCGGCGCGTCGCAGCCGTCCGGGATGAGGATGTCCGCCGCCGCGAACCGGCCCCGCCCTTCTGGTCCCACAAATCCGACCGGGTACGTTTCCATTTCCCTCGTGTGCGGATAGGGGGCGAGGCTCTCGATCTCCGCCAGGTCCACCGCATCCCCTGCCCACAGGCGGGCCGTCACTTCCTTGTCGGCCGTGATGCTCGCATAGACGACCGTCGCCCGGATCTTCACTTTGGTCGTCCGCACGTCGTCGCTGCCGAACCAGAATCGGGCCCGGCAGGCGAAGTCCCGAGCCGTCGTCCCGTCCGAATCGGTCAGCGCCGCCGTGTCGACCTTGACGATGTAGCCGTTCGAGAGGCCCAGGATCGTCACGGGCGCCGTGTTCGCGAGCACGACGGTCAGGGCGGCAGTGATCTCGGCCGAGCCGAGGTTGAAGTCGTAGGGGCCGGCGAAACAGCCGCGGTCGGCTTGGAAAACGATGGCGCGGGTCTTCGCGGTCGAGCCCGCCGGAGGGACGATCCACCAGTATTCCTGCAACTCCCGCACCCACACGCCGAGGCTCGCCGAAAGGCCCGCCTGATAGACGCCTGTCGGGCTCGTGGCCGCCAGATCGAGGGCCGCCCGGCCCAGGTGCGCGAACTCCGCGCCGTTCCACACCCAGGGCCCCTCGCTGTCCGCCCCCATCAGGCCGTACCCGCCGCACGTCTGGAGCGTCCGATGGGAGCAGCAGCCGATGTCCCTCGCCAAGAGGCGCTGCCCGAACGGTTCGACCGCCCCGAAAAGGCTCGTCGCCTGGCGTTCCGAGAAAATGAGGACTTCCTGGCCGTACCCCACCAGGCCCGTCACGACTCCTCCCACGTCGTCCGGCAGCCAGGTCTTGGCCTCCATGAAGAGGCCCGGTTCCAGTTCCGGCGACTGTTCGACGTCCGCACTCGACACGCTCAAAACGTAACGGCGCGCCACCTCTTCCGGCCTTCCTGCGCTCGACCACTCGATGCACCTGCCGTCCACGTGGGGGATCGGCGCGGTGTATGCCGTGCCCGCCGTGTTGTCCTTGTGGAAGGTCGGCGTGGTCCCGTGGTTCCAGGGGTGTCCCGCGTAGTACGCCCTGCCCCTCCATATCAGGGCGTAGCGGCACGGGAGGGGCCGGCCGCCCCGGCAATCGAGCCGTCCGTCCCGCCTCAGTTCCTCGTCCGAGCGCTTGTCGTCCGACGCCGTGCCGGTGATCGGCCCCACGCGCGAGAAATGCGTCATATCCCCGAGTACGGCGTCGTAGACGCTCGTCCGCTGGCTCCGCCACGCTTCCTGCTTCGCCGCCTCGCCTCCGGTCGAAACGCTCGTCACTTGCACCTTTTTCGCGTTGTCCGCCGGCAAGTCCGCCTCGGCGAGTACCCTGGCCGTCGAGGGCAGGCTGCGGACGTTCCGCCGCTCATCGTAGTGGGTCGCCACGTAGTTCCGCGCACCTCGCAGGATGCGGCTCGTCGTGTCGTCGTCCGTCCCGCAGGTAGGCGCCGCCGGCGGCGCGAGTCCTGGCTCGAACGCCTCGCCTTTGTCCCAGAACGCGCCGCCCGAATCGTATCCGGGGTTCCATCCGTAGGCCTTCGTCGAGTCGAAATAGTAGAAAAAGTCGTTGTAGACGAAAGCGCTGCCCGGCTCGGTCGCCGAAAGGCCGAGGCTCGCTCCGGCGGCCGTCTTGATCTCCGCCCACGCGGGCGTCCCGGCAAGCGGCAGGGCGGTCCAGTAGAGTTTCGTGTCGCCCTTGACGACTAGGTAATCCGCCGCCGTGCCGGCGCCGTCGGAGTCCTCGAAGTGGACCTGCCACATGTTGCGGATGGGATACGCCGTCACGCGCGTCGAAACGTAGACCGAAAGTCCCGGCCGGCGCTTGAGAAGGTCGTCCGTTCCGATCCTGAGGTTCGTCTGGAGCGCCGCCATGCCCGGCCGCCAGACCGGGCTTGCCGGGCTGAGGCGCGTTGCGATCCCGAGGAACGGCGCCGCCTGCTCCTGCATCTCATTCTCCGTCGACGATGTTGAAGAGGCCCGCGAACTCCCCGGCCGTCATCCGTCCGTCCGGCGCGACCTGGACCGGCATGCTGGAGGGCTGAATCCGCGACCACGCCCTGTCGACCATCGCCTGGAATCCTTCAAGTTCCAGGACCGCCATCGCCTCCTGCTCGGCCCTTTGTTTCACGGCCTCGGCTAGGGCCGCGTACAGCAGCCACATGAGGCCGCTCGGCCAGTCGGTCTCGTTGTCGTTCCCAACGAGTTCCGCAGGGCGTTTCTGGTACGAGTACCATATCTGGTCCGCCGTCGAGGGCGCGGGGTGCAAGTAGAAGTAGTCCCGCGCGACGAAGATGCGGTCCGGCCCCGTCGCCGTGCTGGGATTCGAGAGGCGCAAGGAAAGCCACTTCTCTCGCGTCAGGTCGCTCCGAATCCAGCCGAGGCTGCGGTGATAGAATCCGCCGGCCCTGGAGAAGTCGGTCGGCGTCGCATAGCGGACGTAGCGGATCGAGATCGTCCCGACCGTGACGGTCGTCGAAAGAAACCCCTCCGCCAAGGTCAGATGCGTCCCGTCCGCAACGGCGGCGATCTCGTACTCGGCGCCCGAGCCGTCGATCTGCATGTGTTGGCCGACCATCGCCTGCGTGAAGGCCGTCGTCGTCCCGACCACGGCCGTATCGCCCTTGGTGATGGCGACCGTCCCGGTCGTGTACGGCACGATGGTCTGAAGCCGACCCGTCCGCTGGAGATCCGGCCAGTCCCTCATCAGGCCGAGGTATCCGAGGACGGAATTGATCCTCACGACGAGATTCTTGAGGCCCGTAACGCTCTGGTCGGTCCATCCGGAGCGCAGGCAGAAATTCTCCAAGTCCTGCAAGGACGTCGCCACATTGCACCTCCTCGCCTCACCGCTTCCGGGGCGAAGGGACCTGGACCTGAATCTTCGTCCTCGCCTTCGGGTTCACCCGGCTCCCGATCCGGGGCGCCTTCCTGGCGTCCTCGCTCGCCCGGTGGGCGTCCGGATTGTCCAAGTCACCCTCTCTTCCATTCGCCTTCAAGGCGTCAGCCAACTGCCGGCGGCTCGACCATCCGCCCTTCGGCGGGCGGATGCCGGGCGGCGCAAAGTATCGGTGCCGGAAGTTGTCGGTCGTCTGCACGTTCGGAACGCTGAGGATGCGGGGCGCCGGTTTTCCGCACTTCGGACACTCGGCCTTTTCCAGGCACCGGTCCATCGACCTGTAGTGGCCGAACCTGCGCCCGCACCGCGGGCATTGGTGCTCGTAGAACGGCATCGTCCACCCAAAGATGCAAAGATGCGGGGGCCGGCCCCGGCGTAGTCGCAGACGAAGCCGGGCCCCCTTCAGTCCCTGCCGTTTGGCCTACAGGAAGACGCTGTGGGCGAACACGCTGTTGAGCCACGCCCCGTAGGCCGCGATCTTCGACGCGCTCGAGTCGGCGATCCAGGAGAACCCGCCGATTCCGTGGTGGCCGGCGTTGTACGCCGTGCCGGCCGTGGCGGCAACGTTTGTCGTGATCGCCACTCCGCCCCATGTCCCGTTGGTGCTCGTACCGGCGAGCAGTTGGCCCGCCGTGACGTCCCCATCGGTCGTCAGGGCGACGACGTTGGGCCCCAGGGTCTGGACCCAGCCGTAGCCGGCCGCCGCGCAGAGGGCCGCCGTCGCGGGCGCGTGCGCCCCTACCAGGCCCTGCCCCGACCCCAGGACGCCCGAAAGGTCGTAGTCCTGGCTGACCGTCCCGGCGAAGGCCGAGGACTCGACCTTCGCGTAGACCGGCCCGCCGAGGAGCGCTCCCGTGAGCGCCGCCCAGTACACGTAGATGCCGTGCGCGACGACGTGGTAGGTGTTGTCGAACACTGCGCACGCCTCCAGCAGCCGGTAACTCTTGGAGCTGCTGGTCTGCTTGAACTCCGCCAGACTTACGAGTTGCATTGCCGTACTCCTTTTCCTTGAGGCCCTTCCGGGGCCTTCGTTCGGTTTTCACGCCGCCGCCAAAAAGCCTTCCCGGCCGGGCCGCCTACAGGTAGGCGTAGCCGAAGAAGCAGGGCGACTCGAAGCGCAGACAGAAGAGGCCGGTCTTGAAGACGCCGACCGTCCCCGAGATCACCACCGGTTTGCGGAGCACTTCCCCCCGCACAAGGCCCTCTGCCTTCGACGCCGTGGTGCAGAGGTGGATCTTGTCCGAGTGCCCCATGACGAACTCTTCGCCCGCCGCGCTCTCCAGGTACTGGCTCGCCAGCGTGGTGGTCCCCGCGAAGTAGTTGTCGTAGAAGCAATCGATGCCGTTGATCCAGATGTTCGCCACGCCCGCCTCGAACATGTTCGGGCTGCGCAGGGCCCCGGTGTCCGTCTTGGAGTACTTCGAGGAGATGAATGTCATGAAGTTCGTCCAGGAAGTCTGGTTGAAACAAGCGAAGTCCGGCTCGATCTGCATCCCGCCGCCGCCCGCCTCCTCGCTCCGCGTGAGCCGCGTCTTCAGGGTCGTAAGGATCACGAAGGCGTTCGCCGCAATCGTCAGTGACGTGTACTGGTAGAACTTCGGTGTCCAGTACTCGTTGGTCGTGGCCATGGCGATTCCGGCGTAGGTGCCGGCCGCCACGTTGTCGGGGTCCACGATGTGCGACAGGCCGCCGTTTTGGTCCGTCTCGCTCGTGTTCCACATGAGTTTGCGGAACAGAGTCCAGATGGCCTGCTGGGCCCCGACGCTGCGGCGCTTCCAGAGGTCGTCCAGCTTCGTGTCGTCGTTTTTCGTCCGGTCAATGTCCCCATCCGAGATCGCCGCCGTCCGCTCGAAGTTGTAGTAGAGGACCGTGGCCTTGTCGAGCGGGCTGGGCTGCTCGAAGGATCGCGTCCGGAGTTCCCCCCGGTTCACCTCGCCGGTGGGGATCTCCTTCTCGATCAGCCACGAGTAGTCCGCCGTCCCGATGCCTCCGCCGCAATCCCACTCGATGCCCTTCTGACGCCGGAACGTCTCGGCGGTGTGGACCTGCCCCGGCCCCATCCGGCGGCCGTGGAAGGCTTTCATGAACATGGGGCTGATGAACGTCACCCCGTTGGCTACCGCCTTCGCATACTTCTCGCGAAAGACTTTAGCCCTGGCCAATTCCGCGTTCGTGCTCATCGTTGTCTCCTAGCCGCCCGGCATCCGCCCGGACTAAAGGTTCTGGATGCCGATGGCGGTGATTGGTTCGGTTCCCGGCGCCGGGCCTCCGCCGCCGGCGGCAAGGCCTCGTTTCCGCTTGACCTCTTGGGCTGCCGTCAGCCGCTTGGTCTTTTCGAATTCCTTCGCCCGCCGCGCGTTGCGGAGGATTTCCGACGCCTCTTCCAACGAATGTCCCATCCGCACCAACTCCACCAACCGGCCAAAATCCCCCGGCCGTTCCGTCTCCGCCTTCGCCAGTCCGTACACCGTAGCGTAGTCCCACCGCTGCCGGTCGTCCGGCACGTCGGCGTTCACCTCGGCCCCGATCCGCTCCAGCGTTCCGCTCGCGCGAAGTTCCGCCGCGTCCGGGTGCGCCGCCAAAAACGCATCCCATTCCTGCGCTGCCTGCACTTCATACGGCGCCCCCTCCGTCGAGTGCAGGCGCCCCGACAATTCCCCCACCTGTTTTTCCAGTTTCTGAATCGCGTCCACAAGCGGCGCCTGGATCCACGCCACCACATTCTGAGGGTTGTTCTCGAACTCCTCGATCACCCGCTGCTTGTCCTCCGGCGTCCATTCGGCGGGCGCCCCCGCCCTCTGCCCTGCCGCCGCGGCCGCTTCGGCGTCCGCATTCTTTTTCTCGATCTCCGCGAGCCTCTTTCGCGTCGCCCCGAGTTCCCCCGCTTGCCGGTCCGCCCGCAACTCCTGGTCCCTTCTTCGCCGCTCCGCCAGGGCCAGGGCCTCCAGGAGCGACTTGCACTGACCGTAAGCCTGGGGATCGAGGCCGTAGGTCTTCGGATCGAAGGGGGGCTCGGCTTCCCCCTCCCCCTCTTCTTCGCCCTCGACCTCTTCCTCTTCGGCCTCCTCGCCCTCTTCTTTGGGTTCCTCCTCCGGCGGCTTCCCCTTGCCCTCGGCCTCTTCCTTGGATTTGATTTCTGCCGGCTTTTTTCCCGGTTTTTCTTCTTCGCCCGGGCCTTCCTCTTCGTCTTTGTCGAGGACGACTTCCTCCTTCGCCGGTTTCGCCGCAGGCGTCAGGAGTTCCGCCTCCTCGATGCTCCGCGCCCCTTCCCAGGGCTGCGTTCGCCCTTCGGCGGTTCCCGCTGCCGCGCCTGCCGTGCCCGCCTTGTCCTCATCCATCGCCATGACCTTCTCCCTGCCCCCGCCTTTTCCGTTCCCCGCCTCGCGCGGGGAGTTCCGGTTCCTGGTTTCCCCAAACGAAAGAGGCCCCGACCTCCTGCCGGCAGGTCAGGGCCTCTTGGCTCGTTGCTTCTTCAATCGCGGCCGCCCGTCGGCGGCCTCGTTTGGGTCAGTCTCGGCTCAACTGTTTCCGGTGCGCCGCCTTGTGGGCCCGCAGCCGTTTCATCACGGTCCCCATCACGGCCTTGTAATCGTCCCCGTACTGCTTTCGCGCCTCGCTCCACCAGGTCTCCAGAAGCGACAGGCTGATTCCGTGCTTCTTCGCCAGGCCTTTCAGTGTCGCCGCTGGCATCGGGCTACTCCTTCATCGCTTCGGCAAACTGTTCCTCGCGCACCCGGTCCAGGTCCTTCTTCGGACCGCGCATGATTTCCTTGACGCTGCACCAATCAAGACCCTTCGATTCGACTTCCCTAAGAAACGCGCTCCGCGACTCGATGGGCTGGTTCCGATTGATTCCCGGATACACCTTCCCCTGCATCGGAAAATTGGTGTCGGTCCGAAGAGCGGGCGCCGAGATGGCCGCCCGCATCGTCCGCCTGCCGCACGCCGCGCAACGAAACCGCCCGCGCTGGGGGCCGAGGCGGATGGGACGGCGTTCGCTCATCCGTTCGCCGCACGCCTCGCACGCATAATCGTAAACCGGCATCCGCGCTCCCCGGCTCACCCAAGGAAAAAGGCCCCGGCCGCCCGCGGGCCAGGGCCTTTTGTTTTCGTTGCGGCGGAGATCGGCCGCCACACCTTGGGTTGTAGCCTGCCCCACCGGGCAGTGTCAAGCAAAATCTTCTACGCCTGGGACGGCGATTCCTCCTCGGCCCCCACAGGTTGTGCCGCCGCCGGACTGGCCGAGACCACAGCCGACGCCTGTGCGGCGAGGAAGTCCTGCGCTTTCGGCAGGAGCGCGTCCGCTTCCGACACGCCTGCCAGGAACAGAATCCGCCGGACGAGTTCCACCACAAGATCCGGCCGCTGTGCCTGCTGATAGACCGGCAGGAGCACATCGGACGCCAGTTCCTTCAGGACCGCCCCTTCCTCCAGGCGCGCCGTCTTTTGCGTTCCCCCTTCATCCAGGGCTACCCGAAGATCCCGCCGCACGATCTCCAGCGGCTGCTTCTCGATCCAGTGCTTCGCCATTTCCGGTCCCACGATGGCCTCCACGCCCAGCTCCACGATCTCCGTGCCGGGCATAAGGCTCATCAGTTCCCGCACCTCTTCCCAGGGAAGGTTTTCCCGCGTCTCCAGCCCGACCGGCCGCTGGTCTTCGTCAAAGACGAACATCTCGACCGTCGTCAGGCGCGGCATCTGGACGTGGGCCATCGCCAAGAGCGCCCGGTGAATCTCGGCTACGAACGCCCGGTAAGTCCGCACGCGGTCGGCCACCTTCACGGTCGAACCTTCCCGGCTCATCCGGGCCTCGAACGCCGTTTTAAAGTTCCCTTGGCCGCCCCGCAGAATCTCATTCTGCATCGAGGCGATGTCCGCCACCTCCCGCCACATTTTGAGGGCTTCGAGGATCGCCGGGGGAAAGTCGGCCAGTTCTGCCTGCTTGAGGAGCGCGCGGCCCTGTTCGTCCAGAGCGTCCGGTATGGTCGGGCACTCGGTCTTGAGGGCACGTTCAATCTCGTCCCGGCTCTTTCTGAGCGATCGCGCCAGCAACCACCGGACCGCCAGGTGCAGCCGCATCCGATCGTCGAAGTCCGACAGGCCGTTCTCGAATGCCCGGTTGCTTCGGTCCACGTTCCGGTAGTCCGGAAAACTCGCCACCGTCTCACCGTCGGAGTTGAAAGAGAGCCAGAGGACCGGCCACTCGTCGGTGTCGAGGGCAAGCTCCGTTGGCCAATCGTCCTCGTCCGCAACCGGCCCGAAGTCGTCCAGCCCCTCGACGATTCTCAGATATCGCCTCGGCTCCCGCAGTCCCTGGGCGTCGAGGAACCGCTCCAACCTCGGCGCCCCTTTTTCGGATTCTTCCGCCTCGAGGTCTTCCCGGAGAATCGCCTGTTCGGCCTGGCTCGTCGCTCCGGGCGAGTCTTCCGGCGGCTCGTCGTAGAGGGCATACTCGTTCCGCCCGAAGAACGACCAGACGCGGCACCGGTCCAGAGCCCCCCGGCACTTCCCTTCGGCCTCCAATTTTCGCTGGCTCCTTTGGACGATTTCCGTTTCCCCTTCCGCCTTTTCCTCGCGCACCGTCTTCGTCTTGCGGGCCGCGTCCCTCAGCGTCAGGACCGGGATTCCCGTCTCCCTATGCAGCGTCTCCGGGCTGACGTATTCGTAATAGGCCACCCACCCGGCGCGCCGGAGGTCGCCCTGGCACCGGGGATCCCATCGGACCTGTTCGGGCCGGATGGCCTGGACGGTCGGCAGCATCCGCGCCAGGTCCCACTTTCGCACGACGCACCCCGCGTTCACCACGCACGCGGACCAGAGGGCCCGCTTGGCCTCGTTTTCCAGCCCAAGTTCCCGCCGGAGATACGCCGCCAGGGCCGTATCGCACGCCGCTTGGGCCTGGACCGAAGGGTCTTCCTCGCGCCCCTCTGCCGGCAGGAACCGCATCGCGCTCCATCCCTGGTCGAGGTAGGATCGCATCGTATCGACCTGGCCGCGAAACAGGTTGACCCACCGCCGGTCCGCCTCCTCCGGCGTGCCGGCGTAGTCCTTCCGCGCCCGCCCCCATTCCTCCAGCGGGTACTCCTCGCCCGTGTCGATGAGCGAAAGGTAGAACTCCTGGAGTTTTCGCGCCCGAGCGGACCGGTCCGTCCTGGCCGCCTCCGCCTCTTCGATGCTTCTCGGTTCACCTGCGGGCATTTTTGCGCTCCTCCTCTTCCGCCCGGATCAGGCGGTCAAATATATCCTTGGGGACGATGGAACGAGGCTCGTAGAAGGCCACCGCCGCCGTCTGCCGGCCGTAGCGCACCACGTCCGCCCCCTCGTCGTGCACGTCCATCGGTTTTTCCGGCGCCGCGTGGCGGAAGGGGTCTCCCCGGACCTCCTCGTACCGCAGGGCCGCGCACTCCTCGTAGAGCGACTGGAGACTTTCCGCCGTATCGGGGTGGAACCAGATGGCCGGCTTCGCCGCGAGCGTTTCCAGCGTCCCCGGCTCCAGGGCGGCCATCTTCGGGTGCGCCCTGCGGTGAAAAAGGCTGTATCGCGCCAAGGCCGAGACGAAACCCGTAGCCACGGCATCGTAGCCCGCCGGGCTTCTGTCCGCCGGCGTCACCGCCAGCCCTGCGTCGTGGTAAGCCGCCGCGAAGGTCCGGCCCGTCTCCGGATTGCGGGCGAAAACGGCCGGGTCCGCCACGTCTCCCGCTATCTGTTCCTCGGGCTTCGTCTTGGAAAGGATCGCCAGGGCGTTTTCCGCAATTGTCCTGTCCGTCGCGTAGTACTGGCGATACCAGTACTGGTCGCCCGCCGAATTCACCGCCACCCAACCGCAACAGGTCGGATGCCGGATGCCGTGGTCGATCACCCGGAATCTCGCCCACTTCGGCCCGACGATCTCCGCCCAGTCCCGCCGAAGAACATGAACCTCGCGGGCGATCATCGGCCAGACGCGCGTCCCCGGCGATACCGGCTGCATCTCGTGTTCGCGGAGCCAGCCGGGCGAGTCTCGCCCGCCGTACCGCGCCGCCATTTGGTCTGCCCACGCCTCGTCGTGGGCCGGGTTGTCCGACCAGTGGACGGGCTGGACGTAAAAGCCGCACCGCAGCCTCCGCGAGGGATACTTGAACCGGAACGGTTTCGCCGCCGCCTTCATAACGGGCACTCTCCTCATCCTTCCGAGACGATCGCGCCTCCGGCCTTGTGCCGATGGGTCACGATCCCGGCCTCTCCGAAGGCCCGCATCCACCACTCAAAAATCCGCCTTTCCATAGCCCACCGCTCCGGCGTTCGGTTGCGCTCCAGGTCGTGCCCCTCGTCCGCCGCCCCGCCCTCTCCCTCCAGGTCAAAGCCGAAGAGGTCGATTTCCCTGGGCCTGAGGATCCAGGCCAAGCCCAGGGCCGCCACCCCG
>Ga0172364_10004589_pt1 | contig 10987 bp, 7 predicted proteins | sample LakKivSesite10cm_FD_114545 | JGI IMG/M metagenome (GOLD analysis project Ga0172364, IMG submission 114545) | Sediment microbial communities from Lake Kivu, Rwanda - Sediment site 10cm | ecosystem: Environmental > Aquatic > Freshwater > Lake > Sediment | place: Rwanda: Western Province, Lake Kivu... | reverse complement strand
GTCCACCTTATTCCAATAAATGAAAGATATGAAACTAAGGTCGTGCCCAAAAAAGACTTGCTCTGGGCATTAGCCGTCCTGTGTCATGTCAGTCTCTGACATATCTGCTCCTATAAGATCGAGCATATTATAGGACAAGAATCATCTTCAGCAAGGCCAAAACGACAGACGACATGCGAACCGAAAATTCTCTTGAATTTTGACGCCTTTTAGGATAAAATATGTCTGCCAAGAAGGCAAGAACGAGCACAAATATGGAGGTTTCCGAAGTATAGTCCGGATCAGGCTTAGGGGGTATGCGCCTGGTTCGGAGCGAGAAAATAAACGTACAGGGGGACATAATGAATGCCAGAATGAATCTGAAGCTCGTGCTGATAGTGTCCTGCCTCTTATTAGCGATGGCAGAGGCCACTTTTGCGCGGCAAATCTTTGTTGACATAGATGCTTCTGGAAGCAATGACGGTTCGAGCTGGGCAAATGCCTACAAGCTCCTTCAGGATGCACTGGCTGCCGCCTCCGCTGGAGATGAAGTTCTGGTCGCGCAGGGCACTTACAAACCCGACCAGGGCAAAGCCGTCGCGCCGGGCGACCGAGCAGCAGCACTCCAGCTCAAGAACGGCATAACCATAAAAGGCGGCTACGCCGGCCACGGCCAGGCAGACCCCAATGCTCGTGACATCGCCGCTTACCAGAGCATTTTGAGCGGCGACTTAAATAGTAATGACGAGCCAAACTTTGCCAACTCCGCCGAGAACAGCTACCAGGTCGTAACCGGCAGCGGTACGGATGAAACGGCTGTGCTCAACGGCTTCACAATTACAGGCGGAGGGATGTATAACAAATCCGGCAGCCCTACAATAATCAACTGCACATTCAAGGACAACTCGGCGTGGCACGGCGGAGCGATGCGAAACTATTATAGCAGCCCAACGCTAAGAGATTGCACATTCAGCGGCAACCGGGCAGAACACGTCGGCGGCGGGATGTACAATTTCGCCAGCAGCCCGAAGCTAACAGGCTGCACCTTCAGCGATAACCGGGCCTCCAACGGAGGCGCGATGTACAATCACGCCGACAGCCACTCCGTGCTGAATAACTGCACTTTGAGCAAAAACTCCGCCCAGTATGGTGCAGCGATGGCCAACTACTTCAACAGCAATCCGGTATTGGCCAACTGCAAGTTCAGCGAAAACTCGGCAGAGTTCGGCGGCGCAATGCGCAATTATAAAAGCAGCCCGACGTTAGTAAGCTGCATATTCAGCCGAAACTCTGCCAGCGGTGAGGGCGGCGCGATGAATAACAATAGCAGCAGTCCTAAATTCGCCGGCTGTCTATTCACCGCCAACACGACGCAGGGTTACGGCGGCGCGATACGCAACTTTGAAAGCAGCCCGACACTGGTCAACTGTACGCTTACGCACAATCGGGCAAAACAAAGCGGAGGCGGAATTTCCAACCGCAATAACAGTAATCCAACATTAACCAGTTGCATCCTTTGGCTTAATAATGATGCTAACGGCGCAAATGAAGCGGCGCAGATTTTCTCTGTGGATAGTACTGCCACCGTCAACTACTGCTGCATTCAGGACTGGAGCGGCACCCAGGCGGGAGTCGGCAATATAAGTGCCGACCCGAAGTTTGTTGACGCGGATGCCGGCGACTACCGCTTACTGCCCAGGTCGCCCTGCATCGACGCCGGCGAGCCAAACTATGTGGCTGCCGCTGACAGCATCGACATCAACGGCGACCCACGCCTGATCAATAACCGCGTTGACATTGGCGTCGATGAATATAACAACCAACGTCTTGTGCCGGGCGCATACCCGACCATCCAAGCAGCTATTGACGCCGCCATCGAAGGTGACGTTGTCATCATCAGCCCCGGCACTTACAAAGGCCCCGGCAACCGGGATGTTGACTTTAAGGGTAAGGCAATCACCGTCAGAAGCACCGACCCGCAAGACCCCAATGCGGTCGCTGCAACAATTATTGACTGTGAAAAAGAAGGCCGGGCATTTGACTTCCACAGCCATGAAGGCGCAGGCTCAGTCTTAGCCGGGCTGACTATCATAAATGGCTACACAACAAATGGCGGCGGAATCTCCTGCACCAACAGCAGTCCAACACTGACTAACTGCGTACTCAAAAATAACTGGGCCAAGTATTCGGGCGGAGGAATGTGCAGCAGCAATGGCAGGCCTACGCTGACCAACTGTACTTTCAGCGAAAACTCGGCGTATTATAGCGGCGGAGGAATACAAAATAATAGCACGGCCAGCCCGACGCTAATCAAATGTACCTTCATTAAGAACTGGGCCAAGTACGGCGGTGGAGGGATGCAAAATCAGGATGACAGCGATCCAAAACTAACCGACTGCATATTCAGTCAGAACTCCGCAAATAATCGCGGCGCCGGCATGGACAACTATAAGAGTAGTCCTATCCTGATTAACTGCACATTCAGCAAGAATTTGGCCAAAAGCAACGGAGGCGGGATATACAATCTGGGCGGCAAACCGCAATTGACCAACTGCACATTCAGTGAAAACTCCGCCAGTGACAACGGGGGCGGTGTGTATAATCTTTACAGCAGCGTCATCCTGACAGGCTGCGTTTTCAACAACAACAGAGGTAACGACAACGGCGGCGGAATATTCAACAGCAGCAGCAGCCCAACACTAACCGAATGCAAATTTAGCCAAAACCGGGCAAACAATAATGGAGCGGGCATGTACATCCATGGTGGCACCGCCACTCTGACCAACTGCATCATCACCGCGAACTTGGCTGGCGCCGATGGCGGCGCAATAAACAACAACGGTAAAACAGTGCTGGTAAACTCCACCCTGAGCGGCAATTTCGCAACAGGTCAGGGCGGCGGAATTTATACCGGCGACTCCGGCAGCCAAAACATCCTTACGTTAGCCAATTGCATTCTCTGGGAAAATAGCGACAGCAGCAAGACCAAGAACTCACACCAAATTTGTGGTGGTACGCCCACTGTCACGTACAGTTGCATTCAAGATGCCGACCCCAACGATACAAACGTATGCGCGGGCATAGGCAACATCGATGATGAGCCTCGCTTTGTCCGCCCGGGCCGCTGGGCCGATGCTGACAACCCTGATGTTTTAGCCGAGCCAGGCGGCACAAATGCGGTCTGGCTTGAGGGCGATTATCATCTGCTGCCTGATTCACCCTGCATTGACGCTGGCGATCCTAACTGCGAGTTCTCGTTTGAACCGCAGCCCAACGGCGGCAAGGTAAATATCGGCGCTTACGGCAACACGCCGGAGGCGACTGCCAAACCCCTGCCTTCGCAGGGGGAGCCTGCCCCCGCGCAAGCGCGGGGTCAAATACAGCAGAAAACCCCACAATAAACCTGTCCTGAGCAAGGTCGAAGGATTGCGGGGCAAATATCGGCGTTTTAGAATCCTCAGCGACTGTTGTTAGGATCGGTAATTTTTGTCAGGTCACCATGTGCCGGTGAGACTGTCAGGCGAACCTCCTGGTGTGCGGCAATTTTTCTCTGACGCTGCACGACGGTGGGCATAAATGGTGACAGAGCTGCTATGCCGGCCCACGCCAACAAACACGAGGCGACTCCTACGATTGCCCCCACCTTCAGCCACTCTGCGAAATGCACATGTGTGCGGTAGCGTTTTTCGAGCATCCCCAAGGCCACGATGTTGGCGGTAGAGCCGATCATTGTAATATTGCCGCCCAGGCACGTCCCCTGCAGCAACGCCCATAACAGGGGCGTTTGTTGCAGCTTGTTGACTATCGGCATAAAAGCCGCTACAAAAACGATGTTGTCCACAAAGGCTGAACCAACGGCAGAGATGCCAATGATTACCGGCGTCAAAACCGACAGGCGATCACCGAAGGCTTGCTGGAAGTAGCCGGCGATTTCCTCAGTGACACGTGTTTCCTGGAGCGTACCAGCGACGGCAAAAAGCATCATAAAGAATAGAAGCGTCCACCACTCGACATCAGCTTCGATGTAGTGACGCGAGCGCTGGTGACGCCAGAGCATCAGAAGGCCTGCTATGACCAGTGGAGCAACAATCAGTATAGTATTGGGGGCAAGGCCAAGGTATTGCTCGATGCGATGATGCAGTGCGATAAAGCTTATCGTACCGACAAGAATAGCAAGGCCTCGCTTGTATGGCACCTGCACCAGTGGGCCTAACCCCAGCCCTAATTCGCGCCTTGCTGCAAGACGCTCCGAAAGAAGGCGAATTTCTACTCTGAAATACCACATCAGTATGATTAGCGAAACCGAGAGCGTCACTAACATTATTGGGAACGACCATGTCAGAAAGTCAATAAAACTAAGCGGAGGCGAGGCATTTTGCCCTATCAGGATTCCAACAGGGTTGCCAAGCATTGTGCCGCTTGAGCCGATGTTTGTGCCCAGCACGGCGATGATGATAAATGGAACCGGACGCACCTTCAACGTGTCGCAGACCTGAAATATAAGCGTGGCAATAAATACGATGGAAGTAACCTCATCGACCGCGCAGGCCATAAATGCACCCAGGAAAACGATAATAACCACAAACATGGGCCCTGTGATGCGGCGAATTGCGATAACACTTTGAATAATCCAGGTGAACAGGCCCAGCTCTTTCAGCACGCCGACCGTAACCATCATGCCGATCAGAAACAGGATTACATCCAGCTTACATTCGCGGACAAACATCGGCAGCGTCAGGACATTTGTGCCCATCAGGGCGCCAATTCCAACGAAGGCTATGGCCAGACGGTGCTGCCAGAACAGCAGCGTGGACATAATTATCATAATAAAAACCGAGCAGGATGTTACCTGCTGGCGGTTCAGCCCGAATGAATGTGCCAGTAATCCAACCACAGCGCTGACGCCGAGCATAATAAGGACACGGGCGGAAGTTTTGATTATGGCCTTGTTCGCCTCTATTGCTCGCTTTAGCGACTCAACCCAGCCGATCGGATCTTGGCTGAAGTCTGTATCCATGGGTCATTCCCGAAGAATTTTGCTCAAGAAAGTTACTAACGAAACCACGCCTATCAGCTTACGACCACGGATTACGTAAGCCTGGTCAGCCCGTTGCCGTGTAATCTCCTTGGCTACCTGAACCGCGGGCGAATCTTCCTGCACCGTTGCATATTCGCTGGTCATTATTTCAGCCAGCCAGGTCTTGCTTTCCTTGCGCAGGATTGCCGCGAAGGGTTGGAAATTCAGTACCGGCGCGAGGTCTTCCATCCAAAGGATATAGTCCGGCAGACAAACCCGCAGCAGTTCGTATGTTGTTACCACGCCAATTAACTCATCATCCTTGTCTACAACGGGCAGCTCATTCAGCCCGTAATGTACGAATAGGTCGATGGCTCGCTGCAGCGTATCTTGTTCCTGCAATTTGACTTTTACCGGCTCCATTATGTCGGATGCCCGCAGATGGTCCGGCAGAATAATACGGCCCTTGTTGAAGAAGCTCCAGACCTCGCCGGAAGTGGAAAGATTTGCTACCATCTCGGCTGTGGAGGGGTCCTGGCAAATCTTGGCAAGAGAACTTATCGCCTGAAGATAAGCCCCCGGTGCAGCCTTTGGGACAAGGGTCAAGATTATGAGCTTGATCGGGTTGTCAGGACAACTGCGGCTATATATTACGCCCTTTTTCGATGTCGCCACACCAACCACAATTGACTCGATTGCCTCCAGCCTTGCGTGCGGCATCGCGATACCTGGGCCAACGACGGTCGGCATATCGTTTTCACGTTCCAGAACCGCCCGGTACGCCTGCTCCACGTTTCCAATCCCGTGCTCATAACCCAACAGCCGAAGCAGATCCATCAATATAGTGTCGCGGTCCGTTTGCTCAGTCTGGCATATCACGTGAGACGGACGAAAAAGCGATGAAAACTGCAACTCGTTGTTCTTACGAGGCATAACCTTTTTTCCCTTTGAGGCAGAGGCCGTTCTTGTCCCGATCTATCGGGACACGGGGGCACTAACAATTCGACAAAGATTAGCGGATTCATTCTAAAATTGCAACTATTTTAGCGTTTTGGAAGTGCCGCCAATTCATTGGACAAGTCATATATTATTTTTTACTATAGTCAAGAGCGTTGAGCGTAATACGAAAATTAAATATCAAAATGCAAAATTAAAGAAGTCATCGCTGCAAGGCAGCGATGACACAATTTTGATTTTTGCTCTTTGATTTTTGAATTATAAGAAGAAAGGATCCAGAAATGGCAAAACAAACCAGAAGGCAATTCCTAAAAAGCATTGGCTACGCGGCTGCCTCGGGCGGGGCGTTGTCACTGCTGCCCAGTTGTACGAGCATTGCCCAAACGCTGGGGGCAGAAAAAAAGCCGCCCAACATCCTGTTTATTATGACCGACGACCACGCTGCGCACGCGATAAGCTCCTATGGGAGTAAAATCAATAAAACGCCAAACCTGGATCGCATCGCCAAAGAAGGTATGCGATTTGCAAATTGCTTCTGCACCAATTCTATCTGCGCACCGAGCCGGGCGGTAATTTTGACCGGCAAATACAGCCACATCAACGGCGTAATTGATAATGCAAAGGAATTTGACGGCAGCCAGCAGACCTTCCCTAAACTGTTACAGAAAGCCGGCTACGAAACCGCCATCATCGGCAAGTGGCACCTCAAGAGCGACCCGACCGGCTTCGACTACTGGAACATCCTGCCCGGTCAAGGGATTTACTATAATCCAACTATGATCGAAATGGGCCAAAAGAAAGAGTATGCCGGCTATGTTACGGATATAATCACCGACCACTGCCTGAATTGGTTCAAAGAGCGCAAAGGCGACAAACCATTCTGCCTGATGTGCCACCACAAAGCTCCGCACCGAGAATGGGAACCGCCGCTCAAATACCTGACTTTATACGATGATGTTACTATCCCTGAGCCGGCGACTCTATTCGACGACTACTCCAACCGTGGGCGAGCCGCCAAAGAGCAAGACATGACTATCGAAAAGACGATGAACGATAGAGACCTGAAACTGGTAGCTCCGACAGATCTGACGCCCGAACAGAAAAAACTCTGGGACGCGGCGTACGGGCCAAAGAACGAGGCGTTCCGCAAGCATGACTTCTTCGACAAGAAGGAACTGGTCCGCTGGAAATATCAGAGATACATTAAAGATTATCTGCGTTGCATTGCTTCGGTCGATGACAACGTTGGGCGGATGCTCGATTACCTCGATAAGGACGGCCTGGCAGATAATACCGTTGTGATCTACACCTCCGACCAGGGCTTCTACCTGGGCGAGCACGGCTGGTTCGATAAGCGGTTTATGTATGAAGAGTCGCTGCGGATGCCGCTTTTGGTGCGATATCCGAAGGAGGGACCCCGCTTTGCGGGAACCCAGATCAAGCCCGGCTCGGTCAATAACGATATCGTCCTGAACCTCGACTTTGCCCCGACCTTTTTGGATTTTGCCGGCGTCTCTGTACCAGCCGACATGCAAGGGCGCTCCATCCGCACGCTACTGCAGGGCAAAACGCCCAGAGATTGGCGGATTTCTATGTATTATCACTACTACGAGTATCCAGCCGTGCACAGCGCCAAACGCCACTACGGCGTGCGGACACAGCGCTACAAGCTGATACATTTTTACTATGACATCGACCAGTGGGAGCTGTACGACCTACAAAAAGACCCGGATGAGCTGAACAACATCTACAACGACCCGGCGTACGCAGACGTTGTCAAAAAGTTAAAGGCGGAGCTTTCGCGGCTGCGTGAGGAATTCAAAGACGATACAGGTGCTCCAGTTTAGCGGCTTATCAATTCGCCCGTCGCCTTGTTCCACAGGGTAGTGCCCCGATATATCGAGTCGGGCTCCGACTTGTCGGGGTCGTCAAGCGGTTGCGTAGCTCGTATCTGTTCCGCTAAACGTTGGACGTTTGACGAAACGAGCAGCGCAACCGATAGATGGTAAAGACGCCACACTTCAGACTCAAAAACAAAGACTAACGACCTGCCAATACCCGCTAATTTATGGTTTAGGGCAAGCTCTTCTCCGTCAAAATCCTGGTGACCCCGATTGGCTGCTACACGTATTCCCAGTCTTTGAGCCACTGGTAGTCTGCCGGCAATTTGGCCCACGCCTGGTCCATAGCTTTTTCAAGCTCTTTTGCCTCAGCCGAATCAAGCTCTCGGCGCTCCTTGACCGCTTTTACCATATTGTCGACCTGGGCAGTGCTGATCAGGCCGGGAATGGGTGCGGTGATTGCATTAGTAGCCAGGATGTAGCGAATGGCCATACGCGCCAGCCGATCATCTTCCTCGGCATTTGGATTGCCCGGCGAACTGTCGCCCTTGAACAGACTATTGCTGGAGAAAGGCTTAATGCCGAAGCTGCCCACCTTGTACTTCTTCAGGGTATCAAACAAACTATCTTCTGGCCGGACTTTACTCTTGGCTGTGTACGGCGTCACAATGATATCCACAACTTCGGGATAGGTCTCAATCATCCATTTGATGTGCGGCCGGTCGTGCGAAGAAAAGCCGGTAAAGCGGGCCTTGCCTTGCTTCCGCGCTGTTTCCAGCGCCTTCATCATCTCATCCACCTCAGCCTTGGTGTGCTGGCCGCTCTGCTCGTACATAGTAATACGCCAGAGGTCCACGTATTCGAGCTTTGCCTGACCCAGTGCTTTATCCAGAGTTCCCAACAGCGCTTTGGCGGTGCGGAAATCGGCGTTTCGCATCTCCTCCTGATACCACGAGCAGCCGAGGTACATTGCTTCACGTCTGCCTCTCAGAGCCTCGGCGTAGGTAAGCACCTCTTCTCTAGTGCAGGCGTCGATGTAGTTGATGCCCGATTCAATACATCGGGTGACGACATCGTAGCGGTTCTTTTTGAAGCCCGGGTTATCCAGGCCGGCACTGAGCCAGTCGCCGCCTTGAAATGCCTTGGGCACCATCACATCGACGCGTTTCCAATGCCCGCCCAGGCACACCGCAGAGACCCGTAGGCCGGTTTTGCCCAGCGCTCGATACTCCATCTGGGGATTGTAGCTGCGGGTCTTTTTGACGGCTGCATCATCGGCAAAAGCACTTTGACCTGCCATGACGCCCAGGCCCACAGCCAGACCGGCAGCGGTCATGGTGCTATCATGCATAAATTCCCGCCGGGTCAGATTGGCTGCTTTATTCGATTGTCGTTGCTTCTGGTCCATAATTATCTCCTTCTATTTATTATTTCAGTCCAAGTTTATGTCACCCCCCCTGATTCAGGGTTCACTTTGCTGTAGCACGCCTTTAGATAATTCCTCGCCTTGGTCAGGTTAGCCGCCACCACGTCAGGTTCCAGACGCCCGTGCATAAAGGGATTGACGTATCTGGAATATCTAATATCTGCCAGAGCCTGTATCCACGGCGTCATATCCGTAGGGCCGACGCCCGGAAGCTGTTTTGAGTCTTCATAGTGCTGCCAGGCATAGAAAAAGAAAAGCTGCTTGGCGCAGATCCGGATCGCATCAGGCACGAAAGCATTTAAGGCCTGAAGATGATAAGGCGCCAGCGCAATGCCGAGTCTTGCCGAAGTGTTCAGGTCAACAAACGACTTAAGCGAGTCTATAGAGTCAAGCAACGCCTGCCCATGATTTTCAACTGCAAGATAGGAGTTGTTTTTTTCAGCAAGTTCCACCAAAGGCTTGAGGTCATCGATGAACTGCCGCATTCGGCTGGTTAGCTCCTCCGGTTTACAGGGCTGCGAACTTCCTTGAATAGCCACGCCGCCGCCCACTTTTCCCAGCAGCTCCGCATAGCGCGCGTAGCCGCCGCTGTAGACTGAAAACGCAGCCAGTTTCAACTTACACCTGGCAAGCAGCTCTTTCAGGCCTTCTGCTCCCAGGCGTTTTGTTATGTCATCCAGATGTGGACAGCCCTCGTGGGCCGACCAGATGTCGATTGCTTCAAAGCCCAGTTTGGCAATTCTTTCGCAGGCCTGCTCAATGGGCAGTTGTATGAAGTGAATTGATGAGGTCGATAGATGCATCCGCCACTTTCCTGTGGCAGCGCTATCGCGCGTCTCGCCCTGCAGAGTAGGCACCGCACAGCCTGCCACGGCGCCTAAACCTACAAACTTCAAAAAATCACGACGATTGAAGCTCACATATTTAGTATACTGGATGACACTGGCAGTTGTCAAACCTTTATATTGTTGTTAGGAGCACCCTATGAGCAAGAAGGTATTGGTTCCAATCGCGGATGGAATAGAAGAGATAGAGGCTGTTTCAATCATTGACGTGCTTAGGCGGGCGGGGGCCGAAGTCACCGTTGCTTCGGTCGACAAATCGCAGGTGACCGCCTCTCGCGGCGTAAAATTAGTAGCGGATAAGCTAATCTGGCAATGTGCCGGCGAAACCTACGATTTGATTGCCCTACCCGGCGGTATGCCCGGAGCGGAACGTCTGCGCGACTGCAAAGAGTTGGCGGCAATACTAAAAAAGCAAAACAAAGAGAAACGCCTTTTCGCAGCTATCTGTGCCTCTCCAGCGGTCGTGCTTTTGCACCACGGCCTTCTGGATCAGCGGCGCGCTACCTGTCATCCGAATTTTGTTGAGAAGCTTCCTAACGCCGAAACGGTCGAATCAAGAGTGGTAGTTGATGGCAACTGCGTGACCAGCCGAGGCCCGGGAACAGCTTTAGAGTTTGCATTGAAATTAGTTGAACTGCTTTTTGGCAAAGATAAAGCCGAGCAAACCGCTGAGCCAATGCTGGTCAAGTAAAGCCAGCGTGAGCGACCCCGCTACGCGGGAATTCAAATGTTGGGCTTTATTGTGGCCGAGGCAATCACGCCACAGGTAAAAGGAGTTAATCGCGCTTTCCGCGGCTGCGTATGTGTAGAATGAAGTATTAAGAGCCGAAATTCTAATGTTATCCGACTTTTTTCTTGCAAGGAACGTAGCTAATTTGGTATAAATTACTCAAACTGACCGATTCGTCCTGTCATTCCTGCG
>Ga0172364_10004585_pt1 | contig 10993 bp, 6 predicted proteins | sample LakKivSesite10cm_FD_114545 | JGI IMG/M metagenome (GOLD analysis project Ga0172364, IMG submission 114545) | Sediment microbial communities from Lake Kivu, Rwanda - Sediment site 10cm | ecosystem: Environmental > Aquatic > Freshwater > Lake > Sediment | place: Rwanda: Western Province, Lake Kivu... | reverse complement strand
GTCATTTCAGCTAGTGACAAACAACAGGCAGTTTAAAACTATAAGGACTGCGATTTGCAATGCATTGCCTTCCCACTAAGCTAAATAAAACGCTATAAGGTGCGAGAGGTAACAAAATGAGTTATCGTTTTATATAGCAGGCAGACACAACCGAGGATTGTTGAGATGGACTAATCTTTGGTCTTTATCTTCCCAAGAATGAGTTCAAGGTCTTTATCAGCCTCTCTTTCGACGACGTATAAGACTGTATAGTTGCCACTAGCTAACAACTTGTTGATGTGCTGGGTACGCAATGCATCCTCATCACTACGATTACCGTGCGGCATTCGCAATACGGCCGTAGTTATTCCAAATACGACTCTATGTCGGTGGATCGTGAAATAACTAACAAGTGCGACAATAATCTGAACAACAAGTACAGAAATTGAAACCCAGATCATAAAGGTACCTCCTCCTTAGATGAATTTCCGCTGTATGATACTACGTGGTTGACCAATACAACAACAGGTTTTGTAGGAAGGAAGTGAGATTGCACATTAGTCAGGAAAGTGCAATGCAAAGAGGACTCAACGGGCTTGATGGTGCACAATCTAGGTGTAGAATAATTCGACTCTTCTTTAGCCATGACATCTCAGAACCGGATAGCGTGCGCAGGGACAGGCAATTGCGTTACTGGTCTGACTAGGGTGCCCATCCCTTGGCCAAGCTATACCTATCGTACTCTAGCCTGTACAGATAATCCTCTCCTTCTACATGGCGGTATACAGTGATATCGGAGAGGTAGGTCTCCTTAATTTGTAGGGCCCTTCGGCGCGACAAATCAGGTCGGGCGAATATCCATTCAGCAATTCTGTCAGGGAGCCGAAAGGTCAAAGCATATGCCTCACCATTTTCACTCGGGGTTATTGTCCAGGTTCGTCCTTGGTTTATTCGCTCACTCCAATGTATTCTAACCGCATGCCGGCGGCGTCTGTTTGCATAGTTGATAAATTCTCCTGGTTTTCTCTCCTTCAACAATAACATGAACGGCCCGTCAGCCATGGCAACGAATAGTTCACGGTATTTACCTGCCACTTTGATTGCGTGGGATAGCAAATCTATTGGAACGTTTCGTTCCTGGGGTTGTGGGACGCTTACGGGCCACGTCCTTAATTCTTCCCTCAATATATTCCTCAGTGCAGAAGCAAATCTTCCCCGGCGAATAAATTCGGCCCTTTGAAGATTGTATTGTTCATCAAGCCAAGTGGTCAAAGCCTCGGCAGACCTCGTGATCTCGAGTCTCAAATCACTGAATTCGTCTCCGCTTAAATCTATTAAGGATATCTGATGGGTGGTTGCCATGTCTATGGCTCGTGGCGAAAATCCAGAAGTTGAAAACAAAGCATACTCGTAGCGATAATATCGTGGAAATTTGCCCACATCTCTCTCAATCAAATTCCTCTGATTGATGTCCAGAAGCACGCCTACGGCATTGCTTACGATATCAATTCCGACTTTACCGTCCCTGAATTTCGCCTCGACAAAAAGACGTAGTGGGAAAGTGAAAGCGGGTATCCAGAGCAACTCCCCCAAAACATCTGCCTGATGGTCGCTGCCTCGTCCCTTTACTCCCAAACCATTTCCTCGCCTGATCAGATTGTCGGGGTCTTGGTCTGGATGTACGAGAAGTTTGTAGCCAGTCCCGCTAATCAAATACGCTAGGACTTCCTCCAGTATATACCCTCTTAAAGAATCTCTGGTGATTGGCACTACATTATTCCCTAAAACAATTGGTTTAACATATTACGCCATTGAAGATACCAAGGCTGACCTCACTTTTCATCAACCTCAATTCCCAGCTGCCGAAACGATTCTTTTATTTTGTCTTCGTAGTCTTGCTCAGATATTTCCCCATTTGTGGCGATTATCTCTATTTCCAGGAAGCCAAATTTGCTTTGTAGTAGGTTCATGACTCCCATGATTTGTGATACCTTACCCTTCGGTACTTCAAACCTCAACTGAACCTTGCTTTTCCCAGGAATGATGGGAGTGCCTCTACTCCATTTTGCTGGCTCCACCTTGATTTCGGGAACCGGGGCAGCCTCTGTGAGCCCCGGTGTGACCAAAACCGTTTCGCCTTTCTGTTTCTGTTCCAGACACAGAGCTTCGCTGACTAGTATCTCACTCTCTGAGAAAGCAACCGTCGGAGGCTCTCGGAAGTAGTGGCACAATGGCTTGTTATTCTGCAACTCGCCTAGACCAAATAGCCCAGACTGCACGCCTTCGACAATGCCCTGTTCAAGAACAGAGTGGTCTGTGAATCTTGTTTCCCCTGGTGTCCTCAGAGAAGACTGGTATATTTGCTGGGTGGAAGCATAGCTGTTAGCTGACAGGAACTTCTCCTTAATCACCAGTGGCGCAATTTTCGTCAGTATTTCCCCTTCTGAGCGAAGCTTCTCAAAAATCTCATCATCAATCATGGGGAGTTGACCATACGTTGGTATTCCGAGGTCAATCTCTTTTGTTCCCTCTTTAGCAGGTATGGATACCATTCTGTACAGCTTGCGAATAGACTCTTTGACGTCCCCTTCAGCCGTCTTAAGTTCCCTCTTGACATCTTCTTTTTGCTCTTTGCTCAGATTAAGGCTCGGGTCATGTTCAATATACTCGTAGGCAATTTTCCGCTTAATCGTATTGTTGAAGGCGGGTTTTTCGGATTCCAGAGGGTAGAGAAAGAACAAGGTGTTCCGATAAACGCGCGGTGTCTGTCCTTTACTCATAAGTATGTTGCTGAGCGTAGTCTTATTTTCTCTTTTAAGGATTACCAGCTTCAGTTCCTCCGAGTCAGGTATGTTACCGGGGTCTTCCTGCCATATAAAGACCTTGAGCTTGTTGTACGACATGCTCTTACGCAGTAGCTCCAATTCTGTCTGCACCACCTTCTCATCCCGGATATTTTCCATATTGGTCAACAGAATGCGGTTTAGATTGGGTTGGTTACTGAAGAAATATTTCTCTCCGATACTCTGAAGGTAAAAAAGCTTACCCTTTAATTGCTCCACAGCCTCGGCAACAACGCTGGCAGGGTTATCGGCGGTCGTGGCATTTCTCTTTATTTCTCCAAGGGTTGCCCCTCGTTCCTGCCCACCGGAGTGCGAGTAAAGGAATATTGAGGTAGCTGAGCGGGTACCTAACCTGAGTCCTTGATGAGCTTTACCTAGGGCAAGGTCAACTTTAGAAGCTCCGGCAGTTACGTCAGTAATGTCGGCAGCGAGAACACTGTTGAATTCCGAGCCAATGTGTTTCAGCAGTTCCTGCCTGATTTCCTGATTAGCCAGGTCAAAATCAGCAAGGGTAATATAAGGTATGTTGCGTGTCTTTAGAGAATACACTACCAACGAAAGCAGGCGTAATACACCCCTCGTGCGTTGAAAGGTAGGATAACTACCCCAACGGTGATAGAGAACATCCACTACTTCAGGGATAAAGGGATATGATTCTATAAATCTGTCCCGGTATTCGCTTGGTTGTAAACCCACTGCTAATATCTCTTCACGTTCAGCATATTTCATAAAGGTGGCAACCGCCTTGCGGACGTCTTGTTCATTAATGCTGGTAAACAGCCGGCGTCTGATTATTCTGGATATCTCGTTCTCCTGGACAGGAGTGTAAATCCTTTCAATTCTGCCCGCCACCTTTTGAAGTTGCTGGTATAGCCTCTCAGCACCTTCATCATAGTGCTCAATGATGCTGGACGGTAGAGTTACCACCAAGCACGCCTTGTCCAGTGTACTGACTGTCTCCGTCAGTTCTTGCATGAAGGCAATAGTCTGCGCAGCCAGCGTGCTGTCACCTATTTTCACACCGGCTGCTTTAGTCGCATATTCCAGAACCTCGTCCATGAGAATCAGAACCGGCTGCTTCTCAGAGAGCAATCGCCGTAGTGCTTCTTTGCCTGGGGCAACCTGGCCAGTAAATCTCGTAATCCTGCCAGTGAGGCTCTTTTCCAGCACTCCCCACAGCATTGTTTCCTGTGGATTCAGTGCCGTACCCACTATCACAACCTTTTTTGCTCCCCACTCAGCCGCCCTGTGGTACATGGCAATCAAGGCGTGGGTTTTACCGCCACCGAAGGGTGTCTGCAACTGGATAACGGGGTCACCGCCAGAACCCTGAAGGCGCTTCTCCACTACCGCAAGCAGATTCTTGAGACCCTCGGTCGGATAGGTCTTTTTGAAGAATGTATCGGCATCCTTATATTCATCTGCTCCTCTCTGTTGGGTCACCTCCCACAGGTCAGCGGCAAAGACGTCCATCGTCAGCCGACCTTCAAGGATATCCCGGTGGGGAACTGCAATAATATGAAACGCTTTCATCAGAAGAGCCTCCCTTGGGTAGCTTCTTTCCTTACCTCTTCTCTCAGACGTTCTTTGCCAGCGAGGAAGCCATCCAGTAGCTTCTTCTCTTTACTCTCAATGGGCAGAGTTTCTGAGACCGCTTGGGCTACCCGGTAGAATGCATCGCCAGTGCCGTAACCAGATTTATGCAGGAGCTTGACCATCTCGTTCCTTCTTCCTTTTTCCCATAGCAGTAGCGTGCCATGCAAAATATCAATCAGCTCTGTGGAGTTCTTGACTTCCTCAAGCTGGCGCTCCTGAGGACCTACTACTTTGATAAACTCCTTATCTTTGCGGACAAAACCGCCATGATTCCATTCCTTAGACAGGTCGATACTGCAGCTCTGAGCCAGTTTTCTCGCTTCGTCAAATTCTATCCTTGCCTCACCATAGTTCCAGCGGTAGAGCACATAGAAGCGAGTAAGGTCGGAAATCTCCCCGGAGAAGCCGTTGTGCAGTATCTGGCGGACGGCGTAGTCCGTAGCAATCTTGCGCACGTCCTGCAGGAGCCTGTCGGCGCGGACGATGTTGCCCTCATAGTCCATGACCTTTTCATACTTGCCAAAGACCTCGATTGCTGAGCCGATGGCGGCGATGAAGAAGTCGGCGCCGCTGATGCCTTCCTGCCAGAGCCTCTCCAGCTTGCTGTTCAGGTGCTGTTTCAGCTCCTCCTGCACATTGTTGTAAAAGCCGGTGGGCTGCCGTGCCATTTTGCGGGCGACGATGTAGATAGATGAGGCAAGGGCAGCGGATTCCTTCGCCATCAGGCGTTCCTTCATTTCAGTATGGATAGGCCACGCTCCTGTGACTACTAGCGACGAATCCAGCAAGGAGTTTATCAGCGTCTCCCAACCCGATGTCGAAGTATGAGCGTATACCACCGTAGCTACGCCATTTGGTTTCAGGACTCTTCTGATTTCGCGGAAGGACTGGGTTAGCATCTGCTCGAACCAATGATGGTCCTTCTCACGATATCGCATTGAGTCCCAGAAAGCGCCTTCGATAATTTCAGCCGATTTCGGCGTAAGAGGAGTAGAAAACAACTCGGTATAATGCTCTCCAATTGCCCTTTTCAACCATACGTAGAAGAAGTCAGACAAGTCTGCATATGTCACGTTGTAGTAATACGGAGGGTCAGTAAAAACGGCGTCAAAGAAGTCATCAGGAAAAGGCAATCCAGTAGCCGAGGATTGACTGACAATCGTCTGTTTTGGCCGTGCTGAACTCGAGTGGTCTAAGACTTTCAGCACATAAGAAAAGGAATCATTCCAGTTACCTGTCGCATTGCTGAATGGGTTAACCTCAATGAAATCCCAGGCCATTGACAATGCTTGTCTTCCAAAGGTATGTGCAATCAGTTCCTTTGTATTGTGCCACAGACATAAGGTTGAATTGTAATCTGCCAGCCTGTCCAACTGTATACCTAAGTAACCTATTACTGCTTTTGTGTATTCTTCACCGGCTCTCTCCTTCACAAGTTCTGAGTACGACGCACGAATCTTCTCGGCAAACGTAATAAGTGCGAGTTTCTGTCTGCTATTGAACAAGCTGCCCCAAGTTGTCATACCGTACGTGGGTGTATGAATACCACCTGGCATAGTTTGCGGAATCTCCTCATCAGGCACCGGGTCCATGCCCCACTCTGCCATCAGCTTCTCACGCTTCTCTTTCAGGTATTCCCCGGCCTTCTGGTAGGTCTCCATATCTTTAGTGATGGCAATACGGTATTTCTTGCCGCTGGTGCCTGCCTTGCTGATGACGACCGCCACCATCGTCTGCCCCGATTTACCGGTCTGGAAGAGCTGGCGGGTTGTCTTATCATCAATTGTGCCACCGCAGATGGGACAGGTAGCCACAGCGCGAGAGACCGTACCGTTCTCTGGTTTGAAGCTCTCTGGCATCGGCTCGTAGCCATCACCCACAATCTTGAATTTGGCCTGTTTGCCAACCACAAGAGGGTAAAGGGACACCTTCTTTTTGCCTTTCTTCGCAAGCCAGAACTGGCGCATCAGCGGAATCTCAGCGCCGCAGGTAGGGTTCTGGCAGGGGATGGTCCTTGCCCAGATATAGCCCACCGGGACGCTGCCGTCCGGTTCCCGCGGATAGAACTTGCCGATCTCCTTTTTTGCCTCATTAAGTACCCAATCCCCCCATTTCTTAACATCCTCAAGCAGCGGATTAACCATCTTTTCTGCTTCAGTCCAGTCGTCACCTTTCACTTTCTTTGGCTTGCCGTATTTTTGCGGGTACTCAAGAGTGCATTTCAGGATGAGTGTCGCTACCGGGTTATAGTCACTGGCATAAGTCTCACATCCCAGGCGTAATGCTTCCAATGGTATAGCTCCGCCGCCGGCAAAGGGGTCAAGCACTCGGGGTGGCTTGCCACCGTTAGCCTTGAGGATATCTTCTCTGGCTTTCTGAATCATTGTCTGATTCAGGGAGTTTTCCCACTTAGAGAAGTCAATAATGAACTGCCGTGTTTTGTTCCATTCCTCAATGTTTTTCGGAGCCGGGATGAGCGCCGCATAGTTGGTTGCCCGTGATGAAGCAAGGGGACGTCTTGCCCACCAGATATGTAGCGTGGAGATATGCCCATGGCGGATATTCTTTTCCTTCGCTGACTCGGCACTGACTTCCTTTACCGGGAAGCTTTCTTCTATAAAGCGGCGGCTACTATCCACATTTATCTCCCTTGGTGTCTATCTCCCTGAACGATATCACGTATCTGACCACCTCAATCTTTTCCTCCGGCTCCAGGTTCAGTGCTGGATTCTGGATGACGTAGAGTTGAGGCTTATTCTTCACGTTCATTACGGCATAGAGGTAATAATCGTCTCCAAAGCGTTTTGCCTTGAACCATTCGTTTTGAGTCAGAGCCACAGCGCCATTACCAGCTCTGGCTTTCACTTCAATATAGCGGACAAGTCCTACCTTATCTTTTGAGCGAATATCAAATCCAAGGTTCTGGGTGGAGACATCCTCCGGGACTCTACCGTTCCTGGTTTCAAAGCCCAAGGCAAAGCTCATACCCAGCCGCTCAATCTCCAGGTCAGTCTCCATTGCTTCATTCGGGGCAGCAGCCGGCTTAACCCTGATGATGCCCCGGAAGCGCGGCATGCTCATGGTAAGACTCTTCTCCTTGTTCAAATGGTCTTTGAGTTCCACCAGAGCCTTCTCATACCCTTCCTTGCTCTCCGCCTTGTTTCTCATGACAAGGTCCACGTTCTCACCGTGGTCTTTACGATCCTGAAGGGTGATAAGGTCGCCATCCAGCCTCACAATCAACTGTTCTAGAGACCTTATGCCGTATTTCTCCTTAATTTCGGCCTGCCTTTCCCGTTCCTTAGCAATCTCTTTTTTATATTCCTCCAGACTGGCAATGACGCTGCCGGTAACCAGTTTCTTGATAGATTCAATATCACAGGCTTCGGCGGCAGTGTGATTGCTTTCAGCCAAGTCCCACATAATCGCCGGTGAGACGGGTCTTACTTCCTCGCCATCAGTATAGAAAGCAAAGAGCCGTTTCCCGGCGACAGCGCCAGTACCGTCCTTGATTTCTCCCTCATAATAGAGGATATAGCCGTCCATTCTGCCATCAGGGTCAACAAACCCCGACCCTCTGGGTAGCGACTCAAGATAATTCCTCTCCACCCAGAGCATGGTGGCTTCAAAAAGTGGGTGCCCGAAGGAAACAAATTCGCTGTCCGGGTTCTTGAAAGCGATATCTTTATCAAAAGTCACCCTGGGGTAACGTTTCACACGCTCTCCATAGCTTCTCCTGAAGGTATCCTCCTCAGCAATCTTACGGATAGCGAACGGCACCGATTCTATTTCAATAAAGCCGTCTTCATGCTCTTTGTACCTACCGCCGGCCCGGCTGAAGGCACGTTTGAAATACTCACTGGTGTATTCTGGAATAAGGCGGTGTTCCCGGGCTTGGTGTGCCATTTCTTTGATACGCGTATAGTCTATGTAGCGGGTCGCCAGACTTTCTCCAAGGTTCTCTTTAACCTGCGCGATGTAGTCCTCATCCACGGTAACATCAAGGTCTTTTAATATTTCGTCAATGTTTCTAGCATTGGCGGCCGCCTCAACCAGGAACTGAGATAGAGTCTTGTTGTAGAGTACCTCGCTGAGCACATCAAAGACCTTGTCACTGCCAAGGGCTTTCCTTATTTCCTCCAGCTTATCGAACAGCTTGGTGAGTACCATGCCTTCCCTAGTATCCGCGGCCACCATGTTACAGACATACACTTCTTTTTGCTGGCCATAGCGATGAATCCGCCCCATGCGCTGCTCGAGGCGGTTGGGGTTCCATGGAATATCGTAGTTAATCATCAAATGACAAAACTGTAGGTTGATGCCTTCTCCGGCTGCTTCAGTAGCCACCATTACTTCCGTTTCATTCTTGAAAATACTCTCTGCTTTAATCCTATCTTCCAGCTTCATACCGCCGTGGATGGTGTTGACGTTGTAACCCCAGGCTCTAATCTTCCTGTCAAGGTAATCTAATGTGTCTTTCGACTCGGTAAAAATGAGAATCTTTTTGTCATTGGCTTCTGGATATTGCTTCCTCAAATCTCTCAAGGCTTTCTCCAGTTCTTGCAACTTGAGCTCTGATTCACTCTGGATAATACCCTTAGCCTGCTCAATCAGACTATCTATGGTGACAATCTCCTTCTCCAGCTCTTCTCTGTTCTCAGCGACACTTAGTGTCTCCCAGATTTCTTCCTGCCTCCATCTTTCTTCCTCACTCATGTCCTCGACAACGGTGAAATCAAAAGCACTGGCTACGGCTTCAGCTTTCTCCGCCGGCCCTGTAAGCAGGTCTTCCAATCGCTTTTTCCTGCGTTCCAAAGATTTTAGCAAGGCATAAGTGCTGGACGCCAACCTTCGCTGCAGAATAACAAGGGCAAAGGCAACATTCCTGCGCTTGTCCCTGGTGAGGGCTTTGTTGTATTGAGTATTGACATACCTTGATAGTTCGTTATAAAGCTTCTTTTCTTGGGGTGAGCGGACGCCTAGGTTGAAAGGGATGGTGCGGACATAGCGAGGTAGGAAAAGCGGCTTGCCCTCGAAGTCTTTCAGGTCTTCTTTAACACGCCGGATAAATAGAGGATTATCTTTGTTTCGTATTGACTCCTGGAGCATCTCACTGGTAGCAAAGAACCCCGGCTCCAGGAGGTCTAGGAACAATCGGAAGTTCTCCGGGTCTCCCTTATGCGGAGTCGCGGTTAAGAACAGCAGGTGCTCAGTATTTCGGGAAAGGGATTCACCCAATTGGTAGCGCTCAGTCTTATCCAGCTTATCACCCCAGCGCTGGGCACTCATTTTATGGGCTTCGTCTACTATTATGAGGTCAAATCGTGCGGAAGCAATAGACGGCAGGATATCGTCTTGTTTGGCGAAGTCGATAGAGGTAATTATCTGGCTTTCTCTTAGCCATACGTTCTCGCCGTACAGTGCATTAAGAACCGCGCGGTCGATTACAACGAATCTTTCCTCGAACCTCTCCGCCAGCTCACGTCGCCACTGGTCTTTAAGATGCCCAGGCGAAATAATCAGGATTCTCCTGACCAGGTAGCGAAGCTTCATCTCCTTAATCAAGAGACCGGCCATGATAGTTTTCCCTGCCCCTGGGTCGTCGGCTATGAGAAAACGGATTCTCGGAAGCTTCAGAATGTGACCATAGACTGCCTCAATCTGATGTGGTAGGGGGTCAACCTTTGAAGTGTTCATAGCAAGTAGAGGGTCATATAGAGATGCAAATCTATAGCGCACTGTTTCCAGGGTTAGGAAGGTCTTCCAGGGTTCCTCTGAGAAAAGACTGCCCTTGCTTTGGACTGAAAGTTTATTGAAATCATCGCGCGGAATAATCTGGTCAACGTGCTTTCCGGAGATAGTTGTGGCACCAACTATATGTACATATTCCCCGGCTTCTTCAAGGAACTTAATTTCAACCGGTTCCGGCCAGAAATAACCTTTAACAATGCTGCCGGCCTTGAGTCGCTCACCCATAGTTTCCTCGTTTCGCTAGATTTCTCCTGGGTCTAACTCCTCAGCTCTGTCTCTATTGCTTCCAATACCCAATCCTGTATCATCTTGTCAGTTTCCGCTATACGGGTCCTGATTTTCTCTGTGTTTTCCAGCGATTTATAGAGCGCGTAGAATCCACTGGTATAGAAATAATCAACAAGGACATCAAAGAGTCGTGTGTCTTTAATCAGCACACTGAATCGATCCCGAAGGCTCTTCTCACCTTCGTTGGTAATAAATGTCGTGTCTGTACCGGTTATGTTCCTCATCTGACTAGCTGCATTAACCATGCCCGTTGAGGGCTAACATTCATTAATTGTATCATATTCTCATATTCCCAATATACGTAAGAGTTAATGCCAACATTGTCTCGGTGGATAACTTTACAGCAGAAGGTTTAGACAGGCGCGATGTCCTCTGGCTTCAAGCGGATGCTCCTGCTAAAAATACCGGCAAAGCAGGGTGCGATGCATTTTCTTATTCCGATAACAACGTTCCCAGCTTCTGGAGCGCCTCCGAGATTGTCTCGGCTGGCAAAGTGCATATCAATTCGGCATGTCGAGCGCGCCAATCCAGACTCT
>Ga0172364_10004584_pt1 | contig 10993 bp, 4 predicted proteins | sample LakKivSesite10cm_FD_114545 | JGI IMG/M metagenome (GOLD analysis project Ga0172364, IMG submission 114545) | Sediment microbial communities from Lake Kivu, Rwanda - Sediment site 10cm | ecosystem: Environmental > Aquatic > Freshwater > Lake > Sediment | place: Rwanda: Western Province, Lake Kivu... | reverse complement strand
GGCCGGGTAAAAGCTTGTTGAATGCGGGACTCTAAAACCTGGCTGCAATCGATCACCGCTCGGACGTCTGTTATGGTGCGGAAAGACGGATTTTCACGAAGGTTGGACCAGTAGCTGTCGTAGGCAATCAAACCGGGATGGTCATCGGGCACCGGTTGACCAAGTAGCTTCTTCATAGCAAGCGACAGGGTTTTGAGTACCTCGCGTTTTTCAACCACAGTGACTCGCTCGAAGGTGTCGATATAATCAGGATGAACGGGGAAGAGACGGATGAACTCATCCATTCGCTCGTTCATGCGTCCATAGAACTTCGAGAAACGAGTTAAATACTCACCAATTTTCACCTGCTGTTCACCGGTTTTTTTGAGAAGGCGCTCTGCCACCACGAATTTGATATCTTTACGGGCGATCAGAATTTGCTCGAAGCGGTCCTTTACCCGGCGGATGCTGTCGGCTACGAAGGAGAAACGAGGACTATCGAATATGGCTTCCTGCACCCCGGCAAGAAACCGAAAACGTAGGTCTTTGCACACTTCCCCGATTTCACGGAGAAAATTCAAATCAAGTATGAGTTCCTGGTCTTTGCGGGTTTTCAAGTAATCAAGGAGTTCATCCACCACCAAAAGCAGACCCTGGTCAGGGTATTGATGGTGGAAGGCAGCCATCATCTCTTCGAAACTTCTTTTGTTGTTGGTTACTTTGGCTGCCGAAGGAAAAGAATAGATCACTCCCCTATTCGATAAATGATCTTCAAGCTCGGCTGTCAGAATATCGCGCAGCGACATGGTGGTCGCTCCAATTTCGGTTCGCACCACCTGAAAACGCCCAGCGATTTGAGCTGCAGCACTGACTACGTTGCTATTATTCAAATATGAAGAAAGTTCCCCATTTTCCGCTAAGGCGGAAATTACCGATAGTAAATGGGATTTACCAGTGCCATAGTTACCGATCACTAGAAGTCCCTTATTGTCGACCGGCCGATCAAACTGCAGTTGGGGAAAGACCAGGTTGATCAGTTTCTCCGCCATTTCCTCGGAGATGACGTAGGTTTCAACCAACCGCCGGGCGGCAGATGCTTCATCGGCATCCCGCAGCTGAACCACCGATTCGATCGGTTCAAATTGGATTAAATCTTCATATCTCATTTTTCTCCTCCACTTCTCGTAATCGCCTGGTCATACCACATCAGGAGCTTTGGGTCTTCCTGAAGTATCGATTCGGGAATCTTTCCGGCAACAGTAATGATGGTGGCGTAATCACGTTCCTGCCAGGCATTTTTGAAACCGGCACGGACGGCTTCGAGGCGGAAGACCTTCAGACGCTTTAGTTTGCTATCTTTATATTCCTCGAATTCCCGTAATAAAGATCGTTCCCGTAGCTTCTCGAGATCGCTGGCTTTGTTTGGGTCGGGAACATACCAGCGATCTTTCCCCTTTAACCTTAGTTCCGGGTCACCCTTAGAGAGGTTTCGCAGTTCCTTGAAATTGGTCGAAAGGTAGCTGTGAATCTGGCTGGGAACATCACCCTTGCCTTCATAGCGCAGGAAGTTTTGTTCAAGAAGTTCAGAGAGCTCCAGGGGCTTTTCATGTTTCAGCCAGCCGCCAATCTCCCTGAGGAACTGGGGGTGGAGCTCCTGGAAAGTCTGGGGTTTTTTGGTGAGTTGCTGCTTGAGCCATTGAATGGCCGATGATTCATCGGTGACAAAGAGTTGAAGTTGCAGCACTTCACCGACGGTCATCCGCTTTTTATTGTATTTCGCGACCTGCTCAGGAAGAAAATACATGCCGTCACGCTCGAGAAACCGCTGAGAGAGACCCAGGTAAAAGTCAGCAGCCGAGAGGGGAACCATTACTCCACGTTGGACATGGAAGGCCACCATCCGGTCGAAGAGGAGATAATTTTGTCTTTCGGCAATTATCTCCAATTGGCCGTTTTTGGAGACAAAGACCGGCAGCTGCCTCAGGTGGGTACGGACAAAATCCCAGACGCCGTTCTCAGTACCGGCTTCAAGCTGGAATCGTTCCTCGAGACCACCGTTGGGCTTGTAGGCGGAGATGATGAGGTCTTGTTTAACGGCACTGGCACTGGTGACCTGCTTGAAAGATCCCTGCTGTTTATCCAGGGTACGCACGTCCGCAATCACAAAACCTGCTTGCTGCAAGGCCTCTTGAATCGCATTCCAAACGCTATTTTTTGAATTATGGAATTCGACCGTCATCCATCGGCCGGGTTTAAGAGTTCTGAAAAACTCCTTAAAGCACCATGTCATTAAATCCTGGTATTCAACAAGTCGTTTTTTCTGTGTTGGGTTCTCTATGGCCTCAGGTATAGTATTTGTGAACACTTTTAACCACGATTCCCAAAGAAAGCTTCCTTCTGAGTACATAATGTTTCCACCGAACGGAGGATCGATAAAAATATAATCAAATAATGATTCCTCAAAATATTCAAGATCAGTAGATGATTGTGTGGAACAAGTCACGATTCCTTGTTTTCGAAATTCGGGATCAAAGGTAGATAAAAGAGAACGAATTTTTCGCTCAATAACATCTATTACATTCTTTTCTTGCACTAGTGAAGCAATATAGAGAACACCTGGCATACCTCCGCCCCCTCCAGTAAAGGACTGTTTCTTATTAACATAATTGAGGGTTCCAGTAATTACCCACAAAAGCTGTGGGATGGTACAATGCTGCCACGCTTTATTTAAAACAAGAAAATTTCTTGATGTATAAAAGTGATGGGTATGAGTGACTCCAAAGTGGTATCCGGAACGCCAAATTGCACCCCAAGCTTCACCACCTTTATGTATCATGGGGTGTGAAGTTAATGTTTCTGTTAGCATTAACTCATCGATTTTTTTTAGCAGCTCTATGTCTTGTTTCGTAGGTGTTTTTTCATATCTCTTACCCCCAATACTGTATGTAATCAGAGTAGGAATCTGCTTGTTTCGTTTTTGGTTCCTCTTAAGGATGGTATCAAAGTATGTTTCTTTGGCGTGCTCTAAAATTCTTTTTGAAAGAAATTTATTGCAATGCGGACAGTAAAATTCTTCCAGCACCTTATTTATATCTTTAGAATAGGCAGAATTATAAAAAACAATCTCTTGTAAGCAGTTAGGACAAATAAAAACATCGCTCCAAACAACGTAATTAATAAGTCCCTTTGACATTCCATCTATGTGAAGCGTCTGATACACCCAGTTCCATTGACTTTTTAGATATGTAAGAAGTTCAATGGCAGCCGCTTTTAATTTATTTAAGGTTATTGGAGTGTTGTAGTTGTAGGCGATGAAAGTGGCAGCCGGAGAGAGATCGTTGAGCACCGCATGGCGAGGGCCCAGTTTAGAGAACGGCTTCCAGATGGATTTCCCGTTTTCATCAGTTTCTTTCTGTAGGATTATGCCGTTCTCATTGACTTTATATCCAAGTGATTCCACCGTCGCCTTATCTCCACACAATTGAGCAGCCACACCCGTCATCCCGGTCCCACAGAACCCATCAAAAACGATGTCTCCCGGCTCGGTGTAGTGCAAAATATAGCGCATGATCGCCTTATGCGGTACTTTAGTATGATAGGAGTGGGCGTTGTAGATGGGATCGTTTTTTCCTTCGCTCACATCAGCCGCAAACGGCTCCCGATGGTAGGAATCGGAGACGGAGGGATCAGGTGTCGTGGTGAGGGGGTTGCTCTCCGTTTCCCAAAATCCGATGAAATCGTCTATCCAGGGGTTCGGGCAGGCAGTGTAGTAGGGGGGGTCGGAGAGCGCCAGGATGTCTTCATCAGAACCGATGGGAAAACCTTCGATAGTGCGGAAATCGGGGTCCTGGAGTTTATCACGGAGTTTCTCAAGGAAATACTTCCGTCGTTCCTGGTCATTGGGGAAGGTCATACCCAGACATTCGACTGGTTTCTGAATTTCGCTTTTTTTGGTCTGATTTAGGGAGTAATAATCGAAAAGGTCATTCATGGTGAACCTCCGGGGTGATGATGGTCAAGTCGCGAAGCGGATATCGTCGGTATTCTGGATGATCCGGTGTGGCGTAGGTCAGGTGTTGGTTTTCAATTGAACCATTCCAGGCTGCGACCACCGTCCGATTGCGCGAGAGTCCCTGCAGTAGCCGAAGCGGGTCCTGCTGGAGAGACAGTTCAAATAGTACTTCCATATTGTCGAGCAAGATGAGGTCAGTATGAGACATATTCACGATTTCGGAGAACAATCGGGGCAGGTACAGCGCCCGTTGGCGTTCGGTGAGATCGAGCATGCGCCGTGAAAGCTCGAGATTGATGTTTATCAGAGGAGCACCGGTACGCCGGCCAATCTCCTGGAGTGCGGGGGTTTTTCCAGCCCCGGCTGGTGCTACCAGGAGAATGAGACGGTGATAAAGTTCGTTCACCTGAATGATACTTTGCATCACTTTATCGACAAGTGATTCCATCATTTCTTCCCTCCTCCCGAGTGCATCGCCAGTTTGTCAAGGGTCGACTTTGGAATTATCAAATAGGAGGCTAACATTTCGATGGTCGGGACATCGCTTGGATTTTCATTCATAGGTTGAGCCCTCTTGTTGCAAGGCATTAGTCAAATTAAAATGGCTTCGTGTCCAGTAAAAGATCCAATAATAACTTAATGATAATTGCGAACTTTCTCCATAAGGTGGTTCGCAACTGAAATTGATGATAACTTAACGGTGCCTAGCACTCAGTTATTAATGTAATTAAGTTACTAAGTTGTCCGATAGAAATTTCAAAATAATACCTCTCTTCAGTTGCTCATGGCAGAATTGATTCTGATAGTTTCTTAGACAGCCATAACAACTTGTTTCAGGGCCACAAGTGCAATTTTTCACTCGATTCAAGGCAGTTTTAAAAACATCGTAAAGATTCTGCTTATCCATTATGCGTTTCACATGCCCAGCACCACCAGGTACATTATCAAATAGTACAAGTGCGATTTTCTTTTCACAGGGATATAAGCAACCGTCCAAATCTTGGCGACGTATTCCTAAAGCCTGACTTGCGCCTTCAAGAATAGCATAAAGCAAAGAAAACCAAAAACCTTCTTCGGTTAACGTTTCGACAAATCCAGGCTTCTCCAAGAAAATTGTTAGGACGTCTGTTTTAAAGGTATGACCAAGATGGAGTGGTCCTCTTATGGAGGATGAACACTCTTCTCCGAGTGGTTTTCTATGTCCTCCTTTTGGTCTTTCTGAAAATGCGGCACCGCAATCAAAGCATATCCAAAATCCTACTCCTTTCTTCCCCTTGCAGATTACTGCCAATTCTCCACTCGATGAGTAGCGACATCTAATCTCAAATTTTCCGATTTGAAATCCTTTTTCCTCAGGCTCTTTATAGTCAAAGAAATAAGGTCTTGTAGTAAATTCGCGCTTCGGTCGTGACTCACCTGGTTTTTGAGGTTCATTTTCTCTGCTTGTAACAAAACCGAAAATAGGAGTAATGAATTTATGTACTTCACTCCGTACTATTACCTTCTTGCAACTCTCACATAAGGGTGAAGAAGGCAAATTGTCGCCAATCATTTTATCTTGATTATATCGTTTGCAGTCCGGACAAATGGCATACCAGTAAACAGGCCATGCCCTATCTCTTACCACTCTTAATCCTGCACTTTCCCAGATGTACCCTTTTGCTACAACCTGACTGCCGGGGGCAAACTCAGAAATTGCAATACGGAGATCACGCTCTAGTTGAATCTTCTTTGCTGCCGGAATGTGAGAATAAGGTGTAAGCTCTACAACATCCACTGGAAAACCATACTTTGGAATAACAGTGTGAGTTGCAAGGAAGTCTATAAGCTTTCTCCTTCTTATTTCTTCCATTCTTTCTGCTGCCCATCGCATATCAGAATTAAATTTTATTCCTTTTGTCTGATATACCCTTGGATCTGCTGAAATTTTAATCAACTCTTCATATTGGTTGCGATAAAACTCTTTCAACCGATCATACTCATCTCTAAGCTTTGCATCCGCAATTTCTAGAGAGCCATCTTTTTCAATGAAATCTTTTATCCATACCCAATTTTCTAAATCAAATATATTATGTAGATTCTCAGGAATAGTTCTCTTCAGAGACTTCAATATAATGGTTGGTTTGCCTTCAAGATATTCTTTTATCTTCTCAAGTGCTGAAATTCCCTCTTTTCCGAATCGGAAGAAAGAATCTACATCCCCAAAATATTCGGGGTATTCCTTAAAGAACTGTGCCAAAACTATAGAGTGTAAATGGCGACGAACGATTTTTTCATTCCGGATTTCAACGACAGGCGGCGTTATTCGGCCTTCAACCATTTTCTCTGGTTCTTTAAAATATGTAAGGTCATGAGACCTGAGTTGGGCAAAGGTTAAGGTAAAACCAACAGAATCGAGCCTGCGTCCTGCTCTTCCTGAACGCTGAATATAGTTTGAAGGCTCTGGCGGAACATTGCGCAAGAATATTGTTTCTAACTCTCCAAGGTCTACCCCCAACTCAAATGTGGTTGAACAACTTAAGACATTTATTTCTCCTTTTATGAATCTTTGCTGAACATTAGAGGCGTCGTCCTGTTTGAGTTGCGCTGTGTGTTCTTCGGCTGTCATATTAATAAGGGGAAGATGAGTATATAAATACCGATAGTGATTCTTCTCGATATCCTGTCGTCTTGAAGGAGAGCTCAGTGATGCAAGGTTTCCATTGCAACCAAAAGTAGGACAAACGCCTCGAATACTTACTGGTAAGACAACGCCGCACCGATCACAAACAAACCACGGAACATCTAAAATTTCTTGAACAATTCGCCAGTATTTGTAGTCAAGCTGAAAAAGCACTCCCAGCTTGGAATCACTGAACTGAGAAAGACCCTTGTCTATCCAGTTAGTTTTTAGGTCATCCCAGATTTTGCCCAGCAATTTTCTGCATTCACTGCTATCAGCTTTTTCTCTCGTGATTCGTGTATATAACTTCCGCAGGAATTCTAACCTTGTGTTAAATCGTCCCGAGGTAGAAATAAAGGAGTAAACTCCCTTTTTGGAGTCTGATTTTTCACCCCGGAATTTATATTCTCTATTCCGGTTGAAGCGAGAAAAAATCTCATCTTGGGGACTTGGGCCATCGTTGGGAAAAACTATGGCTTTGTTGAAGCGCAGGGTGTTAATGAGCACTTGATATACTACTACGGACTCATCCTTAGATAAATTCCAAGGAGGCAAAGAGAGAGCGTCTATTGGTTTCCATTCATTTGGTGGAATTAGCAAGAAGGATAACAGACCTACTCCTTCTAAACAAATTCTACGATCTAAGGCACAGAACTCCTGCAATAACCAGCCCCATACTTCTTTTTTCTTCTGTTTTTCATCCATACTTATATCAAACAGATATTTTTCCTCAGCAAGTTTTAGAACATCCTCACAAAGAGTTTGAAGTCTATAATCTTTTACAGATTTGTTTTCCTGAAGTACTACCGTAATGATCCGTCTATATAAAATCAGTTTATATGTGTAATCCAAGTAGGGAGCAAAAAAAGCTGCATCTTGCCTGCTGTCAGAAAATGCAAGAATTTTCTTATTCTTCGCTTCCTTTTTTTCAAGATTTTGAAATAGAGCTGTTGCCAATACAGCCGCAGGTGCATCCTGTTGGAAAACAAATTCTCGAACGATATTAATAGACCTTAAACCACAAAGATAACACTTGTTGAGAATTCCATTTTTAGGAGTAATTTCGATCAGGGTGCGGGTTGTATTATCTTCATGACTACAACCACATGTTGGGGTATCTCTCCCAATTGCCCCACATTTTATACATAGTATCCAGATTTTACCTTTCTCTGCTATTTCCTCGGGGACAGCTATTTCTTCATCTTCATCCTCTTCAAGTTGCACTTCATCTTTCCATAGAAGAAAATATTTATTTCTCCTTGGGGTATCTATCTCAGAGAAAGGGTGTGTTAACCTTCCCTCTATAATATCACCGACTAAATATTCTTGTCCGCACCTACGGCAGGAAGCAAGATCAAAAACTGCGTATCCTTCCTCTGTTTTTTCACGTCGTTCTAAAAATATCTTTGGTTGCGGAAAGAATGATACAAAAATGCCTTCAGGTGCGCGGACAAAGAGATGATAACGGGCGGGTAAAAGAGGTAATGATTCTTTATCAGGACGTGCCCAAACGGCTGTATTCACAAGACTTATGATGGCCTGTTGATTTTGATCTGAAGGATTATCAGTTCTTAGGACTTGTTTAATACAATCTTCAAGTTTGGTTGGTCCACTTTCCAATATTCTCTTTAATTTAGTTATTCTCTGATCCTTTAACAAAACATCGTATAAGAATTTTTTAGCATCATCATTAGACTTCCCTTTCGCTTCATCTATAAGATGTTGTGGAACTCCTTGTTCTTTGAATATATCATAACAGCGATCTATAATAAAAGTCGGAGCGGAAGAGTTTCTTATTGTTTTATCAAGGCTTAAATACAACTTGAGTGGGAACTGAAATGTCTCTTCAGCACTTGGCGTTTCCACTTTCTCGCCTTTAATTATGTCTTGTCTATTCCCATCCTCTGGAACCCAATCAAATTTCTCCCCAAAAAGGTTTGTGGCAAATTCTTTAACTTTTCCGAAATCTTCCTCTTCCATGACTAATGTTGCGCTTGTTGCGATGCACTGTAAAACATCTTTTTTGCCATCACAAACCCTATCCTTCAGGCGGCGAATAAGCATCCCCATCTCGATGCCATTTGCTCCGTTGTAAATATGAGCCTCATCTAATACTAAAAACTTCCAATGTTTTGCGTATTCACCATCAAAGAAAGGCGAGTCTTTTGGTCGTAAGAGAAGATATTCCAACATTGCATAGTTTGTGATGAGAATATGTGGTGGATTGTCTCGCATTTCTTCTCTTGATAGTAGTTCACTTTTTACAGATTCTACGCCGGGGTTTGTGAGTCTAAACTTTTCTTCTCCCTGTTTTTTGGTTTCTGGAGTATCTCCTACATATCTACCAAAAGTTATTCGTACATCAGGCATCTCTTTCTCTATTACCCTTGCTATTTCTCTCAACCTACGCAATTGATCATTAGCAAGGGCATTCATTGGATACAATAAAAGAGCACGAACGCCGGGTGTTAGTTTGCCATCTTTATACTCTTTGATAAGTTGGTTATAAATTGGAATAAGAAAACACTCAGTCTTCCCACTGCTTGTACCTGAGGCAATAATAATATTTCGACCATTCAATATTTTCTTAATTGCTTTTTCTTGGTGAAGATACAGAGGATTTTTTTGTAAATACGGGAGGGAGGGATAAAGGAAAAGTTTACACTCTTCGTTCAGTATTCCGCCTTTGATAAAGTCTTCAAGATAATAGCCACTCTTAAACGGCGGTGTTGCTTCTAAGATCGGCCCATTAGTAAACCAAAATCTTTCTACTTCTTGATAAAATAAGGCTTGCAGTTTTGGGTCTCGGAGCCGAAAGGCCGTGGTAAGATATCTTGTATAACTTTCCTTAATTGCTCCTGTGACTTTAAGAGGATCTAGTGGCATGTTTGTTACCTCCTACTAAAAGTATCGAAGTGCTCTTTAATTTCTTCGGGATATTCTTGTTGAAGTAAATCTATTCTTTTTCTCCATTTCTTTTGTCCTTTGATCTGAGCTCTTTCGCCGTAAGTATCCATGATATACTTTATGAACGCCAGACTTTTTATCACGAAAATTCTTTTATCTTTATTAATGTATCTCTTATCTCTCTTTTTACCTCTAATCTTCCGGTAATAATGTTGGAGTATATTTTTAGAGTTGACTCTCTCTTTCGGACAAGTATCTTTTAACCACCGAAGAACAGAACAAATCTTTGGTAGAGAAATTGCTTGTATCAAATCATATTTTGGCAATAGAGGCTTTTCTATAACTAACTTAGTAGGAAAATATAGGATCTCAGGTTTTCCTAATAGTGCATTATCCTTTCCTTTACGGACTTCTACCTTTAAGATTAGTTCATCCTTATTGTGCGTTATCGTATCAAAAAATTGATTCAATTTGAGACTATGTTCCATGCCCTTTCGGATAAATCTCCCCTCTTGAAGTTTCTGTCCATTTGTTTCAAGTATGGCTAAGAGGTCATATTTATTGTCAAAATCATTGGTCTGAATCAGAAGGTAAAAAGGTTCTCCTAACTTCAAATCCTTTCGTTCAATCTTTTGAGATATGCCATTCCAAGTCTTTTGTTTTGAATATCTCCATTTTAATCTTGGGATCGTTATCTGAAAATTAACAACAGAATCTGGTCTAGTCGCTTGGGCAAGAGAAAATCGAAAGGCATCTCTCTCAGGAGGTAGTTCAATCTCGTAAAAATTGTGTTGCTTTAGATTAACTTTGATTTCTCCATTTTCTTTGTGTTTCAATTCCCACTTATCATCACTATCTAACTTGACACTAATGTTCGAAGGTGTGTGACCTAATTTCGGATTGGGAATAATAAGTTCTTTGGGATAATTCAATTCAAGACAAGGCATGAAGCGGAAGAAGAGGGTTTCATCAGATATTCTCGTATTCTGTTGACAGATATCTACCTGAAATTCGCCGAATTCACATGGGAGATCATCGGGGAGTCTTAATGTTAAGAGTTCTCTGCCTGTCCAAATTTCTTTTATTTTATATCCTGCTGTTTTATTCTGAATCCAAACACTCCAGCCAGACTGGTTTTCATAAGGTGCTACTATTTTAAGAGTCTTACCCGTAAAAAGCGGGCATTCCTTTTTGTAATTGTCTTCAATTAATTGTTCTCCTTCAACGTGAAAAGTTGACTGCAAAGCAAAACTCTTTTCCTCACCCGATATTCTATTCTTTATAACCAAAGAATCAATTTCACTCAAATCAATACGGAATGGCCAATACTTACCCCATATCCATCTTTCCTCAATTACATCAGGTTCGGTTTGTAACTCAAAGTCCTCGCCAAGAAGTATCCAAACGTCTCACTTGGGAAGGTCAATAATTTT
>Ga0172364_10004579_pt1 | contig 10999 bp, 9 predicted proteins | sample LakKivSesite10cm_FD_114545 | JGI IMG/M metagenome (GOLD analysis project Ga0172364, IMG submission 114545) | Sediment microbial communities from Lake Kivu, Rwanda - Sediment site 10cm | ecosystem: Environmental > Aquatic > Freshwater > Lake > Sediment | place: Rwanda: Western Province, Lake Kivu... | reverse complement strand
TGCAGCAGCCCTCATTTCGCTAACGTCCTGTCCGCTGCGCGTAGAGTCTGTAAAAGCTTTCACGACTTCGACTCGACAAGGGCCATGAAGATGATGTTCCCCCCTGGGTGCCTCGTCATCTACCGGTAAGTCTGAGTTCTAATGAGCCTTGGAAAAGTCAAGTTGCGACAGTAAGGCGAGGAAAACAAATAAAAACGCTTGTCCGACGCGGGCACTAAGGGCCCGTAGCTCAGCATGGAAGAGCGACAGACGGGGTTCCCGCCGAAGCTCTTAACCTGATGGTCACGGGCATTGTCCCGCCAGAAATGGGTTCAAATCCCATCGGGCCCGCTCCAATCTAGGTTTGGAACAGACTCACAGCTTGAGCTCATTTCAGGCGGGATAAAGACAACTGCGAGCACGTAACTGTTATCTTTGCTCTTGTCCGATGATCGCTGGAGAGGTATGGGTGCGCGAGCGAGCAAAAAGTTTGAGGGATCAGCGGGCGTTGAGGTATTCCGACAGTGTTCGTCACAGGAGGGGAACGCTCAATGAACCGGCTCAGATCGACCTCAGGAGATCTGCTCAACATCTTTGAGCATGACATCACTGCTGAGCATGTCGCCGAGAGGCTGGTATCATGCCAAGCTGATGTTAGCTGTGATGATGCTCTGAGGGTAATGCGCGAGCGCGATTTCGATGTACTCGGAGTAAGAGAGGAAGGGCTTGTTTGCGGCTATGTCAGACGTGAAGAACTCGGAACTGGTAAGTGCAGGAACTACAAGAGAGCATTCCAAGCGCCTGAGTTGATTTCCGAATCGACTCCGATGGTTGAACTCCTGCAAAAACTGGGTGGAGTCTCAAGGGTATTTGTTCTCTATGGGACTCGGGTTGATGGAATAGTCACGCGGGGTGATCTACAGAAAGCGCCGGTAAGAATGTTCATGTTTGGGCTCATAACCCTTCTTGAGATGAACTTCCTTCGCATCATTCGCTTCTACTGCCGTAACGGTTCTTGGCAAAAGATACTCACGCACAGCCGCTTGCAGAAGGCGCAGAAACTCTTCGGACAGAGGAAGGAAAGAAACGAGGGCATTGACCTTGTGGACTGCCTTGAATTATGCGATGAACGTAGGATTGTTCTGTCCATAGAGGAAGTCGTGGATGCAATCCACATGGAACCGAAGACGATCAATAAGTTCTTGGAATCGGTCGAGGAACTGAGGGACCGCTTGGCACACTCCCAGGACTTGGTTCAGGGTCTGTCTTGGCCCAAAGTTATTAATCTAGTGGCTGGAATTCGAGATCTGCTCCAGAAACTCGAGCAGGTCGCAACTTAGTGTGTCGACACTGTCACCCTTCGAACTCGAGGATACATCGTGCGGGTAGGGCGACTTCTAATCCCGGATAAGTTTGTGTCTACGACTCAGAACAACCAGTACACGCTTTCCACGAGATTCTGTCTACCTAGTGGTGCATACAAGCGAATTTCCCCTTGGACAAGAGCCACGTCGTCTTTTCCAAACTGGAGCAGGACCATGTTTCGAATGCGCATGACTACGGGCCGTTTGGAACGGCCCGACACGCGCGGCGGACGAGGAAGGCTGAGGCCTGCTAAATAAGACCTTAATAACACCATAATAGGGCGGAGATTAGATCTAAGAAAATGAGATGACTTTCTTAGATCAAAGATTTCATCAAGCATTCCATACCGGTGCACGTGCTCGCGGAGCACCTCTACTGCGAGGCTAAGATCTTGGCAAGAAAGCAGGTGGGCGAAATACAGACACCGTACGCGCTTGCGGGCGCCAAGATCCGCGAGGAAGAGGCCACAAGAGTAATGAAGGGCAAGGAGGTCAGGGAGGCGAGGGGCATAGAGACAGTACAAGATCTGATGATCATGTCCGCGAGGAACATCCGGAGAACTCTAAGGGTCCGAGAGGTACTTGCCAATCCAAAGGAAAGCATCCTCTTTGCGACGATCCTTCCGTTCGGGGTGTTCGGAAAGCCGGATTCTGTGGACTGCAGCTCTGGGGACCAGCCGATATTGCTGGAGCTGAAGACGAAGAAAGAATTGCCCAGACGGGGCTCGCCTTGGCCGAACGATGAACTTCAACTCGCTGCTTACATGATGGGCCTAGAGCAGCTGGGATTCAGTCCTCCATACGGGACCATCACTTACAAGCTACGCGGTGATCCCAGACAGACGGTCGAGTTCAGGGTCAAGTTGACCCCTGAATTGAGATCAAAGGTGGAATCCACGGCTACAAGGGTCAGGAGGATACTTGAAGGAACTGAAGAACCGACGCCTCCGGATTCCGTGAACAAATGCGCGAGCTGCGCGACGGAACATAGGGAAGTGTGTCGCTACAAACTCTGCTAGGATCCCAACGAAAGCCGTACAAGAATCTCGGTAGGGTTTTCCCTTGACTAGCAGGGATTAGGTCTTTCTACTGCTCATTCTGTCATCCGAGTTGTAGCCCGTTCTTTAGGCTGTTTCCGAAATCATTAAAAGGCAAGTTCATGCTCGAACAACGACAGCAGAATGGGCCCTATCGCCCAAATATGCCGGTTCTTGATCGAAGGTAATCTTCTCTCGGTTGATCAGTACTGGCTGGGATCTGGGCTAGAAGGTGAGTTAGCTAGTTGACTCAAAAGAAAGATCTGACGCATCGGTTGACTTCCCAGGAGTTGGAGGGGGTCCTCTGGAGAGCAGCGGATATACTCAGGGGAGCCGTAAGGCCTGAGAGATACTCCAGCTACATCCTCCCCTTGTTGTTCTTCAAGAGATTGTCTGATGTGTACATTGAGGAATACCAAAATCTCTTAGACAGGTACAAGGACAAGGAGATAGCTGAGAAGAGGTTTCACAGGTTCCTCGTCCCTGAGGGCTGCCTTTGGGAAGATCTTAGAAAGCAGAGCCAGAATGTTGGGCAAAGACTGAACGAGATTATGGCTCAGGTGGCTAAGGCCAACCCCAGGCTGGAGGGGGTGATCAACAGGGCCGACTTCAACAAACAGGACGAGATCCCTCAGGACAGATTGATCAGGCTGGTGGAACACTTCAACCAGCTTAGGCTGGGGAACTCGAAAGTTGAGCCGGATGTCCTCGGCAATGCCTACGAGTACTTGCTAAAGAAGTTCAACGAGGAGGCACCTGCAAGGGCCGGAGAGTTCTACACGCCCAGGGAGGTCGTCAGGGTCATGGTTGAGATCCTCCGTCCGGATGAGGGTGACGAGATCTATGATCCTTGCTGTGGGAGTGGAGGCATGCTCATAGTCTCACACCACTACTTGGCGAGCAAGGGCAAGGATCCGAAGAAGCTCTTCCTCTATGGCCAGGAACTCAACGGGGACACTTGGGCTATCGCAATGATGAATGTTGCTTTGCACGGCATGGAGGCTGAGATCAAGCAGGATGACACCATGGCCAACCCTAGGTTTCTTGAAGGATCCTCACTGAAGAAGTTCGACGTGGTCGTGGCCAACCCGATGTGGAACCAGGACGGCTACAAGCAAGTGATTGAGAATGACAGGCTGGGCAGGTTCGTCTACGGAGTACCTCCTGACAGCTCCGCAGATTGGGCTTGGATCCAGCACATGCTTGCCAGCCTGAAGCCCAACGGAAGAATGGGTGTTGTCTTAGATCAAGGCGCCTTGTTCCGAGGAGGTGCTGAGGGCAGGATCCGGAAGGAGGTTATCAACGAGGACCTGATAGAAGGTGTTGTAGCCCTTCCAGAGAAAGTCTTTTACAACACCGGGGCGCCAGGCTGTTTGATCTTTCTTAACAAGAACAAGTTCGAAGAGAGGAAGGGCAAGGTTCTCTTCGTCTACGCTGCAAAGCACTTCGAGAAGCTCAAGAACATGAACCGGCTCAGGGACGAGGACATCAAGGAGATCGTGATGGCCCACAGTGAGTTCAAAGATCTGGCGAAGTATGCGAAAGTTGTTGGCTTGGATGATATAGAGAAGAATGACTATAACCTAAGCGTCAGCCGGTACGTAGAGGCCTTTGACGAGGAGGAGATCATTGACATTGCGCAGGTCCTTGAAGAGTTGAGAGTGCTGGAGTCGGAAAGATCATCCGTTGACGAGAGGATCAAAGGATACATGAAGGAGTTGGGCTATGAGCAGTAGGCCGAGATACAAGATCACAGAGGTAGGGGAGATACCTGAAGAATGGAAGGCAGTTAGGTTGCAGTCCGTAGCTCAGGTATGTGGAGGATCCACGCCGTCCACTCGTGTAACAGAGTATTGGAATGGAGACATACCGTTTGTCACCCCCACAGACGTGACTGGGCTCAAGGGAAACAACTTCATCCGCAAGACAGAGAAGAGAATTACACAGCGGGGATTAGAATCAATCTCAGCAAAGCTCTTGCCGCCAGGCTCCGTTCTCGTAACGAGTAGGGCATCAATAGGTTTTGCCGCAGTCAACGAGGTTCCCATGGTTACGAACCAAGGGTTCGTTAACATAGTGTGTGGCGAGATCATTCATAATCTCTTCCTTCTGTATCTCATCAGGCACTTCGTCGCCAAGTTGACACGGCTTGCGAGTGGCAGTACTTTCAAGGAGGTTTCAAGGACTTCTCTCAAACGGATGCTGATACCACTTCCTCCACTGCCTGAGCAGCAGAGAATTGCCTTGGTCCTCTCAACCGTAGACGACGCCATCCAGAAGACGGGCGAGATCATAGAGAAGACCCGGCAGCTCAAGAGGGGCCTAATGCAGCAGCTGTTGACCAAAGGGATAGGGCACACCAGGTTCAAGCGAACTGAGATGGGGGAGATTCCCGAGGAGTGGACTGTGGTGACGCTAGGCAACAATCTGATTTCCGTCCTTCCCGGGTATGCCTTCGACTCCGGATTCTTCGACAACGAGCAGGGCGTTCCTTTGATTAGAGTGCGGGACATAGGAAAAGGAAGAACCGAAGCCAAGTATCGAGGCTCATATGACACGAAGTATCTCATCAAGGCCGGAGACATCCTTGTAGGAATGGACGGAGAGTTTGAGGTCCACAAATGGGGCGGTCCAGGAGCGCTTCTGAATCAAAGAGTCTGCAAGGTTTCCTCTGAGGATCCGAGCTCACTTGATGAAGGGTTTCTGTTCTATGCTCTGCAGGGACCAATCAAGTCAATAGAACGCACAATATCACTAACCACAGTCAAGCATCTCTCGACAAAGGACTTGTATAGGATCAGAATTGCGCTGCCACTTCATCCTGAGCAGCATGAGATCGCGCTCATCCTCTCTGGGGTTGACGCAAAGGTCCAGAAAGAGAGGCAGTGCAGACAAAGACTGGAAGAATTGAAAACAGGTCTGATGCAGGCGCTGCTCACGGGCAAGGTTAGAGTCAGGGTGAGTTGAGTGCCCTTCACTGAGTTCGGCGTCGTTGAGAAGCCAATAGTTGGATGGCTTCGGGAGCTCAGGTGGACCTATGTCCGAGCCATAGACATGAGAAGGGATTCGGAGGATCCGCTCGACGCTGCTACTCTCAAAGATGCAGTCAGAAGGCTCAACATGGGAGTGGTACAATCTGGCGAAGATGCCGACAGGGTAGTCGAGCGCCTCAGAATGGTCACCAACGACATATCAGGAAACAAGGAATTCTTCGAATGGCTGAAGGGAGAGAAGAGCACGGTATTGAGGCAAGGGGAAAAGGCCCAAACAATTAGGTTGCTGGATCTTGACGATGTTGAGAACAACACCTTCGTGGTGACAAACAGGTTCCGGTTCTCTGGGTACGAAGACATAGTATTTGACATCGTCCTGATGGTTAACGGAATCCCTCTCGTCCTGATGGAGGCGAAGAAGCCGACGAAGGAAATGCTCGACTACCACGAGGCAATAAGGCAGTTGCTAAGGTACCACATAGTAGCCCCCCAGTTCTTCAAGTTCCTGGCTCTGACTTGCGCCACGGATGGCATGAACTTCAGGTATGATTGGGTATCGGAGGACAAGTTCTTCGACTGGAGAGACAGGAACTATGCGGACCCGGTAGAAGGCACTGTCAAGGCGCTCTTCGAGAAGAGGTTCTTCATTGACTTCATCAGCAACTTCATCGTCTTCGAGAGGGAACGGGAGCAGGTCAGGAAGAAGATCGCCATGTATCAGCAAGTGATGGCTGCGAACAAGATCGTCTCAAGAGTTCTTAAGGGAGGCAAGAAAAGTGGGCTCATATGGCACACCCAAGGGTCCGGAAAATCCCTGACGATGCTCTTCGCTGCCTGGAAACTCAAGAAGGCTCCCGAACTCAATAATCCTACCATCCTTCTGGTTGTAGACAGGATAGATCTTGAGAGACAGCTTTGGGGATCTTTCTCTAACGTCGACTTGCCGTACACATCGAAAGCTGAGAGCACGAGGGATCTAGTCAAAAAGCTGAAGCAGGAGAGCAGAGAGGTCATCGTAACGACAATCCAGAAGTTCGAGGACATACAGGAGGTTCTGAGCGAAAGAGAGAACATGATAGTGTTCGTGGATGAAGCTCACAGATCTCAGTATGGCAAGCTGGCTGTTCGCATGAGGCAGGCGTTTCCGAATGCGTTCATCTTTGGGTTCACGGGGACGCCAATAGACAAGGGACCTCTAGGAAAGAGCACCTTCAGGGCCTTCTGCCCAAGGGGTGAGATCTACCTTGACAAGTATTCGATCAAGCAGTCCATAGAGGACGGCGCTACTGTGCGCCTGCTGTACCAGGCCAGATTGCCGGAGTTCCACATACCGAAGGAGATCTTGGATAAAGAATTCCTCGAGATAACTGCAGATCGCACGGAGGAGGAGCAAGAGAGGATCTTGGAGGCGAGTGCCAGGCTCAAGACGGCGCTCAAGGCCAAAGACAGGATTGACAAGATCGCAAACGATGTGGCAGATCACTATAGATCTCACATAGAGCCAAATGGGTTCAAGGCTCAACTGGCGGCTGTTGACCGAGAAGCGTGTGCACTCTACAAAGAAGCGCTGGACAAGCACCTACCGAGTGAGTATTCGACTGTGATCTACACTTCGAGCCCGAATGATAACGAACTGTTGAGAAAGTACCACATGGACAAGGAAGACCAGATCAAAGTGGCTCGATTAGACTTTCAGAAGGAAGGTCAGCCTCCAAAGATCCTAATCGTGACTGACATGCTCCTGACTGGCTTTGACGCCCCGGTAGAGCAGGTCATGTATCTGGACAAGCCTTTGAGAGACCACAAGCTGCTGCAAGCCATTGCCAGGACCAACAGGCCCTACCCAGGCAAGGAGGCAGGGATCATCGTGGATTACGTAGGGATCTTTGACAACCTAGTGAGGGCCTTGAACTTCCAAAGGGAGGACATAGCTGGAGTAGCTTACGACTACGATGTCTTGAGGTCGGAGTTCAAAAAGACGATTGGAACAATTCTCATGTTGTTCGAGCACGTCTCGAAGGACGACTCAAGGCGGTCGCTTTTCGAGGCCATCGCGATCCTTGAGAGCGAGGACAACATGACTCAGTTCAAGAAGTGGTTGTCGAAGCTCAAGGCCTTGTACGAAACAATGGCCCCTGACCCCTTCCTCCTCCAATACTTGGACAGCTATACTTGGTTAATAGAGGTGAACGAGGCCTTCAACAAGCTTCACAAGCGACACGCGCCAGATCTCTCACAATACGAGGAGAAAACGAAGCAATTGATAAGGGACAAGCTGCTCATCAGCGGACTTGAGAGGAGCATACCTGCATTCAGCATAGACAAGGACTACCTTACGAAGATAGAGGGCATGGATCTATCTGAAGATGAGAGACTGATGGAGCTCAGGACAGCGATTGAGAATCACATCAGGATCAACCTGGAGATGAACCCGATCTACGAGACCCTGAGCCAGAGGCTGGAGAGGATCCTGAAGTCAAAGGAGAGGTCAAGGGTTGTCGAAGAACTGAAAGATCTGGCAAAAGAGATCTCAGGTATTGAGCAGCAGTCAACCAGATTGGGCTTGTCGCCGGAAGCATATGCCTACCTCAACAGCTTGAAGGAACGCATTCCTGACAGGAGCGAGGTGGAACTCATAGGATTCGTGAAGGAATTGACAGCGCAACTAAATCGTGTGTGTTGGCTAGGGTGGCAGAGGAAGGCTTCAACTATCACTGATGTCGAGAAGGTGGTCTTTGATGTGTGCTACAACAGTTTCCATGACGCCATAGACATGCGGGCGATAGACTCGCTTAGCCAAGAGCTGATGAGATTCGTGATGAAATATCGCACGTCAGGTGGCTTCTGATGAGCAAGCTGAAGTTGGGGGAAAAGGAGATCAACTATGAGATTAAGAAAGGGACGAGTCCGGACAGAGCGTACCTTAAGCTGAGAAGCGATTTCGTGCTCGAAGTCGTCGTACCCAAAGGTTCCGAGGCAGATGCGCAGGCTCTCTTGCGAAGGAAGCGGAGATGGATAGAACGCAAGTATGACGAACTCTCCCATGTCAAGAAGACCTTTGATGTCGACAGGATCCTCTTGAACGGCGAGTACCTTCGTTTCCGGACCCTTCCCAGTGACGTACCCGGGACCGCGAAGGTCGAAATGCGGAATGGAGAAATCGTCGTGGAGGCTGCCAAAGGGGTCAATCCAATGGCAGCGCTCAGATCTTGGATGAAGGAGAAGGCCACAGAATACGTGACTAGGACGGCCAGATCCTATGCCCGCAAATTCGGAATGACTATTGGGCGCATCTACGTTTGGGACATGAGTCGGTGGGGGCGCTGCAGGAGATCCGGCGACCTGATCTTCAACTGGCAGGTCGTAGCCCTTCCAAGGCGTCTGGCTGACTATGTGGTCTTGCATGAACTCGCACATCTGTCCCAGTTCAACCATTCGAGGGAGTTCCGGGAGACTCTGGCTGCAATGTGTCCTGGCTTCAGGGGGCGAGAGAAGGAGCTCAAGGGTTTCTCCATCAGTGAGTTTGCAGGGTGCCCAAATCTCAGGTAGATCTCACTTCACATCGAGCCAGCCGTCTAGTCGTAGATCGCAACTGTTCGGTACTGTGTCTTTCCATGTTCGTCGTGACTGCGGCGGCTGGTTCTCTTGAGCCAAGCTTGATACTCCTCTGGGCTCTTCTTGGCCATGAGGTCTATGAACCTGTCCAATTCATAGAAGCTTAGCACGCTGGCCATTCTGTCTAGACCGAAGTTGACGGCTGGCCCCAATGTCTGGATATACATCCCGTAGCGGGAAAACTCCTGAAGTTTGGATTTCGCGTCTGGAGAAGCACAAGTTTGCCGGCAGTTCAATCGCAGGCTTTGTGAAGACAGCCAAGAGCTGGTTCGTCTTCAACGACATTGTTGTAAAGAAGAAAGTGAAGGTAGAGGATGTCGGCGATTACAGGAAGTATGAAAACGAGACCTTGCCTACAAGTGAAGAGCTGGACAGAATCTTGACCGCGGCTGACCTTAGGGTGAGGACTGCAATAGTCCTGAACATCAACATCAAGCGAAGTGTGACTGTAATCCTAGCGCACGCTCTCTTCAAGAATATATATTTGAACTGTCACCAATTAGAATGTGGTAGAATGGGGTAAGGAGAGATATGGGGCTGCATTCCTTTAGATTCAAGAATCCGAGATATGGCAAGGAATATTGCGGGAAGGAAATCCTCACCACCAGATGGCCTATTCCAGATGGATGGAAGAGTGAGCGCGGAGGATTGCACTACGGGAAGCATTTGCTTTCTCATTTGTCGAACAAGTTTGGCGGCATTGACAAGTTCGAACTCGTACTGGCTGATGGCTTAGCCAAAGATTACTTGGTGAAAGGTAAGAGGCGTCCGCAGGTGTGGGTCGAGGTTGATAGATACACAAGCTATGGCTACGAGATCGATCGGCTCGTTAACCGCCTTGAGTTTTCCCATCATTTTTACGACATTCAAAGTGAAGCGGCGAACCGTACCCCTCAGGGTTTCTTCTCAGGCCAGAGCCCTGAGGATCTTTTTGACACACTGAATACTTCCACTTTCCGAATAATCGAATCGATAGTGACAAAATTCGACCAGCTGAAAGCCGGAGAGCGAAGGAAAATCATCGGAATTCTAGAAAACTCTGGGATAGAGCGGAAGCTGTTGGAGAAGTACGACAGACTGCCGAGAGGGTCCCCCGAGCGTATGGGCAAGCTCTTCCTGAAGGCTATGGCTAAGATGCCTCGAAGAAAGCTGGAGGCTATTCTGAAAGGACTGCTCAAGTCAACCAGAACGCTTCGAGTGTTTGAAGGAATCCGTCAGATGTCTACCGAGGATCAGATTAGAATTGCTCGAAATTTGGACTCACTCGTTGGTTTCTCGGCGAGGATCGAACAGGTCAATCGTAGTCTGAAGCAGTTCACTAAGCTTGTTGAGGAGCATAGGAAGGCAAAGCATGCGGACGAGAAGGAGATTCATGCATTCCTTGTAAAGAACTACTGGCTACTTGGACCGGAGTATTTTGGTGAACCAGTGAAGTCCTCGATATCAGCGGAAGGCGAGAAGACACCCCAGGCAACAGCGTTTTACGATGATAAATTCAGCCCAGATTACGAAATCCAGAGACTTGACGGCTCGCATGATTGTATTGTTTTCGAATTTGAAGAAGCCAACGACCCTGTATTTCTGAAGAACGGCAAGATGTCAAAGAGAGTTATGAATGGAATCAATCAAGCGATATCATATGTTGCCTTCAAAAGACTGGAAGGTGACTATTCGAAAGGGATTGCGGTGATTGGGTCCGTGAAGCATCCCAACAGGGCTCAGCTAAAACAGCTCAGGATCCTTGCGAGTGCGGTCAACGTCGAAGTTCTACTTTATGAAGACATTATTAATCGTGCTCAGCGTGTTGTCGATTTCTTTCAACGCCGGGAGCCAAGGCTCGTGCCTCCCTAGTAGTGTAACCGGTTGTGCTCTAGTGTTGGCTCTCAGTTTGCTGAGGGGGAACTGGACCCTTTTCTTTTGCCACTTCCGCGGGTTTAGTTTCGGGTTCCTCTTCTTTGGCGATCTCGCCGAGCTTCGGCATCTCAAGCTTGTATAGCTTCTTGTAGAATTT
>Ga0172364_10004578_pt1 | contig 11000 bp, 6 predicted proteins | sample LakKivSesite10cm_FD_114545 | JGI IMG/M metagenome (GOLD analysis project Ga0172364, IMG submission 114545) | Sediment microbial communities from Lake Kivu, Rwanda - Sediment site 10cm | ecosystem: Environmental > Aquatic > Freshwater > Lake > Sediment | place: Rwanda: Western Province, Lake Kivu... | reverse complement strand
CGGGCGCGAACTGATGGAGAACGGCCTGACGGTCAAGGTTGGCGCGTCGCCCCGCATGATCTGGATCGCCTACCTGCGGGCGAAGTGAAAGGCGGCAAGGCGGCCAGGATGATCAAACGTCGTTTGGGAGGTAATTGCATGGAAGCCAAAGTGAACAGCGACCTCAACCATGGCAGCAGCCACAAGGAGGAGCAGAATGAACGCAATCACCAAAGCAGCATTAGTGGGAGTGCTCGTCACGCGGGGCCTGGCGCTGACGACTGCGGTCGTCGCTGGAGCAACAGCAAAGGAAGCAACAGACATGAAAAATGCATGGTTCAAGGAGCATCTGACCGACGGCAAGTCGAGTCTCCCGTTCTCCTTCACCTATGACGGGCAACCCTCGACCGGACTTCTCGGGGAGTGGCCGGCGAAAGTTGCCGACGAAAGTCTCGACGCCCAGCATGCCCGCCGGACGATCGTCTGGACGGACCCGAAGACCAGCCTGGAGGTCCGCTGCGTCGCGGTGGACTACGCCGACTACCCGGCCGTCGAATGGACGGTGTGGTTCAAGAACACGGGGGCAACCAATACGCCAATCCTGGAGAACATCCAGGGGCTTGATTCGCGGTTTCAACGCGGCGCGAACGACGGCGAGTTCGTCCTCAATGGCATCAAGGGCGACTTCTGCACGGTCGACAGCTTTGAACCGTATCGCCGGGTTCTCGAACCGGAAGGTGCGGCGCGGTTTGCGCCCCAGGCTCGGTCGGGCAAGTCCTGCGACGGGCCGGTTGGCTGGCCGTACTTCAACCTGCAGACGCCGGGCGGCGGCGTCATCCTCGCGGTCGGTTGGCCGGGACAATGGGCCAGTTCCTTTGTGCGGGATGCGGCGACGGGGTTGACGGTCCGGGCGGGGCAGCAACTCACCCGACTCTATCTGAAACCAGGCGAGGAGATCCGCACGCCGTTGATCGCCCTGCTGTTCTGGCAGGGGACGGACGTCATCGAGGCACAGAACCTCTGGCGGCGCTGGTATCGTGCGCACAACCTGCCGCGGGTCGGCGGGAAGCCGCAGCCTGCCGTCTCCCAAATCCAGGTGGGCGGCCGGGAAAAGGACATCGCCTACGTCCAGAAGTTCCTCGACGCGGGCATCCACGTGGACTTGTGCTGGCGCGACGCCGGCGGCAGCCGCGAGGATGTCTGGTTCAAGGTCGGTCCGGATCCCCTGCCTTTCAGGAATCCAGGAATGATTTGGCTTAATTCCGGCACGTGGGAGCCCGATCCGGAGAAATATCCCAACGGCTTCAAGCCGTTCAGCGATTGGGTCCGGGCGCGGGGTATGCAGTTCGTTCTCTGGTTCGAGCCGGAGCGGGTCGGCGACCCGAACTCGTGGCTCGGGAGGAACCATCCGGAATGGCTCCTGCCGGGCACGTCGCACGGCGCCTTGCTCGACGAAGGCAATCCGGCTGCGCGGCAGTGGCTGACCGACCACATCAGCGGCATGGTTACCTCGCAGGGGCTGGTCTGGTACCGCGAGGACATGAACGGCGCCGGGCCGCTGCCCGCCTGGCGCAAGAACGACAAGCCGGACCGCCAGGGGATGACCGAGAACCTGTACGTGCAGGGGCATCTCGCGTTCTGGGACGAGTTGCGGCGTCGGCACCCGCATCTGCGCATCGACTCCTGCGCCTCCGGCGGGCGGCGCAATGACCTGGAGACCATGCGCCGGGCCGTGCCGCTGCTGCGCAGCGATTTCCAATTCCCGAGCATGCCCTGTGTCGTCGAGGGCAATCAGGGTCACACCTACGGCCTGTCGTCCTGGCTCCCGTTCCAGGGGTCGGGATCGTACAACTATGGCGCCTACTCCTACCGCAGTTTCTACCTGCCCTCCTTCGGCATGGGTGGCCTGACCCCCGAGAACACGGCGGCGCAGCAGAAGGCCTATGGCGAATGCCGGAAGATCGCGCCCATCATGCTTGAGGGCGACTACTACCCGCTCACGCCCTACAGTCTGAAACTGGATCAGTGGATAGCCTGGCAGTTCAACCGGCCCGAGTCGGGCGACGGCGTGGTGCAGGCCTTCCGGCGTGACCGGTGCGAAGCCGGCACGCAGACGTGTCGTCTCCGCGGCCTCGACCCGGCGGCGCGCTATGAAGTCACGAACTTCGATGCCAAGGACGTCGTCCGATTCTCCGGCAAGGACCTGATGGAGAAAGGCCTGACGGTGGAGATGCCGGACAGACCCGGTGCGGCCGTGATCGTATACAAGCGCGTCAAGTGAACCGGAGCACAGGCGATGACATTGACAAGCCAAAGCATGGGCCTGGGCCGCCCAGCATGTCTGTTCGGTGTCGCCATGGTCGCGGCGATGGCGGCGGCCGGCAGCGGCCGGACGGAGGAACCGATGACAGCGCCTTCGACCAAAGCGGATTTCCACGTCGCCCCAGGCGGGAAGGACACCAATCCCGGCACGGCCGAGGCGCCGTTTGCCACCCTCCAGGCGGCGCGGGACGCGGTGCGCGGGAAGGTCCGCGCGGGCCTGACCGGCGATGTCCTGGTCCTGATCCGCGGCGGAACCTACCCGGTGACCGAGACGCTTACCTTCGGACCGGATGATTCGGGCACGGAGAAGTTCTCGATCACCTACGCCGCCGCGCCGGGGGAAAAGGTCGTCCTCAGCGGCGGGCGAACGATAACCGGATGGAAGAAGGGCGCCGGGGAGATCTGGACGGCCGAGGTCCCCGAAGTCAAGGCGGGGAAATTGCACTTCCGCCAGCTATTCGTGAACGGACAACGTGCCCGCCGCGCCCGCACGCCAAATGTAGACGACCGCAAGGGCTGGTGGTCGATCAAGTCGTGCAACTTCAGCAAGGACAAGCCCGCGCCCTCGGACGTGCCGGTTGTGCTGTCCGTCAGCGGCAAGATAGCCGACTACGCCAATCCGACGGACATCGAGTTCGTCCACATCTGCAACAACGACATGGGCCGCAAACGCCTGGCCGGCGTGTCGGCCGCCGACCAGACCCTCACCCTCGCCACGCCCAACAAGTGGAACAACCGCTGCTTCAAATTCGACTGGTACCTGAGCATCCCCACCGCCGGCGGCGGCGGCCAGACAGCCAACCTGTGCTACCTGGAGAACGCCCTGGAGTTCCTCGACCAGCCGGGCGAATGGTATCTGGACCGCAGGACCGGCGTCCTGTCGTACTGGCCGAGAGCCGGCGAGGACCTCGACCCGGCCGAGGTCGTCGCCCCTGTCCTCGGCAAGACGCTGCTGGCGGTCGTCGGCACACCGCAGCGCCCGGTGCGGAACCTGCACTTCCGCGGCCTCCGGTGCCGGTACGTCGACTGGCCCCCGCCGGTGTGGGGCTACATGGGCCTGTTCTGCTGCAATGTGCAGGTAGACCGGCAGCCCAGCCCCGGCCACCGTTTCATCGATGCGGCCGTGGAGTTCATTCACGCCCGCGATTGCAGCTTCCGCGACGGCGAGGTCGCCCACGTCGGTGCGATGGGCGTGTGCCTGCGCGACCGCACCAGCTACATCACCATCGAGGGCAACGAGATCGCCGACACCGGCGGCGGGGGCATCGGCCTTGGCGGGTGCAACGTGGCGGCCGGCTACCTGAACGCCGCACCTCCGCCGGGGCCCGACGAGTACAAGGGCTACCGAATCGCCAACAACCACGTCCACCACTGCGGGGCCGACTACTACGGCGCCGTCGGCATCGCCCAGTTCATCGTCCAGGACTGCGTCGTCGCCAACAACCTGATCCACGACACGGCCTACTTCGGCATGGGCGTGGCCGGCAGCCAGGACCCCAAGGTGCCGTTCGTGAAGAACAACCTCATCGAGCGAAACCACATCCATAACGCCATGCGCGTGACGGTGGACGGGGCGGGCATGTACGTGGCCATGGGCAACTACGGCCGGGGCACTATCATCCGCGACAACCTCATCCACGACATCGTCAACGGCGGGCCCTGCGGCGGACTGTACATCGACACCAACAACACCGGCTGCCACTACCGCAACAACGTGATCTATCAGGTCCCCTCCGGGCGGGCGCTTATCGTCAACTTCAGCGACGCCGGGAAGAACACCTGGCGCGACAACCTGATCCAGAACGGGGCCACGCTTCCGAAGGAGTTCATCGAGGCGATCCAGAGCTACGCCGGCCTGGAAGCGGCGTACCGCCAGCCTCCTACCAGGTGGACCCGACAGGAGTTGACCGACCCGGCCGAGAAGGGATGGTCGGCGCTTCAGTACGATCTTCCGGCCGAGGGCAGGGGCGTGATCCAGGTCATCGCGCGGGATGTGCCGAAGGACGGGAGCATTCCCGTCAAGCCGCGCGGGCTGGACGCCGCGGTCACTTACGAACTGCGGGCCTTCGCTGGCACGATGGCGGCGGGGCTGGTTGCGATGCTGGGCAACGTCGCCCCGGCCGACCCGGCGGCCCCGGGCCTGCCCGCGTCGGCCTCCGGGCGCGACTTGCTCGACAAGGGCCTGTCGGTGAAGATCGCCAAAGCCCCGCAGGTCGTCTGGATGGCCTACCGGAGGGCCGAACATGCAGGACCAACTACACGGCCGAGCGCCACGCCGGCCGCCGGAACAGGAGTGACGAGATGACAACACGAGCCATGGCACTGTGTGTCGGGGTGCTGCTGGTAGTGAGCCTGGCGTCCTCTGCCTGGGCGGCGGATCCGGTGCCATCGTCCGGGCCCGATAGCCGGGTGCTATCGCAGGCCATAGCGCTTGACGGGCCGGGTTGGGTGGTGGCCGCCGATCCGAAGAACGTCGGTCGGGCGGAGAAGTGGTTTGACGCGCCGCGCCCGGACGCCAAGCCCACTGCGGTCCCCGGGATCGTTCAGAATGTCTTCCCGGACTTCCACGGTCCGGCCTGGTATTACCGCGAGTTTGACGCCCCGGTAAACCCGCACGCCAGGGGCCGGTATTTGCTTCGGTTCAGCGCGGTGGACTGGACTGCCGAGGTCTGGGTCAACGGCCGGGCGGTGGGCAAACATGAGGGCGGCGAGACGCCGTTCGCCCTGGAGGCCACCGAGGCTGTGAAACCGGGTCAGAAGAACCTGCTGGCCGTTCGAGTCCTGAACCCATACGGACAGAAGATCGACGGCTACACGGGCAGCGACACGCCTCAACACAACCGCAACAACGTGATCCGCGGCGGGGGGCTCTACAACTCCTCGGGCATCTACAACGCCGTGGAATTCCTGGTCGTGCCGGCAATCTATCTGGCGGATGTCTTCGTGATGCCTGACTGGAAGACCGGCGAAATCCTGATCAGGGCCACGGTCAACAGTGCCGCGGACAAGGCTGAGATGCTCGGTGACTTCGCGGTTGGACCGGCCGCCGGGGGCAGGACCATCGCCTCGACAACGCGAACCGCCATCTTGAAGGCGGGCGACAACGTCGTGGAGGCGACTGTTCGTGTTCCCGAACATCATCTCTGGACGCCCGACGACCCGTTCCTCTATCGCGTTTCCGTCGGCGTCCGGCCGGCCCGCAGCACGTCGGTGCACCAGGAGTCCGTCCGCTGCGGTTTCCGGGATCTTCGTTTCGAGAACGGCTACCTCCGACTGAACGGCCGGCGAATCGTCCTGTTCGGCACCTACTACGTCCCCCTGTTCCCCATTACCTACGTCTTTCCGCACGACCCCGATCTGCTGCGGCGCGACGTGGCCAACCACAAGAAGTATGGCTTCAACTTCCTGCGGGTCTTCTCCGGAAGGACCTTGTCGCAGATGATGGACCTCTGCGACGAAATGGGAGTGATGGTCTACCAGGAACACTACGGGGCCTGGTGGCACGGGGCGGGGAGCAATGCGGTCAACACGGAACGCTGGAACAAGGGCATCCTCGAAGTCGTGCGGCGCGACCGCAACCATCCGAGCGTGATCGTGTGGGGCCTGCTCAACGAGATGGGGCATCCCAGGTATCTGAACGACGTGCTGCCGATGATCCGCGAACTCGATCCGACTCGCATGGTGTGGAGCAACAGCGCCGGAGGGCGGCCAAGCAACCCGGGGTCCAACAAATGGGACGAAGGGCTCTCCGACGGCCATCCCTATTTCCGGGCCCCACTGTCCGACAAGGACATCGCGTCCATACGGGGCGGCAAGGGCAGGAGACCGGGCGACGCGCGGCGGGTCTTCGTTACCGAGGGCGGCTGGCTCGTCGCCAGGGACATGCCGTCGGACCTCGCCCAGTTCCACCGTCTCGGGAAAGACCAGCACAACGACGCCCTCTACTGGCGCCAGTTGATGGACGGTTTCATGGCCGACTGGAAACAGTGGAAGCTGGACGAAATATGGAAGCATCCTGAGGACTATTTCGCCGACGCCCACCGCAACGCTGCGAGAGTCAGGGAGCGTGCCGAGACGGCATTCCGGTCCCTCCCCGGCCTGGTCGGCCTCAGCCCGACCCAGAAGATCGGCGACCAGGATTACGATGGCGGCGGCCTGACCACGTTTTTCCGCGAACCAAAGGTCGAGGAGCTGTTCGATGGCGCCCGGCTGGCCAACGCGCCGCTTCGATGGTGCCTGTTTGCCACGCCCATCGCGGCCTATCGCGGCCGCCCGGTCCGTTTTGAGGCCGTGCTGGCCGATACTGCCGAGGCTCTCAAGGCCGGCAGCTACCCCGTCCACGTCGAGGTCATCGGTCCGGACCGCAAGGCCGTGCTCGCCCGCGACGTCACCGTCGCTCTGGGCGAGTCCGCGCCGGGCAAGGAACGCCCCTTCACCACGCCGGTCTTCGATGAGGAGATTGCCTTGGATGTCCCGGCCGGCGTGTACGAGTTGGTGGCGACAATGGGCGACCGTAAGGACATACCCGGCGGCCGGATCACCTTCCAGGTCGGCGACGCCAGGGCGATGCCGCCCATGCCGGCCGAGGTGGTCCTGTGGGGCCAGGACGCCGCGCTCTCCGCCTGGCTGGCCGGCAACGGAGTGAAGGTCGTTCCGTTCGACGTGCCGCCGGCAAAGCGTCATGTAATCGTCGTGGGCGGCAAGGCGCCGGAGCAGCCGGCAAAGGCATTCGGCGACCTGGCCCGCGGCATTGCCAGGGGCTGCGGAGCGGTGTTTGTCGACGTGTCCGTGTTCACTCAGGGCAAGGCGCGGTTTGGCTGGCCGATGGCCCCCCAGCCTGCCGTCGGCAGATCCGAAGGGCATCCGCTGTTTCGAGCAGACCATTGGGCCAAGAAACACGCTCTCTTTGAAGGGCTTCCGGCCGGCGGCATGATTGACGGCAACCCGCTGTACGCGCACCTCATCACCAAGACGACCTTCCGAACCCGCGAAGTTCGCAGGCCGACGCCGGCGGCCGGCGGTGTGGTCGACGTCGTCGCGGGCAGCATCTGCACGAGTCAGGGCGGGTATAACTCCGGCATTCAGATGGCCGTCTGCGAACTCGGCGCCGGTCGATTCATCCTTCACACGATGAACATATCGCCGAACCTTGGCACGCACCCCGCCGCGGATCGCCTGCTGCGGAACATGATCAACTACGCGGCACGCGAGTGCAGCAAACCCGCGGCCGATCTGCCGGTGGATCTTGACAAGCAGTTGAAGACAATGGGATATGAGTGACAGTCCATTGACCGCATAAGAAGCGGCGCACACTCGTGTAAGGCAAGTAACGGAATGGCATCAGCGAGAACGACAGAACGGACGGCCGTCGCGGCGTGGGCCTCCGGGCGCGACGTGCTGGACAAGGGCCTGTCGGTGAAGATCGCGAAGACCCCGCAGGTCATCTGGGTGGCCTACCGGAAGGCCACACGAGCGACGGAGTGATCTGTGATGCCGGACGAAAATCGCGACATGGAAGCCGCCGAGCGCGTGCCGGGCGATCCGCCGGCCGGGCCGTGGCGGCGGAACTCCACCGACTGGCTGCACGACGCCGGATGGGGGGTCTGCCTGCACCTGTGCTTCCACGCCGCGCCGGAGATGAGCGCCGGCGACTGGAACCGGCTGGTCGATGGCTTCGACGTGACGGGCCTGGCCGGGCAGCTTGCCGGGGCCGCCGTGCCCTACGTGTTGCTGACCATCGGCCAGGGCAGCGGCCACTACTGCGCGCCGAACGAGCTGTACGACCGGTACGCGGGCATCCGGCCGAGCAAGTGCTCGAGGCGCAACCTGGTGAACGACCTGTCCGGCGCCCTGGCGGTCCACGGCGCGTCGCTGATGGTCTACGCGCCGGCGGATGGCTCCTGGGCCGACCACGAGGCCCGGCGCGGGCTGGGCCTGACGAAACACTGGAACGACGGCAAGCCGTATCAGCGATCGGAGTACCGCCTGCCGGAGTTCCAGCGTCGGTGGGAGGACATCTGCCGGTTCTGGTCTCTGTCCTTCGGGCGCAAGGTCAGGGGCTGGATCATCGACGGGGCGTACCGTCGCAAGATCCGCTACCCCGACGACGAGCCGCCCAACCTGCGGACGTACGCCGAGGCGCTGCGGGCGGGCAACCCCGAGGCGATCATCTCGTTCAACTCCGGGGCCAACGCCTTGCAGGTGGCCTACTCGCCGTACGAGGACTTCATCAGCGGCGAACTGATCGGCAACCTGCCGACCGTCGAGGCGGGCTTCTACCGGCACTTCTGCCAGCCGACGATGCCGGAGGCCCACTACGGCCCGATCCAGCGGTTCGTCGACGGCGAGCAGTACCACCTGTGGAACTTCCTGGGCTGCGAGTGGGGCAAGGGCGAGCCGCGCCTGCCGACCGAGCTGGTGGCCGGCTACACGCGGTACGTGATCGACCACGACGCGGTAATCACCTGGGACGTGCCGATCTTGCCCGAAGGCCGGATCGCTGAACCGTTCATGGACCAGTTGCGGGCCATAGCCGCCGCCCTCCGCCGCCCCGCCGGATCGGCCAGGCCCGGCGAACAGGTACGTGGATCGCCGGCAGGACCACAGCCGAACGCACAGGAAGGGAGTACACGATGATGCCAATGGCACGAATAGGTGGGATTGTGGCCATGACAGTATTGAGCCTGTTGCTGAACGTCCTGGCGGCCGAACCAGCGGGAGGCACAACAGTGTCTGCACCAAAGAACGCAACATGGGTCCTGGTGACCGACGACACTGAGTTGACGCTGGCGGTGGCGGACAACGCGATCACCGTCACCGGCCTGCGCAACCCGCAGCAGAAGTGGAACTGGGTGCCCGCCCCTTCGGCGGTGCCGATGCCCGCCATTGCCGCCGCCAAGGGCGCCCCGCCGCTGAAGTGGGAGTTCCGCGGCGCCGCGGAGGACAAGTCCGACGGCCATACGCTGACCCTGACCTTCGCCGCCGCCGGGCCGGCACTGGAGATGAAGTCGATATGGTGCGCCCGCAAGGGCCCAGGGCCCGTGGAGAACTGGACGACCGTGACAAACAAGTCTGACGCGGATGTCACGTTCGTTCCTGTTCCCGCCGTAACCCTGAAGCTCGTGTCCGATGCCGCGGTCCTGCTCCACAGTGCCGACAAGACCTCGGCCGGCAAGGGACGGGTGCACGAGAACACCATTGGCCCCAAGGCGAACCTGGCCACAAACATGGGCCAGATCCCCCTGATCATCCTCGGCGTCGGCAGCCGGCACGGGGCGTACTTCGGTTTCGAGTGGGAACTGGGCGGATTCAGGGCCTCGACCGACGCCGATCCGCTGAAACTGGCCGTCTCGGCCCACCCGATCAATGAGAACGTGACCCGCGCCAAGGGGGCCGAGTTCGTCGTGCCCAGCGTGTACTACGGCGTCTACAAGGGCGACATTGACGACGGGAGCAACAGGTTCAAGCGGTGGTTCTGGAACCACAAGATCACCCGCAGCCTTCACGACAACAAGGATGAGCCCTGGGTCGAGGTGTGCATGCAGGACATCGGCGGCAAGGGAAGCTCGAGCATCACCGGCAAGACGCCGCAGGCCGCCTACGACCGCCTGGCCTCAACCGGCGTTGAGTGCGTGAAGATGGACTTCTGGGACGGCACGGGCAAGTGTTGGTACACGGGCCAGGACTGGCAGTTCAAGCCCGCCGTCTGGCCGGACGGGTTCGACTTCGCCGCCAAGGCCCACAAGGCCGGCCTCAAGGCGTCGCTGTACATGGGGGGCACGTACATGAGCGTCGATCTGTCCACCACTGCCGGGCGGGACGAGCAGCTCAAGGCCCTGCTCAAACGGTATGACGAGGGCTGGTTCGACATGTGGCGGACCGACAAGTACACGGCCCCGCGGAACCCGATACCCGACAACTACGAGGGCGTCACTAACTTCCTGTACATCCAGGATTACCTCATCAGGAACCGCCCAGGCTACCGCTACGAAAACTGCGCCAACGGCGGGAGGTACAAAGGGTTCGCCATCTGCCGGCGGATGACGTTCTGCACGATGAACGACGACGACAAGCGCGCCTGGCCGACCAGGACGACGTACTACTCCAATTCCTTCGCGATCAACCCCGTCCAGCTCAAGAGCGACCTTGGGCCGACCTCAAACGCCTACTACATGCGGACCGACATGCTGGGCTCCATCCTGACCTGGGCAGCGGACAGCCCGGTCTACAAGGAGCACATCGCCCTGTACAAGGCCAGGCAGCGGCCGATCCTGCGCGGCGCGAACGTCTATCACATCCTGCCGATGGCCGACGGGGTGAACTGGGACGGGCTGATGTTCCACAACCCCGACCTCGAGAAGGGCTCCGTGTTCCTGTTCAAGCCGTCGGCCAACGCAAAGGACGGCGATTCAAGACTCATCAAACTCAAGGGCCTCGACAGGAAGGCGACGTACTCGCTGACCTTCCAGGAGCGCAAGGCGCAGAGCGGCACCAGGAGCGGCGCCCAGCTCATGGACGAGGGGATCACCGTATCGGGCATGACCGGCGACCTGGCGTCGGAAATCATCTGGATCGAGAAGCAATGACTGGCAAGGAAAGATTCTCCCGCATCCTGCGTCACGAGCAGGTGGACCGCGTGGGTCTGTTCGAGGTCTACTGGCGCGAGACCGCGCGGAAGTGGTCCGCCGAGGGCCATTTCG